>Ga0180221_1001527_pt1 | contig 15128 bp, 14 predicted proteins | sample eDN5th37CKraftMG_FD_151339 | JGI IMG/M metagenome (GOLD analysis project Ga0180221, IMG submission 151339) | Enriched Miracle-Growth compost microbial communities from Emeryville, California, USA - eDNA 5th pass 37_C Kraft MG (version 2) (version 2) ...
AATCCGCGAGATCGGCCCCATAGGCGGCGAGGGTGCGGGGGCTGGCCCGGCGCTCCCGCGCCAGCCAGTCCAGCCATTGGACGCGCGCCTCGGCGCCGGTCACCGCTGCAGCGCCATGGCCAGGGCGCGGGCCAGGAAGAGCAGGTGCGCCGCCGCGCCCCGGCTGGGCAGGGCGGCGGCATGACGCGCCCCCAGCACCAGCATGGCCGGCGCATCGGCGAGTGGCACCCGCGCCAGGGCATCGCGATGCACCAGGGCGGCGGCCTCGGCATGCAGCAGGGCGAGGTCGGTCGGCTTCGAGCGCACCAGGGTATCCCGCCCGGCGGGCAGCAGGCGCGCCACGCTGCCCGGCGGCAGGGACAGACGATGCGCGGCCGGGGCGCCCTCGGCCGCCAGGGCGCAATGCTCCAGCCCCAGCAGGGCGGGCCATTCCTGGCTGACGGTTTCCATGGGGTCGCGGCTGGCGATCAGCGCCAGCACGGCGTCATGCGTGCGGGCGGCGAAGCTGTCGCCCTCGCGCGCTGCCTCGGCCAGGCTGCGCGTGGCGGCGCGCTCGGCGAGGAGCATCGCCGCCATGTGGTCGGCCAGCTCCTCGCCATGGACGCGGCGTGGTGGCGCGAGCAGCCGGTAGAGATCCGGGCGGGAGGCCAGGAAGCCGGGATGGGCGCGCAACCAGGCGGCGATGTCCTCCTCGGTCATGCGCCGCGTGCTCCCTCCCGGAGGGGGAACACGCCCGCGCCTGGCGCCGCCCGCGCCATGCCCCGCCCGGTCATGCCTGCCTCAGAGGATGCTCTGACCGGTCTTCTTCCAGTCGGCCAGGAAGGCCTCCAGGCCGCGGTCGGTCAGCGGGTGCTTGATGAGCTGACGGATCACCGCCGGCGGCAGGGTGCCGACATGCGCGCCGAGCTTCGCGGCCTGCAGCAGGTGAAGCGGGTGGCGGATCGAGGCGACCAGGACCTCGGTCTTGAGGTTCGGATAGGCCCCGTAGATCTGCAGCACATCGGCGATGAGCTGCATGCCATCCTGCGCGATATCATCCAGCCGGCCGACGAAGGGCGAGATGTAGGTGGCGCCGGCCTTGGCGGCCAGCAGCGCCTGGGTGGCGGAGAAGCACAGCGTCACATTGACGGGCGTGCCCTCGTTGGACAGGGCGCGGCAGGTGCGCAGCCCGGCCTCGGTCAGCGGCACCTTGACGGCGACGTTCTTCGCGATGTCGCGCAGATAACGGCCCTCGGCCAGCATGCCCTCGTAATCGGTGGCGGTCACCTCGGCGGAGACATGGCCGGGGGTGATCTCGCAGATCTCGGCGATCACCTCCGCCATCTTGCGGCCGGACTTGGCGATCAGCGAGGGATTGGTGGTGACGCCATCGACCATGCCGATCTCGGCGAGCGCGCGGATTTCAGACACCTCGGCGGTATCGACGAAGAACTTCATAATGGGATTCCTGTGACGCGGTGCGGCGCGCGGGCGCCGGGGCGGTTTCCGTGCAGGAGGCAGTTGTAGCGGATGCCGGTTGTCAAACGAAAGGCCACAGCGGCCGGGAAGGGGGACATGGCACGTCTGCGCGTGCTGCTGCCCCTGCCGCTGGCAGGCGCCTATGACTACCGGGTGCCGGAAGGCATGCCGGTGCCGCCGGTGGGCAGCTTCGTCGCGGTGCCGCTCGGCAACCGCGACAGCATCGGCGTGGTCTGGGATGGCGAGGCCGACCCGGCGCTGCCGGTGCGCAAGCTGCGCGATATCGAGGGTGTCTTCGACGTGCCGCCGATGACGGCCAGCCTGCGCCGCTTCGTCGAATGGGTGGCGGCCTATACCCTGAGCCCGCCGGGCGCGGTGCTGCGCATGGCGATGAGTGCCCCCGCGGCGCTGGAGCCGCCGGCCGCCAAGGCCGGCTGGCGGCTGTCCGCCGCCGGGCAGCGGGCGCAGCGGGGCGAGGGCGGGCGGCTGACCGAGAATCGCCGCCGCGTGCTGGACGTGATGGAGCCGGGCGAGGTCTATGCCCCCGCCATGCTGGCCGCCGAGGCCGGCGTCTCCCCTGGGGTGGTACGCGGCATGGCCGATGCCGGGCTGCTGGAATCGGCCCTGTTGCCGCCCGGCGCCGCTTTCCCGGAGCCTGATCTCGGCCGCCCCGGCCCCGCGCTGGGAGTGGAGCAGGCCGAGGCGGCCGCGTCGCTGCGTGAGGCCGCCGCCGCCAAGCGCTTCGGCGTCACGCTGCTGACCGGCGTGACCGGCTCGGGCAAGACGGAGGTCTATCTGGAGGCGGTGGCAGAATGCCTGCGGCCCAGGGACGGAAAGCCGGGCCGGCAGGCCCTGGTGCTGCTGCCGGAGATCGCCCTCTCGACGCAATGGCTGGAGCGCTTCGAGCGGCGCTTCGGCGTGCCGCCGGCGCTCTGGCACTCGGAACTGGGCAGCCGCCGCCGGCGCGACACCTGGCGGGCGGTGGCGGAGGGCCGGGTGCAGGTGCTGGTCGGCGCCCGCTCGGCGCTGTTCCTGCCTTTCCCCGATCTCGGCCTGATCGTGGTGGATGAAGAGCACGAGACCGCCTTCAAGCAGGAGGAGGGTGTCGTCTACAACGCCCGCGATATGGCGGTGGTGCGCGCCCGGCTGTCCGAGGCCGCCTGTGTCCTGGTCTCGGCCACGCCGAGCCTGGAGACGCTGATCAATGCCGAGACCGGTCGCTATGCCGCGCTGCACCTGCCGGTGCGGCATGGCGGGGCGGAACTGCCCGTGGTCGAGGTGATCGACCAGCGCCGCACGCCGCCCGAGCGCGGCCGCTTCCTCAGCCCGCCGCTGGTCGAGGCGGTGCGCGAGACGCTGGAGGCCGGGCAGCAGGCGATGCTGTTCCTCAACCGTCGGGGCTATGCGCCGCTGACGCTCTGCCGCGCCTGCGGCCACCGCATGCGCTGCCCCAACTGCACCGCCTGGCTGGTGGAGCACCGGGTGCAGCGCCGCCTGCAATGCCATCATTGCGGCCATGCCGAGCCGATTCCCGAGACCTGCCCGGAATGCGGCGCCGAGGGCAGCCTGACGCCGCTCGGCCCCGGCGTGGAGCGGGTGCAGGACGAGGCGGCGCTACTCTTCCCCGAGGCGCGGCGCCTGGTCATGGCCAGCGACACCATCCCCGGCCCGGCCGCCGCCGCCGAGGCCGCCCGTGCCATCGCGGCGCGTGAGGTGGACCTGATCATCGGCACCCAGATCGTCGCCAAGGGCTGGCACTTCCCGCATCTGACGCTGGTGGGGGTGGTGGATGCCGATCTGGGCCTGGCCGGCGGCGATCTGCGCGCCGCCGAGCGCACCGTGCAACTGTTGCACCAGGTGGCCGGCCGCGCCGGGCGGGCGGAGGCGCCGGGGCGGGTGCTGCTGCAGTCCTGGAACCCGGAGCACCCGGTGATGCAGGCGCTGATCTCGAACGACCTCGACAGCTTCATGGCCGCCGAGGCGGAGCAGCGCCGGCCTGGCCATTGGCCGCCCTTCGGCCGCCTCGCCGCGCTGATCGTCAGCGCCGAGGACGAGCGGGAGGCGGACCGCACCGCGCGTGATCTCGGCCTGGCCGCGCCGGAGGGGGAGGGGATGGAGGTGCTCGGCCCGGCCCCGGCACCGCTGGCCCTCCTGCGCGGCCGCCATCGCCGGCGGCTGCTGCTGAAGACCCGGCGGGACGTGGCGGTGCAGCCGATTCTGCGCGAGTGGCTGGGGCGCGTCGCGGTGCCGGCCAGCGTCAAGGTGCAGGTGGACGTCGACCCGGTGAGTTTCCTTTGAAATTGTGCGACGAATTGTACCGCTCCGGTGAAACCACTGTAAGGAATCCGGCCGTCCCCCCGTTGCCGCCTCGTAAGACACTGTGTTAATGCCCGGGCACCGCGGCGGCTCTGTTCGCCGCATTCATATGATGTCCAGCCGCGCGGCCCGGTCGGAGACGACCGGGCCGCGCGGCGGGGCGCCGGGATAGCAGAGAACGGGATCCTCCGTGGCCTCCGAAGCGACCAACGTCTCGCCGAGCACGACCCACCCGACCGGCCTCGCCCAGCGTTACGCGCTGGCGTTGCTGGAACTGGCGAAGGAGAAGAAGGCGGTTGACGCCATCGCTGGCGACCTCGACCGCCTGCAGGACCTCGTGGCGGAGGATGCGGGTTTCCGCGCCTTCATCCACGACCCGCGCCTGGACGCCGCCTCGCAGCAGCGTGGCGCCTTCGCCATTCTCGACCGCGCCGGAATCGGCGGCGATGTGCGCAACCTGGTCGGCGTGCTGATCGCCAACCGCCGCCTCGCCGCGCTGCCGGATGTCATCGCCGCCTTTGGCGGGCTGCTCGCCGAGCAGCGCGGGCAGCAGACCGCCGAGGTCGTCACCGCTCATCCGCTGACCGAGGTGCAGCGCACGCAGCTCACTGCGCGCCTCACCGAGGCCGGCTATTCCAACGTGAAGCTGGTCGAGCGGGTCGATCCCTCCCTGCTGGGTGGATTGGTCGTCCGTCTCGGATCCCGCCTCTACGACAGCTCGATCAAGTCCAAGCTGCAGCGCCTGCAGTACGCCATGAAGGGGGCCGCCTGATATGGAGATCCGTCCCGCCGAGATCTCGGAGATCCTGAAGCAGCAGATCGCCGGCTTTGACGCCGAGGCGAATGTTGCCGAGGTCGGCACCGTGCTGACCGTGGGCGACGGCATCGCCCGCGTCTATGGTCTGCAGAACGTCATGGCCGGCGAGCTGGTGGAGTTCCCCTCCGCCGGCCTGAAGGGCATGGCGCTGAACCTCGAGACCGACAATGTCGGCGTCGTCATCTTCGGTGACGACAGCCACATCCGCGAGGGTGACACCGTCTCCCGTACCGGCGACATCGTGCAGGTGCCGGTCGGCAAGGGCCTGCTCGGCCGCGTGGTCGATGGCCTCGGCAACCCGATCGATGGCAAGGGCCCGCTGACCGACGTCAAGCCGGCCCTGGTCGAGGTGAAGGCCCCGGGCATCATCCCGCGCAAGTCCGTGCACGAGCCGATGCAGACCGGCATCAAGGCGATCGACGCCCTGATCCCGATCGGCCGCGGCCAGCGCGAGCTGGTGATCGGCGACCGCCAGACCGGCAAGACCGCCGTGCTGGTGGACACCATCATCAACCAGAAGCCGATCAACGCCGGCAACGACGAGAGCAAGAAGCTCTATTGCATCTACGTCGCCGTCGGCCAGAAGCGCTCCTCGGTCGCCCAGCTGGTCAAGACGCTGGAGGAGAACGGCGCGATGGAATACTCCATCGTCGTCGCCGCCACCGCCTCCGACCCGGCGCCGATGCAGTTCCTGGCCCCTTATGCCGGCTGCGCCATGGGCGAGTTCTTCCGCGACAACGGCATGCACGCGCTGATCATCTATGATGATCTGTCGAAGCAGGCCGTCGCCTATCGCCAGATGTCCCTGCTGCTGCGCCGCCCGCCGGGCCGCGAGGCCTACCCGGGCGACGTCTTCTACCTGCACTCCCGCCTGCTCGAGCGCGCGGCGAAGATGAACGACGAGCACGGCGCGGGCTCGCTGACCGCGCTCCCGGTCATCGAGACGCAGGCCGGCGACGTCTCCGCCTACATCCCGACCAACGTGATCTCGATCACGGACGGGCAGATCTTCCTGGAGACGGAACTGTTCTTCAAGGGCATCCGCCCCGCCGTGAATGTCGGCCTCTCGGTCTCCCGCGTCGGTTCTGCCGCGCAGATCAAGGCGATGAAGCAGGTCGCCGGCCGCATCAAGCTGGAGCTCGCGCAGTACCGCGAGATGGCGGCCTTCGCCCAGTTCGCCTCGGATCTGGACGCCTCCACCCAGGCCCTGCTGGCCCGTGGTGCGCGCCTGACCGAGCTGCTGAAGCAGCCGCAGTTCCAGCCGGTGCCGGTCGAGGAGCAGGTGGTCTCCATCTTCGCGGGCGTGCGCGGCTATCTCGACAAGATCGAGGTCAACAAGGTCAGCGCCTTCGAGCGGCAGCTTCTCTCCTCCGTCAAGGCGAATGCGCCGGAGATCCTGGAGAGCATCCGGGAGAAGCGGGAGCTCACCAAGGAGAACGAGGCGAAGCTGGTGTCCTTCCTGGACAACTTCGCCAAGTCCTTCGCGGCCTAAGGCCGGGCCAGGGCAGCCAGCATGGCCAACCTCAAGGAACTCCGGGGGCGCATCAACAGCGTCAAGTCCACCCGGAAGATCACCCAGGCGATGAAGATGGTCGCGGCGGCGAAGCTCCGCCGCGCCCAGGCCCAGGCCGAGGCTGCGCGCCCCTATGCGGAGCGCATGGCCCGGATGTTGGCCTCGCTCGGCGCCGCTGTGGCGGGCAGCCCGGACGCGCCGAAGCTGCTGGTCGGCACCGGCCGTACCCAGACGCATCTGCTCGTCGTCGTCACCGGCGATCGCGGCCTGGCCGGGCCGTTCAACAGCAATGTGGGTCGCTTCGCGCGCAACCGCATCCGCGAGCTGGAGGCCGAGGGCAAGACCGTCAAGGTCATGACCATCGGCCGCAAGGGCGCCTCCTACCTGAAGCGTGAGTTCGCTTCCCGCTTCGTCGGCGAGGTCACCTTCCAGGGCAAGCGGCGCGTCGGCTTCGAGGAGGCGGACGAGATCGCGCAGCGCATCACCGCCATGCTGGAGCATGGCGAGTTCGACGTCTGCACGCTGATCTACAACCAGTTCCGCAGCGTGATCAGCCAGACCCCGGTGGCGCAGCAGCTGATTCCGGCTGAGCTGCCCGAGGCGGCCCCGGAAAGCGCGACCACGGCGCAGGCGCTCTACGAGTATGAGCCGGACGAGGCCACCATCCTGGCGCAGCTGCTGCCCAAGAACCTGGCCATCCAGGTCTACCGCGCGGTGCTGGAGAACAGTGCCGGCTTCTTCGGGTCGCAGATGAACGCGATGGACAACGCGACCCGCAATGCCGGCGAGATGATCAACAAGCTGACCCTGACCTACAACCGCACGCGCCAGGCGAACATCACCCGCGAGCTGATCGAGATCATCTCCGGGGCCGAGGCGCTCTGAGGGGAATGAGCACAGCCATGAAGAACAATGTTGGCAAGGTCACGCAGGTGCTGGGCGCCGTCGTGGACGTGCAGTTCCCCGCCGAACTGCCCTCCATGCAGAACGCGCTGCAGGTGAAGATCGGCGACCGCACGCTGGTGCTTGAGGTCGCGCAGCACCTCGGCGAGCGCACCGTCCGCACCATCGCCATGGACACGACCGATGGTCTGGTCCGCGGCGCCGAGGTGGTGGACACCGGCAAGGGCATCGCCGTGCCGGTGGGCGAGGGCACGCTGGGCCGCATCCTGAACGTCATCGGCGAGCCGATCGACGAGCGCGGCCCGGTGAAGGCCGAGAAGACCTACACCATCCACCGCGAGGCGCCGGCCTTCGAGGATCAGGCCACCGCGGCCGAGATCCTGGTCACGGGCATCAAGGTCATCGATCTGCTGGCCCCTTACCTGAAGGGCGGCAAGATCGGCCTCTTCGGCGGTGCCGGCGTCGGCAAGACCGTGACGATTCAGGAGCTGATCAACAACATCGCCAAGGGCCATGGCGGCGTGTCGGTCTTCGCCGGCGTGGGTGAGCGCACCCGCGAGGGCAACGACCTCTACCACGAGATGATCGACGCCGGCGTCATCAAGCTGAACGATGACGGCTCGACCGATGGCTCCAAGGTGGCGCTGGTCTATGGCCAGATGAACGAGCCGCCGGGCGCCCGCGCCCGCGTCGCGCTCTCCGGCCTGTCCATGGCAGAGTACTTCCGCGATGAGCAGGGCCAGGATGTGCTCTTCTTCATCGACAACATTTTCCGCTTCACCCAGGCGGGTGCCGAGGTGTCGGCGCTGCTGGGCCGCATCCCCTCCGCGGTGGGCTACCAGCCGACGCTGGCCACCGACATGGGCGCGCTGCAGGAGCGTATTACGTCCACGAAGAAGGGTTCGATCACCTCGGTGCAGGCCATTTACGTCCCCGCGGACGACCTGACCGACCCGGCGCCGGCCACCTCCTTCGCCCACCTGGACGCGACGACGGTGCTTTCCCGCTCGATCGCCGAGCAGGCGATCTTCCCGGCGGTGGACCCGCTCGACTCGACCAGCCGTGCGCTCGACCCGCGCATCGTCGGCGAGGAGCACTACACCACCGCCCGCGAGGTGCAGCGCATCCTGCAGACCTACAAGTCGCTGCAGGACATCATCGCCATTCTGGGCATGGACGAGCTGTCGGAAGAGGACAAGCTGATCGTGGCGCGCGCGCGCAAGATCCAGCGCTTCCTCTCCCAGCCCTTCCACGTGGCCGAGGTCTTCACCGGCACCCCCGGCGTCTTCGTGAAGCTGGAGGACACGGTTCGCTCCTTCGCCGCCATCTGCAAGGGCGAGTACGACCACCTGCCGGAGGCCGCCTTCTACATGGTCGGCACCATCGAGGATGCGGTGAAGAAGGGCGAGTCCCTCAAGGCCGCGGCCTGAGGACGAGCCCATGGCGACCTTCGACCTGGAACTGGTCAGCCCGGAGAAGCTGCTGCTCTCCCGCCCCGTCGAGATGGTCATCATCCCGGCGGCCGAGGGCGAGATGGGCGTGCTGCCCGGCCGGGCGCCGATGATCGTCGCCCTCAAGGGCGGCGTCATCCGCGTGCAGGAGAACGGCAGCATCACCGAGCGGCTCTTCGTCATGGGCGGCTTCGCGGAGATCACGCCGACCCGCGTGACGGTGCTGGCGGACGAGGCGACTCCGGTCGCCCAGCTCTCCCGCGCCGCGGCGGCGAGCCGGGTGCAGGAGGCCGAGGCCGCCTATGCCGCCACCACGGCCGAGACCGCGCCCGAGGAGCGGGAGGCCATCATGGCCCGCCTGCTCGCCGCGCGCGAAATGGAGCTGGCGGCGGAGGCTGCCTGAGCCTTTCTCCCTGTGTGACAGGGGCATGACTTGATTTCCGGCGCCATTCGCAGATCATCGCTGCGGATGGCGCTTTTCTTTTTGCGCTGCGGACAGCCAGCGGGAGCCACATGAAGCATTGGCAGATCGGCCAGGTGGCGTGGGACCGCTTCGACCCCTCCCGGATCGATCCCGGCCTCGTGCCCCTGGTCAAGGCCGCCGCCATGGTCGAGAAGAACGGCCTGGACTACGCGGTCTATCTGAAGCGCGTCTTCGCCGACGATCCGGACTTCCGCCAGGCGGCCGACAACTGGGCGCTGGAGGAGGTGCAGCACGGGGACGCGCTGGGGCGCTGGGCCATGCTGGCCGACCCCGCCTGGAACTTCGACGCCGCCTTCGCGCGCTACCGCGACGGCTACAAGATCGACGTCAATGCCGACGCCTCGATCCGCGGCAGCCGCACCGGCGAGCTGATCGCCCGCTGCATGGTCGAGACCGGTACCTCCTCCTATTACACCGCCCTCGGCGAGGCGACCGGGGAGCCGGTGCTGAAGGAGGTCTGCAAGCTCATCGCGGCGGACGAGTACCGCCACTTCAAGCTCTTCTACGACCATATGAAGCGCTATCTGGCGCGCGAGAAGCTCTCCTTCCCGCAGCGCCTGCGGGTCGCCACCGGGCGCATCGGCGAGTCGGAGGATGATGAGCTGGCCTTCGCCTTCCACTGCGGCAACGACCCGGAAGGCACCCCCTATGACCACAACCGCTGCATCGCGGGCTATATGGGGCGCGCCATGGGCTATTATCGCTTCCACCATATCGAGCGTGGCATGGGCATGATCTTCAAGGCCATCGGGCTGACGCCGCGGGGGCGGATGGCCGGCCTCGCCGCCAAGGGCGCCTGGCGCCTGCTGCGCTGGCGGCACGGGCGATACCAGCGGGAGCTTGCCACCGCCCCAGGCGCCGGGAGCGCGGCCGCCGGGCCGCGTCAGGTGCCGACCTGAGCTCGCGCCTGACGCGCCGCGCCGCTGCTGGCCTCCTCGCCGGAGGGCTGGCGGGCGTGGCGGGTCCCGGCACATCGCGCGCTCAGGTAGCGGCGCCTGGCCTGGGCACCCTGGCGCGTGCCCGGGGCGTCACCTTCGGCGCCGCGGTTCAGGCGCAGCTTCTGGAAAACGATACCGCCTACGAGGCCGCCTTCGCCACCGAGGCGGCGGCCCTGGTGCCGGAATGGGCCGCCAAATGGGCCGCCCTGCAGCCGGAGGAGGGCCGCTTCGACACTGCGGGCCTCGATACCATCCTGCGCTGGGCGCAGGCGCATGCCCGGCCGGTGCGCGGCCATACGCTGGTCTGGCACAACGACCTGCCGGACTGGACCCGTGCCGCGCTGGCGGAGGGGCGGGAGCGTGCCCTGGCCGTCCTCGGGGCGCATATGGATCGCGTGCTGGCCCATACCCGCGCGCAGATCCGCGACTGGGACGTGGTGAACGAGCCGATCGCCAATCCGCCGGGCAGTGATCAGCCACAGACGGGGCCGGGCGAGCTGCGCGACACGCCCTGGCTGCGTGCCCTTGGTCCCCGCTATATCGAAATGGCGCTCCGCATGGCCCGCGAGCGCGACCCGACCCTGCGCCTGACCCTCAACGAATATGGCGTGGAGGAGGACACCCCCGCCGCGGCCGAGAAGCGGCGCCGCCTGCTCTCGCTGGTGCGGGATCTCCTCGGGCGCAGCGCGCCGCTCGATGCCGTCGGCATCCAGGCGCATCTGCAACTCGCCAATCCCTTCCGCCCTGAGCCTTTCGCCGCCTTCCTGGGCGAGCTGCGCCAGATGGGCCTGGCCGTGCTGATCACTGAGCTGGACATCCGCGAGACCTGGCGGGCGCCGCAGGATATCGCCGCGCGGGATGCCCTGGTGGCCGAGCGGGCGCATGCCTTCCTCTCCTGCGCCCTGGGCGCGGGAGTGCGGACGGTGCTCACCTGGGGCCTGACGGACCGGTATTCCTGGCTGACCACCGAACCGGCCGTCGCCTTGCCGGACAAGCGCACCCATCGCGGCCTGCCGCTGAACGAGGATTATCGCCGCAAGCCGATGTGGGAGGCCATGGTGCGCGCATTCCAGGCGGTTTGAGCGGCGGGGGGAGGCGACAAAGCGCGCCATCGGGTGTTTCCTGTCACCTGGAAAAAAGTCGGAGCCCCCATGGAACTCGCCAGCCTCGAAACCCCCGTTCCCGTGGTGGACCTCGACATCGTCGAGGCCAACCTGAAGCGGATGCAGGATTATTGCGACGCGCATGGCATCGCCCTGCGGCCGCACATCAAGACGCACAAGATCCCAGCCCTGGCGAAGCGCCAGCTGGAGCTGGGCGCCAAGGGCATCACCTGCCAGAAGCTGGGCGAGGCCGAGGTGATGGCCGATGCCGGGCTGGATGACATCCTGATCTCCTACCCGCTGGTCGGGGAGGCCAAGGCGGAGCGCCTCGCCGCACTGGCGCGCCGGGCGCAGATGCGCGTCTCGATCGACAACCCGCTGGCGCTCGAAACTCTCGCCCGCGCCGGGCGGCACGGCCACGAGATCGGGGTGCTGGTCGAGTTCGACAGCGGCAACGGCCGCACCGGCGTCACCTCCATCGACGGCGTGCTGGAACTGGCCCGCGCCATTCGCGCCACCAAGGGGCTGCGCTTCGACGGGCTGATGAACTACCCCGTCAATGCCCGCACTGGCGAGATCCTGCGTGACCTGCTGCCGAAGCTGAAGGCCGAGGGGCTGGAGCCCGCCGTGATCTCCGGCGGCGGCACGCCCAACGCCTTCCGCACGCACGAGATGGCGCCGGTGACGGAGCTGCGCGTCGGCACCTACATCTACAACGACCGCATGACGGTCGGCGCCGGCCATGCACGCTGGGAGGACTGCGCGCTGACGCTCCACGTCACCGTCATCAGCCGCCCGGAGCCGCACCGCGCCATCGTCGATGCCGGCTCCAAGACCTTCGCTGCCGACATCATGCCGGGCGGCTCGGGCGAGGGGCATGGCTATTTCCCCGCCTATCCCGGCGCGAAGCTGCACAAGATCAGCGAGGAGCACGGCATGGTCGATCTCTCCGCCTGCGAGCGGAAGCCCGAACTGGGCGAGCGGCTGCGCGTGGTGCCGAACCATGTCTGCCCCGTCAGCAACCTGCATGACCGCGTCGCCTTCACGCGCGGCGAGGCCTTCCAGGGCTTCGTGGACGTCGCCGCCCGGGGGCGTACGCTGTGAGTGCGGCGGAGGAGCGCCTGAAGGCGCTGGGGCACATCCTGCCCACGGTCGGCAAGCCGCTGTTCAGCTACGTGCCGTTCCGCCGCGCCGGCGACGTCGCCTACATCTCCGGCCAGGTGCCGCGTCATGCCGACGGCTCGCTGACCATCGGCAAGGTGGGCGAGGTGCTCGGGCTGGAGGAGGCGCGTGCGGCGGCGGTGCTCTGCGGGCTGCACATCCTGGCGGTGGCCAAAGAGGCGGCCGGCTCGCTGGAGAAGGTCGAGATGCTGAAGGTCTTCGGCATGGTCAATGCCGTGCCGGATTATGGCGACCAGCCCAAGGTGATCGACGCCTGCTCCAACCTGCTCGTCGATGTGCTGGGCGAGCGCGGGCGGCATGCCCGTTCGGCGGTCGGGATGGGCTCGCTGCCCTCCAACGTGCCGGTCGAGATCGAGGCGGTGATCCGTATCCTCGACTGAGGGAAAAAGCTCGAGGGGGCCGAGGCACTGTCTCGGCCCCCTCGAACCTCCATCTTCTTTCTGTCAGTGGGTACTCCGCATCCGCAGGGTGCGGCGGCTAGAGCAGATCCCGATCGGGTGGAATCACCCGATCGGGTGAAGATGCTCGTTAAAGCAAAAGGCGAGAGCGGTTGAAGTGAGCCAAGGCGAACGGAAACCGCTCTAGGAGTCGGCGGTGATGCCGGCCTTGCGGATCACCGCGCCCCATTTCTCGATCTCGGCCGCGAGGAAGGTGCGGCAGTGGTCGGGGGTGGAGGCCACGACGTCTGCGCCCTGCTCCTCGACCTTGTTTCTCACCGCCGGCTCGCTCAGCACCTGCGCCAGGGCCGCATGCATCCGCTCGACAATCGGGGCCGGCGTCCCGGCACGGCCGAGCATCGCCCACCAGGTCACTGCCTCGAAATTGCCGAAGCCCTGTTCGGCAAAGGACTTCGTGCCGGGGACGTGGCGGCTCTCCCCCCGCGTCGTCACGCCGAGCGGCCGCAGCACGCCGGATTTCAGGTGCTGGGCGACGGCAGGAAGGTTGGTCATGAAGAGCGGAACATGCCCGGCGACCGCGTCCTGGGTCGCCGGCCCCGCGCCCTTGTAGGGGACGTGGACCATGCGGAACCCGCCCTCCTGCTGCAGTAGCGTGGTCGAGACATGCGCGAGGCCGCCGACGCCGCTCGTCGCGTAATTCACCGTGTCCGGCGCCGCCTTCGCTGCGGCGACGACATCCTCGAAGCTCCGGTAGGAGGTCGCGTGGTGCGCCACCATGGCGAGCGGGCCGGTGGCGATCAGGCTTACAGGCGCAAAAGCCTCAAGCGTCCTGAAGGGGAGCTTCATGACGCTCTCGTTCGTCGCCTGGGTGTCGTAGACCACCACCCAGGTATAGCCGTCCGGCGCCGCGCGGGCGGCCTCGGCGGCACCGATGGAGCCCGAGGCGCCGCCGCGGTTCTCGATGACCACGGGCTTGCCCAGCACCTCCTGCAAACGGGGCTGGATGATGCGGGTGACGGTATCGACCGACCCGCCAGGGGGCCAGGGCACGATCATGCGGATGGGCCGGTCGGGCCAGGCGGTCTCGGCGTGCAGCACCGCCGGGGCGAAGAGCCCCGTGGTGGCGGCGAAGAGGCTACGGCGGCGGAATGCGGATGCGCTCGCAAGGCCAATCATCTCGGTCGAACCTCCCGGCATTTTCATTACGCGGGAGGATGCACTCTGCGCCGTCCCTTTGGGAACGACCAAAAGACAGGGGCGGGCCGGCCCATGCCCGAGGCCCAGGTGGGGCTGTCATGGAAGGGGCCAGAAACTCTGCGGCCCGCTTATCCACCCGTTCTCACGGGAGAGTCCGGCCAGGCTCCCGTGGAAGGGCCGCAACGCTACGCTGGCAAAAAGAAGAAGGGGGCCTGGGGGAATTCATTCCCCCAGAACTTTCGCCAGGATCCGCAGCCCGGCCTCCAGCCGCCCCGGATCCGCCTCGCCACCCAGCGAAAGGCGGAACAGTGGCGCCTCGCGGTCGGCATGGTGGAAGTGCACGGCCGGCGCAATGGAAACCCCTGCCTCCCGTGCCCGCGCCAGGAAGGCGGCCTCGGTTTCGCCCGCGGGCCGGTGCATCCAGATGTGCCAGCTCGCACCAGGGTCGGCGGCGAAGCGGTGCGCCCCCAGGATGTCACGCGCCAGGGCGCGGCGGCGCTCGCCCTCGGCGCGCTTCTCCGCCATCATCTGGGCGCCGCGCCCATCCGCCGCCAGGACGGCCGCGGCGGCGGCGATCACGGGATTGGCGGTCAGCCCACGCATGCGGATCTGGTCGGTGACGGTGCCGGCCAGCGCCGGTGGATGGCTCAAGGCGCCGAGGCGGAGCGAAAGGGACAGGATCTTCGAGAGGCTCCACATCACCAGGGTCCGCTCGGGGATCAGGCTGGCGAGGGTGGGCGGACGCTGCTCCGGCGCGGCGAGGAAGGCATAGGCCTCATCCTCCACCACCCAGAGTCCATGGCAGCGGGCGATGGCGGCGATGCGCTCCAGCCGGGCCGCGCTATAGGTCAGGCCCAACGGGTTGTGCAGCACCGGCATGAGGTAGAGCACGCCCGGCGGGTCGGGGAAGGCGAGGAGGCGCTCCAGGGCCTCGGGCTGTAGCCCCTCGGAATCCATCGGCAGGCCGACGGTGGAGATGCCTTCCAGGCGCAGGAAGTTCCGCGCCTGGGGGAAGGTGAAGGCCTCCACCGCGATCCGCTGCCGCGCCGGATTGGCGGCGCCCAGCGCGGCGAGCAGCGCGACCGACAGCGCTGATTGCCCGCCGCAGGTCAGCGCCAGCGCGTGGCCGGGATTGACGCCCAGCATGGGCGCCAGCGCCGTTCGGACGCGCGGATCGCCGGGCGGCGGGCCGAAACCGGCGGGCAGGGCCTCCGGGTCGGCCGCCAGGCCGCGCAGCGCCTCGGCCACTGCCGCCTGCTGCGCCGGCACCGCCGGATAGTTGACCCAGAGGTCGTACATCGCCTCAGTCCTGCAGGTGCTGGCGCAGGAAGGCGATCACGGCGGCGAAGACGCGGCGGCGGTTGTCGC
>Ga0180221_1001529_pt1 | contig 15117 bp, 13 predicted proteins | sample eDN5th37CKraftMG_FD_151339 | JGI IMG/M metagenome (GOLD analysis project Ga0180221, IMG submission 151339) | Enriched Miracle-Growth compost microbial communities from Emeryville, California, USA - eDNA 5th pass 37_C Kraft MG (version 2) (version 2) ...
AGATCCTGCATCGTGTCCGCCGAGAGCGCGTCGAGGTCGCCGTCCGCCAGCGCCCGGTCGAGGCCGGTGGCGAGCTGCCGGGCGTCCTCGTCAGGCGACGACATAGACCTCTTCTCCCTTCTTAACGATTGGGTAGCGCCGCAGCTTCTGCTTGCGGTCGCCGACAAACTCGCCGGTGCGCAAGTCGTACTCGTAGCCGTGCCACGGGCAGACGAAATGCGTCTCGGTGTCGGAGAAATAAAGCCCCTGCGATGTCATGTCGGGCGCGAGCCGCTCCTCGACCTTGGCGATGATGAGCCCTTCGCAGGCCGGGCCGCCCTGGTGCAGGCAGGTGTTGCTGTAGGCGTAGAACTCGCCCTTGTCGTAGAACACGCCGATCTCGCGGTCGCCGACATAGACGATGCGGCGGTCGCCGTCCTTGAAGTCGGAGGCCTTGCCGACGAGCTTCTCCACCATCGCGCGTTCTCCCGGACCCTCTTTAGATCGTTTCCAGGAGCTGTTGTGCGCCTTCGGCGGGGCGTCCGTCAACGCTTGCGCAGGAAGGCTTCCGAAGGCGGCAGACCCCAGATGTTCGAGCTCGGCCCCGGCTGCCAGACCTTGGGCCGCTGCGGGTTGTCGCGATGCCACGGCCGCGGCTCGAAATAGCCCAGCGCCTCGTCCGCCATCCGGTCGAGGTCGCAGAACATCTCGATGATCTGGTCGTCGGGGTCGCGGTGGTAGATCGCGATGTTGTGGCCCGGCCCATGGCGCACCGGGCCCCAGGCGATCTCGATGTTGTGCTTCCCCAGCACGTCGCAGGCGGTCTTCATCTGCGACCAGTCGTCGAGCTGGAACGCGATGTGGTGCATGCGCGGCCGCGGATCGCGCATGAAATTGACGGTGTGGTGGTCCGGGTTGCAGCGCATGAACACGAAATAATCGCCGATCCAGTCCGAGACGCGGAAGCCGAGCACGCCGGAATAGAAATCGATCGCCTTCTGCAGGTCGTCGGCGAAATAGGCGACGTGGCCGAGCTTCTCGACCGCCGCGCCCCGGGGCGCCTCGCGCACGGCCAGCGCGCTCCAGCCGGCGAACAGCGCGATCTCGGTGCCCTTGACGTCCGTGAAGGTCAGCGCGTTCGAGATGCCGGGCGCGGGGTCGTTGCGGCGCGCGCTCCTGATGCCGAGGCCGGCCAGCTCGCGCTCCGCGTCGGCGAGGTCGGTGTCGGGCGCGACCTCGAACGACAGCTTGCGGCAGCCGACGTCGCCGCCGCGCCGCAATTCCACGGCCAGGTGGCCGAGCTTGCTGGCGAGGAACACGCGGTCGCGCTCGCGCGCCGCGATCACGAGCCCGACGACATGGGTGTAATGCTCGGCGAGCCGCTCCAGGTCCGGCGTCTCGAAGACGGCGTGTCCGATCCGCCGGGCCTTGATCATGGCGCTCGCTCCCCCTGCGCCGCGCTCTCCGCAACAGCCGCCGCGCGCGGCAAGACGCTGCCATGGGCCGGTATGGGGCGCAAGGGCGCGCCTGCCGGCCGCCGGGAAGTTTAGAAAATACCAACGACTGGCGGCTACACCGGTCGCCGCGTGGGCTGTGTTGGGTGCGCCCCCGACATCGATGCGAGACGTTTGCAGAAGGAATGACGCCGTGCCAGCAGACTACGACCTTTCCGGGCGCCTGGACTTCATGGGGCTCGACGAGAAGGCTCAGGCCGCTATGCGGTCGCTGAAGCCCGCGATCGAGAAGGCGCTGCCGGCCGCCCTCGACCAGCTCTACGAGCACATCGGCCGCACGCCCGAGACGGCGCGCTTCTTCGCGGGCGCGGACCAGCGCAGCAGGGCGAAGGCCGCCCAGCTGAGGCACTGGGCGCGGATCAGCGCCGCGCAATATGACGACGATTACGGCCGCAACGCCCAGGCCATCGGCCGGGTCCACGCCCAGGTCGGGCTCGAGCCGCGCTGGTACATCGGCGGCTATGCGCTGGTCGCGGACGCGCTGATCCAAGCGGCTGTCGCCCAGCTCTGGCCGCGCGGCCTGCTCGGCGGCGGCAAGGCCGCGGCAGCGGGCGCGGCGCTCGGCGCGCTGGTCAAGGCCATCCTGCTCGACATGGAATTGGCCGTGTCCGTCTACATTGACGCCATGGAGGAGGCGCGCAGCAAGGCCGAGGCCGACGCGCGCCAAGCCGCGGAGGAGCGAAGCCGCGCCGAAGCGGCGGCGGCCGAGGAGCGCCGGCGGGCCGAAGCGGCCGCGGCGGAGGAAAGCCGCCGCGCCGAGCAGGCCCGGGCCGAGGCGGCGAAGCGCCAGACCGCCGTGGTCGATGCCGTGACCCGGGCGCTGGCGAAGCTCGCGCAGGGCGACCTCACGGTGCGCCTGTCCGGCGACCTCGGCGAGGCCTACGACAAGGTGCGCGACGATTTCAACACCATGGCCGAGCGGCTGGAGACCATCGTCGCCAGCATCGCGACATCGAGCCGCGAGGTCGCCAACGCCGCCAACGAGATCGCGACCAGCACCGAGGACCTGTCGCAGCGCACCCAGCAGCAGGCCGCGGGCCTGGAGCAGACCTCGGCGTCGATCGAGGAAATCTCCGCCACGGTGAAGAAGAACGCCGAGAACGCCGGCCAGGCCAACCAGCTCACGACCAACGCGCGGCAAGTCGCCAACCACGGCGAGAAGGTCGTGGCCGACGCCATCGCCGCCATGTCGCGGATCGAGGAGTCGTCCCACAAGATCGCCGACATCATCGGCGTCATCGACGAGATCGCGCGGCAGACCAACCTGCTGGCGCTCAACGCCGCGGTCGAGGCGGCGCGGGCCGGCGACGCCGGCCGCGGCTTCGCGGTCGTGGCCTCGGAAGTCCGCAGCCTGGCGCAGCGGTCGTCCCAGGCCGCCAAGGACATCAAGGAGCTCATCACCAGCAGCTCGGTCCAGGTCAAGGAGGGCGTCGACCTGGTGAGCCAGACCGGCGGCTCGCTCGGCGCCATCGTGGAATCGATCAACCGCGTGGCCGGCATCGTCGCCGACATCGCCAACGCCTCGGCGGAGCAGGCCACCGGCATCGAGCACGTCAACAAGGCGCTGATCCGCATGGATGAGGCGACGCAGCAGAACTCGGCGCTGGTCGAGGAGAATTCCGCGACCGCCAGGACGCTGGAGATGCAGGCCGGGACCATGCACCAGCAGGTCAGCTTCTTCCGGCTCGGCAGCGCTCCCGCGGCGGCCAAGCCCGCGCCTGGGTCCGTGCCCGGCCCCGCGGCGACCCGCGCGCCCGCGCGGCCGCCGGCCCGGGCCGTGGCGTAGCGGTATCCCGCGCCCCCCCTCGACGCCGGTCTGACGCACGCGTGATGGAACGCGCGCGCCGGGCCGCGCCTGCCTGTGCTATAGAGCACCGGTCCGTGCAGGGAGTAACAGCCATGGCCGCATCGCTTCCGAAGAGAAAGCTCGGCTCGTCCGGCCTCGAAGTGTCCGCCGTCGGGCTCGGCTGCATGTCGCTATCGGGCGTCTACGGCGCAAGCGACGACGAGGCCGGCACCGCCGTTATCCACGCCGCGCTCGACAACGGCATCACGCTGCTCGATTCCTCGGATATGTACGGCTGGGGCCACAACGAGGAGCTGATCGGCAAGGCCGTCAAGGGCCGCCGGGAAACCGTGGTGCTCGCCACCAAGTTCGGCAACCTTGGCGGCCGCAACGGCGGCCCCATCGCCGACGGCCGGCCGGAATACGTGATGCAGGCGTGCGAGGCGAGCCTGAAGCGCCTCGGCGTCGAGGTGATCGACCTTTACTACCAGCACCGCATCGATCCGAACGTGCCCATCGAGGATACGGTCGGCGCCATGGCGAAGCTCGTGGCGCAGGGCAAGGTCCGCGCGCTGGGCTTGAGCGAGGCCAGGCCCGAGACCATCCGCCGCGCCCACAAGGTCCATCCCATCGCGGCGATCCAGAACGAATACTCGCTGCTCTACCGCACCGAGGCGGAGGAGACGCGCAAGACCACGCGCGAGCTCGGCATCTCCTTCGTCGCCTATTCGCCGCTCGGCCGCGGGCTGCTCACCGCGAGCCCGGCGCGGCTCGACACCATGCCGCAGGACGACGCGCGCCGCCGCCATCCGCGCTTCGCGCCGGAGAACATCGCCCATAACATCGACCTCGCCCAGCGCGTCGCGGAGATCGCCCGCGAGAGGAGCTGCACGCCGGGCCAGCTCGCGCTCGCTTGGCTGCTGGCGCAGGGCGACGACGTGATCGCCATTCCCGGCACCAAGCGCATCGAGCGGCTGATGGAGAACATCGGCGCGCTGTCGGTGACGCTCGCGCCCGCCGACGTGGCGCGCATCGCGGATGCGGTGCCGGCCAACGCGGCGGCCGGCCTGCGCTATCCGCAGGCGCAGATGGCGAGCGTCTATTTATAGACGGAGGGGTCCCATGGCGGGCGAGGTCTTCGTGCTCGGCGGCGACCAGACCGACTTCGCGCGCAACTACAGCCGCGACAACAAGGACGTCGCGGCGCTGATGGACGACGCCGTCGCCGGCGCGCTCGACCGCTGCGGGATCGAGCCGCGCGAGATCGAGACCGCGCATATCGGCAATTTCGCCGGCGAATTGTTCTGCGGCCAGGGCATCCTCGGCGGCCTGTTCGCCGCGCTGCGGCCGGAGTTCGACGGCGTGCCGTCGGGCCGCCACGAGGCGGCCTGCGCCTCGGGCAGCCTCGCCGTGCTCGGCGCGGCGGCGGAGATCGAGGCCGGGCGCTACGGCCTCGCCTGCGTCCTTGGCGTCGAATACATGCGCAACGTGCCGGCCACCACCGCGGCGCAGTACCTCGGCACGGCGGCGCGCGCGGGCCACGAGTTCGTCGACGCCGCCTACATCTGGCCGCGCGCCTTCAGCGACCTGATCGACGTCTACGACGCGCGCTACGGCATCGACTACCGCCACATCGCCCGCATCTCCGAGATCAACCTGACCAACGCCAAGCGCAATTCCAAGGCGCAGACGCGGAGCTGGACGCTGGCGCCGGAGAATTTCTCCGAGGACGACGACAGGAACCCGCGCATCGAGGGCCGGGTGCGCCGCTACGACTGCGCCCAGGTGACGGACGGCGCGGCGGCGCTGTTCCTCGCCTCGCGCGACTACGCCGAGGGCTGGGCGCGCCGGCGCGGCGTCGATCTCGCGGCCGTGCCGCGCATTCTCGGTTGGGGCCATCGCAGCGCGCCGATCCTGTTCCGCGACAAGATCGAGAACAGCAAGGACGCGCCGCTGGTATTCCCGCACGTGCGCGACACGATCGACGACGCCTTCGGCCGCGCCGGCGTGAACGATGTCTTCGAGATCGACGCCATCGAGACCCACGACTGCTTCGCCATGACCGAATACATGGCCATCGACCATTTCGGCATCACCGCGCCGGGCGAGAGCTGGAAGGCCATCGAGGACGGCACCGTCGATTTCGGCGGCAGGCTGCCGGTCAACCCCAGCGGCGGGCTCATCGGCCTCGGCCATCCGGTCGGCGCCACCGGCACGCGCATGGTGCTCGACGCGGCGAAGCAGGTGATGGGCGAGGCCGGCGACTACCAGGTCGAGGGCGCGCGCCGCGTGGCGACGCTCAACATCGGCGGCAGCGCGACCACCGCGTGCTGCTTCGTCATCGGCTGCTGATCACGCGCCGTCCAGCATCATGACACCCGGTCGCGACGCGATCCGGGCCGATTTGCTGAACGGCCGTTAAGCGGCGGCGCGCCTCCTGCATTTTTCCGGCGGTATTCGTCTTCCCGGCGCTTTGCGTTCACATTGGCGCCTCACTCCCCCGGCATGGGCTCGCTCTCACGAGGGGAGATTTCCACTCACGAACGGCGATGCAGGCGTGCGGCAGCACGCTCGCGCGGTGGAGAAGTTTTGCCTGATGAAGACGAGTCTCGGTTTGCTCGGCCTGTCGCTGACGATGTGTGTCCTTCCGGCTCCTGCCGCTTTCAATTCTCCGTCGCCGCCGGGCGATGCCAAGGCGATGCGCGAGGACCTTGCGCACAGCGCCAGCGTGGCGATGGCCAAAGCCGACAGGCTCGACCTCGCGCGCGGGGCGGCGTCCGCCACGGCCGTCCAGGACGCCGAGAAGGACATCGCCGGCGTGCAGGATCACATGCCGCTGCCTGACGAGAGCGGCATGGCCGACGGCGACGCGGCGCCGCAAAAGCCCAAGGCCGCGGCCGATGCGAAGCCGGTGCCGGCGTTGCCGCGCAAGGAATTCTGCGAGCGGCTCGCCGAATCGGCGCAGCAGCACGACCTGCCGATCGCGCTGTTCGCGCGTCTGATCTGGCAGGAGAGCCGCTTCCGCCCGGAGGCGATCAGCCCGGTCGGCGCGCAGGGCGTGGCGCAATTCATGCCGGATGTGGCCGCCGAGGTCGGGTTGAAGAACCCGTTCGACCCGGCGCAGGCGCTGCCGGCGGCGGCGCGGTTCCTGCGCGGCCTGTTCGAGCGGTTCGGGAGTCTCGGCCTCGCGGCCGCGGCCTACAACGCGGGCTCGGGCCGCGTCGGCGACTGGCTGAGCAACGGCCGCAAGCTGCCGGAGGAAACGCGCAACTATGTGCGCATGGTCACCGGCCGCGATGCCGAGGAGTGGCGCGCGGCGAAGGTGAAGGACCTCGCGCTGCGCCTGCCGGCCGGCATGCCGTGCCGTCATGTCGGCATCTTCGTCTCCGTGGAGCGCGAGGCGGAGGAGGCGATGGCCCGCGCGCGGATGGAGGCGAAGCGCGCCCGGGCGGAGGCGATCCGCATCGCGCGGGCGGCCGGCGCGGGCCGCAAGTCCTTCGCGCGGGCGACGCGCATGGCCGCGGCGCGCCGGGCCGGGAGAGCGGCGCATCCGCCGTCGCTGCGGCTCGCGAGCCGGAAATAGGTCCGGCGCTCAGTCCGGCACCACCGCCGTCGCCTCGATCTCGATCAGCGCGCCGGGCTCGGCGAGGTCGCCGATCTGCACCAACGTCATGGTCGGGTAATGCCGGCCGACCACCTCGCGGTAGATCGCGCCGAGCTCCGCCAGCGAGGCGCGATAGGCGGCCATGTCCTTCACGTACCAGGTCATGCGCACCAGGTGCTCGGGGCCGGCGCCGCCTTCCGCCAGCACCGCCATGATGTTGGCGAGCGCCTGGCGCACCTGCGCCAGGAAGCCGTCGGCGAGCCGGCCCGCCTCGTCCCAGCCGATCTGGCCGGCGACGAACACGAGGTCGCCGCGGACGCGGATGCCGTTGGCGTAGCCTTTCGGCTGCGGCCAGCCGGCGGGCAGCAGCACGCCGCGCGGCGGCGTTTTGCGGTCGAGCATGGGCGTTGTCCTGTGGCTTCCTTATGAGGCGAGCTTCCGCGCCGGTCCCGCCGCCGCCATGCGGCGCAGCTCGAAGCGTTGCAGCTTGCCGGTCTGGGTCTTGGGCAGCGCGTCCACGTATTCGATGGCGCGCGGATACTTGTAGGGCGCGATGGCGGCGCGCACGTGCTCCTGCAGCGCCTTGGTGAGCGCGCCGTCGCCGGCATAACCCGGGCGCAGCACCACGTAGGCCTTCACGATCATGCCGCGGTCGAGGTCGGGCGCGCCGACCACGCCGCATTCCGCGACCGCCTCGTGGGTCAGCAGCGCGACCTCCACCTCCGGCCCGGCGATGTTGTAGCCCGCGGAAATGATCATGTCGTCGGAGCGCGCCTGGTACCAGAAATAGCCGTCGCCGTCCCTGATATAGGTGTCGCCGGTGATGTTCCAGCCGTGCTGCACGTAGTTGCGCTGGCGCGGGTCGGCGAGGTAGCGGCAGCCGGTCGGTCCGCGCACCGCGAGCCGGCCCGGCGTGCCGTCCGGCACGTCGTCGCCGTTCTCGTCCACCACGCGCGCCTCGTAGCCCGGCACCGGCTGGCCGGTCGAGCCGGCGCGCGTCTTCTCCTCCGGCGAGCCGATGAAGATGTGCAGCATCTCGGTCGAGCCGATGCCGTCAAGGATGCGGATGCCGGTGGCCTCGCGCCACGCCTCGAACGTCGCCTTGGGCAAGGTCTCCCCGGCGGAGACGCACTTGCGCAGCAAGCCGACCGCGCGCTCCTTGAGCTTCGGCAGCATGGCGCGATAGGCGGTCGGCGCGGTGAAGGTGACGGTGGCCTTGTAGGTCTCGATGGCGTTGAGGAACTCGTCCGGCGTCGCCTTCTCGATCAGCACCGACGACGCGCCGATGCGCATCGGGAACAGGAGGTGGCCGCCGAGGCCGAAGGTGAAGGCCATGGGCGCGGAGCCGAGGAAGCGGTCGTCCGGCGTCGCGCGCAGGACGTAGCGGCCGTAGCTGTCGCAGATCGCCAGGACGTCGCGGTGGACGTGCATGGTGCCCTTGGGCTCGCCGGTGGTGCCCGAGGTGAAGGCGATGAGGCAGACGTCGTCGGCCGCGGTGTCGCAGGGCTCGAACGCGTCGTAGCCGGGCTTGCGCATCAGCCCTTCGAGTTCGCCGTCCGCGCCGCCCCAATAGACGACGCGCCTGAGCGCGCCCGTCTGGGCCCTGGCCTTCTCCATCTCGTCGGCCAGCCGCGCGTCGCACAGGGCGAACGCGATCTTCGCCTTCTCGATGGGATAGCTGAGCTCCTTGGCGCGCAGCAGCGGCATGGTCGCGACCACCACGCCGCCGGCCTTGATGACCGCGAGCCAGGCCGCCGCCATCATCGGGTTGTTGGGCGCGCGCAGCAGCACGCGGTTGCCGGGAACCATGCCGAGGTCGCGGGTGAGCACGTTGGCGAGCCGGTTCGCCATCGCCTGCAACTCGCCGTAGCTGAGCGTGCCCTCCGGCGAGACCAGGCAGGTCCGGCCGCCGTCGCCGCGCGCGACCCAGCGGTCGAGCAGTTCCACCACGCAGTTGAGTCGCTCCGGGTAACGCAGTTCGGGGAGGGTGTAGATGAACTCCGGCCACTCGCCGCGCGGCGGCAGGTTGTCGCGGGAGAACGTGTCGACATGAGCGGAAGCGGTCATCGCCTGCTCCATCATTCGGCGGCGAGCGCCGATCTCGTTGTTCGCTGCTTCAGGGTTTCACGCGCGATCACGACCTTCTGCACTTCCGTCGCGCCCTCGTAGATGCGCAACGCCCGGACTTCCCGATACAGCGCCTCCACGATCACGCCCTTGGTGACGCCGAGGCCGCCGAACACCTGCACCGCGCGGTCGATCACGCGCTGCGCCGCCTCGGTGGCGAACATCTTGGCCATGGCCGCCTCGCGGGTGACGCGCGGCGCGCCCTTGTCCTTGGCGAAGGCGGCGCGATAGACGAGCAGCGCCGCGGCATCGACCTCGGTGGCGCTGTCGGCGATGGCCGTCTGCGTCATCTGCAGCTCGCCGAGCGGCGCGCCGAACAGTTGTCGCGTGGCCGCGCGCTCCACGGTCTCGGCGAGCGCGCGGCGCGCGAAGCCGAGCGCCGCCGCGCCCACGGTCGAGCGGAAGACGTCGAGCGTCGCCATGGCGACCTTGAAACCGTCGCCGGGACTGCCGAGCCGGTGCGCGGCCGGCACCCGCACGCCGTCGAAGGCGAGCGTCGCCAGCGGGTGCGGCGCGATGGTCTCGATGCGCTGCGCGACCGAGAGGCCGGGCGTATCGGCATCGACGACGAAGGCGGAGAGGCCCCTGGCGCCCGGCGCCTCGCCGCTGCGCGCGAACACCACGTAGAAGTCCGCGATGCCGCCGTTGGAGATCCAGGTCTTGCGGCCGTCGAGCCGCACGTGGTCGCCGTCCGGCGTCGCGGTCATGGCGAGCGCGGCGACGTCGGAGCCGGCCTCGGGCTCGGAGAGCGCGAAGGCGGCGATGGCTTTGCCTGCCGCCACCGCCGGCAGGTAGCGCCGCTTCAACGCCTCGGAGCCGAACAGCGTGATCGCGCCGGAGCCGAGCCCCTGCATGGCGAAGGAGAAGTCCGCGAGCCCGTCGCGACAGGCCAGGGTCTCGCGCGCGAGGCACAGCGTGCGCACGTCGAGCGCATCGTGCATCCCGCCGTAGGCTTTCGGCACCGCCGGCGCGAGGAAGCCGGCGTCGCCGAGCGCCGTCACCCGTGCGCGGCAGGCGGCGTCCACGTCGGGCTCGCCGTGCGGCAGCGGCGGCAGCGTGGCGTCCGCCCAGCGCGCGAGATCGGATGCGAAGCGCCGGTGCGCGTCGTCGAAGAACGGCCAGGAGAGCGTGTCGCCGAGCATGTCAGTTGCCCTCGAAGATCGGCTTCTGCTTCGCCGCGAAGGCGCGGTAGGCGCGGGCGAAGTCCTCGGTCTTCATGCACAGCGCCTGCGCCACGGCCTCGGCCTCGATGGCGGCCTCGACCGACATGGCCCATTCCGTCTCCAGCATGCGCTTGGTCATGGCGTTGGCGAAGGTCGGGCCGTCGGCGATCTGGCGCGCCAGCGCCTGCGCCTCGGCGAGCACGGCGTCCGGCGCGGCGAGCCTGTTGAAGAAGCCCCAGCGCTCGGCCTCCTCGCCGCCGAGCGTGCGGCCGGTGTACAGGAGCTCCGCGGCGCGACCCTGGCCGACGATGCGCGGCAGGATCGCGCAGGCGCCCATGTCGCAGCCGGCGAGCCCCACCCTGTTGAACAGGAACGCCACCCTCGCGCCCGCTGTGCCGATGCGCAGGTCCGAAGCCATGGCGATGATGGCGCCTGCGCCGGCGCAGACGCCGTCCACGGCGGCGACGATGGGCTGCGGGCAGGCGCGCATGGCCTTCACCACCTCGCCGGTCATGCGCGTGAAGTCGAGCAGCTCGACCGTGCTCATGGCGACGAGCGGGCCGATGATCTCCAGCACGTCGCCGCCCGAGGAGAAATTGCCGCCTGCGCCGGCGACGACGATGGCCTTCACCGCCCCGTCCTTCGCCGCCGCGCGGAAGATGTCGACGATCTCGACGTAGCTCTCGAATGTCAGTGGGTTCTTCTTCTCCGGCCGGTCGAGCGTCAGCGTCGCCACCTTGCCGTCCACCGCGAAGCGCACGTGCGACGCCTTGTGGGACGCGAGCGGCAGCGTCACCGGGTTGGCTGCGGTCATGGCGTGCCTCCCTGGCGCGCCCGGATCACGGACGCCTTGGTCTTGGCGAGGAGCTTCATCAGCGCCTCGGTCTCCGCCGCGGTGAGGCCGGCGAAAATCTCGGCGATCCAGCCCTCGTGGGTGCGCGCCATGACGCGGAAGGCGCGTCGGCCCTCCGGGGTGAGGCTCACGAGTTGGGCGCGGCGGTCCCTGGGCGAGGGGCGGCGCGCGACCAGGCCTTGCTCCACCAGCCGGTCGCAGAGGCCGGTGACGTTGCCGTTGGTCACCATCATGCGCGAGGACAGTTCGCCGAGCGTCATGCCGCCGGGGTTCTTGTCGAGCTGCGCCATCAGGTCGAAGCGCGGCAGCGTCACGGCGAAGGCCTCGCGCAGGCGGCGGCGGATGTCGTTCTCGATCAGGTTGGTGCAGGCGAGGAGCCGCAGCCACAGCCGCAGTTCCGCCTTGTGATCGGCGGGGCGCTCCGCCGCCTTCGTCTCCGCGTCGAGCGGGATGGCGCCGGTGCCGTCCATCACAGTTCTCCGCCCGCGACCGGGAGCGCCGCGCCGGTGACGGCGGCGGCCTCCGGCGAGCACAGGAACACGACCGCCGCCGCCACCTCCTGCGGCGTGATGAGCCGGCCGAGCGGGCTCGTCTTGAGCAGCGCCTGGAGCGCGTCCTCGCGCGACAGGCCGGTGGTGCGCACGATGCGGTCGAGGCTTTCGTCGGTGAGGTCGGTGTCGGTGTAGCCGGGGCACACCGCGTTGACGGTGACGCCGGTTTTGGCGGTCTCGGCGGCGAGCGCGCGCACGAGGCCGACCGTGGCGTGCTTCGCCGCGCAATAGGCCGTGACGTAGGAATAGCCCTTGAGGCCGGCGACCGAGGCGACCGCGACGATGCGGCCGAAGCCGCGCGCCACCATGTCGCCGAGCACGGCCTGCGCGGCGTGGACCACGCCGAGCGTGTTGATCTCGAACAGGCGGCGGAACAGGTCAGGGCCGGTGCGCGAAAACGGCGCGCTCTCGGCGGCGCCGGCGTTGGCGACGAGCAGGCCGATCGGCCCGCGCTCCTTGGCTGCCTTGCTGAAGCTCACCACCACCGCGGCGGGGTCCGTCATGTCGGCGGCGACGTAGCCCTGCGCGTCGCCGGCCTTCACCGCGTCCTGGAGCGCCGCCTCGGTGCGACCGATCACGGTGACCGCGGCGCCCGCCCGGGTCAGCGCCGCGGCGCAGGCGCGGCCGATCCCGCGTCCGCCGCCGGTGACCACGGCATGATGACCCGCAAGCGCCGCCATGGCACGCTCTCGCTGATGAGGCTGCAAATATTTTAGGCTTAAAATAATTTGCCGCGCAAGCCGGCAGGCGCATTGTGCGCCGGATTATTTTAAGCCTAAAATTATCGCGACAGGTCGGCCGGCGCGGCGAAGCGCGGAGGCGAGCCATGAACATCCATGTGGTCGGCGGCGGGCCCGCGGGGCTCTATTTCGCGATCCTGATGAAGGCGGCGTGGCCGGACCTGCGCATCACCGTGTTCGAGCGCAATCGCGCCGACGACACCTTCGGCTTCGGCGTGGTGTTCTCCGACCAGACGCTGGAGACGTTCGAGAAGTACGATCCCGCGACCTATCGCGCCATCACCGACAACTTCGCCTACTGGGACGACATCGAGATCCATTTCAAGGGTACGGTGCACCGCATCGGCGGCAACGGCTTCTGCGGCTGCGCGCGGGTGACGCTGCTGCGGCTCCTGCAGGAGCGGGCGCGCGCGCTCGGCGTCGCGCTCAGGTTCGAGGCCGCGGTCGATCCGGGCCTCGCGCAGCACCGCGAGGCCGACCTCATCGTCGCCGCCGACGGCATCAACAGCGCCATCCGCACCGCGCGCGCCGCCGATTTCGGCACCGCCATCGATCATCGGCCCAACAAGTTCGCCTGGATGGGCTCGACCCGCGCCTTCGACGCCTTCACGTTCTTCTTCCGCGAGACCGAGCACGGCATCTTCATCGCCCATTGCTACCAGTACGAGCCGCACCGCTCGACCTGGGTGATGGAGGTGCAGGCCGACACGTTCGAGAGGGCCGGCCTCGGCGCCATGAGCGAGGAGCAATCGGCGCGCTTTCTCGAAAAGGTCTTCGCGGCCGAGCTCGAGGGCCACAGGCTGCTCGTCAACCGCTCGATGTGGCGCAATTTCCCGCGCGTCTCCAACGCGCGCTGGGTCAAGGACAACATTGTGCTGATCGGCGACGCCAAGGCGACGGCGCATTTCTCCATCGGCTCCGGCACCAAGCTCGCCATGGAGGACGCGGGCGCGCTGTTCGACGCGTTCCGCGCCGTCGGCGGGCGCGACGTCGCCGCGGCGCTGCGCCATTTCGAGACCGCGCGGCGCGAGGAGGTGGAGAAGACCCAGCACGCCGCCGACGTGTCGCTGGTGTGGTTCGAGCACATCGACCGCTTCTGGCCCATGGACCCGACGCGCTTCGCGTTCGGGCTGATGACGCGCTCCAAGGCCATCACCTACGACAACCTGCGCCTGCGCGCGCCCGAGTTCGTGGACGAGATCGACAGGGTGGTGGCGAAGGACGTGCGCCGGCAGGGCTTCGACGTCAGCGTCGACAGGCCGGACGCGCCTATGTTCCAGCCGTTCCGGCTCCGCTCGATGACGCTCGCCAACCGCGTCGTGGTCTCGCCCATGTGCCAGTATTCGGCGACCGACGGCCTGCCGGGCGACTGGCACCTGGTGCACTACGGCGCGCGCGCCATCGGCGGCGCCGGGCTGATGTTCACCGAGATGACCGACGTGTCCGCGCAGGCGCGCATCACGCCGGGCTGCACCGGCATGTATAACGACGCCCACGAGGCGGCGTGGAAGCGCATCGTCGATTTCGTCCACGCCAACTCCGGGACCAAGTTCTGCCTCCAGCTCGGCCACGCCGGCCGCAAGGGCTCGACGCGGCTCGCCTGGGAGGGCATCGACGAGCCGCTCGATGCCGGCAACTGGCCGCTCGTCGCACCGTCGCCGCTGCCCTACTACCCGCGGAGCCAGGTGCCGCGCGAGATGACCCGCGCCGACATGGACGCGGCGATCGCCGATTACGTCGCGGCGACGCGGCGCGCGATGCGCGCCGGCTTCGACATGGTCGAGCTCCACGCAGCCCACGGCTACCTGCTCGCGAGCTTCATCTCGCCGCTCACCAACAGGCGCACGGACGAATACGGCGGGCCGCTCGAAAACCGCATGCGCTTCCCGCTCGAGGTGTTCCGCGCCATCCGCGCCGTGTGGCCGGACGAGAAGCCGATGTCGGTGCGCATCTCCGCCACCGACTGGGTCGACGGCGGGCTCACCGGCGACGACGCCGTGACCGTGGCGCGGCTGTTCGCCGAGGCCGGCTGCGACCTCATCGACGTGTCCACGGGCCAGACCGTGCCCGAATCGAGGCCGGTCTACGGCCGCATGTACCAGACGCCGTTCTCGGACCAGATCAGGAACGAGGGCGGGCTCGCGACGATGTGCGTCGGTGCCATCACCACCGCGGACCAGGTCAACACGATCGTCGCCGCCGGCCGCGCCGACCTGGTGGCGCTGGCGCGGCCGCACCTGATGGACCCGTCGTTCGCCATGAAGGCCGCGGCCTGGTACGGCGCGGCCTCGATCCATTGCCCGCCGCAATATCTCTCCGGCCGCGACCAGCTCTTCCGCAACAGCGAGCGCGACAGGGCGGACTGGATCGACCTGCGGCTCAAGGCCAAGCCCAAGGGCCACGCCACCACCTGGAAACAGGCGGCGGAGTGACGATGGGGAGCCCGGCCGCTCATGCTCCCGGTCACCATATCCGTCGAAGGCCGTTGCCCCGTATCCGCGATGTTTTGCATGATATTTGCCCCAGAAGGTGTGCTGCGTTTGTCGGGGGCATCATGAAAGCGATCATCGTCGGCGGCGGCATCGGCGGCCTGACCACGGCCCTGATGCTTCATGCGCGCGGCCTCGACTGCGAGATCTACGAGCAGTCGGAGGCGATCCGCGAACTCGGCGTCGGCATCAACACGCTGCCCCACGCGATCAAGGAGCTGGCGCAACTCGGGCTGCTGGAGCGGCTCGACCGGATCGCGGTGCGCACCTACGAACTGATCTACGCCACCCGCCACGGCCAGGAGGTCTGG
>Ga0180221_1001530_pt1 | contig 15115 bp, 10 predicted proteins | sample eDN5th37CKraftMG_FD_151339 | JGI IMG/M metagenome (GOLD analysis project Ga0180221, IMG submission 151339) | Enriched Miracle-Growth compost microbial communities from Emeryville, California, USA - eDNA 5th pass 37_C Kraft MG (version 2) (version 2) ...
CCGACACCTCTCGCCACGGCATGGATCACCTCCTTCGAAGCCATATCCATGCATCTATGATGTGTCAGCCATCTCTCCGAACACCCGTCAGTGATGTATCCGGGCTATACACTTGTCACTGGGATCCATGCCTCTACGTGGGCACTGCTTCGCCGGTCCAAAAGAAATCCATCCAGAAGTGAACTGGTCTGGCTCCCCTCATTTCCGCGCCAGCACCATGTAGTTCACATCCATGTCGCGTGAGCGGTTCCAGCTGTCCGTCAGCGGGTTGTAGGTGACGCCCTGGCGGTCGATGATTTTCAGGCCGGCGGAATGAAGCGCTTTTTCCAGCTCTTCCGGGCGCACCAGCTTTTCATATTGATGCGTACCGCGCGGCAGCCAGCGCAGGACATATTCCGCGCCGATGATGGCAAGGCCCAGCGCCTTCAGCGTGCGGTTGATGGTGGCGACGAACATCAGTCCATCAGGTTTCACCATCTCACCGCAGGCGGAAAGGAAGAGATCGACGTCGGCGACATGCTCGACCACCTCCATGTTGAGGACGATATCGAATTTTTCGCCCGCCTCGGCCAGCGCTTCCGCCGTGGTGGCGCGGTAATCGATGTCGAGCCCGGTTTCGGCAGCATGGATTTTCGCCACCTCGATATTGGTCTCCGAAGCATCGGCACCGACGACGGTGGCGCCGAGCCGCGCCATCGGCTCGCAGAGCAGGCCGCCGCCGCAGCCTATATCGAGCAGGCGTAGCCCTTCCAGCGGACGGGGCAGAAGCGGATCACGCCCGAAGGCGGCGCAGATCTCCTCCTTGATATAGATGAGGCGGGTCGGATTGAACTTGTGCAGCGGCCGGAACTTGCCTTGCGGGTTCCACCATTCGGCGGCGATGCGCGAAAAACGCTCGACTTCGGCGGAATCGATGGTGGTGCGGGCGGTCTCGGCCATGGCGGGTTTCCTTCCTGTCCCTCGTGGAGTTGACCGCGTCCACGGCAAAGTCAAGCCGTCTGCTTGCGGTTTCCTTGCATTTTGGCTATGTGACGCGCGGTTCCTCTGCCGGGTAATCTGGCAGAGAATGGTAGCAATTCTCAAGCCTCTCGGGACAAATCCTCAAATGGCGCGCATCGTGATGAAATTCGGCGGCACTTCGGTGGCCGATATCGACCGCATCAGGAATGTGGCGCGTCACGTCAAACGCGAGGTCGAGGCAGGCAACGAGGTGGCGGTCGTCGTCTCGGCGATGGCGGGCAAGACCAATGAGCTCGTTGCCTGGACGCGCGCCGCATCGCCGATGCACGACGCACGCGAATATGACGCCGTCGTTGCCTCGGGCGAGCAGGTGACGGCGGGGCTGCTCGCGATCGTTCTCCAATCGATGGGCATTCATGCCCGTTCCTGGCAGGGCTGGCAGATCCCGATCCGCACCGACAATGCACATGGCGCGGCGCGCATTACCGATATCGACGGTTCGTTCCTGATCAAGCGTTTTGGTGAAGGCCAGGTGGCGGTCATCGCCGGCTTCCAGGGGCTCGGGCCCGACAACCGCATCGCGACGCTGGGGCGCGGCGGCTCCGATACCAGCGCGGTGGCGATCGCGGCCGCGATCCAGGCCGACCGTTGCGATATCTATACCGATGTCGACGGCGTCTACACCACCGATCCGCGTGTTGAACCCAAAGCGCGCCGGTTGGGCAAGATTTCCTTCGAGGAAATGCTGGAGATGGCGTCGCTCGGCGCCAAGGTTCTGCAGGTTCGCTCCGTCGAGCTTGCCATGGTACACAGGGTGCGCACCTTCGTGCGCTCCAGTTTCGAGGACCCCGATGCGCCGGGCATGGGTGATCCGATCAACCCGCCCGGAACGCTCATTTGCGACGAGGAAGAAATCGTGGAACAGCAGGTCGTCACCGGTATCGCCTATGCGAAGGACGAAGCGCAGATTTCGCTGAGGCGCGTCGCCGACAGGCCGGGCGTATCGGCGGCGATCTTCGGGCCGCTGGCCGAGGCGCACATCAATGTCGACATGATCGTTCAGAACGTCTCCGAGGACGGTTCGAAAACGGATATGACCTTCACCGTACCGACCGGCGATCTGGACAAGGCGGTCGCGGTTCTGGAAAAGGTGAAGCCGGAAGTCGGCTTCGATGCGATCCAGTCGGAAGCGGGGCTCGTCAAGGTCTCGGTCATCGGCATCGGCATGCGCAGCCATGCGGGCGTCGCCGCCACCGCTTTCCGCGCGCTCGCCGACAAGGGCATCAACATCCGCGCCATCACCACCTCGGAAATCAAGATCTCGATCCTGATCGACGGTCCCTATGCGGAGCTCGCCGTGCGTACGCTCCACTCGGTATACGGGCTCGACAAACATTAATGCACGCGCGGGGCTTAAAGCCCTAGACGCATGCAATAAAAATGCCCACAAAGGATGAGCCGGAACAGGTTCCGGCTCTGGCTAGAATCGTTCGGCCCTTTAGGCGGGCCGGCGGCATGAAGGAGCAATCGACCGTCCATGCGTGAGCTGACCACCGGTCCCCGCGTTCTGCTCAGACGCTTACGCGAATTGATGGCGGAGCCGCTGGAGCCGCAGGAGCGGCTCGACCGGATCGTGCGTGAAATCGCGCAGAACATGGTTGCCGAGGTCTGCTCCTTTTACGTGCTGCGCTCGGACGGCGTGCTCGAACTCTATGCCACGGAGGGCCTCAACCCGCAGGCGGTTCACCTGGCGCAATTGCGCCTCGGCCAGGGCCTGGTCGGCACCATCGCGGCGAGCGCGCGGCCGCTCAATCTGACCGACGCGCAGACGCACCCGGCCTTCACCTATCTGCCGGAGACGGGCGAGGAGGTCTATAACTCCTTCCTCGGCGTGCCGATCCTGCGGGCCGGGCGCACGCTTGGCGTGCTCGTCGTGCAGAACCGCACAAAGCGGGCCTATCGCGAGGACGAACTGGAGGCGCTGGAAACCACTGCCATGGTTCTGGCCGAAATGATCGCTACGGGTGACCTCACCAGGCTGACCCGGCCTGGCGTCGAACTCGATCTTGGCAGACCGATGAGTTTCTCCGGCATTTCGTTCAATGACGGCGTGGGCCTCGGCCATGTCGTGCTGCACGAGCCGCGCATCGTCGTCACCAATCTCTTCAACGAGGATTCGCAGCGCGAGCTCGATCGGCTGGAGGAGGCGATCGGCTCGCTGCGCATCTCCATCGACGACATGCTGTCGCGGCGCGACGTGGCGGCGGAGGGCGAGCATCGCGCCGTGCTCGAGGCCTACCGCATGTTCGCGCATGACCGCGGCTGGGTGCGGCGCCTGGAGGAAGCCATCCTCAACGGGCTGACGGCGGAAGCGGCGGTGGAGAAGGTGCAGAGCGACACCCGCGCCCGCATGATGCACCTGACCGATCCCTATATGCGCGAGCGGCTCAGCGATTTCGACGATCTTGCCAATCGGCTTTTGCGCCAGCTGATGGGCCGCGACATCAAGACGGTGGCCGAATCGCTGGTCAAGGATTCGATCATCGTCGCCCGCTCGATGGGCGCGGCGGAACTGCTCGACTATCCGCGCGAGCGGCTGCGCGGCCTGGTGCTGGAGGACGGGGCGCCGACGAGCCATGTGGTGATCGTCGCCCGCGCCATGGGCATTCCCGTCGTCGGCCAGGTCAAGGGCGTGGTCTCCATGGCGGAGAACAATGATGCGGCGATCGTCGACGGCGACGACGGCAAGGTGCATCTGCGCCCGCAGGCCGATATCGAATCGGCCTATGCGGAGAAGGTGCGTTTCCGGGCGAGACGGCAGGCGCTTTACCGCGAATTGCGCGATCAGCCTGCGGTCACCAGGGACGGGGTCGAGGTTGCGCTCCTGATGAATGCGGGGCTTCTGGTCGACCTGCCGCAACTGGTGGAATCGGGGGCTGCCGGCATCGGCCTCTTCCGCACCGAATTGCAGTTCATGGTCGCCTCGACCTTCCCGCGCGCCGAGCAACAGGAGCGGCTCTACCGCTCGGTGCTGGATGCCGCCGGCGAGCGCCCGGTCACCTTCCGCACGCTCGATATCGGCGGCGACAAGGTGCTGCCCTATTTCCGCAATTCCGGGCCCGAGGAGAATCCGGCGATGGGCTGGCGCGCGATCCGCCTGACGCTCGACCGCCCAGGCCTGTTGCGTACGCAGCTGAGGGCGCTCCTGAAGGCAGCCGGTGGCCGCGATTTGCGGATCATGCTGCCGATGGTGACCGAGGTTGCCGAGGTCCGTGCCGCGCGCGACATCATCGAGCGCGAGGTGCGGCATCTCTCACGCTTCGCCTACAGCTTGCCGACGCGCCTGCAGCTCGGGGCGATGATCGAGGTGCCGTCGCTGCTCTGGCAGCTCGACGAATTGATGTCGGTAGTGGATTTCGTCTCGGTCGGATCGAACGACCTCTTCCAGTTCGTCATGGCGGTGGACCGGGGCAATTCGATCATCTCGAACCGGTTCGACCAGCTGTCGCCGCCCTTCCTGCGGGTGCTCAGGCAGATTATCGAGGCGGGCGAGCGAAACGACACGCCGGTGACGCTGTGCGGCGAAATGGCCGGCAAGCCGCTGACCGCCATGACGTTGATCGGGCTGGGCTTCCGTCATATATCGATGTCGCCCGCCGCCATCGGCCCGGTGAAAGCGATGCTCGGCGTGCTCGATGCGGCCAGGCTCAACGCGCTTCTCCTCGAAGCGATCCACAAGCCGAACGGTTCTCACTCGTTGCGCGAGGTTCTGACGGGCTTCGCCGAGGATAGCGGCATACCGCTTTAGATTCGGGTGAGGGCGGGCTGCAAATGGCCTCGCCTGAGCTGAATCTCGGCGCTAAGTCTACCAACAGGAAGTTTTGAATGATCGCATTGCCGCAGGACCGGATGGACCAGCTCCTGAAGCGCTTCTCGCTGATCGAGACGCAGATGGCGGGGAATCCGGATTCCGATACTTATGTGAAGCTCGCCTCCGAATATGCGGAGCTGGAAGAGGTGGTGGCAAAAATCCGCGCGCTCGTGGCGGCGCGTCAGGAAGCGGCCGATCTCATCGCCATGCGCGACGACAGCTCGGTCGATGCCGAGATGCGGGCGCTGGCGACGAGTGAGCTGCCGGACGTGGAGGAGCGGATCGAGGCGCTTGAACACGAGGTGCAGATCCTGCTTCTGCCGAAGGATGCGGCGGACGAGAAGAGCGCCATCCTCGAAATCCGTGCCGGAACGGGCGGTTCGGAGGCGGCGCTTTTTGCGGGCGATCTCTTCCGCATGTATGAGCGTTATGCCTCCTTGAAGGGCTGGCGCGTGGAGGTCGTCTCGGCCAGCGATGGCGAGGCGGGCGGCTATAAGGAGATCATCGCGACGGTCTCGGGCAGGGGCGTGTTTTCGAAGCTGAAATTCGAATCGGGCGTACACCGCGTGCAGCGCGTGCCGGAGACGGAGGCGAGCGGGCGCATCCACACCTCGGCCGCCACCGTCGCGGTGCTGCCGGAGGCGGAGGATATCGATATCGACATCCGTCCCGAGGATATCCGCATCGATACGATGCGGGCGTCCGGATCGGGCGGGCAGCACGTCAACACCACCGATTCGGCGGTGCGCATCACCCATATCCCGACCGGCATCATGGTGGTGCAGGCGGAAAAATCGCAGCACCAGAACCGGGCGCGGGCCATGCAGATCCTGCGGGCCAGGCTTTTCGACATGGAACGGCAGCGGGCCGACAGCGAGCGCTCGGCGGCGCGGAAGAGCCAGGTCGGCTCCGGCGACCGGTCGGAGCGCATCCGCACCTATAATTTTCCGCAGGGGCGCGTCACCGATCACCGGATCAACCTGACGCTCTACAAGCTCGACCGGATCATGGAAGGGGAGCTCGACGAGCTCATTGATGCGCTGATTTCCGATCATCAGGCCGCGCTTCTCGCCGAGATCGGCGAAAACGCCTGATGATGGGCGAGACGCTTGCGGCACTGCATGCGCGGGCGCGAGAAACGCTGCGCGAGGCGGGGATTGCCACCCCGGAGCTCGATGCACGGCTGCTGGTCGAATGGGCGACGGGTACCACCCGGCTCGATGCGCTGAGCAGGCCCGAAGGAATCATATCAGGCGAGGCGGTCGGGGCGCTGGATGCGGCGATCGGGCGGCGCCTCAAGGGCGAACCGGTACACCGGATCCTGGGCGAGCGTTCATTCTACGGCCTGGGATTCCGGCTTTCGCCCGAAACGCTGGAGCCGCGTCCAGACACCGAGACGCTGGTCGACCTGGTTCTGCCGTTCCTCCGGCAGCGGATCGCCGAGAATGGCATTGCCGACATTATCGATCTCGGAACAGGCACCGGGGCGATCGCGATCGCTCTTCTGAGCCAGTTGGAAAACTCACGCGCCGTCGGCGTCGACATCGCGACCGGTGCACTCGCCACCGCGCGGGAGAATGCATGCATCGCCGGCGTATCCAGACGTTTTGCCGCACTGAAGAGCGACTGGTTCGCGCAAGTCACCGGCAAATTCGATCTGATCGTCTCAAATCCGCCCTATATTCCACGGCATGTCATCGCCACGCTCGAGAAGGAGGTGCGGGAACACGATCCGCTTCTGGCGCTCGATGGCGGCGAGGACGGACTTGATTTTTACCGGGCCCTTGCAAGTGGCAGCGGTTATCACCTATATGATGGGGGTGCAGTTGGCGTCGAGATCGGCGCAGGGCAGTTGCCCGACGTGGAAAGCATCTTTGCGAAACATGGTTTTCGGTTGATCGAAACCTCGCGGGATCTGGGTGGACACGAGCGCGCGCTTCTTTTCAGGCTTTGAGGTTTTGATTACCAAGGCCGCCAAAAAAAGCTTGGAATTTATGGAGAAGGCGTTTAGTTTCCACGCACCGTATAAAGCCAGGCAGGCTTTTTGTTCCGCGTATCGCCAGGGCGGTAAATCTGCTTTGTGGTGTTTGACACCGTTACTCCGGTCGGAGTGGTTCGTACGGCAGCACGCAACTTTTAGAGATCTTTATATACGATGGTAGTGCGGGGCGCGCTCCAGTTCGTCACATAACAAGCGAGACCCAAAGGCCAATTCGGGCCATGGGGATCTGCGCCCCTTAATCTGAAAAGAGAAGAGTATGAGGCCAGGACAGCAGAACAGGCGCATGCGTGGACGGGGGAACAACAACCGCAAGGGGCCTAACCCGCTATCACGCAATTACGAGAGCAACGGACCCGATGTGAAGATCAGGGGCAATGCCCAGCACATCGCGGAAAAATATGCAGCATTGGCGCGGGACGCCCAGGCCTCCGGCGATCGTGTCATGGCCGAGAATTATCTCCAGCACGCCGAACATTATAACCGCATCATCATGGCGGCGCAGGCCCAGGCGGCCGTGCAGTTCCAGCGCGAGGACGCTTTTGACGATGATGAAGGCGATGATGAAAACAGCTTTGAGCAGCCCGCTGTCGCGGCGGCGCCGAAGCCGGTCAATGGCAGCGGTCCGCAGCCGGTGATCGAAGGCACGCCCGCCGAAGTGATCTACGGCGAAGATGGTGCAGAAACGCAGAAGCAGTCCGCCGATCGCGGCCGCGGCCAGGGCCGCAACCAGAATCGTCAGCGCCGCCAGCGCAATGAACGCGCTGAGTCAGCGCCCCAAGCCGCCGAGGGCGAGTTGGAAGCGACGGGCGAAACGGCTCAGCCGGCCGAAGCATCGGCCGCGACCAATGGTGCGGCTCACGGCGAGGCCGAGGCTCCCGCCGCGGAACCCCGCCGCCCGCGCCGCCAGGCCCGTCCGCGCCGCACGGCAAATGCCGATGCCGGCGAAAGCGGCAGCGGCGCTGCCGGGGATGGCGAGGCGCCCAAGGCTGCGGAGCAGCCTGCCGCGCGCGTCGAAGCCGGTTCCGACGCCTGATACGAGCTGCGGCTCGAAACCGGATTCTTTCCGAATTCTTGCCGAACGGCGCGGGAATCATCCCGCGCCGTTCGTCGTTTATTATTTTATTTCTGCTTCCCTTGATCTGTCTTGCGGGTTCTGATCGCCCATCCCATATCACCAGGGACAATGGACTCGCCTAGAAAGGGAGTTCGTCACCAGTGCCTTCGTCGGTGCCTATTCAACAGGGCCGAGAGGAAAAGGAGACAGAGATGAATATTGAAAAATATACGGAGCGCGTCCGCGGTTTCATCCAGGCCGCACAGACCTTCGCACTCTCCCAGAACAACCAGCAATTCACCCCGGAACATTTGCTCAAGGTCCTCGTCGATGATGATGAGGGGCTTGCCACCTCGCTGATCGAGCGGGCCGGCGGGCGGATCGCCGATGTGCGACTCGGACTTCAGGCCGCACTCGATGCCCTGCCGAAAGTCACCGGCGGCAATGATCAGCTCTATCTGTCGCAGCCAATGGCGAAGGTTTTCTCCACGGCCGAGGAACTCGCCAAGAAGGCGGGCGACAGCTTCGTCACCGTCGAGCGTCTGCTCACCGCGCTGGCGATCGAGAAATCGGCCAAGACCTCCGATATCCTCTCCCGCGCCGGCGTCACCGCCACGTCGCTCAACCAGGCCATCAACGATATCCGCAAGGGGCGTACCGCCGATTCGGCATCGGCCGAGAGCGGCTATGACGCATTGAAGAAATACGCGCGGGATTTGACGGCCGATGCCCGTGCGGGCAAGCTCGATCCGGTTATCGGGCGTGACGATGAGATCCGCCGCACCATCCAGGTGCTGTCGCGCCGCACCAAGAACAATCCGGTACTTATCGGCGAGCCGGGTGTCGGCAAGACGGCCATCACCGAAGGTTTAGCGCTGCGCATCGTCAATGGCGACGTGCCCGAATCACTGAAGGACAAGCAGCTGATGGCGCTCGACATGGGCGCGCTGATTGCCGGCGCGAAATATCGCGGCGAGTTCGAGGAGCGGCTGAAGGCCGTGCTTTCCGAAGTTCAGGCGGCGGCGGGCCAGATCATCCTTTTCATCGACGAAATGCACACGCTGGTCGGCGCAGGCAAGGCGGATGGCGCCATGGACGCCTCCAACCTGCTGAAGCCGGCGCTGGCGCGCGGCGAGTTGCACTGCATCGGCGCTACGACGCTCGACGAATACCGCAAATATGTGGAGAAGGACGCGGCGCTCGCCCGCCGGTTCCAGCCTGTTTTCGTGGATGAGCCGAGCGTGGACGATACGATCTCCATCCTGCGCGGCCTCAAGGAAAAATATGAGCAGCACCACAAGGTGCGCGTCTCCGATTCGGCGCTTGTCGCGGCGGCGACGCTGTCGAACCGCTATATCTCAGACCGTTTCCTGCCTGATAAGGCGATCGACCTTGTCGACGAGGCGGCATCGCGGCTCAGAATGCAGGTCGATTCGAAGCCGGAAGAGCTCGACGAGATCGACCGCCGCATCATGCAGCTCAAGATCGAGCGCGAGGCACTGAAGAACGAGAAGGACGCAGCCTCGAAGGATCGGCTTGAAAAGCTGGAAAAGGAGCTTGCCGATCTCGAAGAGGAATCGGCGCGTCTGACCAGCGCCTGGCAGGCGGAGAAACAGAAGCTCGGCCTTGCCGCGGACCTGAAGAAACAGCTCGACGAAGCGCGCAACGAACTCGCCATCGCCCAGCGCAGCGGCGAATTCCAGAGGGCGGGCGAACTTGCCTATGGCAAGATCCCGCAGCTGGAAAAGCAGCTCACCGAGGCTGAAAGCAGCGAGAACAAGGGATCGCTGCTCGAGGAGACCGTCTCGTCGGATCACGTCGCGCAGGTCGTCTCCCGCTGGACCGGTATCCCGGTCGACCGGATGCTGGAGGGCGAGCGCGAGAAGCTGTTGCGCATGGAGGATGAGCTCGCCAAACGGGTCGTCGGTCAGGGCGAGGCGGTGCAGGCGGTGTCGAAGGCGGTGCGCCGTGCGCGTGCAGGCCTGCAGGATCCGAACCGGCCGATCGGCTCGTTCATCTTCCTCGGCCCCACCGGCGTCGGCAAGACGGAGCTGACCAAGGCGCTGGCTGCGTTCCTGTTCTCCGACGAGACGGCGATGGTTCGCATCGACATGTCGGAATATATGGAGAAGCACTCGGTCGCCCGGCTGATCGGCGCGCCTCCTGGCTATGTCGGTTATGAGGAGGGCGGCGCGCTGACGGAAGCGGTGCGCCGGCGGCCTTATCAGGTCATCCTCTTCGACGAGATCGAGAAGGCGCATCCTGACGTTTTCAACGTGCTCCTGCAGGTGCTTGACGATGGGCGGCTGACTGACGGCCAGGGCCGCACGGTCGATTTCCGCAATACGGTCATTATCATGACCTCCAATCTGGGTGCGGAATATCTGGCCGGGCTCACCGACGAGCAGGAGGTGGAGAGCGTGCGCGACGAGGTGATGGCGGTGGTCCGGGCGGCCTTCCGTCCGGAGTTCCTCAACCGCGTCGACGAGATCATCCTGTTCCACCGGCTGAAGCGCAGCGATATGGGCCTTATCGTCGATATCCAGCTGCAGCGGCTGCAGATGCTGCTCGCCGACCGCAAGATCAAGATCGAGATCGACGAGGATGCCCGCAACTGGCTGGCGCAGAAGGGTTACGATCCCGCCTATGGGGCGCGGCCCTTGAAACGCGTCATCCAGAAGGAGGTGCAGGATCCGCTCGCCGAGCGCATCCTCTTGGGCGAGATCCTGGACGGCTCGACGGTGAAGATCACCGCCGGTTCGGACAGGCTCAATTTCCGCGCCAAGGCACCGGCAAAGGCGGCGGAAGCTGCCTGACCGGCGGATCGCCGATCAAAAATGGCCGCCTGGAAGGGCTTTTGAATTTCCCGTATGGATCCGCACGTGCGGCCAAACGTTAAATTCAATGCCTGGTGGCGGCCATTTTCATGTCCAGTTCATCTGGCATGGGAAGAATTCGGATAGAATCGTCAGATAGCCGCGATTCGTTCGCTCTTTTATGGTGTTTTCGTTCATGCCGTTCATTCCTCCCTTCCTCCGTCTTGCATTGCTTGCTTCCGCAGCCGGCACGATAATTCCGGCCTCCGGTGAGGCCGGGCAGATCAATGGGGGAGGCAGGCTCGATAATAATCGGGGGCTCGTCCAGATGGCGCAGCTCTATGATCCGGGCGAGGAAGTCTATCGCGACGGCCGCATCCGCATCTTCATCGATCCGCGGGGGCGGCGAATCACGATGGACCGGCGCGGTCGCATCCTGTCGATCGAGGAGCCGGAGCGGGAGTACAGGCGCGTTCGTCGCGTGCCGGCACCCGAGGACAACTGGACGCTGGAAGGCCCGGTCGATGGCGGGGCGCCCTATGACGGGTTCGGCAATGTGCCGGAAGACCCCTACGCGCGCTATCCCGATGCGCCGCCCGCCGATCCCTATTACGAACCGCCTGTCGGAACCTATGACGGAAACCGCGACGGGCAGATAGAGCGTTCAGACCTGCCGCCGCCCGATGCTTCGGCTTCGCTTGAGGATGATTCGCGGCAGCCGGCCATCGAGCCGCCGGCCGCGGCGATGCCGGCGCCCGGCGACATGGCCCCGGCGATCGAAATGCCGAAGGGCGAGCGGGCCAAGGAGAGGATCGCCGCCTATCAGGTGCTGCTCGACCGGGCCGGTGCCTCTCCCGGCGTCATCGACGGGCGCGCGGGCAGCAATGTCGACAAGGCAGCCGCGGCTTACGGCGAATTGACCGGCAAATATCTCGATCCCTCGAATGAGGCGGCCATCAATGCCGAGCTGGAGGCGACGGGCGGGCCGGCCTTCAGCGAATATACGATCACAAACGAGGATGTAGGCCGGCAATATGTGGCATCGATCCCGGAAGACTATGCGCACAAGGCGCAGCTTCCGGCCATGGCCTATACGTCGGTCACCGAAATGCTCGGTGAAAAATTCCATATCGACGAGGCATATCTGAAGGAAATCAATCCGGGCGTGAACTTCAATCAGCCCGGCTCGGTGATTCGCGTTCCCAATGTCGGCAGACCGGCTACCGCCCAGGTGGCGCGGATCATCGCCGACAAGCGGCGCAAGCAGGTGCGCGGCTATGACGAATCAGGCAGGCTGGTCGTCGCCTACCCCTCGACCATCGGCTCGTCCGACAATCCCTCGCCCTCCGGCATCGTCCAGGTGGAGCGAATCGCGATCAATCCCAACTATACCTATAATCCGAAGATCAATTTCAAGCAGGGCAACAATGACAAGGTGCTGACCATCCCGCCCGGGCCGAACGGGCCGGTGGGTACGGTGTGGATCGCCCTGTCGAAGCCCACCTACGGCATTCACGGCACGCCCGAGCCGTCAAAGATCGGCAAGACATCGAGCCATGGCTGCGTGCGCCTGACCAATTGGGACGCCCAGGAGCTGGCAAAGCTGGTGAAGCCCGGCGTAACGGTCGAATTCGAAGAGTGAGGCGGGCTGAACACAGCCTTCTTTTGCCGTCACGGTCGGGCGAATCAACCTGTCAGTCCGACCAAAGCAAACCGAATCAGAAAGCGTCAGCCGTTGGCTGAACCGGTGGCGGCGAGCTTGGTGCCGTTGTCCTTCTGGTCGTTCAGCAACTGGTCGATGCGCTGGCGCTCGCGCTGGAAGGCCTCCAGCTCCTTGCCCTTCAGGGCCTTGTTGTCCGGCAGGCGGATGCGCATCGGGTCGACCTTGGTGCCGTTGACGATCAGCTCGTAGTGGAGATGCGGCCCGGTGGAGAGGCCTGTTGAACCGACATAGCCGATGACCTGGCCCTGGCGCACGCGGGCGCCGGCCGCTATCCCCTGAGCGATGGCGTTCTGGTGGGAATAGCTCGTTTCATAGCCGTTGGCGTGGCGGATGACGGTCTGGTTGCCATAGCCGTTGGTCCAGCCGGCCCGCTCGACCACGCCGTTGCCGGCGGCGATGATTGGCGTGCCGCGCGGCGCCGCCCAGTCGACACCCGTATGCATCCTGAGATAGCCGAGGATCGGATGGCGGCGCATGCCGAAGGGTGAACGGAAGATGCCGTTCGGCACCGGATTGCGGAGCAGGAACTGCTTGGCGCTCTTGCCGTTCTCGTCATAATAATCGGTGGTGCCGTCAGGCGCCTGATAGCGGTAGAACTTGCGGGTGGTTCCGCCGAAAGTCGCCGCGACGTAGAGAATTTCGGAATCCTCGCCGGCCCGGTCGGAATTTTCCGGCAGCGAGAAGAAAGCCTCTATCTGGTCGGTGGGCGTCACCGTCGCCTGCAGATCCACGTCCGAGGCCAGCATCTTGACGAGCTGGCTGGTCATCGCGTCGGTCATGCCATAGGCGAGGGCGGCGCGGCAGATACCGTCATAGACGGTCGGAAGATCGCCGCGAATGCGCGGCAACGGCGCGCTGCCGTCGAAGGCGGTGCGCAAGAGCGGCGTCATCTCTGGTTCGTTCGACGGCACATACTGGTCGTGATCGTCCAGGGCGACGGTCAGGAGATGCGTCGTGCCGTCATAAATGCTGGCGCGGACGATGCGGTCCTGGTCATCATGTGATTCGACGCCGATGCGCAGCACGCTGCCGGCCTTGAGCCGCGGGGAATTCATCAGCTTGGCCAGCGCTTCGGCCATCGCGGTGGCGTTTACGCTGTCATAGCCTGCCTTGGCCAAGCCGTCGGTGATCGTTCCGTCGCTGCGGAAGGGAATCACCTCTTCCGAAAAACCGTCGCTCACCGCGTCCGGTCCGGCGCGCGGGGCGATGCTGACATTTTCCTGGACGATGCGCACATCGAGCGGCGAGGTCAGTGAATAGGGTGATTCGCTGTTGCCGAAGCGCAGGGGATCGACATAGTGCAACGAGGCGACCTGCACATCGCCATCGGTCAAAAGCAGTCCGGTGTTGCGCACGACATTCTCGACCTCGTCGGCGGAAAGATCCGCGGATGGATCGAACTCGGCCGTCGCAAGCGGGAAATCGACCGTTCTCAGGCTGACTTCGCTTTCCACCTTGGCACCGTAGATCTGGCCGGTGCTGGCGGTCTGCACCGGCGGCGCGCCTTCCGAGAAGATGGCAAGCGCGTTGAACGGCGGATATTTGCGGCTGCCGGGATGGTCGGCGGCGAGCGCCATGCGCACATATTCGAAGGGCCGCGTGCGGATGACCTCGCGCTCGCCGATCTTCTGCATGGTCGAAACGTCGAAACGTCGTCGGTCGCGATTCTTCTGGATGGTGGCGGTGGCGGCGACGCGATCGCCCTTGGAGGTGTCGGCGCCGGAATCGGGCCCCTGCATTTCGTCGCGTGCCAGCAGTTCCGGCGGCGTCGCCAGCTGCTCGCGCCCGTCGAGGGCCGCAAAAAGCGCAACGCCCATCAACATGCAGGAGGTGATGCCGGTCAGGAAGGTGCCGGCGAGCCAGCGGGCGGAAATCTCGCGACGGTCGGGCGGGCCGCGCCGCCCGTCGGTAATGAGCGGCGGTTCGTTGCCGGGGTCTATCGCGTGCCGCTCGAATTCCTTCATCCTGTAAGCTGCCGGTCCTCTGGTCGTGCCGTATGTGCGAACGTGCCCGATCGCGCGCCGGCCAGTCCTATAGGCTGGAAAGATGAGGGGTTTGCCCCGTGAGTGATCCCGAGTTTTGCCTGCCGCAGGCTTCGAAGTCAACGCGAAGCCTCGGGCGAGGCGCTTTTCCCCTTCATACCCCACAATTTGCTGGCCGCAAATTGCCGAACACAGGTCCTGAACGCTACAACGCTCGCAATCAGAAGCAGGGCTAGAAGTCGAATAGGGCAGGTTTGTGGCCGGTCTCGAACTGGCATGCTTCGCGCTTATACAACGAAACCTCCTGGAGACTTCCGGCGGTCGGCATCACCGGGCGAAGATTCCGGGCGGATCGGCCGGAATTAACCAAATTGGTGACCTCATTGACGGGAAGGTCTTGAACCCCCGGGTTTCGTCCCCATATTTGCCTGATCATCCGGCCATTTGTTTCCGTCGACCACCAGGTCCCTGCACAATGGGCTTCGTGCGACGGAAATATGACGGCTAGAAGCGGCCCGGGGCGCCAATTCCAGGGGGGGCGAAAAATGCGTGCGAACTTTTTTCGAAAATTCGCACATAAGGCAGTTGACAGTTTTGCGGGTGTGGCCGTATATAGCGCCACAACGAGGGCGGCGGCGCCGCTGGCGAGTGAAGAGTTCGCCCTTGAGACAGGCGGAAGCCTGGCGGTGAGACGGAAGGGTCGAGGC
>Ga0180221_1001531_pt1 | contig 15112 bp, 8 predicted proteins | sample eDN5th37CKraftMG_FD_151339 | JGI IMG/M metagenome (GOLD analysis project Ga0180221, IMG submission 151339) | Enriched Miracle-Growth compost microbial communities from Emeryville, California, USA - eDNA 5th pass 37_C Kraft MG (version 2) (version 2) ...
CGTTTCCGTTTATGTCTGGCATTCTTCCGTGCCGTGAGATTCTTTGACGTCCGATTCTTCACCGGCCCGGAACCGATGCGTCTTGCGATCGCCGCCCTGATTGTCCTCGCTCTCGCCAGCCCGGCCGCGCCCCGGGCCGAGGAGCCGGCGGCGAGCCATGCCCTGGCCCTGTTCGGGCAGCCGAAATACCCGGCCGATTTCAGCCATTTCGACTACGCCGACCCGAATGCGCCCAAGGGCGGCAGCCTGGTGCTGGGCACGGTCGGCACCTTCGACACCCTCAACTTCATTCCGATCGGCAAACCGCCGCGTTCGCTGATCTACGAGCCGCGGTCGCTGCTCTATGATTCGCTCATGGTCGAGAGCCAGGACGAGACCGGCGTCTATTACGGCCTGCTGGCCGAAAGCGTCACCGTCGCGGGCGACGATTCCTGGGCGGTGTTCGCCCTGCGGCCGGAGGCGCGGTGGCATGACGGCGTGCCGGTGACGGCCGAGGACGTGGTGTGGAGCTGGGAGACGGTGCGCGACAAGGGCGAGCCGTTCCTGAAATCCTTCTTCCGCGACGTGACCGGCGCCGAAGCGCTGGACGAGCACCGGGTGCGCTTCACCTTCGCCAGCCGCGACACCCGCAAGCCGATCGGCCAGGTCGCCTCCGCCCTGCCGATCCTGCCCAGGCACTGGTGGACGGCGGGCGGCCGCGACATCGGCCAGGGTACCGTCGAACCGCCGCTCGGCAACGGGCCGTACCGCATCGCCTCGGTCGACCCCGGCCGCACCCTGGCCTGGGAGCGCGTGCCCGACTATTGGGGCCGCGACCTGCCGGTGAATCGCGGCCTGTGGAACGTCGACCGCATCCGCTACGACTACTACCGCGACCGCGACGCCGAGTTCGAGGCGTTCAAGGGCGGCAACTCGGATTTCCGGACGGAGTTCACCTCGCTGTTCTGGGCCACCGGCTACGACATCCCGGCCGTGCGCGACGGCCGCCTCATCCGTGCCGAAATCGCCAGCGAGGATCCTCGCGGCATGCAGGGGTACTTCTTCAATCTGCGCCGCCCGCCCTTCTCCGACCCCAAGGTGCGGGAGGCGCTGGGCTGGCTCTACGACTTCGAATGGGTCAACAAGACCCTGTTCTTCGGCCTCTACGACCGGCTGACCAGCTATTTCAACGCCGAGGGCTTCCGCTCTTCCGGCGTGCCGGAGGGAGAGGAGCGCGCCCTGCTGGAGCCGTTCCGCGGCCAGGTGCCGGACGCGCTGTTCGACACGCCCTTTTCCCTGCCGAAGACCGACGGCAGCGGCGCCATGCGCGACAATATCCGCACCGCCCTGCGCCTCCTGAAAGAGGCGGGCTGGGAGCAGCGCGACGGGGTGATGACCAACCTCGCCACCGGCGAGCCGATGCGCTTCGAAATCCTGATCGACCAGCCCATATTTGAACGCGTGACCCAGCCCTTCATCGACCGGCTGCGGCAGGTCGGCATCCAGGCGACCCTGCGCCGCGTGGATGCGGCGCAGATGCAGAAGCGCCAGCAGGGCTTCGATTTCGACGTCATGCCCGTCGCCCTTACCTTCTACCCGCCGCCGGGCAGCGAGCTGCGCAGCTATTTCGGCTCCGAAGCCGCGGGGATCGAGGGCTCGGCCAATCTGATGGGCATCCGCAACCCGGCGGTGGACGCGCTGATCGACAAGGTCGCCGCCGCCCGCGACCTGTCGTCGCTGCAGGTTGCGACCCGGGCGCTGGATCGCGTGTTGTTGTGGAACCGCTACGTGATCCCGCAATGGGGCAAGACCGATGCCTGGGTGGCCTATTGGAACCGCTTCGGCCAGCCGGCGAAGCAGCCGTCGCGCAACTTCGGCGACCCGAACGGCATCGCCTTTCCCTCGACCTGGTGGATCGATCCGGCGAAAGATGCGGCGCTGACGCGCGGCGGAGGATAGAGAGAGACGCATGATCACACGGCGCCAATTCTCGATCGGCTCGATGCTCTCGGTGGCGGGAGTGTCCTTCCCCCTGCCCCGGACTTTCGCGCAGGGCACTCCCGCCGGCTATGGGGCGCCGACCTACTACCTGCCGATGCTGGACCGGAAGGCGGAGTATCCGAAGGACTTCCCGCACTGGAACTATGTCCGCCCGGATGCTCCCAAGGGCGGCAAGCTGGTGCTGGGTGTCTACGGCAGCTTCGATACGCTGAACGACCTCACCACCGATGGGACCGCGGCAGCCGGTGTCGGCGCCGTCAACGACGCACTGATCACCGCCAATCTTGACGAACTCGACACCTACTACGCGGATACCGCGGAATCGTTCGTAGTCTCGGACGACAAGCTGTCGATCATCTTCACGATGCGCGAGGCGGCGCGCTTCCACGACGGTCATCCGATGACGGCCGTGGATGTTGCATTCACCCATCAGCTGCTGCGCGAGAAGGGCGCGTTGCGCCTCCGGGCCCGCTTCTACGACGATATGGCCGCAATTGAAGCCTTAGATGATCGCAGAGTCCGCTTCACGGCCAAGAACCTCAACAACCCCCAGTTGCTCAAGCAGGTCGCAAGCTTTCCGATCCTGCCCAAGCACTGGTGGGAGGGCCGCGACTTCGGTGGCCTGACGATGGAGCCGCCTCTCGGCAGTAGTGCCTACAAGATCAAGTCCGTCGATCCCGGCCGGGCGATCACCCTGCAGCGGGTGGAGGACTATTGGGGCAGGGACTTGCCGCAGAATCTTGGTTCGAACAATTTCGATGAAATCACCTACCAGTACTATCGCGACCAGGATGTTTTGTATGAAGCGTTCAAATCGGGCGAGTTCGACTTCATGGCGATCGGCTCTCCCCAGCAGTGGGTCACCGGCTTCAAATCCCTGCCTGCGGTCCAGACCGGCGCGCTGAAGCTCGAAGAGATCCCGGATGGATCGCCACAACCCTATCGCGGCCTGATGTTCAATCTGCGCCGTCCCTATTTTTCGGATGTGCGGGTCCGGCGAGCGCTGAATTATCTCTACGATTTCGAGACAACGCAGAAAACCAGCTATTACGGGTTGTACCGCCGCATCCACAGCTATTTCCCGAACACCGATTTTTCTTTTAGCGGGCTGCCCGAGGGGCGGGAACTAGAGATCCTGAGCCGGTATCGCGGGAAGATCGCCGAGGAGATCTTTACCACCGAGTTCAAGCAACCGACGACGGACGGCAACGGCAACATTCGCGCCAACATGCGAGCGGCGCTGGACCTACTGAAACAGGCCGGCTGGGAATCGCGCAACGGCAAGCTGACCAATGCTGCGGGCGAAGTCATGGCGTTCGAGATCGTCTATTTCACGCCGGAGACCGAAAAGACGATTCTGCCCTTCGCCGAGAATCTGCGGCGGATCGGAATCCAGCCGTCAGCGCGCCAGCTCGACGTGCCGCAATTCCAGAATCGCGTCAACAATTTCCAATTCGACCTGATGCCGTTCGGCTTCGTGCCGTTCTTCCCGCCCGGTGTAGCGCTACGCGGCGGCTGGAACTCCCGCTACGCAGACCGACCGGGCGACGAAAATTCGCAGGGTATCAAGGATCCCGTGATCGACGAACTGGTCGAAATGATCATCGCTGCCAATACCTATGACGAGAAAGCAGCCACCTGTAAAGCTTTTGACCGCTATGCCACCTGGCAATTCTTCTCGATCGGCACATATTACGATCCATTCAATCGCATCGGCTATTGGGATATGTTTGGTCACCCCGATACTCGACCAAAAAACGATGTCGGCTTCCCCAGCACCTGGTGGTTCGACGGCAAGAACCCGAAAGCCCTGAGGGGGCAGCGCCGGTGAGGCAGGTCCGACAGCTCTTTGGCGCCTCCTCTTCTCTTCTGTCATGCCCGGGCTTGACCCGGGCATCCAGGAAGTCTCGACAGCCTCTGGATTGCCGGGTCAAGCCCGGCAACGACGGTAAGCGCCATCGCATACCGGCCCGCTGCCGGAGTGAAGCCTGACCGATGCTCGCCTATATCATCCGGCGCCTGCTTCTGATCATCCCGACCCTGTTCGGGATCATGGTCATCAATTTCGTCATCGTGCAGTTCGCCCCCGGCGGGCCGGTCGAGCAGATGATCGCCCAGATCCAGGGCACCGCCACCGATGCCACCAGCCGCATCAGCGGCGGCGGGGGCGGCGATTTCGGCCGGCCGGCGGACAATTCCCAGCTCGGCGGCAACGCCGCGTCCAGCAAATATCGCGGCGCCCAGGGGCTGGACCCGAAATTCATCGCCGAGATCGAGAAGCAGTTCGGCTTCGACAAGCCGCCGCTCGAGCGCTTTTATCTCATGATGCGGGACTATCTGAGCTTCGACTTCGGCCGCAGCTACTTCAAGAGCGCGCGGGTGGTCGACCTCGTCGTCTCCAAGCTGCCGGTGTCGATCTCGCTCGGCGTGTGGACCACGCTGCTGACCTATCTGATCTCGATCCCGCTCGGCATCCGCAAGGCGGTGCGCGACGGCTCGCGCTTCGACGTCTGGACCTCCGGCGCCGTCGTCGTCGGCTACGCCATCCCCAGCTTCCTCTTCGCCATGCTGCTGGTGGTGCTGTTCGCCGGCGGCCGCTATTTCGCCTGGTTCCCACTGCGCGGCCTGGTCTCCGACGGCTGGTCCTCCCTGCCCTGGTACCAGCAGATCCTGGACTATCTCTGGCACATGGTGCTGCCGATCAGCGCCATGGTCATCGGCGGTTTCGCCACCCTGACCATGCTGACCAAGAACTCCTTCATGGACGAGATCGGCAAGATGTATGTGCTGACCGCGCGGGCCAAGGGGCTGACCGAGCGGCGCGTGCTGTACGGCCACGTCTTCCGCAACGCCATGCTCATCGTGATCGCCGGCTTCCCCACCGCCCTGATCAGCGTGCTGTTCACCGGCGCGCTGTTCATCGAGGTGATCTTCTCGCTCGACGGCCTCGGCTATCTCGGCTACGAGGCCGCGATCCAGCGCGACTACCCGGTGGTGTTCGCGACGCTCTACGTCTTCACCCTGCTCGGCCTGGTGCTGAAGCTGGTGCAGGACGTGACCTACACGCTGATCGATCCGCGGATCGACTTCGAGGCGCGCAATGTCTGAGGCCGCGCTGACCTCGGGCCGGGACTTCGCCCATCCGCGCTTCCTCGGATTCCGCATCCGGCCGATCACCGCCCGGCGGATCGCCAATTTCCGCGCCAACCGGCGGGGGCTGATCGCGCTCTGGCTGTTCCTCGCCCTCTTCGTCGTCACCCTGTTCGCCGAGTTCATCGCCAATGACCGGCCGCTGCTGGTCAAATATGACGGCCACTACTACGTGCCGGTGCTGGCGACCTATCCGGAGACCACCTTCGGCGGCGAGTTCGAGACCGAGGCGGACTATCGCGACCCCTATGTCCAGAACCTGATCAGCACCAAGGGCTGGGCGGTCTGGCCGCTGATCCCCTTCTCCTACCGGACCATCAACTACGACCTGAAGCAGCCCGCCCCCTCGCCGCCCTCGGCGGTGAACTGGCTCGGCACCGACGACCAGGGCCGCGACGTGCTGGCCCGGCTGATCTACGGCCTGCGCATCTCGATCCTGTTCGGCCTGACCCTGACCGCGATCGCCTCGGTCATCGGCGTCTTCGCCGGCGCCATACAGGGCTACTTCGCCGGCTGGACCGACCTGATCTTCCAGCGGGTGATCGAGATCTGGTCCGGCATGCCGCAGCTGTACCTCCTGATCATCATGTCGTCCTTCTTCGTGCCGGGCTTCTGGACGCTCCTGTTCATCATGCTGCTGTTCGAGTGGATGAGCCTGGTCGGGGTGGTGCGGGCCGAGTTCCTGCGCGCCCGCAACCTGGACTATGTCCGCGCCGCCCGGGCGCTGGGCCAGCCGGACCGGGTGATCATGTGGAAGCACGTGCTGCCCAACGCCGTGGTCGCCACCATCACCTTCCTGCCCTTCAACCTGACCGGCGGCATCAGCCTGCTGACCGGCCTCGACTTCCTCGGCCTCGGCCTGCCGCCCGGCTCGCCCTCGCTCGGCGAGCTGGTCAGCCAGGGCAAGGCCAACCTGCAAGCGCCGTGGCTCGGCTTCACCGCCTTCTTCTCGCTGGCCATCCTGCTCAGCCTCCTCGTCTTCATGGGCGAGGCGCTGCGCGATGCGTTCGACCCGCGCAAGACCGTGGCGGCCGGCCCCACCCCCGCCGCCGACCCCGTCATCGATCCGAAGGCCCAGACGCCATGACCGACACTCCCGCTTCAGGCGAAAGGCTGATCGAGATCCGCGACCTGGCGGTGGAATTCCGCGTCCCCGGCGGCGCGGTGCCGGCGGTGAAGGGCGTGTCGCTGCATCTCGACCGCGGCGAGACCCTGGCGCTGGTCGGCGAGAGCGGGTCCGGCAAGTCGGTCACCGCCCTGTCGGTGCTGCAGCTGCTGCCCTATCCCAGCGCCCGGCACCCGAGCGGCAGCATCCGCTATCGCGGCCGGGAACTGCTGGGCGCGCCGGAGAAGGTGCTGCGCGAGGTCCGCGGCAACAAGATCGCCATGGTGTTCCAGGAGCCGATGACCTCGCTGAACCCGCTGCACACGATCGAGAAGCAGGTCGGCGAGGTGCTGCAGGTGCACAAGCACATGGGCCGCGCCCAGGCGCGCGCCCGGGTGCTGGAGCTGCTGCGCCTGGTCGGCCTGCCGAACCCGGAGCGGCGCCTGAACGCCTATCCGCACGAGCTGTCGGGCGGCCAGCGCCAGCGGGTGATGATCGCCATGGCCCTGGCGAACGAGCCGGACGTGCTGATCGCCGACGAGCCGACCACCGCGCTGGACGTCACCATCCAGGCCCAGATCCTGGAGCTGATGCAGAGCCTGCAGCGCCGCTTCGGCATGGCGCTGCTGCTGATCACCCACGACCTCGGCGTCGTCCGCAAGATGGCCGACCGGGTCTGCGTCATGAACAAGGGCGAGATCGTCGAGGCGGGCGAGACCGAGGCGGTGTTCACCGCGCCGCAGCATCCCTACACCCAGCGCCTCTTGGCCTCCGAGCCCAAGGGCAACCCGGCTCCCGCCCCGGCCGATGCCCGCACCGTGGTCGCGGCCAGCGAAATCAAGGTCTGGTTCCCGATCAAGGCCGGCGTGCTGCGCCGCACGGTCGACCACGTCAAGGCGGTGGATGGCATCGACGTCACCGTGCGCGAGGGCCACACGGTCGGCGTGGTGGGCGAGAGCGGGTCGGGCAAGACCACGCTCGGCCTCGCCCTGCTGCGGCTGATCTCGAGCCAAGGATCGATCCGCTACGGCGAGCGCGAGCTGCAGGGGCTGCAGTTCCGCGACATGCGGCCGCTGCGGCGGGAGATGCAGATCGTCTTCCAGGACCCCTACGGCTCGCTCAGCCCGCGCATGTCGATCGCCGAGATCATCGAGGAAGGGCTGCAGGTGCACCGCATCGGCGGCTCGGCGGCGGAGCGCGAGCGGATGATCGTGGCGGCGCTGGAGGAGGTCGGCCTCGACCCCGCCAGCCGGCACCGCTATCCGCACGAATTCTCCGGCGGCCAGCGCCAGCGCGTCGCCATCGCCCGGGCCATGGTGCTGAAACCGAAATTCGTGGTGCTGGACGAGCCGACCTCGGCGCTCGACATGTCGGTCCAGGCCCAGATCGTCGACCTGCTGCGCGGGCTGCAGGAGAAGCACCGCCTGGCCTATCTGTTCATCAGCCACGACCTGAAGGTGGTGCGCGCCCTGTCGGACGAGGTGATCGTCATGAAGAACGGCAAGGTGGTGGAGCACGGCTCGGCGGCGCAGATCTTCGACGCGCCGCAGCACCCCTACACCCAGGCCCTGCTGAAAGCCGCGCTGGAGATCAAGGCCGCGGACACGGCCGAGGTGGCGGTCTAAGGTCTCGCTCTCGCTTCATCCCATTGTCATGCCCGGGCTTGACAGAGAAGGGAGGCCATTGGGCTTGACCGGTCACTCCGCCGCGGTGACGTCCTGCGGCTGCGGCGCCGGCTTGGCATGCGTGTGCGCCCGGGCGGCGGCGGCGCGGGCGCCCTGGGTCACCGAGAACATCTCCAGCGTGTCCAGCTCCTCCTCGCTCACCGGCGTCAGCGCCAGGTCGCGATAGGCCTTGCGGTTCGGGTCGGCCTTGATCCGCCGGCGCACCTGATTGAAGCGCCACCACAGCCGCGCCATGGTCCAGTGCTTCGCCACCGTCTCGCCGGCATAGCGGAGATAGAAGGGCAGCGCCGCCTCGCGCGGCAGGCCGGGGCGGCGGTCGGTCCGCACCTTGCGGCGCAGATAGCCGCCTTCCAGCGGATGCACCCCTTCGATGGTGATGCAGGTGGTGAACCATAGCAGCAGGAACAGGATCTTGCCGACGCTGATCCCGGTCGCCGCCGCCCGGCGCATCACCGTTTCCATATGTTCGGGCGAGTAGTAGGTCTGCCAGGCCAGCCTGTAGGCCCGCTCCCACTCCTCACGCGACATCAGCGCATGGCCGGTGGTGACGTGGTTCAGGTCGTAGCGGTTGAGGTCCGCATCCATCGGGATGCCGGACTGGAACAGGTTCTTGTGGTCCTCCGACCCCGGCAGCGGCGTCAGGAAGAAGAACTCCAGCAGGTCGACCGGCAGCTCGCGCTGGATGATGCCGATGTCGCGGACGATCGACTCGGGCGTGTCGGTCGGGAAGCCCAGGATGTAGCCGGCATAGGTCATGGCGCCGACCGACTTCCAGGCCAGCAGCATCTTGCGGTATTCGGTGATCTTGTTCTGCCGCTTCTTGGCGCCGACCAGGCTGTCCGGGTTGATGTTCTCGAGGCCGATGAACACCCGGGTCACCCCGGCCCGGCCCGCCTTCTCGATGAAGTGCGGGATGCGGTGGCACATGGTGTCGACCTGGATGATCATCCGGAACGACAGCTTCTCCCGCTCGCGCAGCTCGATCAGCCGGTCGAAGATCGGCTCCCAGTCCTTGTTGCGCGCGAAATTATCGTCGGTGATGAAGAAGCGGGTGATGCCGTTTTTCACATTCTCGCGGATGATCCGCTCGACATCGTCGGGCGAGCGGCGGCGCGACTTGCGGCCCTGGACGTTGATGATGGTGCAGAAGGAGCACTGGAACGGGCAGCCGCGGCCGGCGTCGAAGCTGGTGTGCTGGCCCGCGGTGCGGCGCACCCGCGCGATCGGCAGCACCGGCATCGGCACGCCTTCGATGTTCGGCAGGTCGTCCATGAAGTTGTAGAGCGGCTTGAGCCGGCCGGCGAAGGCGTCGAGCAGCACCTCGTCGAGCCGCCCTTCGGCCTCGCCGGCGAACAGCGAGATGCCCAGCGCCTGCGCCTCCGCCACCTCCGGCTGCAGGCCGGGCAGCATGGCGATGGTGCCGGAGACGTGAAAGCCGCCGAGGCCGACCTGGATCCCCGCTGCCCGCAGCGGCCGGGCGATGTCGACCGCCCGCGGAAACTGGTTCGACTGCACCCCGACCAGCGCCACCATGCCGGCCCCTGCGCGGCGGATCCGGCGGATGATCGCGTCCGGGCGCACCCGGGTGTTGGTCTCGTCGATCGCGGTGATGGCGATGTCGACGTCCGGGCCGAGGATCCGCCGCTCGGCGCAGTCGCGGGCCAGGCCGTACAACACCGCCAGCGTGTTCGACGGGATCGCCGACCGCAGCCATTGGATGACATAGCCGTCGTCGTCGTAATGCGACGGCTTGATCAGGACGAGTTCGAAGACCCGTCGCGCGCTCGTCCCCACCGCCATTCCGGGCGTCCCCTCTGGGTCGTGCTGATTCTGAATACCACGAATGCGGGGAGTCGGGCGACGATTGCCGGCATCGGCGACCAGGTTCATACAGAAATCGTCATCGCAACAGCCGGTCCGGGAAGCACGTCATGGCGAGCGTCGATCTGAACTGCGACATGGGCGAAGGCTTCGGCGCCTGGGAGATGGGCGACGACGCGGCGATGCTGGAGGTCGTCACCTCGGCCAATGTCGCCTGCGGCTTCCATGCCGGCGACCCGATCGTGATGCGGCGGACCCTGACCCTGGCGCGCGACCGCGGCATCGGCGTCGGCGCCCATCCCGGCTTCCTCGACCTCTGGGGCTTCGGCCGCCGGGTGATCAAGGGCGACACGCCGGAGGACATCGAGGCCCAGGTGGTCTACCAGATCGGCGCCCTGCAGGGCATCGCCAAGGCCGTCGGCCACCGCGTCACCCACGTCAAGGCGCATGGCGCGCTGAGCAACGTGGCGATGGTCGAGGACGCGGTGGCGCTGGCGATCGGCCGCGCCATCAAGTCGGTCGACCCGACCCTGGCCTATATGGTCCTGCCCGGCACGGCGCTGGAGCGTGCGGCGCTGGAGCTGGGCCTGCCGGTGGTGCGCGAGGTCTTCGCCGACCGCACCTATGAGGACGACGCCACCCTGACCTCGCGCAAGGTCGCGGGATCGGTGATCCATGACGCCGAGCTGGCGGCCGAGCGGGTGCTGCGCATGGTCGAGGAGCAGGCGATCACCAGCCGCAGCGGCAAGCGCATCCCGGTGCCGGTCGACACCATCTGCGTCCATGGCGACACGCCGGGCGCGGTCGCCATCGCCCGCCGCATCCGCGAGCGGCTGGAGCAGGCCGGCATCCGCCTGGTGGCGCTGAAGGACCGGGCGGCCTGACCGGGTCCCTGCCCTCGCGGCAGACGACCGTTGCACAGCACGCTCTTGTAACCGAACCTTAACACGTCCATCTCCGGGCCGCGGGCCGTTCCGGCGCCGCGCCGCCGCCTTGCCGTCCGGAGACGGAAATGACCCTCGATCGTCGCACTGTCCTCGCCAGCGTGGCCCTGGCCATCGTCGGCCTGTCCGTCGGTGCCGCCGCCGATCCGGGGCCGCTGCGCCGGGCCGAGGGCGAGGTGCCGGTCACGCCCGGCGTGGTCTATGCGCTGGGCGACAAGCAGGATGGCGGCTTCAACGAGGGCGCGCTGCACGCGCTGGAGTTCTTCCACAACGAGACCGGCGAGCCCTATCTCGAAGCCGAGCTGCAATCGGTCGACGGCTTCGCCGCGGCGGTCGACGGCATGGTGCGCCAAGGCGCCAACCTGATCATCGCCGTCGGCTTCTACTATGCCGACGCGGTGAAGGCGTCGGCCGCGGCCCATCCCGAGACCCGCTTCGTCCTGGTCGACGGCATCGCCGACGGGCCGAACATCCGCTCCATCGTGTTCCGCGAGCAGGAAGGCGCCTATCTGGTCGGCGTTCTGGCCGCGCTGGCCTCGAAGACCGGCACGGTCGGCTTCGTCGGCGCGACCGACGTTCCCCTGATGAAGAAATTCTCCAGCGGCTTCGCCGCCGGCGTCCGGGCGACACGGCCCGAGACCACGGTGCTGGTCGATTATGTCGGCAGCGACGCCGCCGCCTTCCGCGACCGGGACCGGGCGGCCGAGGTCGCGCGCGGCCTGATCGGGCGCGGCGCCGACATCCTCTTCGCCGTCGCCGGCGAGGCCAATCTCGGCGTGTTCCAGGCGGCGCGCGACGCCGAGACGCTGGCGATCGGGGTCGACAGCAACCAGAACGGCACGATCCCCGGCACGGTCCTGACCTCGATGCTGAAGCGGGTCGACATCGCGGTGCTGCGGTCGCTGGACGATGCGCGGGCCGGTACCTGGGCCCCGGGCTTGGTCACGCTGGGCGTGCGCGAGCACGCGCTCGGCTGGGCGGTCGACCAGAACAACCGGCCGCTGATCAGCCCGGCCATGGAGGAGGCGGTCGAGACCGCCCGCCGCGGCATCGCCGACGGCAGCATCACCGTGCCGGATCCGACCGGGCCTTGACAGACGGCTCCGCGGCCTTCCCGAAGATCGAATCATCGAATTGATCTAAAATTCTATTGTCATTGCCGGGCTTGACCCGGCAATCCAGAAGATGTCGACAGTCTCTGGATGCCCGGGTCGTGCCTGGGCATGGCAGATTAAATTGAAACTCCTTTATAAAATCGCCTGACGGTTGTTTTTTCTGCGCAGGATGGCCGCTGCTGCTGTGAATAGTCTGGCAGATCCTCGCAATCTGACGCGAAAGACCAAATCCATCCTTCTCCGAGTCACGCGAATGCAACCGAAGCCGCCTAGAGGTTGTTTCCGGGAGCGGCAGGGAACGGTCCCCGCCGGATGAGGAAGGGGGAGACGTCGCCATGGCCGATCCGTTGCTCAACGAATTCGTCGCCAACCATGTCGGCACCGACACGTCGGAATATCTGGAGCTCAAGGGCGACGCCCTGACCGACTACAGCGACTGGACCCTGGTGCAGATCGAAGGCGATGCCGGCGGCACCGGCCGCATCCTCTCCGCCACCGCGATCGGCACCACCGACGCGGACGGATACTGGTGGAGCGGCTTCCAGTCCAATCTGCTGCAGAACGGCAGCGGCACGCTGCTGCTGGTCGAGAACTTCACCGGCAGCACCGGCCAGGACCTCGACACCAATGACGACGGCGTGCTGGACCTCACGCCCTGGACCCGGACCGGGGACGGCGTCGCGATCGATGACGGCGGCAACGGCGACCGCTTCTACGCCGGAACCGTCCTGGCCCCGGATTTCGACGGCGGCAACGTCACCGTCGGTGGCGCCTCGCGCCTGCCGGACGGCGCCGACACCGACAGCCCATCGGACTGGACGCGCAACGATTTCGACCTGGCCGGCCTGCCGGGCCAGACCGGCACCCCCGCCCCCGGCGAGGCGCTGAACACGCCGGGGGCCGCCAACGCGCCGGTGCCCGACACGGCGCCGGACTTCCACGCGATCTACGAGATCCAGGGCGCCGGCCACCGCTCGGATTACGAGGGCGACCGGGTGGCGACCCGCGGCGTGGTCACCGCCATCGCCGCCGACGGCTTCACCATCCAGGACGCCCGGGGCGACGGCGACACCGCGACTTCGGACGCCGTCTTCGTCTACACCGGCAGCGGCCACGTGCCGGCCGAGGTGCAGTTCGGCGTCACCCTCGACGTCACCGGCACCGTTTCCGAATACCAGCCCGGCGGCGCTTCCAGCCACAACCTGACGGTCACCGAGATCACCGGCGCCAGCGTCGAGGTCTCGGCCGTGCAGCAGACCGTGCCGATCGCGGTCAGCATCGGCGCCGGCGGCTACGCCCCGCCGACCGAGGTGATCGACGATGACGGCCGCACCGTCTACGACCCCGGCCATGACGGCATCGACTATTGGGAGAGCCTGGAGGGCATGCTGGTCGACGTGCCGGCCCCGGTGGTGATCGGCCCGACCAACGGCTTCGGCGAGACCTATGTCCTGGCCGATGGCGGCGATGGCGCCACCGGAACCCGCACCGCCGCGGGCGGCCTGCTGCTGTCCGAGACCGACCAGCAGCCGGAGCGGATCCAGATCGACGACGACCTGCTGGGCGGCAACACGCCGAAGCTCGATGTCGGCGACCGCATCGCCTCCGTCCAGGGCGTGGTCGGTTATAATTTCGGCTGGTACGAGGTGCAGGCGACCCGCCCGATCACGGCCGAGGCGACCGGCGGCTTGGCGCCGGAGACCACGACTCTGACCGGCGACCGCGACCACCTGACCGTCGGCTCGATCAACCTTGAGAATCTCGATCCCAAGGTCGAGGACGTGAATCTGGTCCAGAACCACGACCCGGCGAATGTCGACGACGACATCGGCAGCGGCAAGCTCGACCGGCTGGCCGAGCAGATCGTCAGCAACATGAAGGCGCCCGACATCGTCGCGCTGCAGGAAGTGCAGGACAGCGACGGCGCCGAGATCACCGGCGAGACCTCGGCGGCCGAGACCGCGCGGGTGCTGATCGAGGCCATCGTCGCCCATGGCGGCCCGCGCTACGCGTATGTCGACGTGGCGCCGGAGAACGGCACCTCGGGCGGGCAGCCCGGCGGCAACATCCGGGTCGGCTTCCTCTACAACCCGGACCGCGTCGATCTGGTCGAAGGCTCGGTGCACGCCCTGACCGACCCCGACCTGTCGGACGGCAATGCCTTCACCGCCAGCCGGCTGCCGCTCGCGGCCGACTTCCTGTTTAACGGCGAGACGGTGACGGTGGTGAACGACCACTTCACCTCGAAGGGCGGCAGCTCGCCGACCTATGGCGAGACCTACCCGCCGGTGAATGGCGGCGAGGACCAGCGCGAGGCGCAGGCGGAGATCGTCAACGCCTATGTCGACGGCCGCCTGGCGGCCGACCCGGACGCCAAGGTGATGGTGGTCGGTGACCTCAACGAGTTCTCCTGGAACGACCCGCTGCAGGCGCTGCGCGGCGAGGACGGCACCCCGGTGCTGCAGGACCTGGCCGACGCCCTGCTGCCGGCGAATGAACGCTGGAGCTACGTGTTCGAGGGGGCGAGCCAGGAGCTCGACCACATGCTGGCGACCAAGGGTGCGTTCGACAGCGGGCTGGAATTCGACATCGTCCACACCAACGCCGCCTTCGCCGACCAGGTCAGCGACCACGACCCGTCGGTGGCGCGGCTGCACATCCCGGCGCCGGGCACGCCGGAGAACCCGAACGTCATCGTCGCCGACCATCCGACGACGCTGTTCAACTTCGCCCTGGTCGCCGGCACCGCGGCGTTCGACGAGGTCCGCGCCTCGGTCAACGTCAAGGCGGGCGACGGGGTCGAGCGCATCGTGCTGCAGGGCGACCACGACCTGATCGTCTGGGCCGGCAACACCGACACTCAGATCACCGGCAATGCCGGCGACAATGCGATCTACGGCGGCGCCGGCAGCGACCGCATCGCCGGCGGCGCGGGCGACGACGTGCTGATCGGCGGCCGCGGCGCCGACGTCTTCGCCTTCGGCCATGGCGACGGCCACGACATCATCGCCGATTTCAACATCCGCCAGGACAAGCTGGACATCGCCGCCGGCGTGGACGTGACGGTGAAGGCCGGCCTGCTGGGCGCGGTGGTCGAGCTCGACGACGGCACCCGCGTCACCCTGCTCGGCGTGCGGCCGGACCAGATCGAGCACGCGGATTGGATGGTGTGAGGATGGTCTAGCCTTCCCCGCCGTCATTGCGAGGAGGCGAAGCCGACGAAGATTCCATGGGGAGTGGATAGCGGCCTGAAGTCGGCCCAGGCTGAGGTTGCTATCCCACTCACCCTGGAGACGACCGATGCTCGATCAT
>Ga0180221_1001534_pt1 | contig 15094 bp, 10 predicted proteins | sample eDN5th37CKraftMG_FD_151339 | JGI IMG/M metagenome (GOLD analysis project Ga0180221, IMG submission 151339) | Enriched Miracle-Growth compost microbial communities from Emeryville, California, USA - eDNA 5th pass 37_C Kraft MG (version 2) (version 2) ...
CCAACTTCAACTTCGCCCATCTGAAGCGCTTCGCCCAGACGCTGGAGCGGGGCTGCTTCGACGCCTTCTTCATGGCCGACCACCTCGCCCTGCTGAACATGCCGATGGAGGCGCTGAAGCGCAGCCACACCGTCACCTCCTTCGACCCGCTGACCCTGCTGCCGGCGCTGGCCGCGGTGACGGAGCGGATCGGGCTGATCGCCACCGCCTCGACCACCTTCAACGAGCCCTATCACATCGCCCGCAAGTTCGCCTCGCTGGACCACCTCAGCAACGGCCGCGCGGGGTGGAACATCGTCACCACCTCCAACCCTGACGCGGCGCTGAACTTCGGGCTGGAGGAGCATGTCGAGCACGGGGAGCGCTACCGCCGCGGCCGCGAGTTCTTCGACGTGGTCACGGGGCTCTGGGACAGCTGGGCGGACGACGCCTTCCTGCGCGACCAGGAACAGGGCCTGTTCTTCGACCCCGCGAAGCTGCATGTGCTGGACCACAAGGGCGAGCACTTCAAGGTGCGCGGCCCGCTCAACGTGGCGCGGCCCGTGCAGGGCTGGCCGGTGATCGTGCAGGCCGGCGCCTCGGAGGCGGGCCGCCAGCTCGCCGCCGAAACCGCCGAGGTGATCTTCGCCGCTGCGCCCACCCTGGCGGATGGCCAGCGCTTCTATCGCGACATGAAGAGCCGCATGGCCGCGCTCGGCCGCGCGCCGGAGCATCTGAAAGTATTGCCCGGCGCTTTCGTGGTGATCGGCGAGACGCTGGAGGAGGCACAGGCCAGGCGGGCGAAGCTGGACAGCCTCGTCTATTACGAGAGCGGCATTGCCGCGCTCTCCATCGCGCTCGGGCATGACGCCTCGGGCTTCGACCCGGATGGCCCGCTGCCGGAAATCCCGCCGAGCAATGCCAGCCAGAGCGGCCGCGAGCGTGCCATCGCCCTCGCCCGACGCGAGGGTCTGACGGTGCGGCAACTGGCGCAGCGGCTCGGCGGCTATTCCGGGCTGGCGATGGTCGGCACCCCCGCCATGATCGCCGACCAGATGGAGGAATGGCTGCACGGCGAAGCCTGCGACGGCTTCAACGTGATGTTCTCGCACCTCCCCGGCGGGCTGGAGGATTTCGTCGGCCAGGTGGTGCCGGAACTCCAGCGGCGCGGCCTGTTCCGGCGCGCCTATGAGGGCCGGACGCTGCGCGACCATCTCGGCCTGCCCCGCCCGGCGAACCGCTTCTTCCCGGCCTGAGGCGGATCACGGCTTCTTCGGTGGGGGCTCCTTGCGCGCCCCGCCGAAGGAAGCGTTCAGCATGGCCTGCATCATCTCCTGCATCTGGCCGGGGGTCCAGGCGGCGCCGGGGAGCCAGTTGCGCATCAGCGCTTCCGGCGAGGCCTGGGCCAGCGCGTCGAGCATCTGCTTCTCCATCTTCTGCATCACGGCCGCCTGCATCGGCTTGACGTCCGGCAGCCCGAAGAAGCTGCGCGCCTCCTCCGGCGTGCAGTCGATCTCGATGTTGAACTTCACGCGCTTTTCTCCTGCATCGGGTCACGTCTCCAGCACGTAGCGGCCCGGCGCATCCTCCAGCGGCGGATGCGCCTCGCTGCCCATCGGCGGCGGCGCGCCGCGCCGGCCGGAATGCTCGGCCAGCCAGGCCGCCCAGTCCGGCCACCAGCTTCCGGCGTGCTGGACGGCCGCCCGCCGCCATTCGGCCGCGGTGGCCGGCGCCGGCGCATCCGGATCGCCGGTCCAGTGGAGGCCCTTGCCGCCCGGCGGGTTGATGATGCCCGCGATATGCCCGCTGGAGGCCAGAACATAGCGCACCTTGCCGCCGGCCAGTTGCGTGATGCGCCAGGCCGCGTCCCAGGGCACGATATGGTCCTTCTCGGCGCCCACGGCATAGATGTCGTTGCGGATGCGACCGAGGTCGATCGCCTCGCCCTTCAGCCGGATGCGGCCAGGAACGATGAGGTTGTTCTCGCGATAGGTGTTGCGCAGGTACCAGCTGTGCGCCGCGCGCGCCATGCGGGTGCCGTCGCTGTTCCAGTACAGCAGGTCGAAGGCGGCGGGCTTCTCGCCCATCAGATAGTTGTTGACCACATTGGCCCAGATCAGGTCGTTCGAGCGCAGCAGGTTGAACATGTTGGACATCTCGCGGCTGTCGAGATAGCCGCGCTCCATCATCTGCCGCTCGATCAGCTCGATGCTCGAATCCTCCATGAACACCGCCGTATCGCCGACCTTCGAGAAGTCCTGCAGCGAGACCATGAAGGTCGCGGCATTGAAGCGGTTGTCCTTCTTCGCCGCCAGCCAGGCCAGCACCATCGCCAGCAGCGTGCCGCCGATGCAGTAGCCCATGACATTCACCCGCGCACTGCGAGTGATCTCGCGCGCGACGTCGCAGGCTTCCAGCGGGCCGAGATCCATGTAGTCCTCGATGGTGGTGCCATCCATCGAGGCATCCGGATTCTTCCAGGACACCATGAAAACGGTGAAGCCCTGCTCGGTCAGGTAGCGCACCATGCTGTTCTTCGGCTGCAGGTCGAGGATGTAGTACTTGTTGATCCAGGGCGGGATGATCAGCAGCGGCGTGGCATGGACCTTGTCGCTGGCCGGCGCGTACTGGATCAGCTCGATCAGCTTGTTGCGGTGGACGACCTTGCCGGGCGAGAGGGCGAGATTGCGGCCCGGCCTGAAGGCCGAGGCGTCCACCATGCTCAGCCGGCCGGCCTGGAGGTCGTTGAGCAGGTTGCGGGCGCCGTCGGCGACGCTGGCGCCGCCCGTCTCCATCGCCCGCCGCAGCGCCACGGGGTTGGAGATCAGCAGCAGCGAAGGGCTCATCGCATCGACGAACTGCCGCAGGTGGAAGGCGATGCGCCGCTGCTCGGCGGGTTCCAGATCGGTCGCCTCGCCCTGCCGGAGCAGCCAGTCGGAAGCGAGGAGATAGGCTTCCTTCAGGCTGCGGTAGACCGGGTTGTTGTGCCATTCCGGCGCCGCGAAGCGCTTGTCGCCGCCCGGCGTCTGGGGTGCGGGGCCGGATTCGCCGGCCAGCCAGCGTCGCGCCGCCTCGGCCCAGCTATCGGCGGCACTGCGCCAGAGCGCGGCATTCAGCTCGGCCGCCGAGGTCATGGCCTTGGCGGGATCGCTCATCGAGCGCAGCCAGACGATGCGCAGCGCCCGCGCGATCTCGGCCCAGTCCACCGGGATGACCTCGCGCAGCGGATTGGCATTCCACATCCGGTCCACCGCGTGCAGCACGGGATCCCGGCTGAGTAGCCGCGCCGTCTGCCGGGCGAGGCTGCCGAGCATCTGCCCCGCCTGCTCGTCGGCCTGCAAGGGCGCCTGACCGACCCAGCCCTCCGATATGCGGGACACCGAGGCCAGCCAGGCGGACCAGACGCCCGCGGCAGCGTCAATGCCGGGCGGCGTGGCGTCCCCGGCGGCGGCCCCCTCACCCGCGCCGGCCTTCGTGTCGTCCTTGCGCCCCTTGTCCTCCGCCATCGCCTCCTCCCCTGGAACACGCGCCTCGTGTCTGAGCGCCTTTGCCGAACCGGCCTCGCCGAGCAGGATGGCACCCGCCGCCTCTGGTTCGAAGGTGAAATAAGCGCGTCCGGCCCGGGGTTGCAGGCGCCGAGGGCGGTGGCCGGTCTCAGCCCGGGCCGCTACTTCGGGCGGCCCTTGCTCCAGGTCACCTGCTGGCCATAGAGCGGCACGGTCGAGATGGCCATCTTGGCGCTGCCGTCCTTCACCCGCCGGGAATAGGACACGTAGATCAGGGTATCGTTCTCGGGGTCATAGAGGCGGCGGACCACCAGGGACTTGAACACCAGGCTGCGGCCCTCGCTGAAGACCTCCTCGCCATTCCCGTCCGTCTCGATCTCGCCGATGACGATCGGGCCGGTCTGTCGGCAGGCGATCGAGGAATTGGACGGGTCCTCGAACCAATTGCCCTTGGAGAAGCGGTCGATGAGGCCGCGGCTGAAATAAGTCAGGTGGCAGGTGACACCCTGCACCGCCGGATCGCGGAGCGCCTCGATGACGATGTCGTTCCCCGTCCAGTCGGTGCTGATCTCGCCGACCTGTTTGGCGCCGGCCGGCGCGGCCGCCAGCAGCAGCGCCGCGGCAAGACGGAATGGGCGTTTCATGTCATGCTCCTTGTGACCCTGGTGCCGTGGCGAGGCTGCCGGCCGCGCCTTCCAGAGGTCCCTCCGCCGGACGGAGAGGGTGCCCCCGGGATCCTCAACCCCGCCTAGCGGACTGGCGCGCCGCCGCCCGGCCGGCGCAGCGCGGGGGTCGGGCCGGGGCGCAGCGGCTCCACCAGCAGCTTGTCGATCCGGCGGCCATCGAGATCGACGACCTCGAAGCGCCAGCCGCCCACCTCCACCGCCTCGCCCACCCGGGGCAGGCGCTTCATCACCTCCAGCATGAAGCCGGCGGCCGTCTGGTAGCTGCGTTCCTCAGGAAGCGTCAGCCGCAGCATGTCCGCCATCTCGTCCGCCGGCAGCCAGCCCGCGAGCAGCCAGGAGCCATCCTCGCGCTGCACCGCCGCCGGCTCGTCGCCCGTCTCCACGTCCGAGCGGAACTCGCCGACGATGGCGCCGGTCAGGTCGGTGGGCGTCACCAGCCCTTCGAAATGCCCGTACTCGTCATGCACCAGCGCCATCGGCACCTCCGCCTCGCGCAGGCGGGCCAGCACGTCCAGCGCCTCGGCAGTGTCGGGCACGACCGGCGCGACGCGCGTCCGCGCCCGGATGTCGAAGCCCTCGCCCCGCAGCATGGCCGCGAGCAGCTCGCGCGACTGCACCACGCCGATCAGCATGTCCGGCGCGCCATCGCCGACCGGCAGACGCGAATGGCTGGTGCGCATCAGCACCTCGCGCGCCGCCTCCTCGCCGGCCGCGGCGTCGATCCAGTCCACCTCGCCGCGCGGCGTCATGACGCCGCGCACGGGCCGCTCGCCCAGCCGCAGCACGCCGGCGATCATCTGGCGCTCCGCTGCCTCGATCGAGCCGTGCCGCTCCGCCTCGGCGACCAGCGCCCGCACATCGTCTTCCGTGACCTTCTCCTCCGGGTCCTCGCTGCGGCCGAGCAGGCGGAAGATCAGGTTGGTCGAGCCGTCCAGCAGCCAGACGAGCGGCGCCGCGATGCGGGAGACGAGGCGCATCAGGGGCGCGACGGTACAGGCCAGCCCCTCGGCGTTGCGCAGGGCCAGGCGCTTCGGCACGAGCTCGCCGACCACGATGGAAAGATAGGTCACCAGCGCGACCACGGCGCCGAAGCCCAGCGGCTCCGCGACACCCTGCGGAACGCCGAGGCCAGCGAGCCAGGCCGCAAGGCGGCCGCCCAGCGCGGAGCCGGAGAAGGCGCCGGCCAGGACGCCGACCAGCGTGATGCCGATCTGCACGGTGGACAGGAAGCGCCCCGGATCGGCGGCGAGCGCCAGGGCCGCCTGGGCGCCGCCGCGCCCTGCCTCGGCCATGGCGCGCAGCCGGGAACGGCGCGCCGAGACCACGGCCAGCTCGGACAGGGAGAAGACCCCGTTCAGGGCGACAAGAAGCAGGACGACGACAAGTTCGAACAAAAGGTCCTCCAAAAGGCCGGATGCGGCAATCCGCCGGCGGCGGATACCGCCCGGCCACGGTAAGCGGCGTGACAAGGCGGGCGCAATCTCACCCCGGCGTCCCTGCTGCCGGGTCGCTCACCGGGCCGGCCGGCCTTCGGGGAAGATCCGCGCCGCCGCGATCCGCAGCGTGCAAGGCTCTCCCCGGCGCGGCGCGGCCCAGCCGGGGGCCGGCGCCGCATCCAGGATCACATCCCCGGCGGCGACGCGGAGATGCAGTGCGCGGCCATCATGCCGGACGCCCTGCACGACCCCGCCGCCCGACCCTGCCGGGGCCGGCGCGGCGAGCAGGTCGCAGGGCCGGATGAAGGCGGAGGCTGGCCCATCCGGCGCTTCGGTCCGCAGCGGCGGCAATGGCAGGCCGGCAAAATGCGCCTGCCCCCCCGTCACGGTGCAGGGAAGCTGGTTGGTCTCGCCGAGGAAGCCGGCGATGAAGGCGTCGGCGGGGCGCTCCAGCAGCGCCGACGGCTCGTCGAACTGGACGATATGGCCTTCCCGCAGCACGGCGATGCGGTCGGCGATCTCCATCGCCTCGTCCTGGTCATGGGTGACGAAGAGCGTGGTGATGCCGAGGCTGTCGTGCAGCCCGCGTAGCCACAGGCGAAGCCCCTTGCGCACCTGCGCGTCGAGCGCGCCGAAGGGCTCGTCAAGCAGCAGCAATGGCGGCTCGATGGCGAGGGCGCGCGCCAGCGCGACGCGCTGCCGCTGGCCGCCGGAAATCTGGTCGGGGTAGCGCCGTTCCAGCTCCGGAATCTGCACCAGCGCCAGCAGGCGCCGGACCCGCGCCGCGATCTCCGTGCCCGTCGGGCGGGTGGCGCGGGGGCGCACGCGCAGGCCGAAGGCGACGTTCTCGAACACCGTCATGTGCCGGAACAGGGCATAGCTCTGGAAGACGAAGCCGACGCCGCGCTCCCGCGCCGGCACCGCCGCGACATCGCGCCCGCCGATCCGCACCGCCCCGGCATCCGGGAATTCGAGGCCGGCCAGGATGCGCAGCAGCGTCGTCTTGCCGGAGCCCGAGGGGCCGAGCAGCGCCACGAACTCGCCCGTGCGGACGGAAAGATCCACCCCCCGCAGGGCCGGCGTCCCGGGGCCGAAACGCCGCGTCAACCCGGTGACCTCGACACTCATGGATGCAACGAGGCCCGGCGGCCCGTCAGCCGCTCCAGCAGCGCCTTGGCGCCGAGCGTGACAAGGGCAAGGAAGGCGAGGAGCGCGGCGACAGCAAAGGCGCCGGCGAACTGGTATTCGTTGTAGAGGATCTCGACATGCAGCGGCATGGTGGTGGTCTGGCCACGGATATGCCCGGAGACCACGGCCACGGCGCCGAACTCGCCCATGGCCCGGGCATTGCAGAGCAGGACGCCGGAGAGCAGCGCCCAGCGGATATTGGGCAGCGTGACGCGCCAGAAGGTCTGCCAGCCGGAGGCGCCGAGGGTCGCGGCGGCCTCCTCCTCGTCCCGCCCCTGGTCCTGCATCAGCGGGATCAGGGTGCGCGCGACGAAGGGGAAGGTGACGAAGATCGTCGCCAGCACCAGCCCCGGCAGGGCGAAGACGATCTGGATGCCGTGCTGCTGCAGCCATGGCCCGAGCCAGCCCTGCGCGCCGAAGAGCAGCATCCAGACCAGGCCCGAGATGACGGGCGAGACGGCGAAGGGCAGCTCGATCAGCGCCGTCAGCAGGCGGCGGCCGGGGAAGTCGAACCGGGCGATGCACCAGGCGGATGCGATGCCGCCCAGCATGTTGACGGGCACGGCGATGGCGGCCACCAGCAGTGTCAGCCGGATCGCCGCCAGCGCATCCGGGTCCGTGAGGGCCGCCACCGCCGGCGCCAGGCCCCGGCGAAGCGCCTCGGTGAACACGGCGATGAGGGGCAGCAGGAAGCACAGGCCCAGCACGGCCAGGGCCAGCGCGATCGCCACCCGGCGGGCCCAGGCCGGGTCGGCCGCCGCCGGGCGGGGCACCGCCCGGCTCATGCGCGCCGGCCCCAGGGCCGCAGCGCCCATTGCAGCCGGTTGACGAGAAGCAGGATGACAAAGGCGAAGGCCAGCATCGTCAGGCCGATGGCCGCGGCGCCGGCGTAATTGAACTCCTCCAGCCGGATGACGATCAGCAGCGGCGCGATCTCACTGACCAGCGGCAGGTTGCCGGCGATGAAGATGACGCTGCCATACTCGCCCACCGCCCGGGCGAAGGCGAGGCCGAAGCCGGTCAGCAGCGCCGGCGCGAGCGCTGGGAGCACCACGCGCCGCAGCGTCTGCAGGCGGGTGGCGCCGAGCGTCGCGGCCGCCTCCTCCGCCTCGACCGGCAGGTCACGCAGCACCGGCTCCACGGTGCGAACGATGAAGGGCAGGCCGACGAAGACCAGCGCCACCATCACGCCGGCCGGGGTATAGGCGATGCGCCATCCGAAGGCCGCTGCCAGGGGCGCGCCGAGCCAGCCGTTCGGCGCGTAAAGGGCGGTAAGCGCGACGCCCGCCACCGCCGTCGGCAGGGCGAAGGGCAGGTCCACCATGGCATCCGCCAGGCGCCGGCCGGGAAAGTCGTAGCGGATGAGGGCCCAGGCCAGCAGCAGGCCGAGCGGCAGGTTCACCGCCGCGGCGGCCAGTGCCGCACCGAAGGACAGGCGCAGCGCAGCTAGGACACGCGGCTCGGTGACGGAGGCCCAGGCGCCCGCGAGCCCATGCTCCCAGGGCCGCAGGGCCAGCGCCGTGAGCGGCACGAGCACGAAGGCCGAAAGCCAGAACAGGGTGACGCCCAGGGCCAACCCGAAGCCCGGCAGCGCACTGCGGGGCGGAAAGCGCGCCAGCCCGCCCGAAGCCGTCACCGGGCCGTCCGCGCCATACGGTCGAACAGGGCGCCATCGGCGAAGTGCCGCCGCTGCGCCTCGCGCCAGCCGCCGAAATCCCCCACCGTCACCAGTTCCAGCCGCGGGAAGAGCGTCGCATTCGCGGCCAGCACCTGCGTGTCGCGGGGCCGGTAGAAATGCTTCGCCGCCAGCGCCTGCCCTTCCGGGCTGTAGAGATGCCCGAGATAGGCTTCCGCCAGCGCCCGCGTGCCATGCCGCTCGACGATCCGGTCCACCACGGCCACCGAGGGCTCGGCGAGGATGGACAGGGAGGGATAGACGATCTCGAAGGTTCCCGCGCCGAACTGGTTCAGCGCCAGATGCGCCTCGTTCTCCCAGGCCAGCAGCACGTCGCCGAGGCCGCGCTGCGCGAAGGTCGTGGTCGCGCCCCTGGCGCCGGTGTCCAGCACCGGCACGTTGCGGAAGAGGCGGGTGACGAAATCCTCGGCCGTGGCGTCGGAACCGCCGGGCTGGCGCATCGCCCAGGCCCAGGCGGCGAGATAATTCCAGCGCGCCCCGCCCGAAGTCTTGGGGTTCGGCGTGATGACCCCCACGCCGGGCGCGGCGAGGTCGCCCCAATCGCGCAGGCGTTTCGGGTTTCCCTTCCGCACCAGGAAGACGATCGTGCTGGTATAGGGCGCGCTGTTGTGCGGCAGGCGGCCCTGCCAGTCGGGCGCGATCAGCCCGCGCTCGGCGATGGCGTCGATGTCATAGGCGAGCGCCAGCGTCACCACATCGGCCTCCAGCCCGTCGATCACCGAGCGTGCCTGACTGCCGGAACCGCCATGGGAGGTGTTGACGCGCACGGCCTGCCCCGTCTGCCGGCGCCATTGCTCGGTGAAGGCGGCATTGAAGGCGCGGTAGAACTCGCGCGTCGGATCATAGGAGACGTTCAGGAGAGTGGATGCCGCCTGTGCCCGAGCCTCTCGGGTCAGCAGGCCCAGGGCCGTGCCGGCAAGGAATGCGCGCCGCGATCGGTCCGGGATGGACATAGCTTCGGATCTCCCGCTGTGGGCGGCGAGGATGTTGCCGGATGGACCTCACCCTTTGGTCGTCACGATTGAATGACCAGCCGGCTGTATCGGCACCCGGTGCAAACCCAGCCCGCTCTACCCGGCCGGAGGCTTCGGCCAGCCGACAGAGGCCATCATCCCGCGGCCGGAAGGCCGGGCTCCTGCGCGCCACGTCGCCTGGGCAGCGGGATGACGGCCGCACCCTTCCGTCCACCCAGGGCGGCCTGGATGGCCTGCGCGAGCGTGGCCTGGTGGAAGGGTTTGTTCAGCCTGGGAAGGCGGTCATCCGTGTCGGCCGGCAACTCCGCATAGCCGCTCATGAGCAGGGCTGGCAGACCCGGATGCGCGGCCTGGAGAGCCGCCGCCAGCTGGGTACCCGTCATGCCGGGCATGGCCTGGTCCGTCACCACCAGATCGATCTGGCGATCCGCGCCCAACTGCGCCAGAGCCTCCTGCCCGCTGAAGGCCTGCAGCACCTGGTGCCCCAGATCCTCCAGCATGGCCGCCGTATTGGCCAGGACGAGAGCGTCATCATCGACGACCAGAATCGTCAGCGAGGCCGGCGGCGATAGGGTCTCCGGCGCCTCCCCCTCCGCTTCCGACACCCCGGCGGACGCTGCCGCCTGCGCCGCGGGAAGCCACAGTTCGGCGGTGGTCCCCCGCCCTGGCTGGCTGCGTAACACGAGGCGGCCGCCCGATTGCGCGGCCAGCCCCTGGGCCATGGACAGCCCCAGCCCGGTCCCCTTGCCGACACCCTTGGTGGTGAAGAACGGCTCGGTGGCGCGCGCGAGGGTGGCGGCATCCATGCCGGTCCCGGTATCGGTGACCGAAAGGCAGATGTACCGGCCGGGCTTCAGGCCGTCCGACACCTCCGGCGCCAGCACATGCTCGGAGGCCGAGATACGCAGGCTGCCGCCCTGCGGCATGGCGTCGCGGGCATTCACCGCCAGGTTGAGCAGGGCCAGCTCAAGCTGGTTGGCATCCACATGCGCGCTGCACAGATTGAGGGGGAACTGCGTGTCGATCTGGATCATCGGCCCGATGGAGCGCCGAAGCAGCTCGGCCATGCCGCGCACCAGTTCCGGCACGTCCACCGCGGTCGGCCTGAGGTCCTGCTTGCGGGCGAAAGCGAGAAGGCGCTGGGTCAGCCCGGCGCCGCGATGCACACCCTGTAGGGCGTTCTCCACCAACGGGGTGATCCTGGGATCCTCCGGCAGGCGCCGGCGCAGGAGCTCCAGATTCCCCATGATCACGGCCAGGAGATTGTTGAAGTCGTGCGCCACGCCGCCCGTGAGCTGGCCGAGGGCCTCGATCTTCTGCGACTGGCGCAGCGCCTCCTCGGCCTGCTTGCGCGCGGTGACATTGGTCAGCCCACCGAGGATGCGCGGCGGACTCCCCGGCTCCTCCCGCTCGACCCGCGCGGACGCCACGACGTCGAGGACCGCGCCCGCCTTGGTGATGACCCGATACTCGGTGTCTCCCAGCCTGCCTTGCTGCAACAGCAGCGGCCAGTCGGAGCGCGCGAATTGCTGCGCTGAGGCTTCCGCCATGAAGGTGACGAGCGGCCGCCCGATGACCTCGTTCCGCTGATACCCCATCATCTCGAGCCAGGCCTCCGTGACCTCCTCGATACGGCCTTCCGCATCCAGCGAGTGGAGCGGAAGCGGCGTCCGCTGATAGAGCGAGCGGAAGCGTTCCTCGCTACGGCGCAGCGCCACCGCGTCGCGCTCGACCAGCACGGCGAAGCGGCGGTCGAACATGGCCGCGACAAGCGACAGGAAGAGGATCAGGAACGTCGAGGCTGCCACGGCGAGCGCGAGGGTCACCTGGGTCAGGCTCGTCCAGCCATGCGCCATGTCGAGGCCGGACTGAGCGGTGAACGCGGCCCCACGCATGCTGGCATAGTGCATGCCCGCAATCGCGCAGCCCATGACAATGGCCGCCAAGATCCGCGTGGCCATGCGGCGGGTCCGCACCGAGAGCCACAGCGCCACGGTCGCCGCGCCGGTGGCGATCAGCACCGACACCGCCACCCAAAGATGGCCATAGCGGAGATCGGCCGTCATCCGCATCGCCGCCATGCCGATATAGTGCATGGCCACGATGCCGAGCCCCATGAACAGCCCGCTGGCCAGAAGCAGCATGGGCCCCGGGCTGGACCGGCTCACCGCCGCGAAGCTGGCGGCGGTGACGCCGACCGGCACGACCAGGGACAGCAGGGTCAGACCGAGGTCATATCCGACCTCCATGCCCGGCATGCTGAAGGCCAGCATGGCCACGAAATGCATCGCCCAGATGCCGCCGCCCATGGCGAGGGCGGCCGTCGCCAGCCAGGCATGACGTGCCCAGCCAACGGAGGCGCGGACGCGGCCCGCCAAGTCGAGCGCCGTGTAGGACGCCGCCGTGGCGATCAGGATGGAGAGGGCGACGAGAGCGGCGTCGTGCGTTCCGGCGATGATCATGGTTCGTCGACTTTTTCCGTCGCCGCGGCATTGTTCTCAGGCGTGGGTGGCCATCTCCAGAAGGAAATGGCGATGGGGGCCCTTTATGGGATGAATCACAACCTATGCGCGCTTGGAGCGGAAAAGGTTGCGGAACGCCCAAAAAGGGACGCCGATAGGAAGCCACGATAACCTATTATTTACCGAAATCACAAGTTATTCATCGCACTGACGGCACCCCTATGCCGCCGCGCAAGCTGCTGCCTGAGAGTAACAAGGGCTCCCCCAACCTCTCGCCCCAGGACAGAAGCAGGGGAAAAGGACGATGATGGGGGCGGCGCGGCCGGGACGAACCCGGGGCCGGGTAGATCTAGCGAAGATAAAGACCCATCCTCCCGAGCGCTTCAGGCAGCACGCGGCCCTGTCCGCGCCGGCCGTGGAGGGCGCGCCCGACGACCCGCTCCTTGTTCTCCGCTGGCGCGGCCGCACGGCGGGACCGGGCAGGTCAAGCGGTTCTGAAGGATCACCAGCCTGTCATGCAGACAGGCCGGCATGCCCCAGAGGGATGCTGCACCCGTGTCGCTACGGCTCAGGGTGCCGGGCGAACAGCGGTCGCCAGGGTCTGCTCGTCGGCGCGCGCCTCATAGGTCAGCCCCCGCCGCGTCGCCCAGGTGTTCTGCAACAGGAAGAGCGGGAGGATGCCGAGCTCCTGCGCCTCCAGCGCCACCGCCTCGCGTAGCACCTTCTCGCGCTCGGCATCGTCGAGAATGGTGATGGCCCGCTCGGTCAGGGCGTCCAGCGCGGGGTTGCTGTAGCGGCTGAAATTGGGCGACCCCCATCCCTTCTCGCGGTCATAAGTGCCGACGATGTTGCGCAGCAGGTAGCTGGCCTCGCCCGTGGGGCTGCCCCAGCCACCCAGCCGGAAGGCGAACTCCTGGTTCCGCCCCCGCGTCAGGTAAGTGGCCCATGGAAGCGCCTCGACTTCGGTCCGCACGCCGATGCGGGTCCAGAACTGGGCGACGGCCTGGGCGGTCTTGGCATCGCCGGGATAGCGGTCATTCGGCGTGGAAAGGGTCAGCCGGAAGCCGTCCGGAAAGCCGGCCTCGGCCAGCAGGCGCTTGGCGGCCGCCGGGTCGGGGCGGGTGACAGGCACCTCGGGGTTGTAGGAATAGGTCCCCTCCGGCAGCCATTGGCCGGTGGGAATGGCCGTGCCTTCCATCACCCGCGACGCCAGCGCCTGACGGTCGATGGCGAGATCCAGCGCCCGCCGCACCCGTCGGTCGAGGAAAGGATTGCGCTCGAGCGGCCGGCCCTGGTGGTCGGTGACCGTAGGCACCGATCCCTGGCGCGAGAAATCCGCCTGGAGATAGATCAGCCGCACGCCCGGTGTCTCGCTGATCCGCAGCCGGGCCTCGCGCCGCAGGCGGGCCAGGTCGTTGGCCGGAACCTGGTCGATCACATCCACATCGCCGGCCAGGATGGCCGCAACCCGGGCCCCGTCATTCGGCAGGAAGCGGTAGTCGACGCGTGCCCAGGGCTGGCGCCTGGCCCAATAGGCCTCGTTGCGGACGAACTCCGCGCCCTGGCCGGGCCGGAAGGCCAGAAGCCGGTAGGGCCCCGTACCGATCGCCGCCTGGCCGCTGTTGAACTGCTCCGCCTGCGCGCCCTCGGCGGCATGGCGGGCGATGATCTGCACATTGGCGAAGTCGTTCGGCAGCAGCGGGGTCGGCCGATCGGTGTGCAGGCGGATGGTGTGCGCGTCCACGACCTCGACACGGCGAATCGGCCGCACGGCGAAGGAATATCCCGCGCCACTTGGGATGGTCGGCACGCGGGCGATGGTGAAGGCCACGTCATCGGCCGTGAAAGGCTTGCCGTCATGCCAGGTGACATCCTGGCGCAGACGGAACTCCCAGACCGTGTCGGTGATGGCGCGCCAGCTCGTGGCCAGGCCCGGCTGCAGGCGGAGCTTCGCGTCGCGGGCCACCAGCGTGTCGAAGATGTGGCCGGTCAGGGCGAAATTCGAGGTGGTGTTGGACACATGCGGGTCGGTCGAGCCCACGGGATTGGCGACGCCGAGCGTCAGGTCCTGGGCCGCGGCGGTGCAGGTCAGGCCGGTCAGAGCCAGCAGCAAAAGGCCGGCCGCGTTGCGGCGGACCGAGAGGGGGCGGCGGTGTGGCATGACGGGCTTCCGGCGGCTGTAATGCATTCGGTCAGAATTAGCGATCTTTGATCGTCATTCTCTTCAAACCGCACTATCCCGTGATTATGACGGTGAGACAATCCCCTGTCGTCACGCCCAGGCGCCCTTCACCCCGGTAGAACGCCCCTGCCGCAGCCGAAAATCAGGGCGGGCGGTCTGAGCCTAGAAAAGCATTGACGCGCGGCTCATAGTGGAAATGAATATCAACCGCGCTAAATACGATTGGAATTCGCAGATATGGCAGAAGCGCCGATGCCGCGCCGGTTGCCCCTTCCCCGCCGCCGCTTCCTGGCCGCCCTGGGCGCCGCCGGTCTGACCGCACCTCTGATCGGCGGCCACGAGGCCCGCGCGCAGGATTACCCGAGCCGGCTGATCCGCTACGTCGTGCCCTATTCGCCGGGTGCCACCAGCGACGGCACGGCGCGCGTCATGGCGCGCCCGCTCGCCGCGCGGCTTGGCCAGGAGGTGGTGGTGGAGAACCGGGCCGGCGCCGGCGGCTCGGTCGGCGCCCGCCATGTCGCGGAGTCCGAACCGGACGGGTATGTGCTGCTGAACGCCTCCGGCGGCATCCTGAGCGTTGCGCCCTATATCAGCCCGGTGGGCTATGATCCGCTGAAGGACCTCGCGGCCGTCGCGCTCACCGGCGAGGCCTATAGCCTGGTGGCGATCAACAATGATCTGCCCGTCACCAGTCTGCCGGAGCTGGTCGCCTTCGCGCGCGCCAAGCCCGGCTTCCTGAACTACGCTTCCGCGGGCGTGGGCTCCACCGGCCAGATCCGCGCGGCACTCCTGGCCGAGCAGGCGGGCTTCCAGGCCGTGCATGTGCCCTTCCCGGGGAGCGCGCCGGCCATCAACAGCATCCTTGCCGGGAACTGCCACATCTTCATCGATCCGGCCACGGCGCCCGCCGTGCGGGCCGGGCGGATGCGCGCCCTGGCCGTGGTCGGGCCCGGCCGCTGGGAAGATTTCCCCGAGCTTCCGAACA
>Ga0180221_1001535_pt1 | contig 15091 bp, 10 predicted proteins | sample eDN5th37CKraftMG_FD_151339 | JGI IMG/M metagenome (GOLD analysis project Ga0180221, IMG submission 151339) | Enriched Miracle-Growth compost microbial communities from Emeryville, California, USA - eDNA 5th pass 37_C Kraft MG (version 2) (version 2) ...
CTCGAGCGAGATCGACGAGACGATGGCCATGCCGGTGCCGACGACGAGCAGGTCGCGACCCAGCTCCCGGCGGGCGACCCACCCCAGGGCGACGCCGCCGACGAGCGGCAGGTAGGCCAGCGGGCGGACGTGCACCGCGAACAGGAGCACCGCCGACCCGCACACCAGGACCGCGGCGAGGTACCCGAGCGCGCCGAGGGGCGGCCGTTCGACCGCGGGCTCGGCGGGCTCGCGCCCTCGCCCCTCGGCCGCCGCGTCCACGGGCCCGACCCTACGGTCGGCCCACCGACCGCGCTCGGCGCCGGTTCGCAGCGCGCGCCCGCCCGCACGGAGCTCTAGGTGTGGGGTTTGTCGTCGTGGAGGCGACAAAGTCCCCAGACAGCCGGACCGACGGTGCGGGTGTTCGTCTCGTCGGCGCGGGAGCTGCGGCCGCTCCCGGCTCGGAGCCGCGGCTCGTCGGGGCCGGCCCGCGCCCGCACCCGAGCGCCGGGTGTGGGGTTTGTCGCCGTGGAGGCGACAAGGTCCACACGCCGCGCTCGGGACCAGGCGGTGGGCGTCCTCGGAGGGGTGGTCGCGCTCGTCGTCGACGTGCCGAGCCGCGGCCGTCGCCGGAGCTCTGCTGCGGGCGTGACGGGCCGCGCCGGCCCGTGCCGGGCGGGCTCGGAGCCGCGAGGATGCACGCATGCGACTCCTCGTCCTCGGTGGCACCCGCTTCGTCGGCCGCGCGCTCGTCGCCGACGCCCTCGCCCGCGGCTGGACGGTGACGACGCTCAACCGCGCGGTCACCGGGGCGCCCGCGGCCGGGGTCGAGCAGCTCACGGCGGACCGGACCGACCCGCAGGCCCTCGCCGCCGCGCTCGACGGCCGGGAGTGGGACCTCGCGGTGGACACCTGGTCGGCGGCGCCGCGGGTCGCGACGAGCACGGCGGCGGCGCTCACCGGCCGGGTCGGGCGGCTCGCGTACGTCTCGACGATCTCGGTGTACCGATGGGGCGAGCACGTCGACGAGTCGTCGCCGCTGGTCGAGGGGGACCCGGAGGCGGAGGCGACCGCCTACGACGTGGACAAGCGCGGCGCCGAGCTCGGCGTCCTCGCGTCGTTCCCCGACGCGCTCCTCGTCCGCCCCGGCCTGATCCTCGGCCCGTACGAGGACATCGGCCGGCTGCCCTGGTGGCTCGGGCGGGTCGCGCGCGGGGGAGACGTCGTGGCGCCGGGCCGCCCGGACCGACCGCTGCAGTACCTCGACGCGCGCGACCTGGCGGCGTTCACCCTCGACGCACTCGCCGCGGGCCGCTCGGGCGCCTTCGACGTCACGAGCGCGTCGGGCCACGCGACGACGAGGTCGCTGCTGGAGGCGTGCGTTGCCGCGACGGGCTCGGACGCGCGGCTCGTGTGGGTGCCCGAGGACGTCGTCCTCCGCTCCGGCGCGCAGCCGTGGACCCAGCTGCCGATCTGGGTGCCGGAGGTGGGCGAGTTCGCGGGGTTCCTCGAGGGCAGCCCGACGAAGGCGCTCGGCGCCGGCCTGCGCTGCCGGCCCGTCGAGGAGACGGTCGCGGACACGTGGGCGTGGCTGCGGGCGGAGGGCGCGCCCGCGCACCGCCCCGGCCGCCCGGTCCACGGCCTCCCGGCCGAGCTGGAGGAGGCGCTGCTGCGCTCGGCGGACGACCGACGGGGCTGACCCGCGACGGGGCCGGCGCCCGCGTCGGGTGTCCGACGAGGCCAGCCGCGTCTCGCATAGTGGTCCGATTCAGTGACACGTGTCATCGTGGGAGGTCACGCCCTTCGCTGACAGGGCTGTCAGTCTTGACAGGGGCCGCCCGCCGAGTACGTTCTGTCCTGAATCGGGCGAACGTCCGGTCCGGCAACGACGACGATGTCGCACCACCCGCAGTGCCCCGCTCGTGCTCCATGCGCCCGACCCGGCGCGTGCACCTTCCTGTCGAACGCCTGTCGAAAGGTCACTTCATGCTGCCCAGGAACCGCGGCCGAGGACGTCCGCGCACCCGACTCGCCGCCGCCGCGTTCGCGGCCGCCCTCGTCACGACGGTCGCCGTGGCCGTCGCCAGCCCGGCGAGCGCCGGCGGCATCGGCTCGGGCACCGAGCTCGGTCCGAACACGATCGTCTTCGACCCGAGCATGCCGGTCGAGCAGATCCAGGCGCGGGTCGACGCGGTCAACGCCCAGCAGAAGGACGCGGAGTTCAGCCAGAACCGGTACGCGCTGCTGTTCAAGCCGGGCACGTACGGGACGGCCGAGAAGCCGCTGCGCTTCCAGGTCGGCTACTACACCGAGGTCGCCGGCCTCGGCCGCAACCCGGGAGACGTCGTCATCAACGGCGCGGTCGAGGTCTACAACCGCTGCCTCGAGACGGACGCGGAGGGCAACCCCTCGAACTGCCTCGCGCTGGTGAACTTCTGGCGCTCGCTGTCCAACCTCAAGATCCAGTTCGTGGGCGGCGGCGACGGCTGCCGCGACAGCGCCAACTTCTGGGCGGTCTCGCAGGCGGCGCCGATGCGCCGGGTCGAGATCGCGGGCGCGAACCTCTCGCTCATGGACTACTGCTCGGCGGGCCCGCAGTTCGCGTCCGGCGGGTACATCGCGGACTCGACGATGCCCTTCGTCGTCAGCGGCAGCCAGCAGCAGTTCTACACGCGCGACTCGTCGGTCGCGGGCTGGAGCAACGGCGTCTGGAACCAGGTGTTCTCCGGCGTGGAGGGGGCCCCGGCGTCCGACTTCGGCGAGCCGGACGACGCGGGCGTCCACGCGTACACGACGCTCGACACCACCCCGGCGTCGCGCGAGAAGCCGTACCTCTACACCGACGAGCGCGGCAAGTACCGCGTGTTCGTGCCGTCCGTCCGCACGGAGGCACGCGGCACCTCGTACGCCGTGGGTGCGACCGCGGGCCGCTCGGTGCCGCTGTCGGACTTCTACGTCGCGAAGCCCGGTGACAGCGCGCGCAAGCTCAACACGGCGCTGCTCTCCGGCAAGAACCTGCTCCTGAGCCCCGGGATCTACCACGTCGACCAGACGCTGCTCGTGACGCGCAAGGACCAGGTCGTCCTGGGCCTCGGCCTCGCGACGATCATCCCGGACCGCGGCGTGACGGCCATGCGGACGCTCGACGTCCCGGGGGTCGTCATCGCCGGGATCATGTTCGACGCCGGCGCCAAGCGCTCCGACTCGCTGCTGACCGTCGGCACGTCGCTCTCACGGCTCGACTCCCTGCTCCGGAAGCCCAAGCTCAGCAGCCCGAAGAACCCGACGGCCCTGCAGGACGTCTTCTTCCGGATCGGCGGCGACCACGCCGGGGCGGCGACGAACAGCCTCGTCGTCAACGCGAACAACGTGATCGTCGACCACACCTGGGCCTGGCGCGCCGACCACGGCACCGGCGTCGGCTGGAACGTGAACCCGGCCGACTACGGCGTGGTCGTCAACGGTGACGACGTGCTCGCCACCGGCCTGTTCGCCGAGCACTACAAGAAGTACAACCTCGTCTGGAACGGCGAGCGCGGCCGGACGGTCTTCTTCCAGAACGAGCTCCCGTACGACCCGCCGAACCAGGCGGCCTGGAAGCACGGCACGACGCTCGGCTGGGCGGCGTACAAGGTGGGCGACCACGTCCGCACGCACGAGGCGTGGGGTCTGGGCAGCTACATCTTCACCAACGTCGACCCGACGCTGCACGCGACCAACGCCTTCGAGGTGCCGAAGCGTCCCGGCGTGAAGCTGCACCACATGGTGATCGTGTCGCTCAACAACGCGGGCACCATCGACCACGTGGTCAACGGCGTCGGCGGCCCGGCCCTGCCGCAGGAGGGCGGCTCGCACTGGACGACGCTCACGGAGTACCCGGTCGCACCCTGACCGGCTGTTCGACGCAGGGGCGGGCCCGGCGGCCCGCCCCTGCGTCGTGCTCGGCGTCGCCCCGCGTGCAGGGTCGTGTCGGCGGGCGTGGCTAGCGTCGTGGCGCCACGACGAAGGAGGCTCCGATGACGTCGCTCAAGGTCGGGATCGTCGCGCCGTTCGGCTCGGCGACGCAGCTGGTGGACTCGGCGGTCGAGGCGGACCGCGCCGGCTGGGACGGCTGGTTCACCTGGGACGCGATCGACCTGCCCGGCGTCACGGCGGACGTCTGGGACCCCTGGTCGCTGCTCGCCGCCGCAGCCGTCCGCACCGAGCGCGTGTCGCTCGGCGCGCTGGTCTTCGCGCTGCCGCGACGGCGGCCGTGGGTGTTCGCGCACCAGGCCCTGACGGTCGACCACCTGTCCGGCGGGCGGGTCGTGATCCCGGTCGGGCTCGGCGTCCCGGAGGACCGGGGGCTGGTCGGCGTCGCGGCGGAGCCGCAGACGCTCCGCGAGCGCGCGCAGGTGCTCGACGAGTGCCTCGACGTGCTCGGCCTCGCGTTCACGGGCGAGCAGTTCTCCTACGAGGGCGCCCACCACCGGGTCAGCGAGATGACCGTCCGCCCGGTGCCGGCGAGCCGGCCGCGTCCGCCGCTGTGGGTCGTCGGGGCGTTCCCGAGCGACCGCTCGATGGGGCGCGCGGTGCGCTGGGACGGCGTCGTGCCGCAGCTGCGGGCGGAGCGGGCGATGGACCAGCTCGGGCCCGACGAGGTGCGGGAGATCGTCGCGTGGGTGCGCGCGCACCGGGAGGCCGACGGCCCGTTCGACGTCGTCGTGCAGGGCGCGCTCTCGGGCGACGCGCACGCCGACGCCGACAGGCTCGCGGCGCTCGCGGAAGCCGGCGCGACGTGGTTCGTCGACTCCCAGTGGGAGGGCGAGGCGGCCACGTACGCCGCCGGGCTCGCGCGCATCCGCGCCGGGGTCCCCGGCCGCTGAGCGAGGGCCGGGGACCCTGCCCGCCGGGTCAGCTCGGGACGTACGCGAACGTGTCCGGGTCCGGGCCGGTGCGCTGCCCGCGGTCGAGCGCGTCGATCGACGCCATGTCGACCTCGGAGAGCTCGAAGTCGAACAGCGCGAAGTTCTCCCGCACCCGCTCGGGCGTCACCGACTTCGGGAAGACGATGTCGCCGCGCTGCAGGTGCCAGCGCAGCACCACCTGGGCGGGCGTGCGCCCGACGCCGGCCGCGACCCGCTCCACGACCGGGTCGCCGAGGACGAGCCCCTGCGCGATGGGTGACCACGCCTGGGTCGCGATGCCGTGGTCGGAGTCGAACGCCCGCACCTCGTCCTGCCGCAGGTACGGGTGCACCTCGACCTGGTTGACGGCGGGGACGACGGTCGTCGCGTCGATGACCCGGCGCAGGTGGTGGGGCTGGAAGTTCGAGACGCCGATCGCGCGGGCCTTGCCGGACCGGTAGATCTCCTCCATCGCGCGCCACGTCTCGACGACGTCGCTCACGGTCGCCAGCGGCCAGTGCACGAGGAACAGGTCGACGTGCTCCAGCCCCAGCTCCTCGAGGCTGCGGTCGATGGACGCGAGCGCACGCTCGGGCGCGTGGTTGTTGTTGTTCAGCTTCGTCGTGACGAAGACCTCGTCGCGGGCCAGCCCGCTCGCCGCGATCGCCTCGCCCACGCCGCGCTCGTTGCCGTACATCTGCGCGGTGTCGACGTGCCGGTACCCCGCCTCGAACGCGGTGAGGACCGCGTCGCGCGTGCTCTCGGGCGGCACCTGGAACACCCCGAACCCCAGCTGGGGGATCGTCACCCCGTTGTTCAGCGTGATGTCGGGGACGGTGACCATGCGATCTCCTTCTCTCGGTGGTCTGTCCATCCCATCAGACCCCGGATCCGCACCGCACGCGCGACGAGCCGGCCGTGAGCGGGCCGCGAGCGGGGGCGAGCCGACCGCGCGCGAGCCCCGGGCGCGAGCCGGGGGCGCCGGTGCCGTCAGGGGCAGCACCGACGCCCCGGCCGTGCAGGGCGACGGCGGGCGGCCGGGACCCGCGTTCCGGCCGCCCGCCGCCGGTCTCACTCCCGGACGATCGTGAACGTGGACGTCGTGTTCCTGATGTCCTGGAAGTTGTCGCGCAGGGTCAGGTTCCGGAACGTCGCGGAGCCGACCGCCGGCCCCTGGTTCGCCTCGGGCATCTCGTTGACCCAGATGCCGAACCCGGACTTGGCGTCCCACGCGTCGCCGCTCTTGCGCGCCCCGCTGATCGTCACGTTCGTGAAGATCGTGTCCGTGATCGGGTTCTGCGGGGACGTCGGCGACGTGTAGTTCGTCTGGAACATGATCCCGGAGTACGTCGGGTCGATGATGTCGACGTCGCTGATCCGGATGCCCTGGAACTTCTTCGAGGCGGAGAAGATCCAGATGCCGGGGAACGTCTGGTTGCCCCAGAAGTGCCCGCCGGTGCGTTCCAGCGTGACGTTCTCGATCCGCGTCGGCGACGCCGAGCCGAACTCGTCCATCGGGTACCCGAAGTCGAGGGAGCTGACCGTGATCCCGGAGTAGACGAGCGTGTCGGCGATCCGGATGTTGCGGAACGTGTTGCCGTAGCCGCCGTAGACGGCCAGGCCCGCGGCCCGCCACGTGGTGAGTGCCGTGAGGTTCTCGTACACGTTCCCGGTCTGCCCGGTGCCGCCGTTGTCGGTGGCCGCGAACAGGGCGAACGCGTCGTCGCCGGTGCTGCGGGTCTCGATGTTCGCGACCCGGTTGTTCGCGCTCCCGTTCGTCATGTTGATGCCGTCGGCGAACGTGTTGCGGATGCGCGAGTTGGTGATGGTCGACGAGTCCATGTTCGACGCCCAGAACATGCAGACGAAGTGCTCGACCCAGACGTTGTCGATCGTCATGTTCGCGACGTTGGAGAAGTCGAACACCTTGCCGGGGCCGTCCTGACGGATGACGTAGTTGCCGAAGTAGGCGAAGTCCTTCCACACGGTGCCGTTGGCGGTGGCGTCGGGCCGGAACCCGACGTCGGTGTTCTCCTGCGTCTGCGGTGCGTAGAACCGCGTGAACCAGGGCCCCGCGCCGACGATCTGGATCGGCCGGCCGTACACCTGGAACTTGCCGTTCGTCGAGTAGTCGCCGGCGGGCAGGTACACGCCCGCCTTCGTCGAGTCCTGCCGCGCGGTGTCGAGCGCCGCCTGGACGGCCTGGTGCGTGAACCCGGAGGGCACGACGTACCGGGCCGGGTCGGGGTTGGCCTTCGCCGTCGCCACCTCGGTGCTGACGAAGTCGACGGTCACCGGCTGCGGGTTGCTCGACGTCTTCTCGAGCCGCAGGACCGTGCCGGCCGGCAGCGTCGTGCCGAGCAGCGTGTTCGCCTCGTCGTAGATGTGCCGCGGGTTCGAGCCGGAGTTCTGCGGGTTCGTCTCGTCGCCGTACAGCCACGCGTACCGCGAGGTGAGGTCGAGGCGCTTGACGAACGTGCCGTTGGCGAAGACGTCGATGCTGCCCGTCGTGCCGTCGGGGATCGAGAACCGCGTGACGAGGGTGTTCGTCGCCTGGCGCGTCGTCCACTGGACGTACGAGCCGGTCGTGCCGAGCGTCACCGCGCGGCGTCCGGACGCCTCGCCGCCGAGGTCGCCGACGGTCCGGTTGGGGCCACGGGCCACGGCGCCGCCGCCGCTCGTGCCGTCCTCGGCCTCGTACATGTCGTACGGCATGTTGGCGCCGCGGCCGACGAACAGGTTCGACGTCACGGTGTTGTTGCCCTGCCGGCCGGCGATCTCCGTGGAGTCGGCGGCCGCGACCGCGGTGACGGTGTAGTTGCCGTTCGCGGCCGTCCAGGTGCCGAGCTGCACGGTCGAGCTGGTCGCGCCGGCGGCGATCGCGCCGGTCACGGTGCCGTTGAGCGTCGCGACGGTCGAGCCCGACGCGTTCTTCACGGTGACGGTCACCGCGTGCGGCGAGGACGACGTCGCGATGTTGCCGTTGTTGCGCAGCTGCGCCGAGAAGGTCACCTGCTGACCCGCGGACGGCGTGCTGGGGCTCCACGTCACGACCGGCACGAGGTCCGAGCTGGGCACCTCCCGGACGACGAGCGGGCTCGACGCCGTGAAGGTGTTGTTCGTCTCGCTCTGCTCGACCACCGCGTTCGACGGGTCCACCGTCGCCGCGAGGGCGTACGAGCCGGCGGCCTTGGCGCCGACCGACGCGCTGACCGTCGCGGACGCCCCGGGCTGCAGCGCGGCCACGTTCGCCGATCCGACCTTGGTGCCCGCGAGCAGCAGGTCGACCGTCGACGCGGGCGAGGCCACCGTGCCGACGTTCTTGACCGTCGCGGCCAGCGTGATCGCGTCGGACTCCAGCGGCGAGGCCGGGCTGGCCGTCACGGCGGTGACCGTGAGGTCCGGGTTCGGCGCCGGCGCGCCGTACACCTCGAGCTCGGCGACCTGGCCGTTGCCCGAGCCGGTGTTCCCCGTGAACTGCAGCCGGACGTCGGTGGCGGTCCCGCTGACGGGGATCGTCACGCGGTTCCCCGACGAGGGCGAGAACGTGTACCCGGCGGACGCCTTGAGCTGCGTGAACGCGCCGGTGCCCGAGCGCCCGAGCACGGAGAACGTCTGCGTGCGGGTGCCCCACGCCGACGAGGGGTTGAGCCGCACGACGACCGACGACAGCTGGACCGGCGTCGGCAGCGGGACCGTCAGGGTCGACGGGTACTGCCCGCCGGCGCCCTCCCAGTAGGTCGCGGTGTCACCGTCGGTCGCGTTGCCGGCGACGTACGTCCACTCGGTCGACGACGCCTCGGCCGCCCGGCCGCGCGCGTAGTTGGTGCCCGTCGGGTCCGGCGGCGTCGTCGGGTCGGGCGTCGGCGTGGTGGTCGGGTCCGGGGTCGAGCCCGCCGTCCCGATGACCTGCAGCTCGGCGACCTGCGCGTTCGACGAGCCGGAGTTGGCCGTGAACGTCAGGCGCACGTCGCTCGCGCTCGCGGTCAGCGGCACGGTGACGGAGTTCCCGCTCGCGGGGTCGAACGTGTAGGTGGCCGAGGCCTTGAGCGTGGTGAACGCGCCGGAGCCGGTGCGGCCCTCGATCGAGAACGTCTGCGTCCGGGTCGCCCACACGGCGGCCGGGTTGAGCTTGACGACCACGCCCGTGACCGACGACGTCGAGGCGAGCTGGACCGTCAGCGTGGAGGGGTACGCGCCAGGCGCTCCCTCCCAGTACGTCGAGGTGGACCCGTCGACGGCGTTGGCCGCGACGTAGGTCTGCTGCACGGAGGAGGCCGTGATCGGGCGGCCCTGGGAGAGGTTCGTGCCGCTCGGCGCCGGGGTCGTCGTGCCCTCGCCGTACACCTCGAGCTCCGAGACCTGGCCCGCCGGCCAGCCGTTGTTGGCGGTGACCGTCACGCGCACGTACCGGACGCTCGCGTCGGTGGTGTCGATCGCGACCGCGTTGGTGCCCTGCGTGAACGTGTACGAGGCGGACGCCTTGAGCGTGGTGAACGACGAGCCGTCCGTCGACCCCTGGACCTGCAGGGTCTGCGAGCGGGTGCCCCACGAGGCGGGCAGCTCGAGCCGGACGTCCGTCACGGTCGCGGCGGCTCCGAGGTCCACCTGGACCCACTGTGGCAGCGCGTTGTTCGCCGACTCCCAGTAGGTGTCCTGGTTGCCGTCCGTCACGTTCGCGGCGACGTAGCCCTGGCTGACGCTGCTCGCGGTGGCGGACTTCCCCGCGGAGAGCAGGACCGGCGCGGCGGAGGCCTGCTGCGCCAGGAGGGCGACCGGCGCGACGAGCGCGGCGGCGGTGGCACCGGCGACGAGCAGCCGGACGGGGGGTCGTGCGTCGCGGCGCCTGCGTGAACCGCGTGGCGGCAGGGGCCGGGGTCGGGTGGTTCGCGTCATCGTCGACGTCCTTCGTTCTCCGCGTCGGTGCGGGGTCGGCACGCCGCCCGTCGCGCCCGCGGGCGCGACGGTGGTCGGTGGTCCGTGCGGTGTGCGAGGTGCTGGGTGGATGGTGGTCGGACGTTCCGGTGCAGCACCCGACGGTCGCGGGCCCGTCGAGCTCCCGCCCGTGGAGGGCGGGGACACCTGTCGAGCGTGGGCGGCGCGGGCTTCCACCCGTCGCACAACTTTGTGCGACTGCTCTGTCAACTTCTTGCGGTGTCGGATCGTGACATTACGAAGGTCACACCCGCGCGTCAAGAGACGGTCCGGCGCGTGCGCGGCGGACGCGGACGGGCGCCGGGGCGGGGCGCCGGCCGGTCTCGGCGAGCCCGCCGATGGAGGACGGCTCCCGGCGTGCGGGGTCCGGCCGGGCCGCCTAGCGTCGGATCAGCCGACCGGCACAGGTGTCTGGAGTGAGGAGAAGAGCCATGGGACTCGACGACAAGATCCGGCACGGGGCGGAGGAGGCCAAGGGGAAGGCCAAGGAGGCGGCCGGCAAGGCCACCGACGACGAGCGCCTCGAGGCCGAGGGCCAGAAGGACCAGACCGCCGCGAACCTCAAGCAGGCGGGTGACGACGTCAAGGACGCCTTCAGCTGATCCGCCCGCCGGCGCTCCCGCGCTGACGCCTCGAGCGGTGCCGGCCCGTCGCGGCCGGCGCCGCTCGTCCACGTCACGGGTCGAGGGTCGTCGTCCACATGGCGGCGCGGTGATCGGTCGGGGGATCGGACCTGATCGGCACTGATCGCCGGGCCCGGCCGACGGCGTCGTCGCAGGTCGGGCGGCCTCACCGCAGAACCGGCCCGAACCCGGAGGGGTGTACACCCGTCCGGGTCACGCCAGGCATGTGACACGTGCCCGGCCGGGGGAAGCGTCAAGGCGACGCGCGGTCCGAACGGGTGAAACTGGTCGTCCGTCCGATTTTCGAAAGCGATCGCTCTTCCACTGGGCGCCATGACCGACGTAATGTCTGACTTGTCAGCGAAACGGCAAACCCTCCGCAAGGAGGGGACGCAAAGCCACGGGACCCATGCGGTCAGCCGGGCTACCGAACGACAAGGACGGTCACATGGACCAGCACGGATCGCACGTCGAGCCCACCGTCACCCCCGTCACCAGCCTCCCCCTGGCACGCCTGCAGGTGTGGGCGGCGTTCGCGGCGGGTGCGGAGCAGGTCTCCCACGTACCGGCGCAGCGCGAGCACCTCGCCGCCTGAGGGCGCCCGACCCGATCGACGAGAGCCACGGACCTGCGGGTCCGTGGCTCTCGTCGTGCCCGGGCTGAACCCCGCCGCCCCCCCGCCGGGCCCGCACCGCGCCGTGCCGGCGTCGTGCCGGGCGTGACTGCGGTGGAAATGCCCCTGCCGGACGCGACGCCACCGGGTCTACATTGCGAGGTACGACCCGGTTCGCCGCGATCCCTTACCCGGCAGAAAGGGCTTCTGATGGACAGCTTCTGGGACTGGTTCTGGCTGCTTGTCTGGTGGTTCCTGTTCTTCGCCTACCTCATCGTGCTGTTCCAGATCATCGGTGATCTGTTCCGAGACCGGGCACTGAGCGGGTGGTGGAAGGCCGTGTGGGTCGTCTTCCTCATCGTGTTCCCGTTTCTCACGGCTCTCGTCTACCTCATCGCCCGCGGCAACGGCATGGCCGAGCGCCAGCTCCAGGCCGTGCAGCGGGCCAAGGTGGAGACGGACTCGTACATCCGCGAGGCGGCCGGCAAGTCGCCGGCCGAGCACATCGCGGACGCCAAGGCCCTGCTCGACCAGGGCGTCATCACGCAGGACGAGTTCCAGGCCCTCAAGGCCAAGGCGCTCGCCTGACCAGGCGAACCGGGCGTCCCGGCGCACGGGCGGGCGGCGCGTGCCGCGCTACAGCTCGCCCGTGCGCTGGAGGTAGCGCATCGCCACCCAGCCGATCGGGATGCGCAGCCAGTACGTCGCGACGCGGAACAGCACGGCGATGTACGTGGCGACACCGGTGTTGATGCCGGTCACGGCCGAGAGCGTCGCGGCGAGCGCGACCTCGACGGTGCCCATGCCGCCCGGCGTCGGCACGAGCGCGCCGGCGGTGTTCCCCGCGAGGTAGACGATCGCGACCTGGATGAGCGACGCGTCCTGGCCGAAGGCCGCGAGGCACGCGTCGAACGCGAGGATGAACCCGAGCGTCATCAGCAGGTTCCCGCCGAACGCGAGGGCGAGGCGCGAGGGCTGGCTGAGCGTGGCGAGCAGGCGCGGCCACGTCTGGCGGACGATCGGCATGATCCGCGCGATCGCGAGCTGCCGGACGCGGGGGACGAGGAGCGCGGCGGCGACGAGCGCCACCACGGCGCCGATGACGACGAGCATGGTCGGCGAGATCGTCAGCGTGGTGTCCTGCCGGCCGGAGACCAGGGTGAGGACGAGCAGCAGCGCCAGCGTGACGATGAACTGGCTGACCTGGACGAGCGCGACGGTCGCGGCAGCCAGCGACGCGCTCACCCCACGCCGGGTGAGCATGCGCAGGTTGAGCGCGGCGGGGCCGATCCCCGCGGGGGCGGCGAGCGCGACGAACGTGGCGGCGGTCTGGACGAGGGTGGCCCGCCACAGGCTGAGCCGCACCGGCGAGAACGCGACGAGGGCGAGTGCGGCGCCCAGGAGGGTGAGCAGCCCGAGGGCGAACGCGACGACCGCCCAGCGCCAGTCGCTGTCGGCGATCGCCTCGCTGATCTGCTCGATGTTGATCGTCGTGACGACGTAGATGACCGCGATGATCGGGACGAAGATCGTGAGGATCGTCCGGAGGCCGAAGCGGGTCAGCTGCTGCGGCTCGACGTCCGCCTCGGGGATGCGCTGCACCAGGGCCTCGCGCAGCGCGGCGATCGCGTGGTGCCCGGAGCGCCGGGACTGGCGGATCTCGTCGCGGGTCCGGCGGGGGAGGGTGATCGTCTGCAGCAGCGGGCCGATCGCCTCGACGTCCGACTCGGGCAGCGACGCGACGGCCGAGGCGAGGGCGCGCTGCGCGCCGACGCGGACGGCCAGCAGCGCGACGAGCTGCGTCACGTCGATGCGGCGGGCGAGGGACGAGGACGCGATGTCGCCGAGCTCCCACGTGGTGAGCAGGACGCGCGGCCGCTCGCCGGAGTCGTCGACGAGGATCGTGTCGCTCGTGAGGTTGCGGTGCGCGAGCCCGGCGGCGTGCGCGGTGTTGAGCTCCTCCCAGAGCGTGCGCAGCAGCTCGTCGGTGAGGCGGTCCTCGGGCAGGTCCCCGAGCGGGACGGCCGCGGGGATGCGCTCCTGGACGAAGACGACGGAGTCCTCCGCCTCGGCCAGGCCGAGCAGCCGCGTCGACGAGACCCCCGCCGCGTTCGCCGCGTAGAGCATGAGCGCGCGCCGCTCGGCCGCCTGCCGCAGGGACACGATCGTGCGCCCCTCGATGCCGCGCAGCCGGATGGAGCGCCACAGCCGCGCGAGCATGCCGACGACCTGCCGGTCCCCGTCGAGCACCACGACGTCGAGCTCGCGCCCGTCGCTCGTCGTCATCGCGTAGACGCGGTGGTCGGCCGCCCGGACGACGGCGCGCGCCGTGGCGTCTACGGGGTCGTCCTCGTCGTCCTCGTCGTCGCCGACCCGGCGCAGCCGCACCGGGTCGAAGCCCGCGTGGCGGATCCCGGCGACGAGCGCGGAGCCGTACGCCTGCTCCGCGCGCACGCCCGAGGCGTACTTCACGACGAGACCGGCGGCCCGGCCGAGCAGCAGCGACACCACGGCGCCGGTGAGCGACAGGCTGCCCGTGATGACCGCGACGCCCATCGCGAGCCACACGAGGTTCCACGACCAGCGCACGGTACGGAACCGTTGCCGGGGCCCGGAGACGGTGAGCAGGGCGGCGACGATCGCGACGTACGCGGGCAGCGTCACGACGAGCGCGCCGCGCGGCCGCGCGGACAGGCCGAGCTGGAGCTCCGGGACGTCCAGCGTGGTGACGAGCCACAGGACGAGCGAGTTCATGGCGATCGCGACGACGGCCGCGACCAGCGAGTCGAGCACCTGCCGGCCGAGCCGCCGGATGGCCAGCTCGGTCACCACGGCGAGCGGGGCGACGAGCAGGACGAGCCCCTCGAGCAGCGCGACCGGGACGAACAGGAACCGCTGCAGGAACGAGGCGAAGCCCTGGACGTCCTCGCTCACGCCCTCCGTCGTGCCGTGCGCCCAGGTGGCCAGCACCATGACGAGCACGACGCCCACCGCCGAGAGCACCGCCTGCAGCAGGTCGCCGGGGTGGTGGATGCGGCGGGTGGGCTCGTCGTCGATCGCGACGGGCGTGCGAGTGCCCCGCGGGTCGGCCGGCCGCTCGGGCGCACGCTCCGCCACGGCTGCGGGGTCGCCGCCGGGCGGCGTGAGGGGGTCCGCCCCCTCAGCCGCGCGACGGGCCTCCGGCTCGGCGGACATGCGCACGAGTCTAGGCAGCGGGTCCCCGGCCGCCGCCCCGCGTGTCATGCCGCATCCGGGCGAACCGGACGACTCACCGGATAGCGTGAGCAGCACCCGCCCCGCGGGTCCGTCGGGAGGAGCACCGATGTCCGAGCTGGCCGTCGACCGAGTCTCCGCCGAGCTGCGGCGGATCTGGTGGGTGCCCGTGCTGCGCGGCGCGGTCGTCCTCGTCCTGGGTCTGTTCATGCTGGCCCGCCCGCTCGAGACCGTCGCGGCGCTCGTCTGGGTCTTCGGGGCGTTCGCCGTGATCGACGGCGTGCTCGTACTCGTGCAGTCGTTCGCCGACCGTCGGCACGGCGCGTTCTGGTGGGAGCTGGTCGGCGGGCTGGTCGAGATCGCGCTGGGTGTCGTGCTGGTGCTGTGGCCGCAGCCGACCGTCACGGTGCTCTTCTACTTCGCCGCGTTCTGGGTGGTGGCGGTCGGGGTGTTCGCGATCATCGCGTCGATCGTGCTCTACCGGGCGGAGGAGGTCGCCTGGTACTGGGTGCTCGCGTTCGGGCTCGTGAACTTCCTGTTCGGCGTCGTCCTGCTCGAGAACCCGCAGACGTCCGTCGCGGTCGTCGTGGTGCTCATCGGCCTGTTCGCGTGCGTGAGCGGGGTGCTGCTCGTCGTGAGCGGGCTGTCGACGCGCGCGCTGGCGAAGGCCCTCGCGCGCCGCTGAGCGTCAGGTGAGGTGCAGCGCCTCGAGCCACGCCCCCGGCACGAGCGCGTACCCGACGAACACGACGACGTCCATGAGCGTGTGCGCGACGACGAGCGGCATGACCCGGCGCCGACGCCGGTAGTACTCGGCGAACACGAGCCCCATGACGACGTTG
>Ga0180221_1001538_pt1 | contig 15065 bp, 14 predicted proteins | sample eDN5th37CKraftMG_FD_151339 | JGI IMG/M metagenome (GOLD analysis project Ga0180221, IMG submission 151339) | Enriched Miracle-Growth compost microbial communities from Emeryville, California, USA - eDNA 5th pass 37_C Kraft MG (version 2) (version 2) ...
TCGGAGGTGAGGGCGGCCCACGCCCGGGCCAGCCGGCCCCGCGGCGGCTCACCCTCGGCCCGAGCGGCTGCCGCCGGGCCGTCCGCCTGCGGCTCCGGACGGCGCATGCCCGCGAACGGGTCGACCTCGGCACCGCCCAGCCGGCCGGGCGGCGGCGTCCACGCGCCGGCGGCCGCCGGGCTGACGGCGGGCACGTCGAGGTCGTCCTCGGGTGCGGGCTGCCAGGCGGTGGGCGAGGTCATGCGGTCGGGTCCTCCTTCGGGCGCGCGGGGACGTCCCCCGTCTGGACTTCGGCGCGTCGAGCGGGTCGCTTGAGCGCGCGGCGTCGATCCGGCCCGCACGTCCAGGCGGCCGGCCGCCGCGCACGTCCCGACGAGCGCCGCCCGCACGGCGTGCGTCGAGCGGTCCCGACACCAGGCCGTCCGCCGACGGTGCGGGACGTCACGCCGGTCGAGGCACGTAGGCCCCGGGAGCGCCTCTGCGGCAGACGTAGGCTCGTGACGTGGCCACCTTCTCCGCCGTGACGCGCCAGCACATCCTCCAGGCGATCGCCGAGTACGACGAGCGCGGCGCGGACGGGTTCCGCGGCGTCTACGGGTTCGAGCCGGCCACCGGCTACCCGCTGCTCCACGAGGGCCGCACCTACGACTCGCGCGCCGTGCTGGGCGTCGCCCACCGGTACGCGACGGGCCGGCTGGCGACGGCCGACGAGTTCGGCGACGGGATGGCGAGCGCGGCCGCCCTGCTGCGGCGGCGGGGCTTCGAGGTGACCGAGCCCGCGGCCCCCGCACGCGCGGCGTCGACCGCCCGGGCGACCCGGGCTCCTCGCGCCCCGAAGGCGGCGAGCGGGACCGCCTCCACGCGGCGCACCGCGGCACCGGAGCGCGAGGCGGCGATCTGCCCGACGTGCTCGATGGCGCTGCCGGCGACGGGCGTCTGCGACTACTGCGGCTGAGCCGCGGCGAGGGCCCCGGGACCGCCGAGCACACGACCCGGGAACGACGAAGGGAGAGCGTCCTCCGCTCTCCCTCTTCAACGTATAGCGCCTGGGGGGCCTTGCGGCAAGGCCCTCCCCCGGGCGCAGAATCGCCGTCCTGACCGGGCGGCGAGGGCCGTCGTCGCCCGGACGACCGCCCTCCCCGCGCGCCCCGCCGACGCCTCGGCCCCGTCGGCGGCGACGCCGCGCACCCTCCAGGAGCTGATCGCGTGCCCACGCTGCCCGTCCGTGCCTTCGCCCTGCCCCCGTCGCTCGCCGCTAAGGACGACCCCGCCGCCATCGCGGCCGACGAGCGCCACCTCGCCGAGGTCGCCGTCGCGCTCGAGACCCAGGTCGCCGAGCTCGAGGAGCGGCTCGCGACGATGCGCCGCGCCCCGACCCGGCACGGGCAGGCCGCGCTCGAACGGGACGTCGAGATCCGCCGGCTCAGCGGTCGCATCCGCACGCTGCGGCGGTTCGGCCTCGACCTGTGCCTCGGGCGCATGGTGCTGGAGGGTCAGGACGAGCCCGTGTACGTGGGGCGTCTCGGCCTCGACGACGGCACGGGACGACGGCTGCTCGTCGACTGGCGCTCCCCCGCCGCCGAGCCCTTCTTCGCCGCGACGCACGCCCACCCGGCGGGCCTGGTGAGCCGCCGGCGCTACCGCTGGACGGGCGGGCGCGTCACCGACTACTGGGACGAGGTGTTCACCGCCGACGGGCTCGAGCACTCCGCGGCGCTGGACGACGAGTCGGCGTTCATCGCCAGCCTGGGTGCGAGCCGGTCGGGCCGGATGCGCGACGTGCTGGGCACCATCCAGGCCGACCAGGACGCAATCGTGCGCGCCGGGTCGCAGGGCGTGCTCGTCGTCGACGGCGGCCCCGGCACCGGCAAGACCGTCGTCGCGCTGCACCGCACCGCGTACCTGCTCTACTCCGACCCGCGCCTCGGCCACCGTCGGGGCGGCGTGCTGCTCGTCGGCCCCCACCGCCCCTACCTGTCGTACGTCTCGGACGTGCTGCCGAACCTCGGCGAGGAGGGCGTGCAGACCTGCACGCTGCGCGACCTCGTCCCGGAGGGCGCCACGGCCGGCGCGGAGCAGGACGACGAGGTCGCGCGGCTCAAGTCGTCGGCCGCGATCGTCGCCGCCATCGAACCCGCGGTGCGGTTCTCGGAGCGTCCGCCCACCGAGCCGCTCGTCGTCGAGACCGACGAGGGCGACGTCGTCCTGACCGCCGAGGACTGGGCGGACGCGTTCGCCTCCCCGGAGCCCGGCACCCCGCACAACGAGGCCCGCGACGACGTCTGGGAGGCGCTCGTCGCGATCGCGGCCTCGCGCCTGGAGGACGTGCCGCTCGAGCAGGTGCGCCGCACGCTCGCGCGCGACCGGGCGCTCACCCGCGCGTTCGGGCGCGCGTGGCCGGTCATCGACGCCCCGGACCTCGTCGCCGACCTGTGGTCCGTGCCCGCCTACCTGCGCCTGTGCGCGCCGTGGCTGACGCCCGAGCAGGTGCGGCTGCTGCAGCGCCCGGACCCGACGGCGTGGACCGAGCACGACCTGCCGCTGCTCGACGCCGCTCGCCGTCGGCTCGGCGACCCTGACGCCTCCCGTCGCCGGCGCGAGCGCGAGGCGCGCACCGCCGCCGACCACGAGGTCATGACGCGCGTCGTCGAGGACCTCATCGCCGCCGACGACAGCGAGCTGCAGCTCATGTCGATGCTCACGGGCGACGACCTGCGCGGCGCCCTCGTCGACGAGGCGGGGCTGCCGACCTCCGACCCGGACGCGCTCGCCGGTCCGTTCGCGCACGTCGTCGTGGACGAGGCGCAGGAGCTGACCGACGCGCAGTGGCAGATGGTGCTCGCGCGGTGCCCGTCGCGCAGCCTCACGATCGTCGGGGACCGCGCGCAGGCGCGGCACGGGTTCCCCGAGCCGTGGGCCGAGCGGCTGGCGCGCGTCGGCCTGCCGCGGGTCACGACCGCGTCGCTGACGATCAACTACCGCACGCCGGTCGAGGTGATGACCGCCGCCGAGCCGGTCATCCGCGCGGCGCTGCCCGACGCGAACGTGCCGACCTCCGTGCGGTCCACCGGGGTTCCCGTCCGGCACGAGCACCGCGACCGGCTCGCCGCGGTCCTCGACGAGTGGCTGCGCGAGCACCCGGCCGGGACGGCGTGCGTCGTCGGCGAGGCGTCCGTCCTGCCGCCCGCCGACGCGCTGCCCGCGCCCGAGCGCGTGCGGGCGCTGACCCCGGAGCTCGTCAAGGGGCTCGAGTTGGACCTCGTCGTGCTGCTCGACCCCGAGTCGTGGGGTGACGGGGTGGAGGCCGCCGTGGACCGGTACGTCGCGATGACGCGGGCGACGCAGCAGCTCGTCGTGCTCGCGCCCTGAGCTGCGGCGGGAGCCGGTGCGCGGGCCGAAGGTCCCTCGTGCGCCCGCGGTGCGCGCGAGGAGCCTGGGCCCATGCAGATCAGACCCGCCGAGGTCACCGTCGACTCCCTCGACCCGTTCGCCCTGGCGGACTGGTGGCGCGAGCGCCTGGGCTGGCGCGACGTCTACCGGACCGCCGAGCGGGCGCACGCCATCATCGAGGCCGTCGACGGCAGCGGCTGGAAGCTGTGCTTCGTCCAGGTGCCCGACCCGACGCCCGGCAAGAACCGCCTGCACCTGGACTTCTGGTGCGAGGACCGCGAGGAGGCCGCGCGCGAGCTCGTCGCGGCGGGCGCCCGAGTGGTCCGTCGCGACGGGATGGACGACTACGGATGGGTCGTGCTCGCCGACCCCGAGGGCAACGTCTTCTGCGTGTCCAGCCCCGGGAGGTGACGCGGCGCGCCTCCGGCGGCCGGACCGGCGCGGCGGCTCAGGCGCCGCCGTCAGGCCGCGGGGGACGCTCGGCGCGGACCTGACGGGTCGCCGCGCGACGGTCGTCGAGCGCGGCGGCGCGGTGGCGCTGGGCCGCCGCACGGCGCTCCTGCGCCCGCGGCCCCCCGTTGTCCGCGAGCGCGTCGAAGAGCTGGGCGGCCCGCTCGTGCGCGAGGGCGGCGCGCCCGAACCCCTGCACGACATGGAGCCGCGCCTGCGCGGCGCGCTCGAGTGCGTCGTTGACGTCGGCGGCCGACGCGCCGGCGCGGCGGTGCAGCTCCGCCACCCGCGCCTCCGCCTGGTCGGCGCGCGTCCGCGCCTCGTCGGCCCGTGCCTGCCACTCGCCCGCCGGACGGGCGCCGTCGACCTCACCCATGGGCCGAGTACAGCACCGCTGCGGCGGTTGCGACACCGGAGCTCGGGCAGACTGCTGGCATGTGCGGCCGCTACGCCCAGTCCCGCGCGGACGAGGACCTCGCCCGTGACTTCCAGGTCCAGCAGGTCCTGCTCGACGCGGGCGCGCCCTCGTGGAACGTCGCACCGACGGACGTCATGCCGGTGGTGCTCGAGCGCGTCCAGGACGACGCCGCGGTGCGGCAGCTGCGTGCCGTCCGCTGGGGCCTGGTGCCCTCGTGGGCGAAGGACGACGGCATCGGCAGCCGACTGATCAACGCCCGGGCCGAGACCATCACCGAGAAGCCGGCGTTCCGCCGGGCCGCCGCCTACCGGCGCGCGATCGTGCCGATGGACGGGTACTTCGAGTGGCAGAAGCACGAGGACTCCCGCCGCAAGACGCCGTACTACCTCACGGGCGCCGACGGCGAGCCCCTCGCGGCCGCCGGGCTGTACGAGCTGTGGCCCGACCCCACGAAGGCCGAGGACGACCCGACGCGCTGGCTGTGGACGTACACGGTGATCACGACCACGGCGACCGACTCGACGGGCCACATCCACGACCGCGCTCCCCTGCTGCTCCCGCCCGACTTCCGCGACTCGTGGCTCGACCCGGCGCTCACCGGCGCGGACGCGGTGCGGGAGCTCGTCCGGTCGGTGCCCGAGCCGGAGCTCGTCCCCCACGAGGTCGGGCCGGCCGTCGGGAACGTGCGCAACAACGGCCCGGAGCTCGTGCGGCCGGTCGACGGGACGGGCTGACCAGCCCGGCGGCCGGCTGGCTCGGCGCCGTCAGGCGCGCAGCCGCTCGAGCTCGATGAGCGCCTGGATCACCGGCCCCACGATCACCCCGTACATCACGGCGAAGAACAGCGCGTACAGCAGCGTGAACGCGACCGTCTCGCCGATCGCCCCCGGCTTGCGCACGTGCCGGCGCAGCTTGCCGAGCAGCGAGCGCGGGTGGCGCACGTCCCAGCTGTTGAGGCGCAGGCTGCGGCCCAGGTACATGCCGAACGCGACGAGCACCAGGATCGCGACCACCAGGGCGACGGCATCCCAGGAGTGCAGCGGCGCGGCCGCGTCGCCGTAGCGCAGCAGCACGTACTCGGCCTGCGCGACGAACACGTTGAGGACCGTGTTGAGCACCCCGGACATGGCCAGCGAGATGACGAGGACGACGTCGAACCACATCGGCACGTCCTCGTCGTCGCTGCGGTGCGAGAGGTTGAGCTCGGTCACGAGGTAACCGGCGTTCGGCAGCAGGAGCAGCCAGAAGCCGAAGGCGAGGACGCCGAGCACCCACGCGAGCCAGGCGCCGACGACCACGCGCGCGACGAGCACGACGACGAGCCCGACGAGCAGCACGACCAGCGGCGCCACCGACAGCCCGAGGTTCAGCAGCATCGGCCGGTAGACGCGCGTGTGGAACACCGGCCCGCGCGCGAGGACGAGCGCGGCGGCGAGCACGTTGAGCGCGACCGCTCCGACGACGAGGCTCGTGATCACGGCCTCAGCGTCGCCGAAGCCGACGGCGCGGCGCCACCGCACGGCCCCGGACGGTCTTGTCGACCGCGCCGGACGCCCCTAGCGTGCGGAGAGGGCTCTGATCCGCGTGCGTGAGGCTCGAGCGGAGGTGGCCGGCGGTGGCGCCCGTGGTCGATCTCGGCCCGGCATCGGGGTGGGCCGGAGCAGGTGCGACGGTGCTCGTCGTCATCACGACGTCGCTCGTCGCCCTCGGGTTCTTCGACCGGTTCAAGGCGCCTCGCCTGGTCCTGTCGTTCCGGGCGGAGGAGCCGTGGTGCCGGAGCGGGAGGCTCGCCGACGGTCGCGCCGCGTGGTGGGTCCGCATCGGCGTGACGAACACGGGCAAGTCCGTCGCCTACGGCTGCGTCGGGCGCCTCACCGGCGCGGCGACCGCGGACGCCGAGCGGGACGACGTCGACCCGGTGCAGCTGCGCTGGGCCGGGCTGCCGCGCTCGCGCGCGTTCGCGCCGGTCGACATCCGTCCGGGCCAGCGTGAGTACCTCAACGTCCTCCTGCTGCCGGACGGCGAGGACTGGCACCTCGTCACGTTCGAGGACCCGGACTTCGACCCGGGTTTCACCACCGAGCTGGAGGCGGCGCTGCCGCACGAGCTCCGGATCGCGGTGTTCTCGTCGAACGCTGCGACCGAGGTCGCCTCCCTCGTGACGTCCCCCGCGGCACCGGGCTCCCCGGCGACCGTCCGCATGACGGGGGGCTCGGACGCCGGGAGGGCGTCCGTCCGCTGAGAGGAGCACACGATGGCGCAAGCAGGACCAGCGACGGGTCACGACGCCGCACGCCGCTTCCCCGACGGCTTCCGGTGGGGGGTCGCCACGTCGGCGTACCAGGTGGAGGGCGCGTGGGACGAGGACGGCAAGGGGCTGTCCATCTGGGACACCTACGCGCACACCCCGGGGCACGTGAAGAACGACGAGAACGGGGACGTCGCGAACGACCACTACCACCGGTACGTGGAGGACGTCGCACTTCTCGCCGGCCTCAACACCAACGCCTACCGCTTCTCGGTCGCGTGGCCGCGGATCTTCCCGGAGGGGACGGGTGCCCCCAACCCCCGGGGTGTCGGCTTCTACGACCGGCTGGTGGACGAGCTGCTCGCCGCGGGCGTCGAGCCGTACGTGACGCTCTACCACTGGGACCTGCCCCAGACGCTGCAGGACGCCTACGGCGGGTGGCAGGGCAAGGAGACCGCCCACGCGTTCGCGGACTACGCCGGCTACGTCGCCGCGCAGCTCAGCGACCGGGTGCACCACTACTTCACGATCAACGAGTTCGCCTCGTTCGTCGAAGGGGGCTACCAAGGCCTCGACGTCACCGTCGGCGGTGGCAAGACCGTCCACCTCGGGGCCGCGCCCGGCCTGTCGCTGCCGGACGACGAGCTGAAGCAGGTCCGCCACCACGCCGTGCTCGGGCACGGCCTCGCCGTCGAGTCGATCCGCGCGCAGGCACCGTCCACGACGAAGGTGGGCTTCGCGGAGAACATCCGCGTCGCCGTGCCGGTGATCGACACGCCCGAGCACGTCCGTGCCGCCAAGGCGGCCACCCGGGAGCGGAACGCGGGCTTCATGACGGTGCTGATGGAGGGCCGCTACACCGACGAGTACCTCGCGTCCGCCGGCGGCACGACGCCGCGGTTCACCGAGGACGAGCTGCGCACCATCGCCTCGCCGCTCGACTTCGTCGGGATCAACGTCTACAAGCCCGGGTGGTACGTCGAGCCGTCCGACGACGACAGGGGTTACCGCGACATCCCGGTGAACGCGTCGCACCCCAAGATGCGGTCGAGCTGGCACATCCTCGACCCGGAGGTCATGTACTGGGCTCCCCGCCAGATGCAGTCCATCTGGGGAGCCCGCTCGATCTACATCACGGAGAACGGCTGCGCCGCCTCGGACGCGCTGGCGGACGACGGGCGCGTCTACGACTCCGACCGCGTGATGTTCCTGCGGGCGTGCCTGGGTCAGCTCCAGAGGGCCACCGCCGACGGCGTGCCCGTCGACGGCTACTTCCACTGGTCGGCCCAGGACAACTTCGAGTGGATGGACGGGTACGGGAACCGGTTCGGGCTCGTGTACGTCGACTTCGAGACCCTCGAGCGCACGCCGAAGCTCAGTGCCGAGTGGTTCCGGCGCGCCGCCGCCGCGAACGCGGTGCTCTGAGCTCGGCGGCGCGCCGACGGCTCCGTCCGGCGCGCAACACGCGAGGCCCGGCGCCGCTCTCGCGGCGCCGGGCAGTAACGTCCAGCGCCGTGACCTTGAGCACGAAGGGCGGCGCCGCCTGGCGGGCGGCCATTGCGGCCGTGCTCGCCGAACCCGAAGGTGACGAGGTCCGTCGAGCTCAGGGGCTGTGGGCGCTGGCGCTTCGCACGGAGTCCGTCGAGGGGATCCGGTGCGACCCGGATCTGCTCGGGCCCGTCCTCACGCCTTCCGGCGACGTGGTCATGCGTTTCGGCGTGGCGGTGGGGAGTAGCGATCCGGATCGCACGCGTGACGCGTGTGACATCGCGTGGCGTCGGTTCACCCGCGTCGACGAGTACGGCGCGGAGGCGCCGCCCGAGGAGGAACTTCCCGACCCCGACCCCTTCGGCTACCCATACGTCGACGGCGGATGGGTCATGCTCGGGTACGACGGCCGCAGCGACGAGGAACCCTACCCGCATAGGGCACTGGCGTGCCTACGCATCCTGATCGAGGAGCTGCGCCGCCACGGCTGCACCCCGGCCCGGCTGGCGAACCCGAAGCACGCCCCCGGCGACGAGGACGTCGACTTCGAAGCGCTCGCGGACGAAGCCGCCGACGCGAGGGCGAGGACGACCTCGTCGAAGCCCGCGGTGCCGACGCAGCTGACCGCTCGTCCGGACTGGCTCCCCGAGTTCCACCACGTCGCACGGGCCCGACCCGGGCGCCCGACTGTGCCGGTCCCTTTCGTCCTGCTCGCCGGCGGCAACGTCTACGCGTGGGACCCGCACCGCGGTCTTCTGCGCCTGCCGCGTCCTGAACCCGCGGCTCAGGCAGGGTCAGTCTCGTCGCAACGAGATGACTTGAGCCCGGATGGCACGCGCCTGCGGTATCTGCGAAGCCCCGGCCCGGAGTCGGCCGAGACGTACACCGGCCAACGGCGGTACCACCTCATCACCGGCGAGGTCACCTTCGAGGATCGGAGCCGGACTACTGTCTACGAGGCGATTGGCGGCACCGCGGTCGTGCGGGCCGAACGGTCGCCGCACGACGCTGCTCCGGCCGAGCAACACGAGCGCATCGAACTCGTGCGCTTCCCCGGAGCGTCCGCCGAGCTGCTGCCGCTGCGCGACCGGCTGTCCGCCGGCGCGGGGATACCCGCCGTTCAGTTCTCGCCATGTGGTGACCTGCTCGCCACCAGCCATCGCGGGACCGCCTCTGGCCGGAAGTACGTGGCGCGCACCGAGCTCAGCACGATGGTTACCCGCGAGTTCGATCACGCGTACCTACTGGGTACAGCATCTTGGAGCCCCGACCAGACCCGGTTTCTCATCGATCGGAGCGGGACTCCACTCGTCCTCGACCTGCGCACGGGCGACACCACCCGTATCGACCAGCGGCCGATCGGAGCACGCGAACCGACGAGTCCAGCCTTCGTCGAGCCGCTCGGCTGGCTGAGCGAGGGCGGGCTGCTGGTCGCGGGGCGGTACGAGCGGCGCATCCGGCTGTCCTACCAACCCGTGGACAACAGCGCCCGCCACCCCATCCTCGACATCCCCGTCCCCGCGTCCCAGGCCAACACACTCGGTATCGCTCTAGCGCCCGGAGTTCTGCTCGCCGACCCGTCGCTCGTCGGCTACCAAGGTCGCTGACGGCGAGGCCCGGCGCCGCTCTCGCGGCGCCGGGCCTCGTCGGGTGTCAGGGGATCAGAAGTCCCAGTCGTCGTCCTCGGTGTGCACGGCCTTGCCGATGACGTACGACGAGCCCGACCCGGAGAAGAAGTCGTGGTTCTCGTCGGCGTTGGGCGACAGGGCCGAGAGGATCGCCGGGTTGACGTCGGTCTCGTCCTTCGGGAACAGCGCCTCGTAGCCCAGGTTCATGAGGGCCTTGTTGGCGTTGTAGCGCAGGAACTTCTTGACGTCCTCGGTGAGGCCGACGGCGTCGTAGAGGTCCTGCGTGTACTCGACCTCGTTGTCGTACAGCTCGAAGAGCAGCTCGAACGTGTAGTCCTTGAGCTCGGTGCGCTCCTCGGGCGACAGCTTCTCGAGCCCGCGCTGGAACTTGTAGCCGATGTAGTACCCGTGCACCGCCTCGTCACGGATGATCAGGCGGATGAGGTCGGCCGTGTTCGTGAGCTTGGCGCGGCTCGACCAGTACATGGGCAGGTAGAAGCCCGAGTAGAAGAGGAACGACTCGAGCAGCGTGCTCGCGACCTTCCGCTTCAGCGGGGAGTCGCCGCGGTAGTACTCCATGACGATCTCGGCCTTGCGCTGGAGGTTGGCGTTCTCCTCCGACCAGCGGAAGGCCTCGTCGATCTCCTTGGTGGAGCACAGCGTCGAGAAGATCGACGAGTACGACTTGGCGTGCACCGACTCCATGAACGCGATGTTCGTGTAGACGGCCTCCTCGTGCGGGGTCAGCGCGTCGGGGATGAGCGACACCGCGCCGACCGTGCCCTGGATCGTGTCCAGCAGCGTGAGGCCGGTGAAGACGCGCATCGTCAGCACCTTCTCCTCGGGCGTGAGCGTCGCCCACGACTGCACGTCGTTCGAGACCGGCACCTTCTCGGGCAGCCAGAAGTTGCCGACGAGCCGGTCCCAGACCTCGGCGTCCTTCTCGTCCTCGAGCCGGTTCCAGTTGATCGCCTGCACCCGGTCGATCAGCTTCAGCTTCCCCGTGGGGGTCATGTCTCTCCTAAGAAGCGCGTTCGGCTGTCGAACACGGTCTCATGCGGTACCCAGGCGGTGCTGGGGGTGGATACCCCCAGCACCTCGGCCGTCAAACCCGCTGACGGATTGTGCCCCCCGGGTCGCTGTCTGCCTCGCCCTTGGTCACGAAGCGACCATCGGACGCGGAGCGGTACACGACCCGGGAGTTGCTGGTGCCAGTTCCAACCCGCTCCGTCGTCGTCTTGCTCGGCCACCGCGCAGCGGCAGCGTTACTGACGAAGCGACCAGAGCCAGCACTGCGATGTACCTGTCTACTCAACTTGTGCCTCCTGGCACGACACGGCCCCGATGAGCGTCGGCGCGCGCCGACAGCGAACCCATGTACGATCCAGTTCTGCAAACGGCCTCGATCGATGGGGCCCATGAGGCCGGGCCATGGCGTGGCCCGGCCTCAAGTCTTCTCACAGCATGCAGCTCACGCAGCCCTCGACCTCCGTCCCCTCCAGGGCGAGCTGGCGGAGGCGGATGTAGTAGATCGTCTTGATCCCCTTCTTCCAGGCGTAGATCTGCGCCTTGTTGAGGTCACGGGTCGTCGCCGTGTCCTTGAAGAAGAGCGTCAGCGACAGCCCCTGGTCGACGTGCTGCGTCGCCTCGGCGTAGGTGTCGATGATCTTCTCGTAGCCGATCTCGTACGCGTCCTGGTAGTACTCCAGGTTGTCGTTCGTCATGAACGGCGCCGGGTAGTAGACGCGGCCGATCTTGCCTTCCTTGCGGATCTCGATCTTCGACGCGATCGGGTGGATCGAGCTCGTCGAGTGGTTGATGTACGAGATCGAGCCGGTCGGCGGCACCGCCTGCAGGTTCTGGTTGTACAGACCGTGCTCCTTCACGGAGGCGGCCAGCTCGCGCCAGTCGTCCTGCGTGGGGATGTGGATGCCGGCGTCGTCGAAGAGCTGCTTCACCCGGGCCGTGCGAGGCTCCCACGTGCGCTCGAGGTACTTCTCGAAGTACTCGCCCGACGCGTACTTCGAGTCCTCGAAGCCGAAGAACTTCTGGCCGCGCTCCCGGGCGAGCACGTTCGACGCGCGGATCGCGTGGAAGGCGACCGTGTAGAAGTAGATGTTCGTGAAGTCGAGGCCCTCGTCCGAGCCGTAGAAGATGTGCTCGCGGGCGAGGTAGCCGTGCAGGTTCATCTGGCCGAGGCCGATCGCGTGGCCGGAGGCGTTGGCCTTCTTGATCGACGGGACCGACTCGATGCTCGTCTGGTCGGACACGGCGGTCAGCGCGCGGATCGCCACCTCGACGCTGCGACCGAGGTCGCCGCCGTCCATCGCCAGGGCGATGTTCATCGAGCCGAGGTTGCAGGAGATGTCCCGGCCGATCTCCTTGTACGAGAGGTCCTCGTTGAAGGTCGACGGCGTCGAGACCTGCAGGATCTCCGAGCACAGGTTCGAGTGCGTGATCTTGCCCTTGATCGGGTTCGCACGGTTCACCGTGTCCTCGAACACGACGTACGGGTAGCCCGACTCGAACTGGATCTCGGCGAGGGTCTGGAAGAACTCGCGCGCGTTGATCTTCGTCTTGCGGATCTCCGCGTTGTCGACCATCTCGTAGTACTTCTCGGAGACGTTGACGTCCGCGAACGGCACCCCGTAGACGCGCTCGACGTCGTACGGCGAGAACAGGTACATCGGCTCGTTCTTCTTGGCGAGCTCGAACGTGATGTCGGGGACGACGACACCGAGCGAGAGCGTCTTGATGCGGATCTTCTCGTCCGCGTTCTCGCGCTTGGTGTCGAGGAAGCGGTAGATGTCCGGGTGGTGCGCGTGCAGGTACACCGCACCCGCACCCTGGCGCGCGCCGAGCTGGTTGGCGTACGAGAACGAGTCCTCGAGGAGCTTCATCACGGGGATGACGCCGGAGCTCTGGTTCTCGATGTGCTTGATCGGGGCGCCGTGCTCACGGATGTTCGACAGCAGCAGGGCGACGCCGCCGCCGCGCTTCGACAGCTGCAGCGCGGAGTTGATGCCCCGCGCGATCGACTCCATGTTGTCCTCGATGCGCAGCAGGAAGCAGGAGACGGGCTCGCCGCGCTGCGCCTTGCCGAGGTTGAGGAACGTGGGGGTCGCGGGCTGGAAGCGGCCGGAGATGATCTCGTCGACGAGCGAGGTCGCGAAGTCCTCGTTCCCCTCGGCCAGCGCGAGCGCGACCATGCAGACGCGGTCCTCGAAGCGCTCGAGGTACCGCTTCCCGTCGAACGTCTTCAGCGTGTACGACGTGTAGTACTTGAAGGCGCCCAGGAAGGTCTGGAAGCGGAACTTCTTCGAGTACGCGTAGTCGAACAGCGACTTCACGAAGCTGCGGTCGTACTGCGCGAGCACGCCGGGCTCGTAGTACTTGTTCGCGACGAGGTAGTCGAGCTTCTCGTCCAGGTCGTGGAAGAAGACCGTGTTCTGGTTGACGTGCTGCAGGAAGTACGCGCGCGCCGCCTCACGGTCCTTGTCGAACTGGATCTTCCCGTCAGCGCCGTACAGGTTCAGCATGGCGTTGAGGGCGTGGTAGTCCAGGCCCGACGTGTCTACGCGGAAATCAGTGACTGTCGCTGCCAAAATCGTCCCAATCCCTCTCGGACGCGCTCGACGTCCTCGCTCGTGCCCATCAGCTCGAACGCGTACAGGTAGGGGACGCGGCACTTGGCCGCGACGATGTCCCCCGCGATGCAGTACGCCTCACCGAAGTTCGTGTTGCCGGCCGCGATGACGCCCCTGATGAGCGACCGGTTGTGCTCGTCGTTCAAGAACCTCACGACCTGCCGCGGCACCGCGCCGCCCTCGTTGCCGCCCCCGTAGGTCGGGACGAGCAGGACGTACGGCTCGGTGACGTGCAGGAAGGGCTCGGACGGGCGCAGCGGGATCCGGTGCGCGGGCAGCCCGAGCTTCTGCACGAAGCGGTGCGTGTTGTCGGAGACGGAGGAGAAGTAGACCAGCGAGGCCATCTCGCCCCCCTTCCCGACGGTCGTGAAGCGGTGGGGCGCTGCGGCGTGAGCCGTAGCGCCCCGGGTGGTGCGGTGCCGTCGTGTCAGGCGGTCGCCGCGACGGCCAGCTTGTCGGCCAGCGCCTTGATGCGGTCCGGGCGGTAGCCCGACCAGTGCTCGCCGTCGGCAATCACAACCGGGGCCTGGAGGTGCCCGAGCGACATGACGTAGTCACGCGCGTCGGCGTCCTCGCTGATGTCGACGACCGTGTAGTCGGCACCCAGCTTGTCGAGCGCGCGGTACGTCGCGTTGCACTGCACGCACGCCGGCTTGCTGTAGACCGTGATCGCCATCGTCATTCTCCCGCTGAGTGCGTCGCCTGGTGTGGTCCCCCGAGGGCCTTCGTGAGACCCGCGAGCCGCTCGCCGACGACTGTCCGAGAAGGGGTGCGGCCGGCCCTCGCGGGCCTCCGGACACCCGCTTCGAGCCTCGTCCAGGTCTCGTCGAGCGGCGTGGTTGGAACACTACACCTAGTGTCTGACACCGCAACCAACCACTAGGTCTTGTGTTACATCCGTGTCGTTTTTCACCCTGTGCGTCCCTTCGCACACTACCTGTGGGTACTGACACGAGCCCCTGACGTGCACCGTTGCACCGTGTCCAGCGACACGCCGGAGCACCGGCCACAGGGGCGTCCACAGAACCGCGCGGGATGTCCCCAGCGGCGTCCACAGCACCGCTGTCCGGTCCGTCCCGAAGTGCCCGATCCGGCGGGGCGCAGGTCCTCGCGCGGACGACGGCCACGGGTCCGGACGGCCGAGCGGCGAAGCGTCCGGCGGCCTGGCGAGAGACGGCCGACGAGAGTCGACGACGGGCTCCCGCGGGCTCGTCGGCGCGTCGCGCGAGCACGCGGGACGCGGCCGGCCCCCCGACCGCTACGGTGCGCGCCATGCAGACCCTCCTCGCCCTCACCACCGACCTCGACCCCGCCGCCACCGCCGCCGCGGGCACCGGCGGCCTCATCGGTGGCGTCCTGGGGTACCTCCTCGGCGCCTTCGCCTTCTTCGGCGCCTTCAAGAAGGCCGGCGAGCCGGCCTGGGCCGCCTTCGTGCCCGTCTACAACTCGATCGTCCTGCTGAAGATCGCGGGCAAGCCGTGGTGGTGGTTCCTCCTCGCGCTGATCCCGGTCGTGAACCTCGTCATCTGGATCATCGTCGCGATCGAGCTCGCGAAGTCCTTCGACCACGGCACCGGCTTCGCGGTCGGCCTCATCCTCCTGTCGCTGGTCTTCCTGTACGTCCTCAGCTACGACGGCAACCGGTACGTCGGCCCGGGCGGCGTCCGCCAGGGCGCGCCGCAGGCAGCCTGACCCTCCCCCTTCCGCCGCACGGGCGGGCGTCCCGACACCGGGGCGCCCGCCCGTCGTCCGTCCGGGCGAGGGGGCCGGCGGCCGCACGGCGTGAGGGCTGCCTC
>Ga0180221_1001541_pt1 | contig 15033 bp, 9 predicted proteins | sample eDN5th37CKraftMG_FD_151339 | JGI IMG/M metagenome (GOLD analysis project Ga0180221, IMG submission 151339) | Enriched Miracle-Growth compost microbial communities from Emeryville, California, USA - eDNA 5th pass 37_C Kraft MG (version 2) (version 2) ...
GCGTCCGTGCCCTGGCCGCGGATGGTGATGACGGCGCGCTGAGCGGACGGGGTCGCGGGAGCATCGACAGCGTCAGGCTCGCGAACGACCTCGGCGCCGCTGCCGTTGACGGCGACAGGCGCCTCGTCCTCCGGCCGCACATAGCCGCGATCGACCACGATGTCGCCATCGCGATCGACGCTGACGAAGACGCCGGCGCGCGCGATGTCGGCGGGGTCGAAGATGGCGGGACGCTTCTCGAAGGCTTCGAGCGCCTCCTCGATCTCGCCGAGGCGCCGGTCGATCTCGTCCGGCAGCTCGTCGGCGCCGTCATACTCCGCCTCGAGCCGGTCGTATTCCGCGCGCAGCGCCTCGCGTTCGGCCCGTTCCTCCTCGGTGAGATCGACAAAGGTGCCGCCGATCTTGCGCAGGCGGTGGTCGTAGCCATAGGGCAGGTCGAGGTCGACCGTGACCCACTTCCAGCCTTCGCTCGCGATCTCGTCCGCGACCGTCTTCAGCTTCTCGCTGACCAGGCGGTGAAGGAGCGCCGGGTCGGCAAGCCAGCCGCCGTCATCCTCCTCGAACAGGTCGCGCAGGACGGCGCCGCCAGCCGCGACATAGGCATCGATGCCGACAAAGCGCGCCCGCTTGTCGGAAGCGGGGATCGTGGTCTCGGTGAGCAATTGGCGGATATGCCAGGGCTGCCGATTGTACGAGTGCTGCACGGCCTCCCACACCTGCTCCTGGCGCTGGTGGTCCGGATTGACGGTGAAGGCCATCAGCATCTCGAGCGTCATGCGCTCCTCGGCATAGGCGTCGCGCAGCACGGGCGAGACCGCGTTGAGACGAAGCCGCTGCTTCACGACCTGGACGGTCGTGAGATAGGCCGCGGCGATTTCCTCCTCGGTCATGCCCTTGTCGAGCATGTCCTGGAAGGCGCGGAACTGGTCGAGCGGATGAAGCCCGGCGCGAAGCAGGTTCTCGGCGAGGGAGTCGTCCTCGGCGAGGATCCTGGTGTCGGATTTGCGTACGATGCAGGGGACGAGCCCATCCTTGGGGAAGCGCTTGGCCTTGACCAGGCGCTCGATGGCGCGATAGCGGCGTCCGCCGGCCGGCACCTCGAACATGCCGGTCTCGTTGCCGTCCTCATCGAGGATGGAGCGGACGTTGAGTCCCTGCACGAGGTCCTCGCGCCGGTCGATGTCGTGGACCAGCTCGTCGAGCTCGGCCTCCGGCCGGGTGCGCCGGACGTTGGACTCCGAGAGCACGAGCTTGTTGAAGGGGATGTCGCGCGAGCGCGAGAAGACGATCTTCCTGGCAGCCTTTGCCATGTCGGGTTACTCCGCGACGGGCGCCGAGAGCCTCTCCCTCGGCTTCCAACCCGTCACGAAGCGAAGCGCCGCCCTCTTCCTCTGAGGACGGCGCCTTCCGGCGATCCGGGACGTAGAACCGGAGATGCGCAAAAGCTCATCTCCGGTTCCGCGGGTTTCAGGATGGGCGTCACGCGCCATCACGTCGAGGCAAAGCCGCCCGGTAGAGGATGCGCTCAGCCGCCCGGATGCTTCCCGCCTCGCGGGCGGCTTCCGCCCAAACCGAGATCGGGAAATCGCCGGTGAAGAGAATGTCGCGCTCGATCCCCATGCCGAATGGCAGCGTGATCGCGGCCAGTTCTTCGAGCGAGAAACTTCCCAGCTCAGGATAGCCGAGATCGGCGAGGCCGAAGAGCGTGTCGCCATCCGCGTCCAGCTCGGTCGCGAGCCAGACGCCTTCGCCCAGCGGGTTGAAGAACTTGACGACGGGCACATGATCGGCGCCGCGTTCAAGGCCATTGGCGAGCAGGCGCTCGCGCAGGTCGTCGGTCAGGAGGATCATGCCGCTCTCCTGTCGTTCGCGTGTTCGCTGGCCGTTCCGGTTTCCGGCAGGAACGCAAGCAGCCAGTCGGCCGCCTTGCTCGCCTGCGACGCGGCGCGGACGATGGCGCGATTGTCCTCGCGCAGCACCTCGAGCCACGAGCCGATGTAGTCGGCGTGGCGCACGGTCGGGACGATGCCGAGCGAGGCGCAGCAGAAGGCCGCGTTCATCTCGGCGACCAGTTCCTCGAAGGCATACTTTTTCGAGCCGAAGGAGCCGGTGAGGTCGCGGCCCAGACGGGACGCATGGCCCGTCGCGTGGCCGAGCTCATGCAGGGCCGTGCGGTGCCAGTTGATGGTCTCGAAATACGCCTGCGGCGGCGGCACCTGGACGTAGTCGTGCGCCGGCACATAGAAGGCGCGGTCGCCGCCGATGCGGAAGTCGATGCCCGTCGCCTTGATCAGTGCCTCGACGCGCGGCTCGATCAGGCCGGGACCCGGCGCGGGCGGCGAGACGGCAAAATCGTCGGGCAGGTCCTCGCACTGCGCGACGTTGAAGACGGTGAAGCGCTTGAGGAATGGAATGGCCTGGGCTTCCTCGCCGGTCTCTTGCGCACGCTTCTTCTCGTCGTCGGGAATGAAGCGGTCGGCGTAGACGACCGTGGTGCCGCGCTCGCCCTTGCGAACATGGCCGCCGAGCGAGAGCGCCTGGCGGAAGGTTAGCCAGCTCTGCACCGGAAAGCCGTGCTCGATGACCGCGCCCCAGAGGATCAGCACATTGATCCCGGAATATTGACGGCCGGTCGCGGCATTCGCCGGCATGGCGAGCGGCGCCTTCGCCGCGGCCGTTCCCCAGGGTTGGACCCAGGGCACGCGCCCGGCCTCCAACTCGGCGACGATCCTGTTGGTGATGTCGTCGTAGAGGCTCGCCCGGTCGGCACCGGCGCGAGCGTTGGGGTGATGTCTGGACATCGCGGTTCTCCACGACGGGCGCCGGAGGCCTCTCCTCCAGCCCTCAACCCGTCACGGCGAATCCGGTCCGCACTCTCACTCTCTATAGGGGGCGTTGCGGGGTCTCCCCCGCAGAAGGGGTCGGCCGAGACCCTGGCTCGGCCGTAGTGGAAGGCTTTACTCATTTAGATAGATGCGAAATATCGTAGCCTGGCTACGATCCAGCCAGTGAATTCAAACCCGTCGCGTTTGCAGCTCCGCCGTGAGCCTTCTCAGCCCGGGCCAGTAAGGTCGATCTGTCCCAATTGCCAAGGCAAGGCAGCGACCGGCCGTGGGTGTCCCGTCTTGCTGATGGCCTCCTGGTGCGGAGGCCGTGAATCAAAACTATCTCGACAGCGCGATTGCTGACGCGCGTCGCCCCGCTAGTGCTTGCCGGACGATACGTTGGTGCTTACCGGAGCGTTGTTTCAAGCCGAAGCTTTCGCTCTTCCCAGTCTGGCAACACACTGGAAAGAAGGCTCTGCCACTTGTCACTATGGTCGCTGTAGAAGGCGTGAGCCAGTTCATGACAAATCACGTAGTCGATCAGGTCGAAGCTGGCTCGCACGAGATCGACGTTAAGCGTTATATTGCCAGCGGGCGTGAAGCTTCCCCATCTCTTGGTCATCCGGCGGATAATCAAATGGGGCCTCTTCAGGCCTCTTCGTTCGAATGGTGGAAACATCGCGGTCAGGCGGCTGGGGAACACTGAACGGGCTCCGATCGCATAAAAGGCGGTGAGGAGCCGCCGACAATGCGCAATATCATTCGGCTCGCGTGCGCCGATGATAAGCCGTGCACCGTCGATCCGCACAAAAGGATCAGCCGACCTTTCAACAGCTAGCCGATAGGGTCGGCCAGCGAAAAGATGTGTTTCACCTGAGAGGTAGCGTCGTTCAGGTGTGAAGGCCGGTCCAGCCTGCATCCGGTCCAGCTCTCGGAAGACCCACGGACCTTTGCGTCGACAACGTAGTGCGATGACCTCCGAGGGCGCATCGCTTGGAGCAAACACCGTGACTTGCCCGCTGGGTGCGATTTGTATTTTCAAGACCCGCCGATCAGTCCTACAGAGCTTCGCCGCTATCTGACGCGAGCCCCAAGAAATCGCAATCTGCTCGGCCTCGCCGAAATGTCTGGCTAGTTTGCTCATTGCGCCAACCGGACGCGTGCAGAAGCAAGCACATCATCGACAATGGTATCGAGTATGGCCGGATCAATTACCAAGCCACGCTTGGCCCGCAATTCCTCAAAAAAGAAATCGTCCACATCGTTGCGAATGGCGTTTTCTACATCGCGGTCATTCTGCCAACCAACTTTCCGGCGTCGCTGGATAATCTTGCTTAACTCCAGGGCAATATCCGCAGCCAGCTCCGGATCGGCCAGGCCGACGCCATCAAGGTTTCTGCGAGCCAGCCCCCAGAAAACTTGGGCGTGACTATCGCTGCGAACACGGGTAGGCGTCTGGTCTGTGTCGTCCTGACGATTCTGAACCTTGTCTCGAAGGTCGCGTATCTTCGCAAGGTAGGACAACTCATCGATCCGGCCCTTGTGGAAATCGGCTATCGTGGCCTGAATCAGCTTCGAAAACTTCTCGAAGAAGATCGGGTCTTCGTCCCATTTCTCCTCAATCGAGCGGGTTAGCTGGTGGGCGATAGTGTCGGCAATCGACGCATCGGTCTCGGCCTTCTCCTTCCGGCGGGCTTCAATAGCGATATCGTCGAAGATATTCAGCGGCTCGACGATGCCAACGACCTCCCGTGAAACGACATGGCGGTCGAGCAAGTGTCGGATCCGTTTCTCGTATTCCCGCCAATCGACTCGCTCGCCGTAGCGCAGGGTCACCGAACCCCGAAGCGATGTGAATCGGCCGAGATCGTCTTTCCAGCGTTTGAGCAGATCGGGCTTCGTGCCCTCGAGGAAGCTTGGGGACGCTAGCGCGACGGTAAGCGTGCGCGAGAATTCCGAAAGACGCCGGTAGAACTCGACTCGCACTTCTTCGTCGGAAAGCAGGCGTGCGTAAGCCTCCGCGTCGAAGGTGTTCGAAACCCCCTTGAAGATATCCAACAGCGCCGCGTGTGCGGCTGGCACCTTCGTGGCTTCATCTCGAATTGCTGTGACGCTTCGAGCAATGTCCTCTTCACTGAATCCCTGAAGGGCATCGTAGCTTGCCAGGGCATCGCCGAGATCTTTTAGGATGCCGTTGTAGTCGATAACGAAGCCGAAGGGCTTTTCTGGCGCACCCTCTTCATCGAACACGCGATTGACGCGCGCGATAGCTTGAAGAAGGGCATGCTCCTTCAGGCGGCGTCCGAGATAGAGGACGGTGTTTCGAGGGGCGTCGAAGCCTGTCAGCAGCTTGTCGACGACAATCACAATGTCGGGGTCAGCCGGCCCCTTGAATTGCTCAATAATGGTCTTGTTGTAGCCGTCTTCGCCGCCGTATCGCTCCATCATCTTGCGCCAGAACGACCGGACAAGATCGTCGTCGGCCTCATCGACCTCGTCTTCACTTTCGCGCATTTCCGGCGCGGAAATGACGACTTCCGTCGTCACGACGCCGAAAGTGTCGAACAGTTTCTTGAGCTGGATGGCCGCACGCTTTGAAGGAGCCGCGAGCTGCCCCTTCAGCCCGGTTCCCTTGAAATTGGCGACGAAATGCTGGCCTACATCGAAAGCGATGGATTGAAGGCGCGACTCAACGCCTTCGATTTCCCTGGCGCGGCTCATCTTGCGCTTCAGGTCGGCACGCTGCTCGTCGGAAAGATCGCGCGTGTGAATCTCGAACCAGCGATCGATCTGACTCTCATCTACATCGGTCACAACTTCGCGGCCCTCATAAAGCAGCGGCACGACTGCCTTGTCCTCGACGGCGTTGCGCATGGAATAGGAAGGCTGAACGAGTTCGCCGAACTTCGCGAAGGTGCTTCTTTCCTTCTTGGCGATGGGCGTGCCGGTGAAGGCGATGAAGCAAGCATTGGGTAGAACCTCCCGCATGCGAGCATGCAGGCTGTCAAGATTGCCGTACTGGCTCCGATGGCTCTCGTCCACGAGCACGAAAATGTCGGACGAGTTGTCGGCGACGCGCCGTTTGTTCAATCCAGCCTTGAATTTATGAATGACCGTCGTGATGACGGGCGTCTTATGCTCGATCAACGAAAGCAGGTGCTCGCCCGTCGCCGCGCGCTTGGGTTCCTGCCCGGTCGCCTTGAAGGTTTTCGATATCTGGTCGTCGAGATCGGTCCGATCCGTGACGATGACGATCCGCGCCGCAGGCACTTTAATGGCGATAGCCTTGGCCAGCATCACCATCGTCAGGCTCTTGCCAGAGCCTTGCGTGTGCCAAACGACGCCGCCCCTGCGCCTGCCTTTCGCGTCCTTCTCCTCGACGCGCTTTAAGAGATTTTCTACGGTTATGACCTGCTGATAGCGGGCCACCTTCTTTTGCGGGCCGTCGAACAGCACGTATCGCCGCAAGAGCCGGATGAACCGCTCGGGGCGACAAAGCCCCACCAACGTTTCATCGAGCGGCGTGACGAAGCGGTGCTCTTCCATGAGGCCGTTGTGCCGCTTCATATAAGGGGCGAAATCGGCCGCAACACGCTTGCCTTGGATGGCGTCCAGCGGCCGGTTTACGACCCCCGAGATGAAGTCGGACGTGTCCTCTTTCTCTTTCCAGACGCTCCAGAGCTTGCGCGGCGTTCCCACGGTCCCGTACCGCGGGTCGTGACTATTGGCGGCGATCAGGAGCTGCGCGGAATAGAAAAGAGCGGGAACGCCTTCGCCGGTCTTCTGGTTGCGGATTTGCTGGCTGACCCCTTGCTCCGACGAGACGTGCGAGGCTTTCACCTCGATGACGCCGAGCGGGATCCCGTTGACGAAGAGCACGAGATCGGCACGGATCGTCGGCCCGCCGGCTTCGCTCACCGTGTATTCGCTCGTCACCTGGAAGGTATTGGCCCGCCAGTCGTCCCAGTCGATGAACTTGAACGGCCATTCGCGCGAGGTCGAACCGATTGTCTGGGGCAGTGCGATGCCCAGCATCAGGTCATCGGTCATCCGCTCATTGGCGCGGACGACGCCTTCCGGAATGCGGTCCGCAAGTCGCCGAACGGCGGTGTCGATATTGGCCTCGGAAAACGGGTGTGCGCGCCCGTCGTGCTGTATCCGGTTGATGCGCGCCAGATCGGCGCGAAGCTGTGTTTCGAGGAAGGGGAGTGTGCGTCGCCCGTCGCGCCATTGATCCCCTTCGGCGCGCGTCACATAGCGCCAACCGCAGTTGATGAGCGTGTTCAGAGCCTGAAGCTGGGCGCCGCCGGCTTCGGAGGTGGTGAACTTGGGGGAGTCAGACATCATCATCCCCACACCTTGGCCGATGCGGCATCGAAGAAATCGACTTTGAGCGCCGAAAAGGCCTTTGGCCGAAGCGCGGCGATCCGATCAACGCCGGCCCGAATGCCGAGATTCGACTTGCTGCTTGGATCGCCGTGGAGGCTGACGAAGAGATGCGCGATCTTCCCACGGCCAATCTGATCGAGAACATGAGCGTCGTTCTTCGCAAACGAGTGACCAAAGACGAACAGTGCCGTTCCATCCTTTGGCTTCGTCTGACACACCCCAGCAAAGCTTTTGAAATTGTGATGCAGGTAGGCGCTATGTTGAATCTTCGTCAGCTTGCTCTTGCTACCGCCTTCGGCAACGAAAACGGGGAACAAGTTCTTCTTCAGCGCCTCGTTGGCTTGATCCACCAACGCCTTGCCGGTGTTCACCCAAGTGTATTTCTGGAGCTGATAACCGGCGTCGAATAAATGTAAGGCTCCGTGAAGGTAGTGGATGTTCTGGCCGTGTGCCGCGCCTTCGCCCTGCCATTCGACATAAGGCGCGTCATAATCCTCCTGATCCTTGCGAAAGCCGTCATCGTGGTTGAGCGCGATAAACTCAGCCGGGCCTTTCTCCTCGTGCATGAGGGCCCAGTAGAGCAGGAGGTCGTAGTTCATCGTGTAGATTTTCCCGCCCGCGTTCTCGCCCACGAAATGGGAGAGGAAAGTGCGGCAGGCGAAATAGCGCTGATCCGAGATATCGCTCGGTCGGGCCGGGTGTCGCCCAGCAACTGCCTGAATGAGGTCTGTCTTGAGCTTTTCGGCATCGCCGTTCATACGCGCCATCGTGCGCTTGAGCTTCGGATTGTAGGCGGACACGATCGCTGCCGCGTGCTGAAGAGCGCGAATGACCTCCTCGAAATCCTGAGTTCGCATCGCCGCGAAAATCGCCGCAAGCTCCTTGGACATTGTCTTCTTCGCTTCCTCGAAAAGCGAGCCATAGGCGAAAATGTCCGGCTTGCAGGCGATGCTGAAACCGTTGCCAAGAAGAAGATGCTTCTTGCTGTATTGCTCCGCTGCCTTGAGCGCTTCGTCGAAGGAGATCAGCTTGAAGGTCATGCCGCGCCTCCTGCGAGAGCGGCGCGACGCGCGAGTGGCCGGCTATCGAATCGATCATCCAGCCGCCATTCGCCGGCAAGGAGCTTTTGCATCAGCCCGCGCTTCTGATTGCGAAGGGCCTCCAATCTCAACATTTCCGGATGAAGCGCGCTTATCGCCGAAGACAGCATAGCAGCAGCAGTCGATTGGCGGCTCGGATCGCGAGGACACGGAACTGGCGTTGCGCTTACAAGATCCCAATCAGCGCGAGGCATTCGTGATCCGCTCTGCTTTGTCGCAGCGGCCTCGAACTCGGGTGTCTGGACCAAATAGAACAGTAGAGACGGGTTGAGCTTGGCTGTGTTGGCGCGAAGCACCCAGATTTCCGTGGAGCAAATCCCATCAAAGTTAGGATGCGCGAACTTGCGTAGATAGGGACGGAGTTTTCCAAATAGAGTATCGCCAGCCTCAAACCGCGAGCGAAGCGCAGAGTCGCCAGAGACATTCTCACTGCCAAGGATGCGGCCTGTCTCCGACTCGATGTTCTCAAGCTCTATGCTTGTGTCCGGAGCGTTTCCTGCTCCCGGTTGAACGCGGTCGGAGATGAGATTTGCAAGATCACCGAACTCCACCCGTTCGCCGTGGAATTGCGCGGCATATCGCGCGATCATTCCGCGATACAGCCGCCGCTTGGCGGCGATCAGGCGTTCAGTCTGGTCGATGGCCCGATCCCACGCATCGAGCACGGCCACGATGCGCCGCTGTTGTTCGAGGGGCGGGGGTGACGCCGGAATTTCCGCAAACTCATCGAAATAGAGACGGAGGCGGTCTTCAGTCAGGCCGTGGGAATAGGCCCAAAAGAGATGGATCATCTGGTTTGACTTGAACCAGTGATAGGCGAAGCGGCTATCGATCCCGGGCTTTGGAGCCAGGACCACATAGGCAGGGCTGACGATGCAATCGGCGGTGGCCAGTCCGCATGCCCCCTGCCACATGCGCATCATATTATAGGCGATGTCACCTTCTCTCACGAGAAGGTGCTGGTCAGGCTGTAGAGCGGATTCTGTCCGCCGTTCAAGATCGTCACGAAGGACGAGACTGTCGTTCATCGTTACCGACATGACGGGCAAGCCAGCTCGACCAGGTTCTTTCCTGTTGCTGAAGAAATCACCGAGGTGAGAGCTACCAGTCATACGGCACCCCGATCGCCGATCAGTCCACTGCGCCAAGCCGCATAGGTTTGGCCACTACCTTCGACACGCCACGTTGTGCGACCGTTGTCGGCACGCCCCGCAATTGCGGCGCTAGCGCCTGACGGACTACCGAAGCTCGCGTCTTGAGCAAAACGATAGAGGTCGTTATCCGCGTCTTCGACGAGCAACCCTGCCTCGATCAGCGCCTTGCGTGCATCTTTCACACTCTGCGGAATGGCATCGCTTTCTCGCCGGAGTGCGGTCGAGCCTGCCAAAACGACAAATTCACCTCCGCGCTCGACGGCGCGGCCTTTTGCCTTTCTGATTTCCGCAACGAACGTCGGGGTAGGCGAGAGAGTACCGGCCGCGGGGGCTTGGTCTCCTATTGTGGGTTGAAGCACGTCGAACCCCAGCACAGGGAGCAGGATTTCGATTTCGTCGAGCACCCGCTCCATGTCGGCGATTTCCGGCTCGGGAAGGCCTTTGAAGGGTGGCTCCGTGCCATTCACGAGCTTCGCCCGACCTGCGCCGCGAATGGCCGCAATGATCCGGCTTTCGAGATATCGCCCATGTGCCTTGGTGAGGTTTTCGTCCTTCGAGACGATAAGAACCGCGCGCGTAAAAAACTCTTTCGATTCGTCGGCATCATGCGTGGCGAGCGGCGATCTCACCTGATCGCCTTCACCGACATAGACGAGCTGGCGCCCGGGCAAGTCCGGGTCCGGACCTACGAGCAGATAGACGCCCGTGCGGCTTGCCTCCTCCCGGCGAATGAGTTCCGGCAACGCCGTGCGCGAAGCCACCGCCGCCCGAACCGACGACACGCCAAGCTCCGCCGTGATGACGCCGGAGGGCGTGCCATCGGCGAGATAGAGCTTCAGGGTGCGGCCACGCCGCAGGGGCGAGCGAGAAGGAGCCTCAGACATTGATGCCCAGCTCCTTCAGATAGAAGTTCATCTTTTCCCGCGTCTCGGCGAGCTGCTTTTCGAGATCGCGGATTTCATTCTGCACGGCCTGGAGATCGATTTCCGGCTCGGGCTCAAATGTATCGACATAGCGCGGGATATTGAGATTGAAGCCATTGGCTTCGATCTCCTCGAACGTCGCCTTGTGTGAATAGCGTTCGCGTTCGGCCCGCGTGCGGTAGGTCTCGACGATCTTGTTCACATCCGAGTCGCGCAGTCGATTGAGCTTCTTTCCCGGCTCAAAATCGCGGCTGGCATCGATAAAAAGAATGTCCCGCTCGTGCGCGCGCAACCCGCCAGCTTCTCGCGCGCGGTCGAATACGAGAATGCAAACCGGAATGCCCGTAGTCGGAAAAAGCTGCGCGGGAAGCCCGACCACCGCGTCGAGACTGTTCTGCCGGATCAGCATTTCCCGGATCCGCCCTTCAGCACCGGAGCGGAAAAGGACGCCATGCGGCGCAACTACCGCCATACGACCCGTTACCGGCCGCGTGATCGCCAGCATGTGAAGGATGAACGCATAGTCGCCGCGGCTCTTGGGCGGCATGTGCGGCGTGAAGCGCTTATAGGGATCGGTGCCGTTCTCATCCCACCACTTGTCGAGGCTGAACGGCGGATTGGCGACCACCACATCGAAGCGCATGAGGTGGTCGCTTTCGATGAGAGTGGGGGAGTTGAGGGTATCGCACCAATCGATGCGCGCGCTGTCCTGGCCGTGCAGCAGCATGTTGAGCCGCGCAAGGGCGCGGGTCTGACCGTTCGACTCCTGTCCGAAAAGCTGGAAATTGCCGTCGCCGACCTCTTCACCGGCGCGGAGCAACAGCGAACCGGAGCCGCAGGCTGGATCGCAAATCCGGTCGCCGGACTTCGGCCCCGCGAGCTTCGCAAGGACTTCGGAAACCTTGCGTGGGGTGAAGAACTCCCCGGCCTTCTTCCCGGCATCGGAAGCAAAGCGCTCGATCAGGAAGATGTACGCATCGCCCAGGACATCCTCGGACGTGTCCGAAAGATCGAGGCCGGGCTTGGCGAAATCTTCAAGCAGCGTCCGCAGTCTGCGATTGCGATCCTTGGTCTGGCCGAGGTTGGATTCCGAATTGAAGTCGATTGCGCGGAAGAGGCCGCCAAGCTTGCCTTCGTTTGCCTTTTCGATGTGGTCGAGAGCGATGTTGATCAGTTCGCCGACGTTGTCCCGTGTCCGGCGCTCGTGGAGGCTGTAGAAATCGGCGAGGAAGGTTTCCTCGACCTCGTTGGTCTTCGGATTCTTGTAATCAACGGAGGGCAGCTTGAAGCGCTCGCGATCAAGCCGGCGCTGAATGCGCAACTCATCGCCGCCGTACTCCCGGCGGAATTCCTCGACATGCTTCCTGCGGACATCGCTGATGTATTTGAGAAAGAGGATGGTGAGGACGTAATCCTTGTACTGCGTGGCATCGACTGCGCCACGGAACGTATCGCAGGCCCGCCATACAGCAGCCAGAATGTCTTCCTGACGAAGAGCGGTCATGCAGACCTCCTTGAACAATTCGCTTCTGTGCCCGTGATGGTGCGGCCAAGAACTTCGCGTCTGAGACTTTCCTTCAGCTCGCCGAGCCTCTTCAGCAATTTTCGCTCGTCTTCAAAGGCGAGTGCCAATTCCGCGATAAGCTGTTGCCGATGCAGCGGCGGCACCGGGACTGCCGTCCGTTCCAACGCCTCCTTCGGCAGACGCGCTAACCCGCTTCCCTGCTTTGCGTTGGCGAGAAGTGCCTGGGTGGCTGGGAGTTCAAGGAAGGCCCGCAGGTATTCCGAATTGATGCGCTTCGGTTGCGGGCGAACGAGATAAAGGTCGAGCGAGATGTAGGCCCCGAGGATGTCCCCGCTTGCGGTGCAGACATCCGTGCTGCTGCCTCGCGCGCCAACGATCAGGTCGCCTTCCTGGATCGGCAAGGCGCGTGCAACCTCCGGGGGCTCGCCAAGCACCATTGACGGTACCCGGCCTGCCTTCACGTCCGTCATATCGGCAAGCCTCATCAGGCGCGCGGAACCTTGCTTTGACTCCCGTGCCGGAATGCCGGAGAAGACATCTGCGATTTCTCGAAGTTCGAGCATGTCTCAAACTGACAAAGCTCGCTGAAAGAGTCAATATGGTTCGAGGTGGTCTCGTATTATTTTTCCGTCTACATTTTGAGCGCAAAGTGCTAAAAGTACCATGCGCCGGTAGTGAAATTGCATGTGTGCCTTCTGTTCCGCAATTGTTCTAAGGGAGACTGTTGGGCGGAGCTGATGTCGGTCGCGTGCTGGGAGGAATCAGAACAAGCGGCGAGGAGACGATGAAAAAGGTCGGGGCTTCCTTTGAATTCAGCGCAACCGATCTGGTCGGCTACCTGAATTGCCATCACCTCACGGCCCTCGACCAAGCGGTGGCCGAAGGCGCGTTGCCGAAGCCGAAGGTGTGGGACCCGCTTCTCCAAGTACTTTCGGAACGCGGTGCGGCGCATGAGCAGAGCTATGTCGAGCACCTGAGGAAGGCGGGTCTCGACGTCGTCCGGATCGACGGTGTCGAAGTGACGAGCACGGCTGTCGCCGACACGCTTGCGGCCATGCAGCGCGGCATTCCGATCATCGTCCAGGCCGCGCTCACGCATCAGGGCTGGAATGGGCGAGCAGACGTTCTGCGCCGCATCGAGGTGCCGAGCGCATTGGGCTCCTGGTCCTATGAGCCGATCGATACCAAGCTCGCCCGCGAGACCAAAGCCGGGACTGTCCTGCAACTCTGTCTCTATGCCGATCTGCTAGCCACAATGCAAGGCCTTCACCCCGAATACATGTATGTCGTGGTGCCGTGGTCAGAGTTCGGGCCGCAGCAATATCGTTTCGTCGACTACGCAGCCTACTTCCGGAAGGTGAAGCGTGCGCTGGAATCCGCCATGGCTGCATTGCCGGTAGGTGACACCTACCCCGATCCAATAGAGCATTGCGATATCTGCCGCTGGCGGGAGGCATGCGACCAGCGTCGACATAGTGACGATCATCTCTGCCTCGTCGCCGGCATCTCAAAGATTCAGATCAATGAGTTGAAATCACGCGGGATCGCGACGGTGCAGAGCTTGGGCACCATGCCTTTGCCGCTCGCCTGGAAACCGGAGCGTGGTTCGGCCGACTCTTATGTCCGTGTCCGCGAACAGGCGCGCATCGTGGCTGAAGCCCGCGCCGCGGGCGCGGGCAAGTTCGAGCTCCTGCCGGTCGAGATCGGCTTCGGCCTTGCCTGTCTACCCGAGCCGTCCGACGGGGATGTGTTTCTCGATCTGGAAGGCGATCCGTTTGTCGGCGAGCACGGCCTCGAATATCTGTTCGGCTATCTGTTCAAGGACGCACACGGCGCGTTCGTCTATGAGGGCGACTGGGCGCTGACGCGTGCCGACGAGAAGCGGGCCTTCGAGGCATTCGTCGATTTCGTCATGGCCCGCTGGGCGCAGTTCCCCGGCTTGCACATCTATCACTATGCGCCATACGAGCCGGCAGCGTTGAAGCGGCTGATGGGCCGCTATGCGACACGCGAGGAAGAGATCGACCGGATGCTGCGCGCGCGGCTCTTCGTCGATCTCTATCAGATCGTGCGGCACGGTGTGCGCGCGAGCGTCGAGAGCTATTCGATCAAGCGGCTGGAGCCATTCTACGCCTTTGATCGCGCAACACCGCTCACGGAAGCAAATTCTGCGCTTGCCGCGCTGCAGGCCAATCTCGAGCTCGGCGATGCGCCGGCGGTATCCGACGAGACCAAGGCCACGGTGCGCGCCTATAACGAAGACGATTGCCGATCCGCGGCGCGTTTGCGCGACTGGCTCGAAATCCAGCGGACGAATCTGGTCGCGGACGGCATCGATGTGCCCCGCCCGCAACTTGGTGATGGCGCACCGAACGAAAAGATCACGGACTGGCTCATCAGGATCAACGCACTGATCGAGAGATTGACGACCGATGTTCCGGCCGATCCCGCGGAACGGAATGAGGAGCAGCAGGCCCGGTGGATTTTGGCCAATGTCGTCGATTGGCACCGTCGGGAAGAAAAAGCGGTGTGGTGGGAGTATTTCCGCCTGGCCGCGCTCTCGGCCGAGGATCTGCTCGAGGAGCGCGCCGGCCTCTCCGGACTCGTCTTTGTCGGCGCGGTCGGCGGCACCGCCAAGGCGCCGATCCATCGCTATCGCTTTCCGCCGCAAGAGACTGAGATTCGGGGCGGCGAGGAGCTCTGCAATCTCGGCGGCGCCAAGCTCGGCAGGGTCGAGGCGATCACTTTCACGGACGACACAATCGACATCAAGAAGCGCCAGGACAGCGCCGGCCTTCATCCGCAGGCCGTGTTCGCCCATAGCTATGTCGGCGGCGAGGTGATGGCCCACGCGCTGGCGCGGATCGGCGACTATGTCGTCGATCATGGGGTGCCCGGCGATGGACCCTACCAGGCAGCGCGCGATCTCCTGCTCAGAGAAAGCCCGCGCGTCGGCGGTGAGCCGCTGCATCGCTCGGGAGAGACGACCGTCGAAGCGGCCGTTCGACTCTGCGAGCATCTGGCCGGCGGCGTCCTGCCCATTCAGGGTCCGCCCGGCGCGGGCAAGACGTTCACCGGCGCGCGAATGATCTGCGAGCTGGTGCGCCACGGCGAAGG
>Ga0180221_1001544_pt1 | contig 15022 bp, 14 predicted proteins | sample eDN5th37CKraftMG_FD_151339 | JGI IMG/M metagenome (GOLD analysis project Ga0180221, IMG submission 151339) | Enriched Miracle-Growth compost microbial communities from Emeryville, California, USA - eDNA 5th pass 37_C Kraft MG (version 2) (version 2) ...
CCAGCAGCGCGTCGATGACGTCGCGGGTGGCGACCCAGGCGGCGACGTTGCGGCGGAAGACCGCACGGCCGGCGTCCGTGATCCGGTAGTACTTGCGGCGCCCGCCCTGCGACTCGTCGCCCCAGTAGGCCTCGACGAGGCCGTCCTGAGTCAGGCGGCGGTACGTCGCGTAGAGCGTCGCCTCCTTGATCTCGTGCGCGCCGCCCGTGGCGTCGCGGATCGCCTTGTAGATCTCGAAGCCGTACCGGTCCCCGCGGCGCAGCGTCGCGAGCACGATCGTGTCGGTGTGGCCGCGCAGCAGGTCGGCCGAGAACGCGTCGTCGGCCGGCGGTGTCTCTCGCTGCTGCATCACGGCGACTACTGTATCTGATCAACTACTCGACGACAACGGGGTAGCGCGCCGTCGCCGGCGGCGGCTCGTCGGCGCGGACGGCACGCAGCGGCGAGCGTGGCTCGCCGGGGCCCGCTCAGACGGGCGCGACCGGCTGCCGCAGGATCGTGCGCAGCCGCTCCGGCGCCGTCCGGCGCGCGTCGGTCAGGTAGACCTCGTGGTGGGTGCCGGCCGGCCGCAGGCCCTGCTCCGGGAGGAATCGCCGGTGCAGCTCGTCGAGCACGGGCCCCTCGTCGTCGTAGGACCCGACGTGCAGCGTCTGCACGCACAGCCCCTCGTCCAGGGTGCCGAGCCGCACGTCGTCGAGCAGTGGCGCGCCACCCTTGGCGGCCACCGTCGCCCGCGCGGCCTCGACGTGGTCCTCGCCGACCCAGTCCGGGACGAGCAGCAGCATCGTCCAGTCCCACTGCGCCTTGTCCCGCGCGGCGGTGAACGCCGCCATGTCGTCGGCCCACCACAGGCCCTCGAGCGGCGGCACCGCGTAGTCGCGCCCGAGCTCGCGCTTGCTGAGGAACTTCACCGCGTACGCCAGCGGGTACAGCGTCGCGAGCGTGTCCCGGTAGGCAGGCGCGGTGTTCGGGTCTCCGTGCCCGTCGAGCATGAGGTACCGCAGCGGCGGGACCGTGACGAGCTCGAGCACCCCGCGGTGAGCCGCGTAGGAGGCGATCGCCTTCCTCAGGTCGACCTTGGGCTCCGCCATCACCCGTCGTCCGAGCCGCCCGGGCGGGGGTACAGGTTCGGCACCGCGGGCGCGTCCTCGCCGACGAGCCCGTCGATCGCCTCGCGGTACAGGTCCGCGTGCCCGGTGTGCCGCGCGTACTCCTCCACGAGGTCGACGAGGATCCGCCGGAGCGTGGGCAGCTCGCCCGTGTACCCCGGCGGCGCCCACACCGAGCGGCGGTCGAGACCGCCGTCCGCGAGCGCGGTCGCCACGTCCTCGCGCGCCCGCACCACAGCGCGGCGCCACAGCGCGTAGATCTCCTCGGGGCTGTCCTGCGCCGCCGAGGTCCACGGCCACTCGGGCTCGGTGCCCCAGTCGACCTCGTCCCACGGTGCGCCGGGCGGCCGCCCCAGCAGCCGCGTGCCGAACCACAGCTCCTCGGCGAACGCGAGGTGCTTGACCATGCCGCCGAGCGTCATGCTCGACGCGGCGACCGTCCGGCGCAGCTCGTCGGCGGGCAGGCCGCCGACCTTCCACGCGAACGTCGCCCGCTGCCGTTCCAGCGAGCCCAGCAGCGTCGCGACCTCGTCCCCGGCGACAGGGGGCTCCACCACCTCCTGCTCGGTCATGTCCGCTCCTCCGACGCGTCCAGCCGGTCGAGGCGACCGTAGCGAGACCTGCCGACATCCGTCGACGAGAGCCGCCGGAGCGCTCAGGAGCCGGGCCGGGCCTCGTGGCCGGGACGCCCGTGGGTGCGCGTGCGCTCCTTGAGCTGCGACTCGTACACGTGCCGCCGTCCGCCCACGAGCCGCTCACGCAGGCGCCGCTCGGCGTCCGCGAACGTGCGGTAGTACCCGTCGTCGAACTCCTCGACGACCTGGAACGTCCACCGCCCGTCCAGCACGTTGCGGCCGACGACCTCGGAGCGCAGCTCGTCCGCCAGCTCGCGCTCCCCCGCCTCCTCCAGCCGGTCGAGCGCCTCCGCGAGCTCCAGGTCGGCCCGCCCGACGAGGCGGTGGAAGGCGTAGAGCATGCCGCGGGCCTGCTCGACCACCTCGAACGCCGCGGTCACGCCGCCGACGGCCTCGACGACGTCGTCGCTCACGCCGTCCGGGGGCAGGTGCTGGGCATCGGGTCGGTCGGTCATGCGCCCATGCTCGCGGCGCGGCGCCGGTCGCGCTCGCCGGCGGCAGGTCATCGGGCGCGCGGATCGCCGGGACCTGCGGCGCACGGCGCCCGGCGTGCCGGCTGCCAGACTCGAGGTCCCACGACGAAGGAGGACCGGGTGGAGCTCGACCTCGCGGCCGCACTGGCCGACGGCCGCACGGAGTACGAGAAGATGGTCGCCGGCGACTGGTACCGCTACCGGCACGGTCCCGAGCTCGCGGACCTGACGACGAGCACGCAGCGCACCTGCCGCCGCATCACCGCCCTCTACGACGAGGACCGAGAGGCGGCCGCCGCCATGTTCCGCGAGCTGCTCGGCTCGGTCGGGGAGGGCGTCGACTTCCGCCCGCCGTTCTACCTGGACTACGGCCACCGCCTGCACCTCGGCGACCGCACCTTCGTCAACGCCGACTTCCTCACGCTCGGCGGTGGCGAGATCCGCATCGGCGCCGACGTGCTCATCGGCCCGAGCGTGCGCCTCTACACGCCGACCCACGTGCTCGACCCCGAGCTGCGCCCGCAGGGCTGGGAGCGGGTCTCGCCGATCACGATCGAGGACGGCGTGTGGCTCGGCGGCAGCGTCGTCGTGTGCCCGGGCGTGACGATCGGGGCGCGGTCCGTCGTCGGCGCGGGGTCGGTGGTGACGAAGGACGTGCCGCCGGACGTCGTCGTCGCCGGCAACCCCGCGCGCGTCGTACGCCCGCTGAGCCCCGAGGCCTGACCCGAGCGACCCCTCGCGCGGCGGGTCGTCCCGGGTCCAGACTCGGAGCACGACGTCGCCGAGGAGGTCGACCATGGACCGTGCCAGCGTGAACGCCTGGGTCGCGCGGTACGAGCGGGTGTGGCGCGAGGACGACCGGGACGCGCTCGACACGCTGTTCACGCCGGACGTGCGTTACGTGACGAGCCCGTACGAGCCGCCGATGGACGGCATCGAGGCGGTGCGGTCGTTCTGGAGCGACCCGACGCCGTTCACGATGACGTGGTCGGTGGTCGCCGTCGACCCGCCGTACGCCGTGGTGCGCGCCGACGTGCACTACGGCGGCGACCGGCCGCGCGAGTACCGCGACCTGTGGGTGCTGCGCACCGCGGAGGACGGCCGCGTCGTGCACTTCGAGGAGTGGCCGTTCGCCCCGAGCACGCGCCATCCGGCCGCCGAGTAGCCGCCGACCAGCCGTTCGAGCAGCCGCCGTCAGGGCGCCGGCGGGATCACCACGGTGCCGCAGGAGTCGCACCGGTGGGCGGGGGCCTGCGGCGTCAGCCGCCCGCGCGTGAGCGACGTGTCGCCGTACCAGGCGATCTCGCGCCCGAGGCTCGTCGCCGGCCGGAACTTCACGCCCGGCGGCCGGGCGACGACGACTCCGGCGGACATCGCCGTGGCGCCGCAGTTCGGGCAGTCCAGCGGCTCGGTCACGTCCGGCAGGCTTCCGGACGAGCGGGCCGAGGTCAACACCCCGGCCCGCCAGTCGGGACGAGCGGTCAGGCCGCCTTGGCCCAGCGGGACAACGTGCCGACGTCCACGACGCGCCGCCGGGCGACCGCGATGACGGTCGCGGCCAGGCCGAACAGCGCCCACACGACGAGCGCCGCGACCGCGGCGCCGTACCCGCCGGTGCCGAGGACCACGGCGCGCAGGCCGTCGACGACCGGCGCCGTCGGGAGCAGGCCGGCGATCGTGTCGAGCAGCGGCGCGACGGTGGAGATCACGCCGGTCGCGAGCGCGACGACCGCGACGACGACGGCGACGAACCGGCCGATCCCGCCGAGCAGCGCGACGAGGCCCTGGTTCACGGCCGCGAACGCGACGCCGGCGAGGACGCACAGCGCGGTGAACCGCGCCCAGCCCCCCGGCGTGAGGTCGAGCGCGAACGCCATGGCCGCCGACAGCGCGAGGCCCTGGACCACGCCGACGAGCGCGGCGGGGGCGAACGCCCGCAGGGCGATGCGCGGGGAGCCCAGCGGCGTGCCGAGCGCCTCGCGGCCCATCGGCGACAGGACGAGGAACGTCGCGAGCCCGCCGAGCCACAGCGCCAGGGCGAGCAGGAACGGCACGCTCGACGAGCCGAGCAGCTCGGTGCCGTCGGCCTGCTCGAGGGTGACCGGGTCGGCGACGATCTTCGCGAGCGAGGTCGCCTGCTCGTCGGTGTAGGTGGGGATGCCGTCGACGGCCTGCCCCAGCCCGTCGGCGAGGTCGCTCGTCCCATCCGCGGCCTGGTCCGCGCCGTCCGCGAGCTGGCCCGCCCCGTCGGCGAGCTGGCCCGCGCCGTCGGCCGCCTGCGCGGCACCGCCGGCGAGCTGGCCCGCGCCGCCCGCCGACGCGCGGGCGCCGGAGGCCAGGCGCTCGGCGCCGGTCGCGGCGGACGACGCGCCCTGCGCGAGCTGCCGGGCGCCGTCGGCGGCACCCTGGGCCCCGTCCGCGAGCTGACGCGCACCGTCGGCCGACTGGCCGATGTAGTCCGCGAGGGTCGCCAGGCCGCCGGCGGACTGCTGCACGCCGTCGACGAGCGAGCGCCCGCCCTGCGCGAGCGCGGCGAGGCTGTCGACGAGCGCCGGCTGCTGCGCGGTGCCGGTGTTCACACCGGCGTCGAGCGCCGCAGCGCCCTGCGCCACCTGCCCGGCGACGGCCGTGAGCGTCGGCTGCCCGTTCACGGGCGCGGTGCCCTGCTGGGCCTGGATCGTCTGCACGAGCGTGTCGCACGTCGTGGGGACCTGCGCCTGGCACGCCTGCGCGAGCTGCTCGAGGCCGTCGAGCAGCTCACCCAGGCCCTGCGCCACCCCCGCGGTGCCCTGCGCCAGCCCGGCGGTGCCGCCCGACAGCCCGTCCGGCGAGGCGACCCCGGCGGCGAGCGCCTCGAGCCCGTCGGCGAACTGCTCGGCCTGCGGCGCGCCCTCGGCCGCCGCCTCCGCCGAGCCGTGCACCTGCTCGGCGATCTGGTCGAGCCCGTCGGCGAGGTCGTCCGCCCCGCCGGCGAGCCGGCCCACGCCGGTCGACAGGTCCGACGCGCCGCTGCCGAGCCGGCCGATCCCCGACGAGAGGTCCGACGCACCGCCCGCCAGCTGCCCGAGGCCCGCGGACAGCCCGGAGGCGCCCGACGCGAGCTCGCCGATGCCGGACGAGAGCTCGCCGGCGCCGTCGGCGAGCCCGGAGGCCCCGGTGCCGAGCTGCCCCACGCCGTCGGCGAGCTGCTGCGCGCCGTCGGCGGCCTCGCCCAGCCGGTCGCCGAGCGTGGTGAACCCGACGAGCACCCGCTCGAGGTACGACTGCGTGAGCTGGCTGCCGGTCACCCCGGCGGCCGCCTGCGCGATGGCCTGCGCGATCGCGCCGTCGACGGGCCGCGCCTGCGGGCTCGTCGCGATGGAGATCGTCGCGGTCCGCGCGGTGTCCGGGTCGGCGCTGGAGGTGGCGGCGGCCGAGAAGTCCTCGGGGATCGTCACGACGGCGTCGTAGGTGCCGTCCGCGACGCCGTCCCGGGCGTGCGCGGCGTCCGTGAGGATCCAGGTGAACGACGTGGGGTTCGACGAGCCCGCGACGTTGCCGTCGTCGGTCGCCGCGTCCGGGTCGAAAGCCGCCTGGCCCGTGACGAGCGCGGCCGACAGCTGCCGGCCGAGCGGCACGGTCTGCCCGTCGAGCTCCACGGGCTCGTCATCGTTGACGACGGCGGCGGTGATCCGCTCCAACCGCTGCGTCGGCTGCCAGAGGGCCCACGTGAGCAGCCCGCCCACGACGAGCGGCACGAGGACCAGACCGACGATCGTCAGCCACGACGTGCGCCGGGGAGCGCCGGCGCGCTCGGGTCGCAGGACGCTCATCGGGTGACCTCCAGGGAGACGTCGGCGTCGGGGCGCTCGCGTGGCGCCTCGGGCTCGGGCAGGACCAGGACGACGGCGCCGTCGCGCGGCACGAGGCCGTTGAGGTCGGCGGTGTCGAGGCAGCTCACGACGAGCGTGGTGCCGGCGGTGTGGGCGGCGGAGAGCAGCTCGCCGACGTCGGCGCGCTGGCCGGGGTCGGACACCGAGCCGAGGTCGTCGAGGACGACGACGGGCGTGCCCCATGCGAGCGCGTCACGCACCGTCTGCACGGCGTCGGTCGCTCCCCACAGCCGCGCGACCGCGACCCGGCGGCGGACCGCGCCGGCCCGGACGGGCAGCGGCAGCCCGGCGACCTTGAGCCGGCCGGCGTCGGGGTGCACGCGGCCCGCGATCGTGAGCAGCAGCGGCGTGCGGCCGCTGCGGTGCGGGCCGGCGACGACGAGCGTCCCGCCCTCCGGCACCCGGAACGCGACGTCGGCGTAGAACGGTCGGTCGACGTCGTCGAGGCGCAGCCCCTCGGCGGCGAGCGCGTCGGTCGCGTCGGGCTCGGGCCAGTCGGCCAGCGCGAGCTCGCGCGCGAGCCCCTCCCCCTCGACGTCGAACGACGGCAGCGCCCGCTCCAGCCGGTGCGGCATGCGCCACGCCCGCTCGCCGAGCAGGTGCAGCACCGCGGGCACGAGCGTCATGCGCACGACGAACGCGTCGACGAAGATGCCGACGGCCAGCCCGAGCGCGATGGGCTTGATGTTGCTGTCGCCCTCGGGCACGAACGCCGCGAAGACGGCGAACATGATCGCGGCGGCCGCGGTGACGACGGGCGCCGAGCCGATGAACCCGCGCCGCACGGCCTCGCGCGCCTCGGCCCCGTGGGCGTGCTCCTCCCGCATCCGGGAGACGAGGAAGACCTCGTAGTCCATCGCGAGGCCGAACAGGATCCCCATGAGGATGATCGGCATGAAGCTGATGACCGGCCCGAGCCGGTCGACGTGCAGCAGGTCCGCGAAGTGGCCGTCCTGGAAGACCAGCACGACGACGCCGAACGCGGCGACCACCGACAGCAGGTAGCCGAGCGTCGCCTTGAGCGGGACCCACAGCGACCGGAACACCATCATCAGCAGGACGAACGACAGGCCGACGACGAGGATGCCGAACGGCAGCAGCGCGCCGCCGAGGCGGGCGGAGATGTCGACGCCGATCGCCGTGATGCCGGTGACCTTGATGTCGACGCCGTACTCGTCCTGCAGCCGGTCGTGCTGCGCGCGGATCTCGTGCACGAGGTCGGCGGTGCGGGCGTCGTCCGGCCCGGTCTCGGGGACCACCTGGACGATGCCGGTGTCGGCGGTCATGTTGGGCGTCGCGAGCGGGACGGCGACCACGCCCGGGAGCGCCTCCAGCTCCTCCTTGAGGTCGGCCATGAGGCCGAGCGGGTCGGTCGAGCCGACGATCGTCGTGGTGACGACGAGCGGGCCGTTGAACCCGGCGCCGAAGTGCTCGGCCGTGAGGTCGTACGCGACGCGCGCGCCCGAGCCCGCGGGCTGCGACCCGGCGTCGGGCAGCGCCAGCTCCAGCCGGCTCGCCGGGATCGCGAGCGACCCCAGCCCGACGACGACGAGCAGGATCGTGACGAGCGGGCGGCGCGTCACCGTCCGCACCCAGCCGGCGAAGAAGCGGTTCTCGTGCGGCTCGTCGGGCGCGGCCTGCCGGCGGCGGCGCCGGGGCAGCACGCGGTCCTTCGCGTAGCCGAGCAGCGCCGGCGTGAGCGTGAGCGACAGGGCGACCGCGATGCCGACGCCCGCCGCCGCCGCGACGCCCATCACGGTGAGGAACGGGATGCCGGCGACGCCCAGGCCGACGAGCGCGATCATCACGGTCAGCCCGGCGAAGACGACCGCCGAGCCGGCGGTCGCGAGCGAGCGCGCGGTCGACTCCTCGGGGTCCATGCCCTCGCGCAGCTGCCCCTGGTGCCTCGAGATGATGAACAGCGCGTAGTCGATGCCGACGGCGAGCCCCAGCATGAGCGACAGCAGCGGCGTGGTCGACGAGATCGTCGCGAACTGCGTCGCGATGAAGATCCCCGCGGTCGAGAGCGCGACGCCGATGAGCGCGGTGAGGACCGGCATCCCCGCGGCGACGAACGAGCCGAACGTCAGGAACAGCACGACGCCGGCGATGACGACGCCGAGCGCCTCGGTGATCGTCACGCCGGGCACGTTGTGCGTGAACATGTCGCCACCGAGCGCGACCTGCGACCCCTCCGGGAGCGCGGCGCGCAGGTCCTCGGCGGCCTGCTCGAGCCCCTCCTTGGTGGCGGCCGGGGCGGTGCTGGACTGCGCGTCCACCTGCGCGGTGACGATCACCGCACGCCCGTCGTCCGAGACGAGGCCGGTGACCTGGTCGCCGAACGGGTCCGCGACGGACTCGACGCGCTCGACGTCGCCGAGCGTGGCGATCGCGTCCTCGACCGGCCCGCGCACGGACTCGTCGGTGACGTCGGTGCCCTCCGGCGAGACCACGACGTACGTCGCGGACGTGCCGGCGGCCTGCGGGAACGTCGCGTTGAGGCGGTCCATCGCCTCGCCCGCCTCGGTGCCCGGGATCGTGAACGTGTTGTCGGTGCCCTGGTTGAGGGTGGCGGCCCCGGCGCCGGCGACGAGCAGGACGAGGAGCCACAGCACGACGACGCGGCGCCGGTGGCGGTACGCCCAGCGGCCGAGGCGGTACAGCACGGAGGACACGGGTCTCCCAAGGTCTGCGGTCGGGGTGGTCGATGCGTCGGCGCATCCGGGTGCACGTGCACGGCCGCCCGGCGCCCGATACGCGCGTGTATCCGATACAGGACTGTATCCGACTAGGATCGGCGCATGCCAACGCCACTCGACGACGCGCAGCATGCCGTCGAGCCGGGGCGGTCCGGTGCAGAGGACGTCCCCCCGTCGGCGGACCAGCCCGGCCTGTGCGCCGACTCGCCCCGCCGCGCCCGCACCCGCGAGCGGCTCGTCGACGCCGCCTGGGAGGTCTTCGCGGAGCAGGGGCTCGCGGGTGCGTCGGTGGAGGCCGTCGTCGAGCGCGCGGGCTTCACCCGCGGCGCCTTCTACTCGAACTTCTCCTCGAAGGAGGAGCTCTTCCTCACGGTGATGGCGCGCGGGCGCCGGCAGTGGATCGCCCGCCTCGCCGCCCGCGCCGACGAGCTGCTCCCGGCGGCGGCCGACGCGCCGGCGGTCGTCCCCGAGGACACGGTCGGCCCGATCGTCATGGAGCTGCTCGGCAGCCCGTTCGACTTCCGTCGCGACGCGCTCATGCAGGCCGAGTTCCGGCTCCTGGCACTGCGCGACGACGACCTCGCGCGGGCTTACGTCGAGGACCGGGACGCCTTCGAGGAGTCGCTCGTCCCGCTGGTGACGGACATCCTGCAGCGCGGCGGCCGCCGGGCGCTGCTCGACCCCCGCTCGCTCGTCCGGCTGCTCGCGGCCCTGCACAAGGAGACGGTCGTGGACGCCCTGCTCGCCGGGGACGACGAGGCCGCGGCGGCCGCCGCCGGTCACGCCGCGGTCGTCGAGGTCCTCCCCCTGCTCATCACGCCGCCGGCGGCGTAAGGCTCAGAGGTCCGCCCGCAGCAGGTCCAGCTCCAGCCACCGCGCCAGGTCGGCGAGCTCGTCGTCCACCGCGGCGACCGTCGCCGCGTCCCACTCGTCGTCGCGGTGCACCGCGTCCACCCGCAGCACGCCGCCGCGCACGTCCGCGGTCGCGTCGACCTTCCCGACGAGCCGGTCGCCGTGCAGCACCGGCAGCGCGTAGTAGCCCCACCGCCGCGCGGCGGCGGGCTTGAACATCTCCAGCACGTAGTCGAACGCGAACAGGTCGGTCATCCGGCGGCGGTCCTGCAGCAGCCGGTCGAACGGCGAGAGCAGCGCCGTCCGCGGCTCGAACGGCGCGTCGAGGAGCTCGGCGAGCACGCGCCAGGTGCCCCGGACGCCGTCCACGACCGCCGGGACGCCGACGTCACCGACGTGCACCGCCTCGACGGGGTTCTCGGCGGCCCGCTCGCGCGCGATCCCCATCGCGACGAGCCGCCGCTCGCGCACCCGCCGGTCGGCCTCCTCGAGTGGCACCACCTGCGGGACGTACACCCGCTCGGCGAGGTCGAACAGCCGCTCGCGCCCCTCCCGCCCGGCCACCGCGACCTGGCCCGACGCGACCATGAGATCGAGCATGCGCGTGACGTTCTTGTCGTTCGTCCACCCCGACGAGCGCCACGGCCGCACGCACGTGTCGGGCAGCGCGCGCGACGGCAGCGGCCCGTCCGAGCGCAACAGCTCGAGGATGTCCAGGCGGCACCGCTCGTTGTCCCGCAGCCACCGCGCCAGGCCCTCCCGCCACGGCTTCGGGTCGAGCCCGCCGGGCCAGGCCTGCATCGCCGCGCGGAACAGCGCGACGTCCTCCGCCGGGCGCAGCAGCCCGCCCAGCTCGACCACGCGCTGGGAGCCGACGAGCTCCGCCAGCTCCCGCGGGTCGTACGCCGAGCCGATCCGGCTCCACAGCACCAGGTCGGGGCTGGCCGCGACGGCGCGCGTCGGGTCGAGCTGCAGGACCGTGAGGTGGCGCAGCACCTCGAGCACGTCGTCGGGACGGGGCGCGGTGAGCAGCTGTGCGCGGACGGCGACGCGGCGCGCGTCGACCGCCGACAGGCGCAGCATCCCGTCCACGGGCGCGACGCTAGCCCGGCCCGCCGACAGGCGGGGCGTCGGCCGCACGTCGCCGGGACGGCGGCACCCCGCCGTGCGGTCGGGCGGCCGGCCGTCGGGCCCCCGTGGCACGCTCGGGCCATGGACCAGCGGCTCAGCTTCGTCACCCTCGTCGTGCGCGACCTCGCGGCCACCCGGCGGTTCTACGTCGAGGGGCTCGGCTGGACCCCGGAGCTCGACGCACCCGGCGAGGTGCTCATGCTGCGCGTCGCCGACCGCGTCGTCCTGTCGCTGTGGGCGCGCGACGCCGCGGAGGCCGAGATCGGGCCGGTCGCGCTCGCCGGGACCCCGCCGGTCACGCTCGCGCACAACTGCGCGACGACGGACGAGGTGGACGCGGCGCTCGCCGACGCCCGCGCCGCCGGCGCCCCGCTCGTCGCCCCGGCTCAGCACCGCGACTGGGGCGGGTACTCGGGGTACTTCGCCGACCCTGACGGGTTCCGCTGGGAGGTCGCGTACAACCCCGGGCCGATCGGCGCGTCCGTCCTGCCGTGACCGGCGCCCCGCGCTGCGGCGCACCGGCGACGGTGGTCGGGCGGCGTGCCACGATGGCCGCATGAGCGACGACGCCGACCTCGCCTCGACCATCGCCGAGCTGGAGCAGCAGGAGCGCGAGCTCGTGCTGCCGCACCTCGACAACGACGACGCGTGGGCGCTCGGCTGCCTGCTCGTCGAGCTCGCGACCGAGCGGGGGCTGCCCGTGGTCGTGGACGTCCGCCGCGCGGGGCAGCAGCTGTTCCACGCCGCGCGCCCGGGCACGACCGCGGACAACGACTCGTGGGTCGAGCGCAAGGCGCGGGTCGTCATGCGGTTCGGCGCGTCGTCGTACCTCGTCGGGCTGCGCTCACGCGCCCGCGGCACGACGTTCGCCGAGCAGCACCAGCTGCCCCACCAGGAGTACGCCGCGCACGGCGGGTCGTTCCCGCTGCGCGTCCAGGGCGTCGGCCTCGTCGGGACCGTGACGGTCTCCGGGCTGCCGCAGGCGGACGACCACGCGCTCGTCGTCGAGGGCCTGCGCCGCCACCTGGCCTGAGCCGGCCGCTCGACCCGGCTGCCCACGCAGCGACCGCCGCGGGACCACGATCCGGACGTGCGAACCGCTCCGAGAAGGGCCGATCTGGACGCTTGACCCGGATCGTGATCGAAACGATGCGGGGATGTTACCTGCCGGTAAGACATTCTCGTTTCGGGCAACAGATCTGTGTTACCCATGACCTCACTGTGACCCGCCGGGGATCTCCAGACGTGCCCCGGCTCGACGAAAGAGGTGGCGGATGACCTCCGTTGCACATCGCGGTCGGCGCCTGTGGGCGACCACCGCAGGGCTTGCGTCCACGGCACTCCTCCTGGCCGCGTGCTCCGGTGGCGGCAGTGACCCGAGCGCGTCCGAGGGCGGTGGCGGCGGTGCGTCGTCGCTGACGATCGGCACGACGGACAAGATCACGAGCCTGGACCCCGCGGGCTCGTACGACAACGGCTCCTTCGCCGTGCAGAACCAGGTGTTCCCGTTCCTCATGAACACCCCGTACGGCAGCCCCGACGTCCAGCCGGACATCGCGGAGTCGGCCGAGTTCACGAGCCCGACGGAGTACACCGTCAAGCTCAAGAGCGGCCTCAAGTGGGCGAACGGCCACGACCTGACCTCGTCCGACGTGAAGTTCACGTTCGACCGCCAGCTCAAGATCGCGGACGACAACGGCCCGTCCTCGCTGCTCTACAACCTGGACAGCGTCTCGACGCCGGACGACACCACGGTCGTCTTCAAGCTGAAGTCCGAGAACGACCAGGTCTTCCCGCAGATCCTCTCGAGCCCGGTCGGACCGATCGTGGACGAGGAGGTCTTCTCGCCCGACGCGCTGACGCCGGACGACGAGATCGTCGCGGGCAACGCGTTCGCCGGTCAGTACACGATCACCGACTACAAGGTGAACGAGCTCGTCTCGTACAAGAAGTACGACGGCTACCAGGGCATCCTCGAGCCGGCGAAGACGGCCGAGGTCAACGCGGTGTACTACGCCGAGTCGGAGAACCTCAAGCTCGCCGTCCAGCAGGGCGACGTCGACGTGGCGTTCCGCAGCCTCTCGGCCACCGACATCGCGGACCTCAAGGGCAACGACAAGGTCAAGGTCGTCGACGGGCCCGGCGGTGAGATCCGCTACATGGTCTTCAACTTCGACACCCAGCCCTTCGGCGCCAAGACCCCGGAGGCCGACGCGGACAAGGCGCTCGCGGTCCGCAAGGCCGTCGCCGCGCTCGTCGACCGCCAGGCGATCTCCGACCAGGTCTACAAGGGCACGTTCACGCCGCTGTACTCCTTCGTCCCGGCGGGCCTGACCGGCGCGACCGAGTCGGTCAAGCAGTACGGCGACGGCAACGGCGGCCCGAGCGTCGACAAGGCGAAGCAGTACCTCACCGAGGCCGGCGTCACCGACAAGGTCACGCTCAACATCCAGTACTCGAACGACCACTACGGCCCGTCGTCGCCGGACGAGTACGCGATGGTCAAGGACCAGCTCGAGTCGAGCGGCCTGTTCACGGTCAACCTGCAGACCACCGAGTGGGTGCAGTACTCGAAGGACCGCACCTCGGACGTGTACCCCGTCTACCAGCTCGGCTGGTTCCCGGACTACTCGGACGCGGACAACTACCTCACGCCGTTCTTCCTGATCGACAACTTCCTGGTGAACCACTTCGAGAACCAGGAGATCAACGACCTGATCCTCAAGCAGGCGACCACCGCGGACCCGGCTGAGCGTCAGGCGATCATCGAGCAGATCCAGGACAAGGTCGCGGCCTACCTGCCGACCGTCCCGCTCCTGCAGGGCGCGCAGGTCGCCGTCGTCGGGAGCACCGTGAGCGGTGCGGAGGACACGCTCGACGCGTCCTTCAAGTTCCGGTACGGCGCCCTCTCGAAGGGCTGACCACGGGCTCGGGCGGCCCCGCGCACCGCGGGGCCGCCCGACTCGCGCCTGACCGCGGCACGGCCCGGACGGCTCTCGTCCGGGCCGTGCCATCCCCGGCTCCAGAAAGGTCGTCATGACCTCCACGACCCCGGCCGCGCCGGCTGCGCCCCCGGCGCCCGCGGCCCCTGCCGCCCCGCAGCGCCGCGGGCGCGCGGCGGGCAGCCCCCTGCTGCGCTACCTCGCGGTGCGCTTCCTGCTGATCTTCCCGACGATCCTCATCCTGGTCTCCGTCGTGTTCGTGATGCTGCGCCTCACGGGCGACCCGATCACGGCGGCCCTCGGCGGGCGGCTCACCCCCGACCAGCTGCAGCAGCGGATCCACGACGCCGGCTACGACCGGCCGATCGTCGTGCAGTACCTCGACTACCTCGGCAGCATCGTGCGCGGCGACTTCGGGACGACGATCTCCGACAACCGCCCGGTCACGCAGGTGCTCGTGACCTACGGGACGGCCACGCTCGAGCTCGTCGTCTACGGCATGCTCGTCGCCCTGCTGATCGGCATCCCGCTCGGCCGCATCGCCGCCTCGCGCCGCGACAGCGGGGCCGACGCCTCGCTGCGCACGGCCTCGATCCTCGCCTACGCGACGCCGGTGTTCTTCCTCGGCATGCTGCTCAAGCTCGTCTTCTCGGTCTGGCTCGGCGTGCTGCCGGTGTCCGGGCGCGCGTCGACCATCTCCACCCTCAAGATGAGCCGCGAGGGCTCGTCCACGGGCATCTACCTCATCGACGCGATCAGCACCGGCGACGGCGCCGTCGTCTCCGACGTGCTCCAGCACGCGATCCTGCCGGCGGTCACGCTGGGCCTGATCACGGGTGGGATCTTCCTGCGGCTCGTCCGGACGAACGTCATGGGCACGCTCGCGACCGGCTACGTGGAGGCCGCCCGCTCCCGCGGCGTCGCCGAGCGGCGGCTGCTGCGCAAGCACGCCTGGCGCCCCGCGCTCATCCCGATCATCACCGTGATCGGTCTGCAGATCGCGCTCCTGCTCTCGGGCGCGGTGCTCACCGAGACGACGTTCGAGTGGAAGGGCCTCGGGTTCCAGCTCGTGCAGTACCTGCTGGCCCGCGACTACGTGGCGGTGCAGGGCATGGTCGCCCTCATCGCCGTGATCGTGGCGCTCACCAACTTCGTCGTCGACGTGATCGCGGCGCTCATCGACCCCCGGATCAGGTACTGACATGGCCACCGCACTGACCCCCGAACCGACCGCCCCGGCCCCGGCCGCCGTGGTCGTGCCCGAGCGTGCGTCCTGGTGGCGTCGGCTGCCCGTCGTGCACCAGCTGCG
>Ga0180221_1001546_pt1 | contig 14996 bp, 10 predicted proteins | sample eDN5th37CKraftMG_FD_151339 | JGI IMG/M metagenome (GOLD analysis project Ga0180221, IMG submission 151339) | Enriched Miracle-Growth compost microbial communities from Emeryville, California, USA - eDNA 5th pass 37_C Kraft MG (version 2) (version 2) ...
TTACGGATCAATGCTTCCCCTTGATCAGGCAACTTGCCGACGAAACCGGTGAGCTGGTTCGCCTCGCGGTGATAGAGCACGGTATTCCGATATGGGTGCACGCGGCTTCCGGTCCGGTACGGCGGCTGACGATCGATCCCATATGGCGGGCTGAGTTGATCTGGCACGTCCACGCCGCCGCCAAGGCATATCTTTCCACTCTCGACCCGGATGACATATTGCCGAAGATAGGCCACGGCCCCTATCGATCGCTCACCCTTCACACGATTACCGATCCCGCCGCATTGCTCGAGGATGTTGCCGCCGCTGCCGCCCGAGGCTTCGCGCTTAGCTATGAAGAAGCGGAACTCGGCGTCGGTGCGGTGGCTTCGCCGATCTTTCTGGGCGGAATTACCAGGCAACGATGCGTCGGTATTCTCAGCGTCGCCGCTCCGACGTCACGCATGAACCGCGATGCCCTCATTAAAACGGGCGTGCGACTCATCGAGGCGTGCGCGGTCCTTGGAAGCGTTTGGCCCCTCTCGGCTACTCATTGACTCGCTCTACAGCGCATCTTAGTAACGACGTTACTATAATGGCGAGCGAGGAGCATGGACATCGAAACGAACCAAACGCGCATGCGGTTCGCGGCGGACGTCGGAGGCACGTTTACGGATGTCTCGATTTTCGACGAGGTCGCGGGCCGTATACGCTACGGCAAGAGTCTAACGACGCCGGACAGACTTGTGCGCGGGATTGCGGACGGGGTCGCGGACGCAGGCAGCCACTTCTCTGAGGCGGGGCTTTTTCTCCACGGTACGACGGTGGCCATCAATGCCATCCTTGAGCGCAAAGGAGCGCGCGCCGCTCTGATTACCACCCGGGGCTTTCGCGACATCTACGAGATCGGCCGGATCAATCGCCCGGAGGCCTATAATCTTTTCTTCCGCAAGCACCGTCCTCTGATTGATCGAGCGCGGCGTTTCGAGCTCGGCGAGCGCATGCTTGCCTCCGGGGAAGTGCTGTACCCGATAGACGAAGCGGAGCTCGAATCCCTCGCTGCAAAGCTGGAAGCCGAAGGCGTGGATTCGGTCGCAATTCTGTTCCTGCATAGTTATCGTAACCCGGCACATGAAATCAGGGTCAAGGAATTCCTCGAGGCACGCCTGCCCGGTCTGTTCGTCACTGCCTCCCATGAGTTGAGTCAGGAATATCGCGAGTACGAACGCACTTCGACCGTGGCTGCAAACGCCTTTATCGGTCCGAGAGTGCGGGATTACCTGGGCGAAGTCACGGCTGAGCTCAAGGCAGGCGACTTCACCGGCAGCTTTCTGGTCGTTCAATCTTCGGGTGGACTCTACGATGCCGATACCGCTCGCCGCGAGTGCATCCGCATCCTGGAGTCCGGGCCCGCGGCGGGAGTCAACGGTGCGCGTGTGCTGTGTCAGACCATCCGGCTGCCGAATGCTATTGCCTTCGACATGGGCGGTACGACCGCCAAGGCGGGCCTGATTCTCAACGGTGAGCCGATGATGACGGCGAGCGTGATGGTAGGCGGGTACGCCGAAGGGCTCCCCATTCAGGTGCCCATGATCGATATCCAGGAAGTCGGAACCGGCGGTGGTAGTATCGCATCTCTAGGTACCGGCCAGGCATTGCGCGTCGGGCCGCAAAGCGCGGGCGCCGTACCCGGCCCCGCCTGTTATGGTCGCGGTGGCGAACTGCCAACCGTCACAGACGCAAACCTCGTGCTCGGTCGTCTGTCGAAAACCCGTTTCCTCGGCGGTACAATGGCGCTTGATCTAGAGGCTTCGGTCGGCGCGTTCGAACGCACCATCGCCGGCCCGCTGAGCTTGTCGGTCGCGCAAGCGGCGGATGGTGTTCTTCGAATAGCGATAGACAGCATGGCGAGCGTCGTGCGTCGTGTTTCCATCGAGCGCGGTCTGGATGTTCGCGAGTTCGCCCTGATTGCTTATGGTGGCGCCGGCCCGCTTCACGCTGCATTCGTCGCCCAGGAATTGCGTATCGAGCGACTCATAATTCCTAACGCGCCTGGTCATTTTTCGGCGTTTGGCATGCTGGTTGCCGATCTGAGACGCGATTATGTTCGGACTCTTTTCACGCCGCTCGCCGGTGCGCCGTTCGCGACGATCAACACCATCTTTGCCGAAATGGAGAAGGCAGGGCGCGAAGACGTGTCGCGGGCCAGTGACGCCCTCACGGCCGTGGAAATCACGCGGGGAGCCGATATGCGCTATGTCGGTCAGGAGCATGCGGTCACGGTGGACTTGCCCGTTTCGCTCTTCGAAAATGCCGACGTGGAAGGGATAAAGAGCCGCTTCGACGCCCTTCATCAGGAGCGTTATGGCTATGCAAGTCCCGATGAGCCCGCAGAAGTCGTCAGCATTCGGACCTCGGTCAAAGGGATAATCGCCAAGCCCGAGTTCGCGCGAATCCTGACTGGGCCAGAAAAGCCCGACGCCGCTGCATGCATCGAAGTGCGTCCCGTCTATTTCACGGACGGCTTTGTGGAGACGCCCGTTTACGCGCGTGCCGCGCTTCGAGCCGGTAACCGGCTTTCTGGTCCGGTCCTGATCGAGGAACACGCATCGACCACCGTTGTGCCGCCTGCTGCCTCGGTCGAAGTTGACGATTTCGGTAATTTGTTGATCAACATCGCAAGGAGGGGCGAATGACCCACCCGTTTCCAAAGCTTCCCGGCCTCGTCGGTCTCGGACGACCGTTCCGCACCGAACTCGACTGTGTCAGTCTCGAGATTGAGGGGGCACTGCCCGAGGATCTCGAAGGCGTGATGTATCGGGTCGGTCCCGACCCGGCCTGGCCGTCACGTGTGAACGAGGATGCCTTCTGGAATGGCGACGGGATGGCGACTTCTTTCCGGTTCCACAACGGTGAGGTCGACCTGAAATCACGCTACGTGCGCACTCAAAAGTTCGAGTTGGAGCGCAAGGCGCGCAAGAGCCTGTTCGGCGTCTATCGCAATCCGTTCACCGACGACCCGTCGGTCGTGGGCGCAGATCGCGGCACCGCCAATACCAATATCGTCTGGCACGGTGGCCGACTCCTTGCGCTAAAGGAGGACAGCGTTCCTTATGAACTCGACCCCGACACGCTCGAGACGATCGGCCGCTATACGTTCGACGATAAGCTGCGCGCGCGCAACTTCACCGCGCATCCCAAGATCGATCCTCGTACGGGCGAGCTTTGGGCTTTCGGCTACGAAGTCAGCGCTGAAGCCTCGGCTGACGCTGCTCTCCTGGTCATCGATCGCGATGGGAAGCTCATTCGGGAGGAGTGGTTCGAGACGCCCTTTCCGGCGCTGATGCATGATTTCGCGGTGACCCGGGATCATGTCGTGTTCATCTGCTGCCCCGCCATCGCCGACCTTGAACGCATGAAGCGCGGAGGCGCCCACTTCGCCTGGGATGACCGCAAGCCGACCATGGTGGGTATCATGCGGCGCGACGCCGACGTGACGGATATGCGCTGGTTCCGTGGGCCCGCCATGTGGATGAGTCATGTTTTTAATGCGGTAACGATTGGTAACAAAGTGCTGGTCGATCTCCCGGCCGGCAACAAATGTTATTATCCTGTCTTTCCAGACTGGCAATCCGACGTGCCGCTCGACTTCGCCGATCTCGAGGGCCCCCACTTTTATCGCTGGACGTTCGATCTTGACAGCAATGATGACGAGTTCGAGCGAACGCGCCTCGTTCCTGGGGACCTAACCGGCGAAATGCCACGTATCGATGATCGCTACGCAATGGATCCTTCGTATCGATATGGCTTTATCTACGTTGACGACAAGTCAAAGGCTTCCGAAGCGCGAAAGCAGTATCATTTGTCGTCCAACAGTCTGGCTCGACTGGACTTCACGACCGGGGAGGCAGATCTTTGGCATCTTGGCGACGGGATCGTGCCGCAGGAAGTGCAATTCGTTCCGCGTGCCGGATCGAGCGAGGAGGGCGATGGTTGGCTTCTCTGTACGGTTACCGACGTTACCAGCGAGAAGTCGCGAATCCTCGTTTTGGATGCGCAGCGCATCCCCGATGGGCCGGTCGCGACCATCCTCCTGCCAACTCGCGCGCGCATGACGTTCCACGGCAACTGGGTATCGGCGAGCGTTCCTAACGGCTGGGATACGCGACCGTTGACGGAGGTCAAGCAATGACCAGCGCTGCCAAGAACGATATGCCGGTCGACCCCTTTCTCGTCGAAATTATTCGCAATGGTCTTGTCGCGGCCACCGAGGAAATGAAGATCGTCTTGACGCGTACTGCGTATAATATGATCATCTACGAAGCTCTCGATTTCACTGTCGGGCTTTTCACTGCGACCGGCGAAACGGTATCGATCGGTCTCGGGCTTCCCATGTTCATTCGCGGCATGAGCGACACGGTAAAGGCCAAGCTCGCGCATTTCGGTATCGACCAACTGGAACCGGGTGATGTCCTCCTCACCAATGACGCTTACACGACCGGGAGCCATCTCAATCACCTGACCTTCAGCGTCCCCATCTTTTATGAGGGGACATTGCAGGGGTTCTCATCCTGCATGGCGCACTGGCCGGATGTCGGGGGGACCTTGTCCGGCATTACGACGGATATTTACGCTGAAGGCCTGCAGATCCCCTTCGTCAAAATCTATCGCGCGGGCGTACCCAATCAGGATGTTATCGACTTCATTCGGATGAACGTTCGTCTTCCTGATCGCGCGATGGGAGATTTCCGGGCCCAGGTCGCAGCCGTGAAGGCGGGTGAACGCGCCTTCACCGACATGCTCAAAAAATATGGTTGTGAGACTGTGCTGTCCTCGATCGACTCGATTATGGCGCAAAGCGAGGATCGTGCACGAGAAGCCGTATCCCAAATGCCGGACGGAACCTATGAGGCCGTCGCTTTCATGGATGACGATGGCGTAAAACTCGACGAGCGCGTACCGATCCGCGTCAAAGTAGAAGTCCGCGGCGATCGCATGACGGTCGATCTGACAGACGTGGCCGATCAGGTTTCTGGCTACTTCAACTCCGGCGAGACATCGGGGCGAGCCTGTTGTCAGGTGGCCTTCAAATGTCTCACCTCGGCGATGGATCTGCCCATCAACGAAGGCCAGTTTCGTCCTCTCGATATCATCCTGCCGCCGGGTCGCGTTATCAGTGCGGTAAAGCCCGCGGCCATGCGGATGTGGATGACCTTCCCGATGACCGTGGTCGATACGATCTTCAAGGCTCTTGCGCCGGCCATGCCGGATGCGGTCATCGCCGGCCATCATGCGGATCTTATCGCCGCCAACCTGCACGGACGTCGGCCGAACGACGACAGCTTCTACATCCATCTCGGAGGTCTGATAGGTGGCGGCTGGGGCGCGAAGCACGACAGCGACGGCGAGTGTGCGACTATATGTATCAACGACGGCGATACGCACAATGGACCAAGCGAGCAGGTCGAAAGCAAGTACCCGTTGCTCGTGGAGGAGTATGCCTTGCGTCCCGACTCCGGTGGTGCCGGTCAGTGGCGGGGCGGGCTTGGCGCCGCACAGACGGTGCGCGCCCTGGCCGACATGCGCTTCAACACGCGGATCGATCGCACTCAGTGCCGGCCTTGGGGGATCGAAGGCGGGCTATCGGGGATGCCGAACAGCGTTGGGTTGCGGCGAGGGGAGGGGCCGGTCGAGTGGCTTCCATCCGGCAAGACACCCGACATCGTTTTGACGGCAGGTGACGCGTATCTGCTGCGCTCGGGTGGCGGCGGCGGGTTCGGGTCGCCGCTGGATCGTTCAACGGAGCTCGTCGCCCGGGATGTGACGCAAGGCTATGTTTCCGCGCACGAAGCCGCCTCGCGCTACGGTGTTGTCGTTGCAGAGGATGGAACGGCTGATGAGGTTTCAACAGCCCGATTGCGCGAGACGCTTCGAAACGATCCGCCGATCGATGCGGAGGAGAACCCGCCGAGGGTAAAGGGAATACCGGCTGAGGCGCACGATCATCGGCATCTCGAAGGTCTTAGCGAAAATGAAGTGGCGCAGCTCGTTCTCGCCGGTCGGTGCTGCAGGTGATGGCTGCACCAGTCATCATTTCCTGCGCGGTGACCGGCGCGATCCACACGCCGACGATGTCCGACGCTTTACCTATCACGCCAGACGAAATCGTGGAGCAGTCTGCAGACGCCGCTGCGGCTGGTGCCGCAATCATCCATCTGCATGCACGTGACCCGATGGACGGCAGGCCGACCGGCGATCCTGCGCTGTTCTTGCCGATCCTGGCAGCGTTGAAGGAGCGAACCGACGCGGTGCTCAATGTCACCACCGGTGGCGCGCCCACGATGGCAGTGAACGAGCGAATGGCGGCCGCGAGTGCGGCGGCGCCGGAATTGGCGTCGCTGAACTTGGGCAGCATCAATTTCGCGATTTTCCCCGTAGCCGATCGTTTCATTTCGTGGAAGCATGAGTGGGAGGAACCCTATGTGCGCGGAACCGAGGATTTGGTGTTCCGCAATACCTTTCGCGACATTCGTTACATCATAGAACGACTATCCGAAGGCGGCACCCGTTTCGAACACGAATGCTATGACGTTGGGCATCTCTACAATCTTGCGTATTTCGTGGATCTCGGGCTGATCAAGCCGCCCTTTTTTATCCAAATGGTCTTCGGAATCATGGGAGGGATCGGGGCCGACCCCGACAACCTCATTTTTATGAAGCGGACCGCTGATCGACTCTTCGGCGATGCATACCGTTGGTCGGTGCTGGCAGCAGGCCGGCACCAAATGCCCTTTGCACTGCAGGCGGCGATGCTCGGCGGCAACGTTCGCGTCGGGCTGGAGGATAGTCTCTTCATTGAGCGTGGGCGGCTGGCGCTGACGAACGCGGAACAGGTTCATAAAATTGTTTCGATGTTGGCTGCGCTTGATCTTCGGCCAGCGACGCCCGCGGAAGCGAGGACGATACTGAGCCTCAAAGGTCGGGATCACGTAAACTTTTGAGGAGAACGAAGATGGCCGACTATGCTCCGTTGCACTTGCTCATTGACGGCCGACGCCTGACAGCGAACGGACGTGACGCAATCGACGTACTCGATCCCGCGAGCGGGGGCGTCATAGGATCGCTTCCCAGCGCATCGGTCGCCGATCTCGATGAAGCACTGGGCGCTGCCGAAAAGGCGTTTCGGATCTGGCGTGCCGTCTCGCCGCCGGAGCGCGGGGCTCTGATCAGCCGTGCGGCCGCTCTGCTTCGCGGCCGGACCGACGCCGTGGCGCGCACGATCAGCCGGGAAGAAGGAAAGCCGATCTCGGAAGCGGTGGCCGAGGTGGGTTTCACCCTGGACGTTCTCGAGTGGCACGCAGATTTGGCCAAGGAGATCAAAGACCGGCCGCTGCCGCCGCGAATTCCGGGCGCGTGCTCCATCGTAATGCGTGAGCCGATCGGCCCGGTCGCGGCGTTCACCCCCTGGAATCTACCGATCTTCCTTGCGGGGCGGAAGATTGTTACGGCGATCGCCGCCGGTTGTTCGATCGTCATCAAGCCCGCAGAAGAAACGCCAGCCTCTCTGCTAATGCTCGCGGAGTGTTTCCTCGAGGCTGGCCTGCCGAACGGCGCGTTGAATGTCGTCTATGGCGACCCATCGCTTATCTCGACGCATTTGATAACGTCGGACGTGATCCGCAAAGTGAGCTTCACCGGGTCGACAACCGTGGGCCGTCAGCTCGGCGCGCTGGCGGGAGAGTATTGCAAGCCGATCACGATGGAGCTCGGAGGCCATGCTCCGGTATTGATCTTCGCAGACGCCGATATCGACGCCGCTATCGAGGCGACCGTTCCCTCCAAGTTCGCGAACGCGGGACAGATTTGCATCGCGCCAACGCGGTTCTATGTTCACGATAGTCTTCATGACCGTTTTGTCGAGCAGTTCGCCGAGCGCAGCCGCTCCTTGAAAGTAGGCGCCGGCGATATCGGTGGCGTGCAAATGGGGCCGCTGGCCAACAGTCGTCGGATTGATGCGCTGAGTGCCCACGTGCAGGATGCACTCGCCCGTGGCGCTGCGCTGGCCACCGGAGGCGAGCGCATCGGGAACGAAGGCTTTTTCTTCCAACCGACGGTTTTGGCCGACGTCCCCGACGACGCGATAGCCATGAACCAGGAGCCGTTCGGCCCGGTCGCGCTGACCGCTCGCTTTAGCTCCATCGACGAGGCGATCGATAAGGCGAATCGGCTTCCTTACGGCTTGGCTGCCTTCGCATTCACGGGATCTGCCACCATCGCGCAGACCGTTGCGGATCAGGTCGAAGCCGGAATGATCGGCGTCAACACGACCTGGGTTGCCATGCCCGAGGCACCATTTGGCGGGGTGAAGGCGAGCGGCTTTGGCCGCGAAGGGGGGATTGAAGGAATCGAGGCTTATCTGAGCCCAAAGTTCCTTCACCAGCTACCTGCGGCTTGACGCAATTCCATTTTATGGTAACGACGTTACTATACAGAGCGCGGGAGCGTTCGACCATTGGGGAGAGGGCCACATGACATCCTGCCGCGCGACCATGCTTGCATCATCGGCCTTTCTGGCAGCGATCTCCGGTTCGGCGAATGCACAGACGACGCCGGCCCCGGTAGAGGGTGCCCAAACATCGGCCGACGACCAGAGCGCAGGCGTCCAGGACATCGTCGTCACCGCGCAGCGACGTTCGGAAAGTTTGCAAAGGGTTGCTGCGCCAATCGTGGCGGTTACCGGCGATCAACTCCTCGCAAACGGCGTTACGACCGCTGCTGATCTCTCCAAACTTACACCGGCGCTTACAATTACTCCGTCGATCGGCGGCTATACACAGGTCAACATTCGCGGTGTCGGGACCTTCTCGGCCAACAGCTATGCGGAGCAGGCCGTCGCGATCAACCTCGACGGCGTCTATCTGGCACGGCCGGCGTCGATCAGCGGGCTCTATTATGATATCGACCGCGTCGAGGTCCTTAAAGGCCCACAAGGTACCCTGTATGGTCGGAATGCGACCGGCGGCGCTGTGAATATCATTCCCAAAAGACCCGTTTTTGAGGATGGAGGCGAGATCAATCTGGAAATGGGTAACTATAAGGAAATCAAGGCTGAGGCCGCCATCAATCTGGCGCTCAGCAGCACGGTTGCGTTCCGCCTGGCAGGCCAGACCGTCAGCCATGACGGTTACCTGAGCGACGGTTACGACGATGAAAAGGGGCAGGCGCTTCGAGGCCAGCTGCTATTTAAGCCGAGCAATGACTTCTCGATATTGTTTGCCGCCGATTATTATCGTCAATACGGCATGGGCGACGAATCGGTGCCGGTGCCTTTTGTCGATCCAAATAACAAATGGCTGGGACCAAGCGATCCGCGTGTAAACGCTCGGCTTGCAGCAGCTGGACTTCCGCTTGTCAACAATGATGGCTACGTCAACAATCATTACTGGGGCGCGAGCGCCACGATTGAATGGCGGACATCTCTGGGCACGCTGACGGTCATTCCTGCCTATCGCAGGACAAAGCTCGACTTCCTGACTTATCCGGCATTTCCTTTGGCGGATCAGGAGAACGCGAAGCAGACCTCACTTGAAGCGCGCTTCGCCACGGACGAAAGCAAGCCGTTGCGCGCCGTACTCGGGGCATATTATTTTCGAGAGACAAACGACAGCCTGTTGAGCTTCAATCTTGGGCCGACTTACGGCATTCAAGACCTTCCCATCCTGACGACCAATAGCTACGCTGCCTTCGGGCAGGCGACCTATGATCTTACTCACAGGCTACGCCTGGTGGGCGGCATCCGGTACACAAAGGAACGAAAGAGGCAGGACGGGACGAGGACTGGACCGCTGCCTGACGTTCCCGCGGACCTCTACCCGGTCGTCTGCTCGGCGCCCGCGACGATCGACCTGTCCAATCTTGCCTGCGTCGCGCCCGTATCGGGCAGGGACAGCTTCAGCAAGGTGACCTGGAAGGCGGGCGTTGAATTCGATCTGGCGCCAGCTTCCTTGCTTTACGCAAACGTCGCCACGGGATTCAAGGCGGGCGGCTTTTATGCTTCTCTCGCGCCGAACACTTACGGTCCTGAGAGACTGACTGCCTACACAATCGGGTCGAAAAATCGGCTTTTCGGAAATATTCTGCAGATCAATATTGAAGGATTCTATTGGGACTATCGCGATCAGCAGATCTCTTTTTCCAACCCCGTGTTGCCGAGCGGAGTTAGCGTCATAACCCAAAATGTCGGGCAGTCGCGAATTTACGGTGCGGACGTTGATCTGGTGTTTTCGCCGAGCCCGAGAGATCAAATCTCGGCGAATATTCAATATCTGAATGGGAAATACACGGATTTCCGGTATCAACAGACCAGCTTACTCGGGAGTCCACTTACTGCCTGTGCCGTAAGTGGGCCAGAATCCGGCTTCTATTCGATCGATTGCAGCGGCCATCGAATGATACAGACTCCCCGCTGGTCGGGAAATGTCACCTACAATCGCAGATTTGATCTCGGCAATGGCGGCACGATACTCGCCATGGCGAGCGTTCGTTTCAGCGGTGCACGCAACCTCGACACGTCATACCTTCCAGGGTTGACTCAGGACGCTTACCATGTGGAGAATTTGTCGCTCGGCTACCAAACGCCGGATCATGCCCTGACCTTTACGGCTTTCGTCAACAATGTCGGCAACCAGGTGGTTTCTGTGTTTGGCCAGCCGCAATCTATTCTCGGTTACGCGAGCAACTTCCTTGAGCCGCCACGTACATACGGCGTCAGGATCGGAGCGAAATTCTGACCGCGGACTCCCTGTCAGACACGACGCGAATTGCTCGAGGCGAATTGAACAAAGGCCGAGAAGGAGCTTTGGAACCGTGTCGGAGCGACTGTGGCCAAGTGTCATTGGCCTTCCCGGTTGCGGTAGAACGGCGATATCGCACTGCTCTCGACGCAGGGCAGGACGACGAGCCGCAACAACCCGGAGCCTGAATATGACTGTCAAGGAGGTTCATCTCTCGATCGGAGGAGAGTCGCGTGCAGCGGCAGCAAGCTTCGACCGAATCAATCCGATCGACGGCAACGTTGCAACGCGTGCCTCTGCGGCTAGCATCAGCGATGCGATCGCGGCGGTGGATGCGGCGGACGCAGCCTTTCCGGAATGGTCAGCAACGGGCCCGGGCCACCGCCGCGCAGCTCTGATGAAAGCCGCAGATGCGCTTGACGCGAACGCGGCAAATTTCATCGAAGCGATGATGGACGAGATCGGCGCTACCGAAGGTTGGGCGCGATTCAACGTTATGCTCTCCAGCTCGATCATTCGCGAGGCGGCGAGCTTAACCACTCAGATCGGCGGCGAGGTGATCCCGTCCGACAAACCCGGCTGTATCGCCATGGCGATCCGCGAGCCGGCCGGCGTCGTGCTCAGCATGGCACCGTGGAATGCGCCTATCATTCTAGCCGTCCGTGCGATTGCGGTGCCACTCGCCTGTGGGAACACCGTGGTCTTGAAGGCGTCGGAGCAGTGTCCGCGTACTCATGGCCTCGTCGTTGAAACTCTCGTGGAGTCGGGTTTGGGTGGCGGTATCGTCAATCTGCTGACAAATGCTCCCGAGGGCGCGGCCGAACTCGTTGGCGCGATGATCGACCATCCGGCCGTCCGGCGCGTCAACTTCACGGGATCGACTGCAGTCGGGCGGATCATTGCCCGACGCTGTGCCGAAAATCTCAAGCCTGCTTTGCTTGAGCTAGGCGGCAAAGCGCCGTTGATTGTGCTGGAGGACGCGGACCTCGACGAGGCTGTGAAGGCTGCTGCGTTCGGCGCCTTTATGAACCAGGGCCAGATCTGCATGTCGACGGAGCGCATCATTGTCCTCGACGCGATCGGCGATACCTTCGTCGAAAAATTCGCGGCCAAAGTGGGGACGATGCCGGTTGGCGACCCGCGCGAGGGTAAGACTCCGCTGGGAGCGGTAATCGACCTCAAAACCGTCGATCATGTTCGACACTTGGTCAACGATGCGTTGGGTGCGGGTGCGGTTCAAATTACCGGCGGAACGGCCGACGGTGTCCTGATGCCCGCGCACGTTATCGACAAGGTGACGCCGCAGATGAAGCTGTTTCGCGAGGAGAGCTTTGGCCCAATCGTTGCTATCACACGCGCCCGAGACGAGGCGCACGCAGTCGACCTCGCCAACGATACGGAATATGGCCTGTCTGCGTCCGTTTTCACCCGTGACACCGCGCGCGGCTTGAGAGTCGCGCGCCGGATCAGGTCGGGCATCTGCCATGTGAACGGACCCACCGTGCATGACGAAGCGCAGATGCCATTTGGCGGGACCAAGGCCTCCGGCTACGGCCGCTTCGGCGGCAGGGCGGGGATTGATGCTTTCACCGAGTTGCGATGGATCACGATCGAAACCGCGCCGGGCCATTATCCGATCTAGAGCGTGCACCGTAAGTAGCGATACGCTGGTCGTGGCCGTCGTTGCTCCTGAGGGTCGTGGCAGGTTGAATGCGGGAGGAGCGTGAAGATGGGACTTAGGAAAACCGTGAGCGCGCTCGCGGCCACGGCGGCGTTGTGCTGCTCCTGGCGGTCAGGTGGTCATTGAAGCAAGTGGGATTTGTCCGGATTGCGGAAGGCAGAACTAACGAGGAACCGGACCGACTGGACGGCATCCTCAATCCATGATCGATCTGGCAGAGATGTTCGATAGCCAGGTCAGGATTGGTGGCTGGCCGTGGAGGTGCCGCGCACTTCGATCACGGGGCGCTTGACCAGAAACCCATCACGTGAAGCCGCGTTGCGAACGGTCCGCGCCGTCTTGTCGTCATCGATATGCGTGGTCGCGCCACAATCGTCGCAGATTAGAAAAATGCAGTCATGGACGCAGCCGGGGTGGTTGTTCGCCAGATAGGCATTTCGGCTTTCAATCCGCAGGGCCAGGTTGCGCGCCACGAACAGGTCGAGAATGCGATAGATGCTGTTGGGCGCGACACGGCGCTCAAGCGCGCTGCCAACCCGTTCGGCAACGTCATAGGCGCGCGCCGGATTGGCGAAGCCGGCAAGAATGGCAAAGACCTGCGCGCATCTCGGTCCATTGCTCGCCATTGGCGAGGAGGACATCGCGGCAACATCCACCAGATGCTGTCCGTCATGCCTGATGTGGGCGTGTGACGCGTGGGCCATGCGCCGATATGGCTATCCGACTGATTGCTCTCAAGCAGAAAGCCACCGTCTGCCGAACGACGGCCATCGGTAAGCAAGAAGCCTTCGGCAATTTTGCCGGTACGGCACGCGATCGCCTCTAGCGCCAAATGGCCTCATCTTCGGTGCCGAGACGCCAGAGTGCGATATTCTGGGCACCCGCTGCGTGCGCGATAGCGATCTGCGCGCGGACTGTCGCAGCGTCGGACATCCAGACGTCATGCGCAACATCGTCGGCGACATAGCGGAAATGCGCGCTGCCGCTTGTCGGGTCGGTTTGCGGCCGCACACCATTTCGCTGCGCGAGCGCTTCGGCCTGGGCGATGGAAAGGATCGTCGCCGAACCATTTGCGGGCCAGTCGTACGCATAAGAGGCAATTGCCACGACGGCCCGTCTGGGCGGGATCTGCGCGAGCGCACCTTTCACGACGGAGGCGAACCACGGGTTCGATGCGATGGGGCCAGGCCGCCCCGCCTGCCAATGCTCGTCATAAGCCATCAGGATGATCCGGTCGGCCACACGCGCGACGGCGCCGATGTTCCAGTCAGGATTGGCTACGGGCACGGTGACGGCCAGTGTCCAGCCGTGATGGCGACAGCGCTCCCTCGCGGCGGCGAGGAATGCCAGGAAGTCAGGCTGGGTTCCCGGCGGGAGGCTTTCGAGATCGACCACGACGCCGCCTGCCTTGGCCGCAACGCCTTCCTGTTCGATCCGGTCCAGCAGTGACGCAGTTGCGGTCGGATCAGGAAGCAAGGATGCGGCGCCTGTGCCGTCCCAACTTCCAAGCAGAGCGTTCTGGACCATCAGCCAGAGCTTCGGATGGCTCGGGAGCGCCGATATTGCGGCATGGCCCGCCGGGTCCGGCGCGACCGTCACCCTATGGTCGGCGCCCGTGACCGATATCCATGCCGGCACGACCGCCCCAAGCTGATCGCCATGCTGCCGCAGAGAAGCAACACTTGCCGCGTCCCACGGCGCATAAAATCCGATCGGCTTCGTCTCGGCGGCGGCGGCGATGCCCGCGGATATCACCGTGCCGGCGAGGATGCCGAAAACGAGGCGAGATCGCCTTCGCGTCATCTGCGTGGTCCCAGTGCCTCGATGATACGGCACTCGGCCACCGTGCCACCGTTGCAGGCCTCGATCAGGCCCGACAGTTCCTGGCGCAAGGCCATCAGATCGGCAATCTTCCGATCGATGTCGGCGAGGTGGCCGGCTGCGAGCACGTCCACGGAGGCGCAATCCTTATCCCGGCTCGCTGCGAGATTGAGAAGTGCGCGCACATCGTCGAGCGGGAAACCAAGATCGCGGGCACGGCGAATGAAGCTCAACCGCGCCAGTGCCGCCTCACCGTAGAGCCGATAGTTGCTCACCGTACGCGGGGGTGGAGGCAAGAGGCCTTGTTTCTCATACCAGCGGATCGTCTCCACGCGCGTATCCGTGGCCCGCGCGAGATCGCCAATGCGGTAATAGTTCATCGCTTGACCCTGTAGTGACTTCAGGGTGGATAGACCCGTTCCCCCGCTCCAGTCGAGGATCAAGGGATGGACGATTGCTGCTCCGCCAAGGCCGAAACGCTCAATATCCTGGCGCAAAATGGGCAGCGGCGGGTGCTGGTGCTCGCCCTTATCCTGAATGGCCTGATGTTCGTGGGCGAGCTCGGTTTTGGGCTGGTCGCCCAATCGAGCGCCATGATGGCGGACTCGGTCGATATGTTGGGTGACGCCATCGTCTATGCCTTCAGCCTTTACGCATTGTCGCGGGGAGAGCGCTGGCAGGCGGGCGCCGCGCTCGCCAAGGCTGGGCTGATCGTTGCCTTT
>Ga0180221_1001547_pt1 | contig 14981 bp, 12 predicted proteins | sample eDN5th37CKraftMG_FD_151339 | JGI IMG/M metagenome (GOLD analysis project Ga0180221, IMG submission 151339) | Enriched Miracle-Growth compost microbial communities from Emeryville, California, USA - eDNA 5th pass 37_C Kraft MG (version 2) (version 2) ...
GGCCTGGCGCCGGATTGGGGGCTGCTGCGCACCTTACCGGCACGTCTCGGGCCGGCGCGTGCTCGTCGCTTGCTGTTAGGCGGCGAAACAGTCGGTGGGGAAGAAGCGGTACGTCTGGGGCTGGCCGACGAACTGGCCGTGGACGACGCGATGGTAGCGGCGCTGCGTATTGCCGCTCGCTTGGCTGAGCTACCACATGAGGCCTTCCGGCAGATGAAGTCTCGCCTGGCTGAGCCAGCGCCGAGCTTCGCCGAGGAGTTGCAGCGCGAAGAGGACGACCAGGTGCGGTTGCTGCTTGGTGACGATTTCCGAGAGGGGTTCGCCGCGTTCAACGAAAAACGTGAGCCGCGTTTCCGCCAGCGAGAGGGCGGTTCCCATGAGTGAACCGATACGGCTGTGGCGCGAGGGAGCGGTGGCGATTCTGCAACTGGCGCGTGAAGACAAGCGTAATGCCTTGGACCTCATCACGCGGGCTGCGATCGCCGGAGCACTATTGGAACTGGCGAGCGATGACCGTGTGGCAGTGATCGTCATCAGCGGTGGAGACAAGGTCTTCGCTGCCGGGGCTGACCTCAACCTGTTGGTCGACAAGGGGGCGCAGGACGTCGCCGATCTGGACTTGGGCCAGTACTGGGCGACGCTGGTGCGCTGCCCGAAGCCAGTCATCGCCGCGGTAAGTGGCGTCGCACTGGGGGCTGGCTGCGAGTTGGCCATGATGTGTGACTTGATCGTTGCTGATCGTAGTGCGCGTTTCGGCCAGCCTGAGGTCCGTGTTGGCATCATGCCTGGCGCCGGCGGCACTCAGCGGCTGCTGCGAGCCGTCGGGAAGCCCGTGGCCAGTCTGATGTTGATGACGGGCGAGACACTCGCTGCCGAGCGTGCGGCCCAGCTTGGCCTGGTCAGCGAGTTGGTCGAGGACGGTCCTGCATTGCCCAGAGCGCTGGCGCTGGCTCAGGTCATTGCTGGCATGCCAGCGAAGGCCCTACGCGCCATCAAACGCAGCCTGGCGCTAGGTGCCGATCACTCGCTGGAGGTAGCGCTGGCCCTGGAGAACCGCGAATTCCTGCTGTTGTTCGACACCCACGACAAGCACGAAGGCATGCGCGCTTTTCTCGACAAGCGTACGCCACGATATGAGGGGAAATGAAGATGGGCGGCATTCAGAGGATCGGCGTGATCGGTGCCGGCACCATGGGACGAGGCATAGTTCAGTTGTTCGCCCAGGCTGGACATGAGGTGCTTTGCTATGACGCCGCTGCCGGTGCTGCAGGTCAGGCGGTGGAATTCGTCGCAGGGATGATTGCTCGAGCGGTGGCCAAGGGACGCTATAGCGAGGAGGAAGGGGCGGCCATGGTTGCCCGGGTGGGCGTTTGCGAGCGTCTGCAGGACCTGGCTGGCTGCGAACTGGTCATCGAGGCGGTGGTCGAGGATCTGACGGTCAAGCGCGAACTGTTCCTGGCCCTGGAGGCGATCGTCGGAGATGACACGATCCTGGCCAGCAATACCTCATCGCTGATGATCGCTGAGATCGCTGCAGTCTGTCGTCGCCCGGAGCGGGTGGCGGGTCTGCATTTCTTCAACCCGGTGCCGCTGATGAAAGTCGTCGAGGTCATCGCCGCCGTTCGCACTGCTGTGTCCGTGATCGTTGGTCTGGAGGCGCTGGTGCGTGCCACTGGCCATCGTCCTGTGGTGGCGGCGGACCAGCCGGGCTTCCTGGTAAACCACGCTGGCCGTGGTCTTTACACCGAAGGTTTGCGGTTGCTTGAGGAGCGTGTTGCCGAGGCGGCAGATATCGATTGGCTGGTTCGCGAAGCAGCGGGCTTTCGCATGGGGCCATTCGAACTGCTCGATCTCACTGGTCTGGATGTATCCGGCAAGGTAATGGAGTCGATCTACGGACAATTTCATCAAGAGCCGCGCTTTCGCCCTTCCAGTCTGGTCGCTCCGCGAATTGCCGCTGGCCTGCTGGGGAGAAAGTCAGGGGCAGGTTGGTATGCCTATGACGGCAACGAAAGATTAGAACCGGTATGGGGCAAGGTGCCCCAGGCGAGTACCCAGATACAAGTCTGGGTCGACCCGGCCGCCGATGAGTACCACAAGCTGATCGATCTGGTGCGGCAGGCTGGGGGCCAGGTAGTTGAGTTTTCATTCGATGCCGAACTGCTGCTGCTGCAATTCTGGGGCTGGGACGTCAGCCGCTATTGCTCGGAGCATGGATTGGATGCTGCCCGCGCGGTAGCCGTGGACCCACTGGCCGGACTGGAGAACCCCCGAACCTTGATGCTGTCCAGCATTACTCGACCTGAACTGCGCGATGCCGCTCACGCGATATTGGCCAGTGACGGTACTCCGGTCACGGTGATCAACGACAGTTGTGGTTTTGTCCTCCAGCGAATACTGGCGACCATTGTCAATATCGCCGCCGAGATCGCTCAGCGTGGTATCGCGACGGTTGCCGATCTCGAAGACGCTGTGCGCCTGGGCCTGGGTTACCCACTCGGTCCTTTGGGATTGGGCGACGCTATTGGTTCCCGGCGAGTACTGGAGATCCTCACACGCATACAGGCCTTGAGCGGCGATCCGCGCTATCGCCCGAGTCCCTGGTTGGCACGTCGTGCTGCACTTGGCTTGCCGTTGGCCACTGCGGAGGCGAGCCGGCTATGAGCGCTATCGATATCGAATACCTGCGCGGTTGGGTCGGTCGCGAACAGAGCGTCCAGGATCAGTTGGCATTATTCCCGGCCCGAGCCCTGGCTGCCGCGCTTGATCGAGAAAGCTTGCCGGAGGTCGGCGATGAACTGCCCCCAGCCTGGCAATGGCTCTATTTCCATGACACCCCATTGCAACGTGACCTGGGGCCGGATGGCCATCCTCGCACTGGTGGCTTTCTACCGCCGGTACCGCTGCCCCGTCGCATGTGGGCTGCCGGTGAGTTCGCCAGTAGGCGGCCACTACTCCTGGGGAGGGACGCTGAGCGGCGTTCCGTGGTGACCTCGGTAGAGCTCAAGCGTGGATCCAGTGGCACTTTGGTTTTTGTGAGCCTGGAACACAATATCCAGCAAGATGGCCGGCCTTGTCTGTTCGAGCGCCAGCACCTGGTCTACCGGGAGATGCCGACTGGGCCCGGCGTGTTGCCCGGTGGCCAGGTTGCTCCGGTGGACGCGGACTTTCGTGTGCCCTTCGTGCCCGATCCAGTGTTGCTATTCCGCTACAGCGCCTTGACCTACAACGCGCACCGCATCCATTACGACCACGCCTACGCCACTGGCTACGAGCATTATCCCGCACTTGTGGTGCATGGGCCGTTACTGGCCACCTTGCTCCGCGAGCAGGCTTCGCGGCAGTTGCCGGAACAGAGGCTGACTGGCCTTGAGTTCCGTGCCTTGCGGCCAAGCTTCGTTGGTGATCGCTTGCAGCTGTGTGGGCGTCGCGAGGGCGACACCCTGGCGCTGTGGGCGGAGAATCAGGATGGTTATCTGACCATGACTGCCACCTTGGGGGTGATGGCATGAGCGGCGTCAGCTGTTTCTGGCGGTCACTGTTGTTCGTTCCCGCGCATGTAGAAAAATTCATCGATCGAGCCCATGAGCGTGGCGCCGACGCCTGCATCCTGGACCTGGAAGACAGCGTACCCTTGGCGCAGAAGTCTATGGCCCGTCAGGCGCTGCCTGCGGCTGCAGCCAAGCTGCAAGCGCGTGGCCTGGACGTGTTGGCGCGTATCAATAGCCTACAGGGCGGAGGCCTGGACGATCTGGAGGTGATTAGTTCTCCGAGTTTGCGTGCCGTCGTCCTGCCCAAGGTGGGGTCGGCCGAGGACGTGCGGGTGGTCGCTGCAGTTCTCGAGCGTCTGGAGTTGGAGCGTGGCTTGGCCAAGGGAGGGATTGGGCTGCTAGCGCAGATCGAGGATGTGGCGGCGTTACCACGCCTGGATGAGATCGCTAGCGCCTCGCCACGTTTGTTGGGTATGAGCTTGGGGCCGGAGGATTTCTGTGTTTCCGCCAGCATGGAAGCGCTGCCCGAGACGCTGTTCGGTCCTTCCCAGCAGGTGGCTTTCGCTTGTCGTCGAGCAGGCATCCTTCCGTTTGGCTATCCCGACTCGATTGCACTGTTCACCGATCTGCCGCGGCTGCGCCATAGCGTCCTGCTCGCTCGTCAACTGGGTATGGTTGGTGCCTTCTGCATTCATCCGGCGCAGGTGGCTGTGCTGAACGAGCTGTTTTCCCCTGCCTCCGAAGACGTGGAGTACGCCGAAGGCTTGCTTGCCGAACTGGCGAACGCCAGGGCCGAGGGACGCGGGGCCTTCGCTTACCGTGGACGGATGGTCGACCCCCCGGTTGTCGCTCGCGCCCTTGAGCTTCTAGAGCGCCACCGTGCCAGCCTACGCCGTTTGGCGGCCCTCGATCATCATTGATGTTTGGAGTTCGACCTATGTTACCGATTGACCGCGGAGCTGACCTGCTGGGGCTCGTTTCGCAACTGCACGCTATTCAAGAGAGAGCCTGTACCGCCCTGGCCCAGCACTGCGCCAGCGACGGCATGCTGGACGCCGGGTTGCTCGATCGGCATCAGGTGGCCACGTACGAGCTGGCTTGGGCCCGTGCAGAACTGCTCGCTGCAGAACGCTCGCTTCAAGCCTTGGATGATGCCTGCAGCGAGGTGGACCATTATCTGGTGGCGGTGTTCGCCCTGGAGGCGATTGGCTTGGTACGCGGCCGTCTCGAAGGCGTACTGGCCAACCTGGACCTGGATGACCAGGCACTCGCCAGTCTGGCTGGGGATGGGCGTTTGCGTTCTTTGCGCCGGCAACTGCTCGATGAGTCGGTATTGCGCCGAGCCACCGAGCGGTTGGCCGAGCGTCCGGAGGAGATTGGCCGCATGCGCCTGAGCGAGGACCTGGTGCTGATTCAGGACCAGTTTTGTCGATTTGCTGCCGAGACGGTGGCGCCGTTGGCAGAGCGTATCCACAGGGAAGACCTGACGGTGCCCGACAGCCTGCTCGATGCTATGCGTGAAATGGGCGTATTCGGCTTGTCGATCCCCGAGCAATACGGCGGCAGTGCACTGCTCGGCCAGGACGAGGCGCTGAGTATGATAGTGGTCACCGAGGCGCTGTCCGAGGCTTCGCTGGCTGCGGCAGGCAGTCTCATTACCCGGCCGGAGATCCTGTCGCGGGCGTTGCTTGCCGGTGGTAGCGAGGCACAGAAACAGTACTGGCTTCCGCGTCTGGCCTTGGGCGAACCCTTATGCGCCATTGCCATTACCGAGCCGGACTATGGTTCGGACGTCGCCGGTCTGACCTTGCGCGGTAGCCGTTGCGACGGCGGCTGGCTACTGAATGGGGCGAAGACGTGGTGCACGTTCGCTGGCAAGGCTGGGGTGCTGATGGTGGTGACGCGCACCGACCCGGACCGCAGGCTCGGTCATCGGGGGCTCAGCCTGTTGCTGGCGGAAAAGCCTTCTTATGACGGTCATGACTTCGATTATCGCCAGCCCAATGGCGGCCGTTTGAGCGGGCGGGCTATTCCCACCATTGGCTACCGCGGCATGCATTCCTTCGATCTTGCCTTCGAGGATTTTTTTGTCCCTGACGCCAATGTCATCGGCGAGGAGGAGGGGCTCGGCAAGGGCTTTTACTACACCATGGCAGGTATGACCGGCGGTCGTATGCAGACGGCTGGCCGTGCAAGCGGTGTGATGCGCGCTGCGTTGCTTGCCGCGATACGTTATACCAGCGAGCGCAAGGTATTCGGTGCGCCGCTGGCCAGCTATCCGCTCAGTGCCGCCCGGTTGGTGCAGATGGCTGGGCGCTATGTGGCAAGCCGTCATCTGGCTTATTCGGTCGGTCGTCTTCTGGGGCAGGGGGGAGCAGAGATGGAGGCGAGCCTGGCCAAGCTGTTCGCCTGTCGCAGTGCCGAGCTGATCACCCGTGATGCGTTGCAGTTGCATGGTGGCATGGGCTACGCGGAGGAGGTGGCTGTCAGCCGCTATTTCGTCGATGCGCGGGTTCTGTCGATCTTCGAGGGAGCCGAGGAGACGCTGGCGCTCAAAGTCATCGGACGCAACCTGCTGGAGGCGGCGCTCAGCGCTGAGGCAGTCTGATGGACGGGGCAATTCTCGCGGGACTGCGGGCAGTGGAGGTTTCAGCCTTCGTGGCCGCCCCTCTGGGAGGTATGACCCTGGCACAGCTGGGGGCGGAAGTGATCCGTATCGATGGCCTGAATGGCGGACTCGATTATCGCCGTTGGCCCGTCACCGACAGCGGCGCCAGCCTGTTCTGGGCTGGTCTGAACAAAGGCAAGCGTTCGGTGGTGATCGATATCGATCGACCAGAGGGCCGTGAATTGGCCGAGGAGCTGATCACCGCGCCAGGCAAGGATGCCGGTATCCTGCTGACCAATTTTCCTGCACGCGGCTGGCTGGATTTCGAGCGCTTGCGTATCCGCCGCTCGGACCTTATCCAATTGACCATCCAGGGGGACCGCAACGGTGGTTCTGCCGTTGACTACACCGTTAATCCTCGCCTCGGACTACCCTGGTTGACCGGGCCGCAGGATTACCAGGCACCAGTCAACCATGTTCTGCCGGCTTGGGATCTGATCACGGGGCAGATGGCTGCCGTCGGCCTGTTGGCTGCCGAGCGACGGCGCCACCGGGAGGGGGTAGGGCAGCACGTCAAATTGGCGCTGGAGGATGTCGCCCTGGCCGTGATGGGGCATCTGGGTTTTCTTGCCGAGGTACAGGGTGGCCGTTCCCGAGGGCGCTATGGTAATGACCTATTCGGCGCTTTTGGACGGGACTTCATCTGTGCGGATGGCGAGCGGGTGATGGTCGTCGGCCTCACCCTCAAGCAGTGGCGTAGCCTGTGTGCGGCAACCGACATCGGCGACGGCATACGTGGCTTGGAGACGCGCCTGGGCGTGAGCCTGGACCTGGAGGGAGAGCGTTTCCGCGCGCGCGAAGAAATTGCCGCGCTGCTCACGCCCTGGATGGCGGAGCGCAGGTTGGAACAGGTGCGTGAGGTGTTCGAGAGTCACGGCGTATGCTGGAGCCGCTATCAGAGCGTGGAGCAGCTGCTTCGAGAGGACCCGTCCTGTTCGCTGGCCAACCCTATGTTCAGCTTTGTGGAACAGGTCGGGGTAGGCCAGGTGCTGAGCCCGGCCATTCCGCTTCGCTTTGATGAAACCCGCTTGCCGGCGAAACCGGCGCCGGCATTGGGGGCGGATACCGAGGCGGTGCTGCTGGACGTGCTCGGGTTGAGTTCGGTGGAGTTCGGCAGGTTGTACGACAAGGGGCTGCTGCGCTGCGCCTGATGCAGCGGGCAAGTTCGTCGCAATCGACGATGCGACGCCCGCCGCGGGCCGCGAGTATGGCTGTAACGCTGAAACACAGTCATTACAGGTAGCGACCATGTCCTCACAGGAAACGACCCTCGTGGTCGGCGCCGGCCATGCCGGCGCCGAACTGGTGGCGGCTCTGCGCCAACAGCAATATAGCGGACGCATCATCCTTGTCGGCGATGAGCCGCAACTACCTTATCGGCGGCCGCCGCTGTCGAAGGCTTATCTGTCTGGCGAAGTCGATCGCGATTCACTGTTGATTCGTAGTGCCGCAGCCTACGATGCACTCCAGGTCGAGTGCCTGACCGGGGTTGCCGTTCGCGCTATCGACCGTCTTGGGCACCGTGTCCTGCTCGATGATGGACGCTATTTGGAATATTCCAAATTGGTACTGGCTACCGGGGGGCGCCCTCGGCGGCTGGCCGATCCTGCGGCGGACAAACCTAATGTCCATTACATTCGTACGCTGGCCGACATCGATCGACTCAGGCACGACCTTGCTTTTGCCCAGCGTCTGTTGGTGATCGGTGGTGGCTACATCGGTCTGGAGGCTGCTGCCGTTGGGGTCAAGCATGGGTTGCAGGTGACTGTGCTGGAGGCCGCTCCGAGGCTGCTGGCACGTGTCGCTGCGCCAGAGATATCGGCCTTCTTTGAGCGGGCCCATCGCGCGCGTGGCGTGGATGTCCGGACCGGCGTGAGCGTTGAATCGTTCTCCGGTACCGAGCGCGTGGAGTCGGTTCGGCTCAGCGATGGCGATCAATTGCCTGTCGATATGATCGTCGTTGGTATTGGTATTCTGCCGAATGTCGAATTGGCTCTGGAAGCGGGCCTGGAAGTGGATAACGGCATAGTTGTCGACTCTCATGCGCAGACGTCAGTCGATCCCGACATTCTCGCCATCGGCGACTGCGCCAAACACCTCAATGGTTTCCTCTGCAAGTTCGTGCGTATCGAGTCGGTTCCCAGTGCCCAGGAACAGGCGAAAACGGCTGCAGCGACACTCTGTGGCCGGTTTGTTCCACACACCGCGGTACCCTGGTTCTGGTCCGACCAGTTCAATCTCAAGCTGCAGATGGTGGGGATGTCGGAGGGCTACGATCAGTTGGTACTGCGTGGCGATCCGGCTAACGAAAGCTTCAGTGCCTTCTACCTGCGCGATGGCGTGGTGTTGTCGGTCGATGCGATCAACCGCCCTCAGGACTTCATGGTCGCCAAGCGCCTGGTGGCAGAGCGGATCAAAGTGGAGCCTCATCAACTGGCCGATGAGAGTGTCCCGCTCAAGTCGCTGCTTTCCTCCGTCTGATACCAGGAAGTCGTGTTATGCCCAAAGTCATTTTTATCGATAGCGCGGATGTTCGGCACACTATCGAAGCCGCGCCCGGACGGTCACTGATGCAGGTAGCGGTGGACAACATGGTGCCTGGCATCGATGGCGAATGTGGTGGAGCCTGCAGTTGCGCCACTTGCCATGTTTATGTGGAGCCGGATTGGCAGGAACGCCTACCTCCGCGCAGCAGCGATGAGAGTTTCATGCTGGAGGGAGCGGTGGCAGTGGATGAGCGTAGTCGGCTGAGCTGCCAGCTGAAAATGCGCGATGAGTGGGACGGGCTTGTCCTACGGATCCCTGAAACCCAGGGCTGAGCGCGAACGCATACAACTGACAAAAACAACAAAGACAAGGCTCCCCCAATGCTCGAACTTTACACCCAGCCTCCCGTAGGACTGGTCATGCCTGCTGCCGCTCAATTGTGGACAACGCTGATCTATGCCGTGGGGGCTGCGGTATTTGTACTGCTGGCCTGCTATTTGGCTTGGCGTGAGCGGTCAGCGTTGCCACTTCTGATGCTCCTCGGCGCAGCCTTGACCGTTTATTTGGAGCCTGTCGTCGATCTGCTGGGCAACGCTCTGCATCCACAGATCGGCCAGTTCAACCTCCTGACTACCAATGGGCACCCGGTGCCTTGGGCTGTGTTGATTGGTTATCTCTGGTATTTCGCTGGTACGCCGTTGCTGTGTTATTCGATGCTCAAGCGGCAATCGCTGAATCGCCGTTTCGTCTGGGGAGTATTCGCCAGCGTAGTCCTTGGCGCGGCATTGGTAGAGCAGATTCCGCTGTATTTCGGAGTGTGGATCTACTATGGCCAACAACTTCCGAAGATCGGTCTGATGCCGATCTGGTGGATATTCGCCAATACCGCTGCGGTTCTGGTGCCCTTCATCCTTGTTTATCGGCTGTTTCCGTTGTTCACCGGCGCGCGTCAATGGTTGCTGGTGGCTCTGATGCCCTCGGGCGCGTTCATGGGACACTCTGGAGCGGCTTGGCCGATGTACAACCTACTGGGGACCGACACCGCCAACCTTCCCGCAGCCCTGTTGTACCTGGGCACCCTGGCGACTGTCGCGCTATCCGTGCTGGTGGTCTGGGCTCTGTTGCGACTGGCCGATATACCCGCCCGCTAAATGAGTGGCCGGGTTGCTGACGACCTGCAGAAGCTCTGCATGGCCAGTAGCGACCCGCCAGCCTTTTCTTCCGCCGTCCTCTATCTCTTTGTGCTCAGGAGCCACGATCATGCGTGTTCCTCTGTTTCTCTGTGGCGCGATGATGCTGGCCCTGGAGGGCTGTGGGAACTCCCAGGCACCCGCTTCGGCCAGCGTCGTGCCGTTCGTCAAGACGGAACAGGTGCTTCCTGATTCCGATGCCGTGCTCGGGTTATCAGGCGTGGTGCGTGCCCGCGTCGAGTCTCCGCTGGCATTTCAGGTATCTGGACGGATACTGGCACGCAAGGTCGATGCCGGGGCGCGAGTCGCTGCCGGGGAGGTGTTGTTCGAGCTTGATCGGCGCGATTTGCAGCAAGCATTGCGAGCAGCCGAAGCGACCTTGTCGGCGGCCGAATCGGGGCTGGACGCGAGCGAAGCCGAACTGGTCCGCAGTCGTCGGTTGCAGGCTCGGCAATTCATCAGTCTTCAGGCCCTGCAGGCGGTCGAGGACGCTGCACACCAGGCCCGCGGGCGTCGGGATGCGGCACGCGCCCTGCTCAATCAAGCGCGCAATGCCTTCGACTATGGCCAACTGCGTGCTCCCGCGGCGGGTGTTCTGCTGGAGGTCAGTGGCGAGGTAGGCCAGGTGGTGAGGGCTGGCCAAGCCATCGCAGTCCTGGCACAGGCGGGGCAGCCCGAGGTGGAGGTGCACTTTCCCGAGAACCTGGTACCACCCGATAGTGGCGAGATTCTCCTGGCCGAAGGTCCGCAACCCTTGACGCTGCGAGAGCGGGCCGGCGCCGTCGATGCTGCCAGTGGCACGCTGCGGGTACGTTATGCTTTCGTTGGGCCGGCTACGCAGTTGGCGCTGGGCAGCGTCGTGCGTACCCGCTTCCACAGAGCTTCGGCGAGCACGGAAAGCTTCAGCATTCCCTTGTCAGCTTTGAGTGAGCGCGGTCAGGGGGCAAGAGTCTGGTTGTACGGCGGAGGCCAGGTTCATTCCGTACCGGTCAGCGTCCTGCAGATCGACGACGAGCGGGCAAGAGTCAGTGGGGCTCTGCGTGTGGGCGATCGCCTTGTTGCCTTGGGAATTCACTTGCTGAGCGAGAATATGCAGGTGCGGGAACTGCCGCGATGAATTTTCCGAACCTGTCGGCCTTGGCCGTTCGCGAGCGCGCAGTAACCTTGTTCCTGTTGATACTGGCCTTGGGAGCCGGGTCATATGCTTTTCTCGAGTTGGGGCGTGCCGAGGATCCGGCGTTCACGGTGCGGGCGATAATCGTCACGGTGCGCTGGCCAGGGGCAACCCCCGAGGAATTGCAGAATCAGGTGGTTGATCGCCTGGAGAAACGCATCCAGGAGGTCAGCGATCTCTATCGCATTGAAACCACTATCCTGCAGGGACAGGCGTACATCCAGGTCGAGTTCGAGGACTATACCACTCGCGAGCAGATCCAGGCCCTGCAGTACCAGGTACGAAAGCGCATGGAGGAGGAGGCTGCTACCCTGCCGGCTGGAGTGGTCGGGCCACTCGTCAATGACGATTTTGGCGATGTGTATTTCAGCCTGATCGCCCTGAGCGCACCAGGCATGCCGCTGCACGAGCTGAGTCGCAACGCTGAAACGCTACGCGACGCGCTGCAGCGTCTACCCGGAGTGCGTAAGGCGCAGATCCTCGGCGAGCGGCAGGAACGGGTATTCATCGAGTTCGACAACGCTCGCCTGAGTAATCTTGGACTATCGCCGGAAGCGGTGTTTGCCGCCATCGACGCCAACAACCGGTTGTTGCCGGCTGGCCGTCTGGAAACACGCGGACCGAGCCTGTACTTGCGTTTGGATGCCGATCTTGCCGATCTCGAGAGCCTGGCTGCGGTTCCCTTGAGCGTTGGCGGGCGCCTAGTACGGCTGGCAGATATCGCCAGCATCCGCCGTGGCTATGAGGATCCACCAAGTTACCTTGTCCGCTCCAAGGGGCAGGACGCACTGTTGCTCGGCTTGGTCATGACCGACGGCGCCAATGGCCTGGAATTGGGTCGCCAGCTCGGCGCTTTCATTACAGCGCAGCGCCAGGCCCTGCCCCTGGGAATGGAGCTGCGCATCCTGAGCAACCAGGCTGAGCAAGTAGCGGGGGCGGTCAATCTATTCCAGATCAAGTTCGTGATTGCGTTGTTAGTGGTGGTCGCGGTCAGCATTCTGGCCATCGGTTGGCGGGCAGGGCTGATAGTGGGGATCGCGGTTCCGCTGACACTGTGTATCGCTTTCGTGGCGATGCTGGCCAAGGGCATCAACTTGGACCGTATCACCCTGGGAGCGCTGATCATCGCTCTGGGTTTGCTGGTCGACGATGCCATCATCGCTGTGGAGATGATGCTGGTAAAAATGGAGGCCGGCTATCCACGGCTTCAGGCTGCGGCTCAGGCGTGGAGTTTGACCGCCGCACCCATGTTGGTCGGTACTTTGGTCACGGTTGCAGGATTCCTGCCCATCGGTTTCGCCCACTCTTCGGTTGGCGAATATGCCGGTAACCTGTTCTGGGTTCTTCTCATCGCACTGGTTGCCTCCTGGCTGGTGGCGGTGATCTTCGTACCTTATCTAGGTGTCGCGTTGTTGCCTGATGCTTCACCGGCAACCGGCGGACATGGTCAAACCTACCACACCCCTGGGTATCGTCTCTTGCGTGGTACGGTGGCCTGGTGCGTACATCGGCGCAGGCTGGTGATCGTTGTTACCGCCGGGCTTCTGGTCCTGTCGGCTGTGGCGATGGTGCTGTGGGTGCAAAAGCAGTTCTTCCCCGTGTCGGACCGACCGGAAGTGATGATCAGTGTCTACCTGCCTCGGGGCAGTGGTATCGAGGCTACTGATCAGGTGGTGCGGCGATTGGAGACATTGCTGGCTCCGATGGCGGATGTACGGACCTTTTCCTCCTATATCGGGGCCGGGGCGCCGCGCTTTTACATTGCCGCCAATCCGGAAATGCCCGATCCGGCATTCGCTCGGGTAATTGCCGTCGCCCAGGATGCCGAAGCCCGTGACCGTGTCATTGCTCGAATTAATCAGGCCGCGGCTGAAGGTCGTTTTCCCGAAGCGCGCGTCCGGGTCATTGGCTTGCAATATGGTCCGCCGGTGACATGGCCGGTGGAGTTCCGTCTACTGGGAACAGACCCGCAGGTGCTGCGCGACTTCGGTCGTCGTATCCAGACGCTCATGGCCAGCCAACCGAATCTGGTCGACCCACATTTGGAATGGGAGGAGCGGGTGCCTGTGTTGCATCTGGCGATGGACAGCGAGCGTCTGCGCCGCCTCGGGCTGACACCTCAGGCAGTGGCACAGGCACTGCAGTTTCAGCTGGACGGAGTGAACGTAACCCGGCTGCGTGAGGATGTCCGTACGGTCGATGTAGTGGCGCGCATGAAGCGGCCGCCTGGTCGCTTAGAAGTCGATCGTTTGGCACAGGTCGAGATAACCACTGCGGACAACCGAAAGCTGCCCCTGGGGCAACTCGGTCACTTCGAGGTGCGCTTCGAAGAACCAGTAATCCGACGCTTCATGCGCCAGCGAGCTTTGGCTATTCAGGCCGACGTGGCGGGAGCGCAGGCCAATGACGTGAGCGATGCGCTGTGGAAACGCCTAGCCCCACTTCGCGCTGAGCTGCCGCCAGGCTACGAGTTGCAGGTATCTGGTACTGTCGAGGCCTCGCAACGGGCCAACCGGTCTATCCAGAAGCTGCAGCCACTGATGCTCCTCAGCATGCTGGTACTCATCATGCTGCAAATGCGTTCGTTCTCCGGCACCTTCATGGTCGTAATTACCGCACCGCTGGGACTTGTCGGCGCGGTTCTGGCGTTGCTGGTGTTCCACCAGCCGTTCGGTTTCGTCGCATTGCTCGGGCTGACGGGACTGGCGGGCATCGTCATGCGCAATACGCTGATCCTCACCCAGCAGGTGAATGACAATCTGCGGGTCGGCATGGTGGCGCGTGAGGCAGTTGTGGAGGCGGCGGTGCAACGAGCTAGACCAGTGGTGCTGACCGCTATCGCGGCGGTACTGGCGTTCATTCCACTCACCCACGACGCCTATTGGGGGCCGCTCGCCTTCGTTCTGATCGGTGGTGTTGCACTGGGCACCTTGATTACCCTGCTGTTGGTACCGTCGCTCTATGCGATGTGGTTCCGAATCGAAGCGAAGTGAAACGGACAGCCCTGGGCCGTCCGTTCCTGCAGGTCAGATGAGGAAGGCCATGGTCAACAAGGCACTTTCGTTGTTGACCAGGGCGACCTTCTTGTAGGCCATGCGCCATTGCCCCTGCTCCTGGCGCAGCAAGTACTCGTTACGGGCGGCCCACATCGAGTCGCCCCGGCGTCCCGATTCGAACAGCAGCATGTTGGCACCAACGCGGATACCTTCGGCGTTCTCTCCGAGCAACTCGATGTTGGCGATCACACGACGCAGGCGTGAGCGGGGGATCTGACTGAAGCGCTTGCCAGTGAAGAACTGGCGGATGCGCAAGGCGATGCGTGAGCGATTGTCGTAGATGATCGACATCTCCCGTTCCGGATCGGGAGCCTCGCCATTGGCTGGCACCCAGTAGATGGCATCATCGGTCCATAGGGCTTCCCATTCGGCGAAGCGGTGCTCGTCCTGCAGGCGCGCTTCTTGATAGAGGAACTGGCTGATGTCGTGCAATTGGGCGAGTCGTTGGATAGTGTCCTGCATCACACGGCCTCCATCAGTGCGCGGTAGTACTGCCACATACCCCGGGAGGGCACCTCGTCAGTGACTTCGCCGATCTTGTAGCCATTCTCATCAGTCCGTTCGCGGTGCGTGCCGCGGCCCAGGTACACCCATTCCGGGCTCTTGTCCTGTACCCCGGCGTGAGAGCGCTCGTACATCTCTGCATCGTCGGCGAGCAGGAAGCCGGCCGGCCCCACCGAGCCCATGGTCTGCTGGCGCAGCCGCCGGTTCAGGTCGGGCGCGCCCTTGAACTGCAAGGCGGTGACGTGCTGCACGGTCTCGTTCACCGAAAGCGGTTGGATGACGAACATCTGGATTTCGGCGATGAACAGGTTGGGGAAAATCATGATGTGCGGCGTGCCGTCGATCATGATCTGCCGTGCTCTCTCCACACCATAGGCGGCCTGCATCCTGGCTGTGTAATCGGGCAGCCGC
>Ga0180221_1001549_pt1 | contig 14963 bp, 19 predicted proteins | sample eDN5th37CKraftMG_FD_151339 | JGI IMG/M metagenome (GOLD analysis project Ga0180221, IMG submission 151339) | Enriched Miracle-Growth compost microbial communities from Emeryville, California, USA - eDNA 5th pass 37_C Kraft MG (version 2) (version 2) ...
TGCCAGAGGAGCGTCCGGCGCCCCGGAGAGGACCGGGGCGCCGCGCGGTCAGACCGCCGTGGCGTGGATGGTGGCGACCGCCTTCATCACCGCGGCAATGCGCGCCGCCGCCTGGATGGTCTCGGCATTGACGCCATGGCCCTTCAGCACCTTCTCGTGCGAGTCGATGCACATGCCACAGCCGTTCATCGCGCTGACCGCCAGGCTGAAAAGCTCGAAATCGTCCTTCTCGATCCCCGGCGATCCGATGACGTTCATCCGGAGCTTCGCGGGGAGCTGGCCATATTCCTTGTTCGAGGCGAGGTGGACGAAGCGGTAGTAGACGTTGTTCATCGCCATCACGGCCGCCGCCGCGCGCGCCGCGTTCGCGGCCTCGGGCGAAAGCTTGCCCGCCACCTCGGCCTCCGTCGCCTCGACGAGCGGGCGATAGCCCGAGCCGTGCGCGCAGGCGAGCAGCAGGCCGTATTTGCGCTGGTCGCCCAGCGTCTGATCGCCCACCAGCGATCCCACGTTCAGGCGGATATCCTTGGCATAATCGGGCAGCGTGTCGGCAAGCGCCTTGATCGACATTTCGGTCTCCTTGAAAGGATGTGGAAGCGGGAAAGAAGCAGGGCGCGGAAAGGTCCCCCCTTCCGCGCCCCGTCTGCCGCGCCTCACGCGCGGCGAGCGTACTGGCCCGGAGGTCAGGCCGCGGGCTTCAGGACCTCTTCGCCGGCCTGCCAGTTGCAGGGGCAAAGCTCGTCGGTCTGAAGCGCGTCGAGGACGCGGATCGCCTCGGCCGGGTTGCGGCCCTGGTTGAGGCCATTGACCGTGACGTGCTGGATCACGTTGTGCGGATCGACGATGAAGGTCGCGCGCAGCGCCACGCCCGCATCCTGCTCGACGATGCCGAGCGCGTTCGCCAGCTCCTTCTTGTTGTCCGCGATCCACGGGAAATCGCAGGCGGCGAGGCGCTCATCCGACTTGCGCCACGCGAAGTGGACGAAATCCGTGTCGGTCGAGGCGCCGATGAGAACGGCGTCGCGATCGGCGAAATCCTGCTTCAGCTCGCCATAGCCGATGATCTCGGTCGGGCAGATGAAAGTGAAGTCCTTCGGCCAGAAGAAAACGACCTTCCACTTGCCGCCGGTGTCGCCGGTATCGATCGTCTCGCCGGCCGGAAGGGCCGAAACGCCCTGCTGCACAGGCAGGACCAGCGCGGGGAACTTGTCGCCAACGGTAAGCGCCATGGGATGCATACTCCATACTGGGGTTGAAAAATCGGTCCGCGGTTGCGTCGAGAGACCTGATGCCAGACTGGCATAAAACGATCAAATCAATTATATTCCTCTCATTGATCGATATAGACAATGAAAGGGCCAGCGGATGTCCACCTATCTGCCCACCCTGAAACAGCTCCAATATCTCGTCGCGCTGCGCGATAACGGCCATTTCGGCCGCGCGGCGGAGGCGTGCTTCGTTACCCAGTCGACGCTTTCGGCGGGGCTGCGCGAGCTGGAATCGCTGATCGGCGTCACCCTGGTCGAGCGCACGCGGCGCGTGGTGCGCTTCACGCCGCTCGGCCTGCGCATCGCCGACAAGGCGCAGCGCATCCTGCGCGAGGCGGAGGAGCTGGCCGACATGGCGCGCGCGGCGGGCAAGCCGCTGTCGGGCGAGCTCAGGATGAGCGTGATCCCGACGATCGCGCCTTTCCTGCTGCCCCGCATCCTGCCGAAGCTGCGCGCCGACTGGCCCGACCTGAAGCTCTATTTGCGCGAGGAGACGACGTCGGCGGCCTGCGATTCGCTCCATCGCGGCCATGTCGACTGCGTGCTGCTGGCGCTGCCCTATCAATGTGGCGAGATCGACGTGGCCGATCTGTTCGACGACCGGCTGTTCGTCGCCTTCCCCGCCGGCCAGCCCGCCGATCCGCCGCCCAGCATCCCGCCCGAGGCGATCGACGAGACCCGGCTGCTGCTGCTGGAGGACGGGCATTGCCTGAAGGACCATGCGCTCGCCGCCTGCAACCGGCCCGAATTGCGCGCGGAGGCGGCAATGCTGGGCACCTCGCTCCACACGCTCGTCCAGATGGTCGACAACGGGCTCGGCGTGACGATGCTGCCCCAGATGGCGCTGGATGCCGGCATCCTCGACAATACCGGCATCGTCGCGCGCCCGTTGGCGGCGGCGCACCCCTCGCGCAGGATCGCGCTCGCCTGGCGCAAGGGCAGCCCGCGCCACAAGGAGTTCGAGATGCTCGCGACCGCGCTGCGCCAGATCGCGACGGCGCCCGGATGCACCGGCCGCGTGCTGCCCGCGCCCGCCGCCGCCTGAGCGGCGCCCGCCTGCCTCAATCCCAGCGCGCGGCGGCGCCGTCATCCTCATGCCGCGCCTCGACCCAGCGCTCGCGCCCGTCGGCGAAGCGCTCGCGCTTCCAGAAGGGGGCCCTGGTCTTGAGCCAGTCGATCAGGAAGGCGCATGCATCGAGCGCCGCGGCGCGATGACGCGACGCGGCCGCGACGAAGACGATCCGCTCGCCCGCCGCCAGCCGGCCGTGGCGGTGGATCACCGTCACCCCGATCAGCGGCCAGCGCGCGTGCGCCTCCGCGACGATGTCGCGCATCGCGCGCTCGGTCATCGCCGGATAATGTTCGAGGGTCAGCTCGACGAGCCCGTCGTCGCCGCGCACTATCCCTGTGAAGCTCGCCACCGCGCCGCCGCCCAGCCGCTCCAGCCCGGCCAGTTCCGCGCCGGGATCGAAATCCCCGCTCTGGGCGCGGACCCTGTTCATCCGCCCGTCACTGGTGGAAAGATCGCCAGCTCGCGCGCGTCGCCCAGCGGGGCGTCGAGGGGCACGAAATCCTGATCGAGCGCGGCGCGCAGCCGGGCGCGATCCGCGAAGGCGCGGGCATGGCCGCCGCCGCGCGCCGCCAGCCAGTCGAGCAGGTCCGCCACCGTCACGACCCCCGCCGGCGGCTCCACCCGCTCGCCGTCGCGGCCGATCGCCTCGCGCACCCAGGCGAAATAGAGGATGTCCAGCGCCATTTCCCGCGTCCGCTCTCTCCGCCCGCCGCTCAATCCATATGTTTCAGGCCGACGCGCAGATAGTCCCAGCCGGTGATCAATGTCAGCGCGGCCGCCGCCCACAGGCTGAACAGCCCCACGTCCCGGACGAAGCCGAACTGCGGCAGCGCGCCCGCCAGGATCAGCGCGCCGAGCGAGACGAGCTGGAACGTCGTCTTCCACTTGGCGAGCTGGCTCACCGGCAGCGAGACGCGCAGCTCCGCCAGGAATTCGCGCAGGCCCGACACCGCGATCTCACGCAGCAGGATGATGAGCGCGGCCACCACCTGCGCCCCCTCGATCGCCGGATGGCCGCGCGCGGGGTCCTTCATCGCGACCAGCATCACGATCACCGCCGCGATCATGATCTTGTCCGCGATGGGATCGAGGAACACGCCGAGCTTGGAGACGGTGCCGCGCGCGCGCGCGACATAGCCGTCGAAATAATCGGTCACGCCCATCAGCACATAAAGCCCGAAGGCCAGCGCATAATCGAACCATTGCGGATGCCACAGCAGGAACACCAGGATTGGCACCGCGAAGATGCGCGACAATGTCAGTATGTTGGGCAGCGTCAGCATGATGTGCCGCTCTAGCCCCAGAAACGGGCCGGATCGACATGAATCATCGCCGGCCCCCGAATCCGGTGCCGGGAAAGCATCGCTTGGCCGCGCGCGTCCGATTGGGTTATGGGACCCTGATCGCAGCGATCCAGCGAAACGAGCGCGGACACTCCCGACCTTATGACCCCTTCCCTGCGGCTCCTGGCCAAGCGTCGGTTCCTGCCCTTGTTCGCCACCCAGTTCCTGGGCGCGTTCAACGACAATCTGTTCAAGACGGCCATGGTGCTGATCGCGACGTTCGAGATCTATTCGGATCCCGCGGTCGAATCACGCTTCAACGCGGTGGCGACGGGGCTCGTCATCCTCCCTTTCTTCCTCCTCTCCGCGCTGTCGGGCCAGCTCGCCGACATGCGCGACAAGGCCAGGATCATCCGGCTGGTGAAGACCGCCGAAATCCTCATCATGCTGGTGGGCGGCGCCGGGCTGATGCTTTCCTCCATCCCGGTGATGTTCGTGGCGCTGGCGGCGATGGGCATCCACTCCACCTTCTTCGGCCCGATCAAATATGCGATCCTTCCCCAGCATCTGGGCGAGGAGGAGGTGCTGGGCGGCACCGGCCTGGTCGAGGCGGGCACCTATATCGCCATCCTCGCCGGCACGATCCTGGCGGGCTTCATCTCGCGGCCCGTGGCGGCGGTGCTGGTGCTGGTGGTGGCGCTGCTCGGCTGGCTGACCGCGCGCCAGGTGCCCCCCGCGCCCGCCACGGGCGAGGCGGCGCCGCTCGACTTCCATCTCGTGCGCGCGTCGATCAGGCTGGTGTCGGCGACGATGCACATCCCGCGCCTGTTCCTGGCGATCTGCGCGATCAGCTTCTTCTGGACGATCGGCGCGGTGCTGATCATCGAATTCCCGCCGCTGGTGAAGAATGTGTTCACCGCCGACAAGGAGGTGGCGAGCATGTTCCTCGCGATCTTCTCGATCGGCGTGGCGCTGGGCTCGGTGCTGATCAACCGGCTGCTGGGCGCGCACGTCTCGGCGCGCTACGCGCCCGCCTCGGTGATCGCGATGGGCGGCTTCGTGCTGCTGCTCTACTTCATCGCGCACGGCTGGGCGCCGCGGATCGACGGCAATCTCTACACCATCAGCGAGTTCATCGCCCAGCCGCGCGCGGGAGGGGTCTCGGCCGCGCTGCTGGGGGTGGCGATCACCGGCGGCATGTTCGTCGTGCCGCTCTACGCTTTCCTCACCACCACCGTCGCCAAGGACCAGACCGCGCGCACCGTGGCGGCGAACAACATCGTCAATTCGGGCGCGATGGTGGCGGGATCGCTGCTCGTGCTCGGCCTCACCTGGTTCGGCATGACGGTACTGGACGGGCTGCTGGTGGTGGCGGCGATGTGCGTCCTCTCGGCCTGGCTCGCCTGGAAGCTGCACCTCGCCTGCGACTGACGAGCGGGCTCGCGGTCAGGCGAGGAAGGCCAGGAAGAAGACGAAGCCCATCGCCCAGGCGATCAGGAACGTCCGCACATCCCCTCGCGATATCCCGGCCCGCGCGGCCGGCGGGGGCGCCGCCCTCCCGGCCCGCGCCGGGCGGCCGCGTGACGGGGAGAGCGAATCGACCTTGGCCATGCGCCATTGCTTAACGCGCCGCTAACGATCCTGTCGCGGCGGATTCGTGGTTAAGGGGAATCCCTCCCGTCCGGCGGCGGGCGGCCTCGGGAAGCGACGAGGAAGGATGGTGCGGGTGGTCGGGCTCGAACCGACACTCCTTTCGGAACCGGATTTTGAGTCCGGCGCGTCTACCAGTTCCACCACACCCGCACGGTGCGCGTTCGCCTCGCGCTATAACGGCGCGCGCTCAATGTGCAACCGCCCCGCCGTCGACCGATACGCACGCTCCCACCATGAAGCTCGCCTCCTCCGACGAGAGGAAGAGGACGACGCGCGCCGCCTCCTCCGGCTCGGCGGCGCGGCCGATCGGATGATCCGCCTCGATCTTCGCGCGCACCTCGGGGATCGCGAAGGCGGTTTCCAGCATCGCCGTCCTGATCGCGCCCGGGCAGATGGCGTTCACGCGGATATTGTCGCCGATAAGGTCGATCGCCGCCCCCTTGGTGAGCCCCAGCACGCCGTGCTTCGCCGCCGCGTAGGAGGCGATCGCCGGCCCCGCGACCAGGCCGGCCACCGAGGAGGTGTTGACGATCGCGCCGCCGCCGCGCGCCTGCATCGCGGGAACCTCGGCGCGGATGCAATGGAACACGCCGGTCAGGTTGGTCGCGATCATCCGCTCCCATTCCTCGGGCGCATATTCGTGCACCCGTTTGGTGAGCGATCCCGGAATGCCCGCATTGTTGAACGCGACGTCGAGCCCGCCATGCAGCGCGACCGCGCGCGCGACCATCGCCTCGCATTGCGCCGCGTCGCAGACGTCGACCGCCATCGCCGCCGCCGTCCCGCCCGCCCGCCGGATCGCCTCCGACGCCTCCTCGGCCCCCGCGCCGTTGCGGTCGGCGAGCAGGACGTGGCCGCCCTCCGCCGCGAAGGCCCGCGCGGTGGCGCGCCCGATGCCGCTCGCCGCGCCCGTGACGATGATGCTCTTTCCGGTGAATCGCGCCATGGCTTCCTCCCTTGCCGGCGCCATTGGACGCGGCCGAGGCGACCGGCGCCCCTCCGTCCCGGAACGGAAATCGCTCCTTGAGGGGCGCCGGCGGTCGGCCTCGCGCGATTACGCCCTATTCGAAATGCTGCGCGAGTTCGCGAGGCTCGCCGCCCAGCGGATCGGGGCCGAAGCGGTTGGGCCCGTTCGTCCCCTTCATGCAATACCAGACGAGCAGCACGATCGCGGCGACGAGGCCGAGGAAGGCCAGCACCGCGCCCAGCACGAAGGATTGCATGAACAGGAAGAGGAAGCCCAGCACATAGGGCGCCAGCGGCAGCAATATCCACCAGCCGCTGCGATCGATGTCATGCAGCCGCCTGACCGCCACGGCGATGTTGGGCACGAGGATCGCCAGCGCGAAGATGTTCGTCAGCAGGCCGCCGCGCAGCGCGGCGCCATAGCTGAAGCCGCTCGCGAATTCCCCGTTCAGCTCGCGCGCGCCATATTGCGCGGCCCCGCCCAGCCCCAGCGCCTTGTCGACGAAGCTGAGGACGATGGAAACGACGATGACGAACAAGACCCACATCCAGAATTCCTTCCGGCGCGACCGGCCGGAAAACTGGGCGTAACGGCGTAGCGGCAGCAGCATCCATTCCATCGTGGTCCCTCCGTTCGTTGACGCATTCTCCCCTCGGCGGCCCCACCGGAACATATGGCCGCGCGCAACCTATCATGATCGTGACGATGGCGGAATATCCCGCCCCCCTTCAACTCGCCGGGGGGCGCCTGCGATAGCTCAACGCTTCGGCGACATGCGCGCGCGCGACCTGCCCGGCCCCGTCGAGATCGGCGATCGACCGGGCGACGCGCAGCACCCGGTGATAGCCGCGCGCTGAAAGGCGCATCGCCTCTGCCGCCTGGGCGAGGAGCTTGCGGCCGGGCTCGTCCGGGGTGGCCACGCGATCGAGCAGCGCGCCGTCGGCCTCTGCATTGGTGCGCGCGCCCTCGCCCGCATAGCGTTCCGTCTGGATAGCGCGCGCTGCGGCGACGCGCGCGGCGACCTCGGCCGATCCCTCGGCGGGCGGCGGCAGGACGAGATCGGCGGCGCTGACGGCGGCGACCTCGACATGCAGGTCGATCCGGTCGAGCAGCGGCCCGGATACCTTCGCCTGATAGTCCGCGGCGCAGCGCGGCGCGCGCGCGCAGGCCAGCGCCGCGTCGCCCAGATGGCCGCAGCGGCAGGGATTCATCGCCGCGACGAGCTGGACGCGCGCGGGAAAGGTGACATGCGCGTTGGCCCGCGCGACCGAGACCTTGCCCGTCTCCAAGGGCTGGCGCAGCGAATCAAGCACGCCGCGCTGGAACTCCGGCAGCTCGTCGAGGAACAGCACGCCGAGATGGGCGAGGCTCACCTCCCCCGGGCGGACGCGCAGCCCGCCGCCGACGAGCGCGGGCATGGAGGCCGAATGATGCGGTGCGCGAAAGGGCCGCGCGCGGATCAGCCGCCCCTCGGCCAGTTCCCCGGCGACCGAGGCGACCATCGATACCTCCAGCGCCTCGGCGGGCGTCAGCTCGGGCAATATGCCCGGCAGGCAGGCGGCGAGCAGCGACTTGCCCGCGCCCGGCGGCCCCACCATCACCATGTTGTGCCCGCCCGCCGCCGCGATCTCCAGCGCGCGCTTGGCGGTTTCCTGGCCCTTCACCTGCGCGAGGTCGGCCGCGATGACCGGCCGTTCCGCCTCGCCCGGCCGGGGCGGGGCGAGCGGCCCCGTGCCCTTGAAATGGTTGAGCAGCGCAAGCAGGCCGGGCGCGGCAATCACCTCGACGCCGCCCGCCCAGGCCGCCTCGGGGCCCTGCGCCCCGGGGCAGACCAGGCCCAGATCGCGCTCGGCGGCGTGGAGCGCCGCGAGCAGCGCGCCCGGCACCGGCGCGATCCGCCCGTCGAGCCCCAGCTCGCCGACCACCAGATAATGGCCCAGCGTCTCGGCATCGACGATCCCCATCGCGCCGAGCAGGCCCAGCGCGATCGGCAGATCGTAATGCGAGCCTTCCTTGGGAAGATCGGCGGGCGAGAGGTTGACCGTGATCCGCCGGGGCGGCAGCGCGAGCCCGATCGCGGCGAGCGCGGCGCGCACCCGCTCGCGGCTTTCGGCGACCGCCTTGTCGGCCAGGCCGACGATGACGAAATGCGGCACGCCGGGGCTGACCTGCACCTGCACCTCGACGGCGCGTGCCTCCAGCCCGAGGAACGCCACCGTCGAGACGTGCGCGACCATCCAATGCCCCCCTGTTGCGGCGATGTTCCTAGTCGAAATCCCGCGCGAGTCGAGGGGGTTGCGCGCAGTTCCCGCCGCCGGGCGGGCCGCTTCGGCTTGCATAACGCCCGCGCGCCACCACATCGCCGCCACGATGCCCCGCCAAGGACGCACACCCGCCGGACGCGTGCCGGCGATGCGAATCGCCCTGCTCGTGCTGGGCTGGCTGCTGGTCGTGGCGAGCCCTGTTGTCGGCGCCTTGCCGGGACCGGGCGGGATCTTCGTGTTCGCGGCGGGGGCCGGGCTGCTGCTGCGCAACTCGCTGTGGGCAAAGCGGCGCTATGCGGCGTTCAAGCGGCGCTGGCCGCGCCACGGCCACTGGATCGATCGCGGCCTGCGCCGGCCCAGCGCGCGCCGCCGCCGCGACAGGGCGCGCGCGGAGAAGGCGGACGGGGGCGGGCCGGACGGAGGCGGATTGACTTTGCCCGGCGCTTTGCCTATCCGCCCGATCCGACAGAGGCCGCCCAACGGCGGCCCTTTTTATTCAGACGACGGGAAATGAGCGATGAAGCGCACCTTTCAGCCGAGCAACCTCGTGCGCAAGCGCCGGCACGGCTTCCGCGCGCGGTCGGCCACGCCGGGCGGGCGCAAGGTGCTCGCCGCGCGCCGCGCGCGCGGCCGCAAGACGCTCTCGGCCTAAGCGCCGGCCTGACGACCCTTACCAGGCGCGCCGATTTCCTGGCCGCGAACGGCGGCCAGCGCGCGCCCATGCCCGGATTCGTCCTTCTGGTCCGCCCGCGCGGCGACGATTCGCCGGCGATGCGCGTGGGCTATACCGTCACCCGGAAGATCGGCGGCGCGGTCGTGCGCAACCGCATGAAGCGGCGACTGCGCGAACTGGCGCGCGCCCTGCTCCCCACGCAGGGGATAAAGGGCGCCGACCATGTGCTGATCGGCCGCATGGGCGGCATCGGGCGCGACTTCGCGGTGCTGGGCCACGATCTTTCGCGCGCGCTTGCCAAGGTGCGCGCCAGGGTGACGCCCGCGCCGCCGCCCGAAACGCCACGATGATAGCGCGCGCGTTGATCCTGCTCGCGAAGGCATGGCAATGGGGGCCGTCGGCCGTCCTGCCGCCGACCTGCCGCTACCAGCCCTCCTGCTCGGCCTATGCTATCGAGGCGCTCAGGCGCTATGGGGCGCTCAAGGGCGGCTGGCTTGCCATAAGACGAATTTTTCGATGCCACCCCTGGGGGGGATCCGGCTTCGATCCGGTGCCATGAGGCCAAAGAGGCTGGGAGCGATCATCCGTGGATAATATGCGCAACATGATGCTGGCGATCGTCCTGATGGCGCTCGTGCTGTTCGGCTGGCCGGTGATGACGCAGCATTTCTTCCCGGCCGCGAATCCGCCCGCGACGAAGGTGGTCGACGGCAAGTCGGTCCCGCTGCCCAGCCCCGGCGCCGTCACCCCCGCGGCACCCGCCACCGGCGGCGCGACGACGCTGCGCGACCGCGCCGCGGTGCTGGGCGAGAGCCCGCGCGTGCGGATCGAGACGCCGCGCCTCCAGGGCTCGATCGCGCTCAGGGGCGCCGAACTCGACGATCTCGTGCTGCCCACCTATCGCGAGACGATCGCGAAGAACTCGCCGCCGATCCGGCTGCTCTCGCCCGCGGGCACGGCGGACACCTATTTCGCCAGCTTCGGCTGGGCGGGCAACGGGGTGACGCTGCCCGGCAAGGACAGCCTGTGGACGGCGAGCGGGGACGTGCTCGCGCCCGGAAGGCCGGTGACGCTGTCGTGGACCAACCCGCAGGGCATCCGCTTCCAGATCCGGCTCGCGGTCGACGACGGCTATATGTTCACGATCGACCAGTCGGTCGCCAACGGCGGCTCCGCGCCGGTCGCGCTGCGTCCCTACGGCCTCGTCTCGCGCGTCGGCGTGTCGAAGGATCCAAGCTCGCATACGATCCACACCGGCCCGATCGGCGCGTTCAACGGCAAGGCGAACTACAGCGTCAATTTCAAGGACCTCGACGGCGAGGGGCCGGCGGGAACCCGCTTCGCCAGCAAGGGCGGCTGGCTGGGCTTCACCGACAAATACTGGCTGACCGCGCTGATCCCCGATCAGAAGACCCCCGTGGACGCCAGCTTCCGCGCCGGCCCCGGCAGCAGCTATCAGGCCGATTTCACCACCCCGCCGACGATCGTGGCGCCGGGCGCGGAGGCGCATGCCACCTCGCGCTTCTTCGCGGGCGCGAAGGAGGTGAACATGCTCGATCGTTACGAGGATCGCCTGGGCATCACCCATTTCGGCAAGGCGATCGACTGGGGCTGGTTCGAGGTGCTGGAGAAGCCGATCTTCAAGGTGCTCGACTGGCTGTTCAGGGCGGTGGGCAATTTCGGGGTGGCGATCATCCTGCTGACCGTGCTGGTGCGCGGGCTGATGTTTCCGATCGCGCAGCGCCAGTTCCAGTCGATGGCGGCGATGCGCTCGCTCCAGCCCAAGATGAAGGCGCTCCAGGAACGCCACAAGGACGACAAGCCGAAGCTCCAGCAGGAGATGATGGAGCTTTACAAGCGCGAGAAGGTCAATCCGCTCGCCGGCTGCCTGCCGATCTTCATCCAGATCCCAATCTTCTATGCGCTCTACAAGGTGCTGATGCTGACGATCGAGATGCGCCACCAGCCCTTCGCGCTGTGGATCAAGGATTTGTCGGCGCCCGATCCGATGACGCCGGTGAACCTGTTCGGCCTGCTGCACTTCACCCCGCCGGGCTTCCTGGCGATCGGGGTGCTGCCGATCCTGCTCGGCGTCACCATGTATTTCCAGTTCAAGCTCAATCCGCAGCCGATGGACGACATGCAGAAGCAGGTCTTCTCGATCATGCCGTGGATCTTCATGTTCATCATGGCGCCGTTCGCGGCGGGCCTCCAGCTCTACTGGACGACCACCAACCTGCTCACCATCGCCCAGCAGAAATGGCTCTACAGCCGTCATCCGGCGTTGCAGCAGACACCGGCGAAATAGGGGGCGCGGCGACTTGGACGTGGATGAGACACCAGGGCGCGAGGATCTGACGGAGGCGGCGCGGCGGCTTTTCGCCGGGCCGGTCGCCTTCCTGAAATCGGCGCCCGCGCTTGCCCACCTGCCCCCGCCCGACGTGCCGGAGATCGCCTTCGCCGGCCGCTCCAATGTCGGCAAATCCTCGCTGCTCAACGCTCTCGCCGGGCGCAACGGGCTCGCGCGCACGTCGAACACGCCGGGGCGCACGCAGGAGCTGAACTTCTTCGACGTGGGCGATCCGCTCGTCCTGCGGCTGGTCGACATGCCCGGCTACGGCTTCGCCAAGGCGCCCAGGGACATGGTGCGCAAGTGGAAGTTCCTGGTGAACGACTTCCTGCGCGGCCGCGCGGTGCTCAAGCGCGCGCTCGTCCTCGTCGACAGCCGCCACGGGCTGAAGGATGTCGATCGCGACCTCATGAAGATGCTGAACGAGGCAGCGGTCTCCTACCGCCTCGTCCTCACCAAGACGGACAAGGTGAAGCCCACCGAGCTTGCCGCGATTCGCGATGCCGTCGCCGCCGAGGCGCGCACCCATGTCGCCGCCCACCCCGAGATCCTCGCGACGTCGGGCGAGACCGGCGAGGGCATCGCCGAGCTGCGCGCCGCCGTGCTGGAAGCGGCGATCGCCTGATCGGCCGTGGCATGACCACCACTGGTTCTAGACTTCCTGTTCCGGGCCGGTAAACCGTCACGGGCACGGGAGGGAATGCGGGTGCTCAAGCTCTTCATCGGTAACAAGGCATATTCCTCCTGGTCGCTGCGCGGCTGGCTGGCGCTCAAGCAATCGGGCCTGCCGTTCGAGGAGATCACCGTCCCCCTCTATGACGAGGCATGGGACAGGCGGCGCGAGGGCGACGAGTTCGCGCCCTCCTCCGGCAAGGTGCCGATCCTGTGGGATGGCGATATCGTCGTGTGGGACAGCCTGGCGATCGTCGAATATTGCGCGGAGAAGGCCGGGCGGGACCGCTTCTGGCCCGCCGACGACGGCGCGCGCGCGATGGCGCGGTCGATGGCGGCGGAGATGCATTCCAGTTTCGCGGCGCTGCGCCGCGAGCATTCGATGAACGTCCGCGTGCGCGTTCCCCCGCGCGCCCTGTCGTCCGATGTGCAGGCCGATGTCATCCGCATCGTCCAGCTCTGGGCGGAGGCGCGGGCGCGCTATGGCGGCACCGGCCCGTTCCTGTTCGGAACCTTCGGCGCGGCCGACATCATGTTCGCGCCGGTGGTGACGCGCTTCGTCACCTATTCGATCCCCCTCCCCCGCTTCGCCGCGCCCTATGTGGACGCGGTGCTGACCCATCCCTTCATGCAGGAATGGCTGGCCGGCGCGCAGGAGGAGCCGTGGGTGATCGAACGCTACGAGCCGCCCACGCCCGCCGCCTGACGCACCCGGCTCAGAGCGGCGATCCGTCCTCGCGCGTGCACCGGCCGGTGATCGGATCCCAGCGCATGTCGATGTCGGGATAGTGGCAAGGCGTGGTTTCGGCCAGGCCCATCGCCACGAAGGCGCAGGGCGCGCCGCTTTCGTTGACCAGATGGTGGCCGTTCGCCACCCCCATGGGAAAGGCGACGCAATCGCCGGCGCGAAGGGGCGTGCGCGTCCCCTCCTCCACCAGCACCGCCTCGCCCGATAGCATCACCAGGAACTCGTCCTCCCCCTCGTGCCAATGGCGCTGCGAGGAGATGCCGCCGGGTTCGAGCATCACATGGTTCACCTCGAAGTCACTGATCCCGCCCGCCTCGGCCAGCCTGCGGTAATGGCGCTTCGCCATCGGCGCGTCATGAGGCGGGGGATAGCCCGTATCGTTCCTGGGCGCGATGGCGTCGAGATCGATCCTGGGCATCGGACCCTTCGTCTAACCTGCTGATAACCGGATCTTTTATCGTGGCTTGGCGGATCGAACCGCCACCAAAAGCGGATGCTTCTGCCGGATACGATCCACTAGGCAAAACCAGTCGTGGAAGCTAGGCGAGCGCCATGACCGCCGCAATCGATCCCGTCGAGCTTGCCTCGCGCCTCATCGCCTGCCCCAGCGTGACGCCCGCCGATCGCGGCGCGCAGCGCGTGATCGCCGGGGCGCTGGAGGCGCAGGGCTTCACCGTCCACCGCTTCGCGGCGGGCGGGCCGCCCGACGGGCCGGTCGAGAACCTGTTCGCGATACGGGGCGAGGGCGGACCGCATTTCGCCTTCGCGGGGCATAGCGACGTCGTGCCCCCCGGCGACGGCTGGACGACCGAACCGTTCACGCCGACGATCCGGGGCGACCTGCTCCACGGGCGCGGCGCGGTGGACATGAAGGGGGCGATCGCCGCCTTCATCGCGGCGGCGGCCCGCGTGGCGGACCATCGGGGCACGTTGAGCCTGATCATCACCGGCGACGAGGAAGGGCCCGCCACCCACGGCACGCCGGCGCTGATGGAATGGATGGAGGCGCGCGGCCTGCGCCCCGACCTGTGCCTGGTGGGCGAGCCCACGTCGGACGCGCGGCTGGGCGACACGATCAAGATCGGGCGGCGCGGATCGGTCAACATATGGATCGACGTGCCGGGCACGCAGGGCCATGTTGCCTATCCCCATCTCGCCGACAATCCGGCGACGCGGCTGGTGCGCATCCTCGACGCGCTGACCGGCTGGCGGCTGGACGAGGGCAATCGCTGGTTCCAGCCATCCAATCTCGAAATCACCGATATCGACGTGGGCAATCCCGCCACCAACGTCATCCCCGGCCGCGCGCGCGCGCGGATCAACATCCGCTTCAATGACGAGCAGACGGGGACCGCGCTGGTCGAGCGCGTCCGCGAGGTCGTGGCAGACCACGCCCCGCGCGGCACGATCGACGCACGCATCTCGGGCGAGGCGTTCCTGACCCGGCCGGGCGCGCTTTCCGGCATGGTGAGCGACGCGATCGGGGAAGTGACCGGCCTCGTCCCGACGCTTTCGACCAGCGGCGGCACGTCGGACGCGCGCTTCCTCTCGCGCCTCTGCCCGGTGGTCGAGTTCGGCCTGCCCAACGCGACGATGCACAAGCTCGACGAGGCGGCCGCCGTCCCCGACATCCACGCGCTGACCGACATCTACGCGGCGATATTGCGGCGCGTCTTCGCCTGAACGTTGTGTTTGAGAAAGCGCGAAAGAGCGCTTTCCGGGAGCGCCGCCGACTTTCCCACACGCCCTGAAATCAATCCTCCCGGCGGCGGCGCAGGATCAGGTAGAGCGCCCCCGCCCCGCCATGGCGCGGATGGGCGACGCGCACCGCCGCGATCCGCCCCGCATGGCCGGAGGCGGCGAGCCAGTCGCCGATCGCGGCGCGGATCAACCCCCGCCGCTCGACACCCGGGCGTGGCGGGCGGCCGGTGACGACCAGCAGGACGCGCACATCGTCCGCCACCGCGCGCGCCAGCGCCGCCTCCAGCGCGGCATGGGCCCCCGCCAGCGTAT
>Ga0180221_1001553_pt1 | contig 14939 bp, 14 predicted proteins | sample eDN5th37CKraftMG_FD_151339 | JGI IMG/M metagenome (GOLD analysis project Ga0180221, IMG submission 151339) | Enriched Miracle-Growth compost microbial communities from Emeryville, California, USA - eDNA 5th pass 37_C Kraft MG (version 2) (version 2) ...
CTGCTCGACCAGCGGATCGTCGCCGGGCTCGGCAACATCTATGTCTGCGAGGCGCTGCACCGCGCGCATCTGTCGCCGAAGCGCCGCGCCGCAACGCTTGCCGACCGCCGCGGGGGGCCGGCGGAGCGCGCCGACGCGCTGGTCGAGGCGATCCGCGCGGTGCTCAACGCCGCCATCGAAGCCGGCGGCTCGTCGCTGCGCGACCATCGCCGCACCAACGGCGAACTGGGCTATTTCCAGCACCATTTCCGCGTCTATGACCGCGAGGGCGAACGCTGCCCGACACGCGGCTGCACCGGCTTGATCCGCCGTATCGTCCAGTCGGGGCGCTCGACCTTCTATTGCCCCGTGTGTCAGAAATAGATGTGCCAGACATAACGGCGCGCGCCACCGCCATCCCGGAGATCATGCTTATGGCCACTTATGAAAACATCGTCGTCGAAATCAGCGGCCGGGTCGGCGTCATCAGGCTCAACCGGCCGGCAGCGCTCAACGCATTGTCCTCGGCACTGATGGCCGAACTGGCGCAGGCGATCGCCGCCTTCGACGCCGACGCGCAGATCGGCGCCATGGTGCTCACCGGCTCGGAGAAAGCCTTCGCCGCCGGCGCCGACATCAGGGAGATGGCCGACAAGTCGTTCAACGACGTGCTGCTCAGCAATTTCGCCGGCAACTGGGACGCGCCGGCGCGCGCCCGCAAGCCGATCATCGCCGCGGTCGCCGGCTTCGCGCTCGGCGGCGGCTGCGAGGTGGCGATGCAGTGCGACCTGATCATCGCCGCCGACAATGCCAAATTCGGCCAGCCGGAAATCAAGCTCGGCGTCATTCCCGGCATCGGCGGCACGCAGCGCCTGACCCGCGCCGTCGGCAAGGCCAAGGCGATGGACCTGGTGCTCACCGGGCGGACGATGGACGCGGCGGAGGCCGAACGCTGCGGCCTGGTCGCGCGCGTCGTGCCGCTCGCCGGCCTGATGGACGAGGCGATGAAGGTGGCACAGACTATTGCCGGCATGAGCCTGCCCTCGGTGCTGCTGGCCAAGGAAGCGGTCAATGCGGCGCTCGAAACCTCGCTCGCCGAGGGCGTGCGCTTCGAACGCCGGGTGTTCCATTCGCTGTTCGCCACCGCCGACCAGAAGGAAGGCATGGCCGCCTTCGTCGGCAAGCGGCCGGCGGATTTCAAGCACAAGTAACGGCCCGGCCCGGCGCGCGCCATGCTCGGTCCCGACGAACTCGAACGCTATGCCCGCCACATCGTCCTGCACGAGGTCGGCGGCCCCGGCCAGGCGGCGCTCAAGCGCGCGCGCGTGCTGGTGGTCGGCGCCGGCGGGCTCGGCGCGCCGGTGCTGCTCTATCTCGCCGCCGCCGGCGTCGGCACGCTCGGCATCGTCGACGACGACACGGTGTCGCTGTCCAACCTGCAACGGCAGGTGATCCACACCACCGCCGATATCGGCGCCCGCAAGGTCGACAGCGCCGCCGCGCAGGTCGGCAGGCTCAACCCGCATGTCGCGGTCGAGACGCATGCGCTGCGGCTCACCGCCGACAATGCCATCGACATCATCTCGCGCTACGACATCGTCGCCGACGGCACCGATAATTTCGCCACGCGCTATCTCGTCTCCGACGCCTGCTTCTTCGCGAAGAAGCCGCTGGTGACGGCGGCGATCGGCACGTTCGACGGCACGCTGACGACGATCCGCGCGCATGAGCGCGGCGCCGGCGGCAGACCGAACCCGACCTATCGCTGCCTGTTTCCCGCGCCGCCGCCGGCAGGCAGCATCCCCGCCTGCGCGGAAGCCGGCGTGCTCGGCGCGCTGCCCGGCATCCTCGGCTCGATGATCGCGCTCGAAGTGATGCGCGAGATCGTCGGCTTCGGCGAAGGGCTCACCGGCCGGCTGCTGATGGTCGATGCGCGCGCCATGCGTTTCGAGACGATCGATTACGACTGGGACCCGAACAATCCGCTATCGGGCACGCATCCGACGATCACCACGCTGCGCTGAATATCCGCAGGCCCGTCTGCGGGTCGGCGCGCGGTCACAGCATCGAGGGCAAGACCCTGTCGGGCGGCCTGTGGCCGTCCATGAAGGTCTTGATGTTGATGATGACCTTCTCGCCCATGTCGATACGGCCTTCGAGCGTTGCCGAGCCCATATGCGGCAACAGCACCGCCTTGCCGGCGCGCGCCATCTTCACCAGCTTCGGATTGACGGCGGGCGCGTGCTCGAACACGTCGAGGCCGGCGCCGGCGATCGCGCCGCTGTCGAGCAGACGGGCGAGCGCGTTCTCGTCGATCACCTCGCCGCGCGCGGTGTTGACGATATAGGCGTCGGAGCGGATCAGCTTGAGCCGCCGCGCCGACATCAGATGATAGGTCGCCGGCGTATGCGGGCAATTGACCGAGATGATGTCCATGCGGGTGAGCATCTGGTCGAGGCTCTCCCAATAGGTGGCGTGCAGCTCTTCCTCGATCTTCGCCGCGACGCGCCGGCGGTTGTGATAGTGGATCTGCAAGCCGAAAGCCTGCGCGCGACGCGCCACCGCCTGGCCGATACGGCCCATGCCGATGATGCCGAGCCGCTTGCCCCAGATGCGCTTGCCGAGCATCCAGGTCGGCGACCAGCCGGGCCAGTCGCCGCCGTCGCAAAGCAGCGCCGCGCCCTCGGCGAGCCGGCGCGGCACCGCCAGAATCAGCGCCATGGTCATGTCAGCGGTGTCCTCGGTGAGCACGCCGGGCGTATTGGTGACGGTGATGCCGCGCTGGACGGCGGTGGCGACGTCGATATTGTCGACGCCGTTGCCGAAATTGGCGATCAGCTTCAACTGCTCGCCGGCCTTGGCGAGCAGCGCCGCGTCGATGCGGTCGGTGATCGTCGGCACCAGCACGTCGGCGGTTTTCATCGCCTCGGCAAGCTGCGCCTGCGACATCGGCTTGTCGTCGGCATTAAAGCGCGCGTCGAACAGTTCGCGCATCCGCAGCTCCACGCCATCCGGCAATTTGCGGGTGACGACGACAAGGGGCTTTTTGCCTTTGGCCATTCAGCCCTCTTTAACCCTGCTGGCGGACACTGCGGCCTCGTTTCCGGCGGAAATTCAAGTGGTTTCGGTCTTTCCTACCAGATGGCAATGACAAGAAAAAGCATTCGCCCGACGCTGATGGGCGCCATCGTGGCGATTCTGGTCATGACGCTGGCCATGGCGTATGCCGGCCCGGCGTCGGCGGCCGGCAATCCGAGCACCGGCTCGGTGAGCGGGCTGCCGCTGCCGCGCTTCGTCAGCCTGAAATCCGACCGGGTGAACGTCCGCGCCGGCCCCGACAAGGACCACGAGGTCCGCTGGGTCTATACGCGCCCCGGAATGCCGGTCGAGATCACCGCCGAGTTCGAGAACTGGCGGCGCATCCGCGACTGGGAGGGCAGCGAGGGCTGGGTCTACCATTCGCTGCTGTCGGGGCGGCGCACCGCCATCGTGGTGCCGAGCCTCAACGCCGACCTGGTGCCGCTGTTCGACGCTCCGCAATCCGATGCGGGGGTCGTCGCCAAGCTGCAATCCGGCGTGCTGGCGTCGATCCGGTCCTGTTCGGGAACATGGTGCCGCATCAGCGGCAAGGGGTTCGAAGGCTGGATGCGGCAGGAGCGCCTATGGGGCGCCTATCCCGGCGAGACGGTCGACTGAGCACGCACGCCGTCAACCAAAAAGCCCGGCAAATGCCGGGCTTTCTCAGAGTAGCAACACGATCTCGGCAGCCCTGAGGGGCTTTTGTCTCTGTCTGCTTTGTCGCGCTTTATTTATCGAGCTTGCGCAGCCGCACGACGACGTCGATGCGCGAGACTTCGTAGCCCTCCGGCGCAGTCGGCATCTTGCCGACGATCACGTCCTGGCCAGGGATATCGACGAGTTCGTTGGCTTCTTCGACGAAGAAGTGATGATGCTCGCTGGCATTGGTGTCGAAATAGGCTTTCGAGCCATCGACCGCGACCTGCCGCAGCAGGCCGACCTCGGTGAACTGGTGCAACGTGTTGTAGATTGTGGCGAGCGATACCGGCACCTTGGCGCGGGTCGCTTCCTCGTAGAGCATTTCGGCGGTCAGATGCCGGTCACCCTTGCCGAACAGGATCCAGCCGAGCGACATGCGCTGGCGCGTCGGCCGCAGACCGACGGTGCGCAGCATTGCCTTGACGTCGTGCCACGGACACCCCGTCATGTCGGATCGTTCCGCCGGCGCCGGTGCGCGCATCGGAGCCGCTTCGGTGAAAGACGAAATCCTGGTCCGCATCTCAGTCATGTCACGCCTAACAATTCCGTGGCTCGATGGGCCCGGCCAGACTGTTTCAATTGCAACATATACGAAGTGGACGAGCAGATGCAACTCCTTCGCAATGTCGATTTTGTCTCTACTTTCAAGCGATTCTAAGTTGTAGTAACCGGAAAAGATGGGATAACGGAACCGGCATTCAGGGCACGGGGGCGACTTTTGCGCTCCGTTCCCCTTATGTTAAGGACACAAGCTGTTAAGGACACAAGCGGTCGAAAAGCGCGCCGGGCGCGGGGCATAGTGCAGGGTCATGGGCGCGGAGCAATGGGCGCGGAGCAACAAGGATGACGAGCTGATGGCGAGCCGGCAGTCGAGTTTTGCCTATGAGGACCTCCTGGCCTGCGGCCGCGGGGAGCTGTTCGGCCCCGGCAATGCGCAACTGCCGCTGCCGCCGATGCTGATGTTCGACCGCATCACCGATATCTCCGAGGAGGGTGGCGAGAACGGCAAGGGGCTGGTCCGCGCCGAGTTCGACGTGAAGCCCGATCTCTGGTTTTTCGCCTGTCATTTCAAAGGCGATCCGGTGATGCCCGGCTGTCTCGGCCTCGATGCGCTGTGGCAGTTGCTGGGTTTCTTCCTCGGCTGGCTGGGGGCGCCGGGCAAGGGTCGGGCGCTCGGCCTCGGCGAGTTGAAGTTCACCGGCCAGGTGCTGCCGACCATGAAAAAGGTCGTCTACGGCCTCGAACTCAAGCGCGTGATGCGCGGCAAGCTGGTGCTCGGCATCGCCGACGGCTGGGTCTCCGCCGACGGTAATGTCATCTACAAGGCCATGGACCTCAAAGTCGGCCTGTTCCAGGATGCTCCGGCGGTCAGCGGGGCGCCGGCAGCCTGACCGTGCCCCCATCGGCGGCCGGACGGCGCGGGCGGCCGGCCTTCGATCACTGTCGGTCTTGCGCTATCGGTCATGCACTCTCGGTCTTGCACTCTCGGTCTTGCGCTGCCGCCGCCGTCAGGCCATGTGTGACCGGATCGTGGTTCCTCTGACGTCAGCGAGGCAGTGATGAGACGGGTTGTGGTCACCGGGATGGGCATCGTCTCGTCCATCGGAAACAACACGCAGGAAGTGCTGGCGAGCCTACGCGAGGCGAAATCCGGCATTTCGTTCTCCGACGAATACGCCAAGCTCGGCTTCCGCTCGCAGGTCTTCGGCATGCCGACGCTCGATCCCGCCGGCGCCGTCGATCGCCGCGCGATGCGCTTCCTCGGTCAGGGCGGCGCCTGGAACCATGTCGCCATGGAGCAGGCGATCCGCGACGCCGGCCTGGAGGAGACCGACATCTCCAACGAGCGCACCGGCATCATCATGGGCTCCGGCGGCCCCTCCGCGCGCGCCATCGTCGATGCCGCCGACATCACCCGCAGCAAGGGGCCGAAGCGCGTCGGCCCGTTCGCCGTGCCGAAGGCGATGTCCTCGACCGCCTCGGCGACGCTCGCCACCTGGTTCAAGATCAAGGGCGTCAACTATTCGATCTCCTCGGCCTGCGCGACTTCCAACCACTGCATCGGCAATGCCGCCGAGATGATCCAGTGGGGCAAGCAGGACATGATGTTCGCCGGCGGCTGCGAAGACCTCGACTGGACGATGTCGGTGCTGTTCGACGCCATGGGCGCGATGTCGTCGGGCTATAACGACCGGCCGGTGAAAGCCTCGCGTGCCTACGACCAGGACCGCGACGGTTTCGTCATCGCCGGCGGCGCCGGCGTGCTGGTGCTCGAAGAACTCGAACACGCCAAGGCGCGCGGCGCCAAGATCTACGGCGAGGTCGCCGGCTACGGCGCGACCTCCGACGGCTTCGACATGGTGGCGCCGTCGGGCGAAGGCGCGGTGCGCTGCATGAAGATGGCAACCGCCGGACTGAAGATCCCGGTCGACTACATCAACCCGCACGCGACCTCGACGCCGATCGGCGACACCAAGGAGATCGAGGCGATCCGCGAAGTGTTCGGCGACAAGTGCCCGCCGATCTCGGCGACCAAATCGTTGACCGGCCATTCGCTCGGCGCCACCGGCGTGCAGGAAGCGATCTATTCGCTGTTGATGATGAACAACGGCTTCATCTGCGAGAGCGCCAATATCGAGACGATCGACCCGGCCTTCGCCGACATGCCGATCGTGCGCGCGCGACAGGACGACGTGAAGCTTAACGCCGTGCTCTCCAACTCGTTCGGCTTCGGCGGCACCAATGCCTCGATCGCCTTCAAGCGGCTCGATGCCTAGAACGCAAATCGGAATGATGGGGCCGGATCGACCGGCCGGAACGGATCGGCCGGGGACTGACGAATGTCGGGATTGATGCAAGGAAAACGCGGCCTGGTGATGGGCGTCGCCAACGACCACTCGATCGCCTGGGGGATCGCCCGCACGCTGGCGGCGCACGGCGCCGAACTCGCCTTCACCTATCAGGGCGAGGCGCTCGCCAAGCGCGTCAAGCCGCTCGCCGAATCGGTCAATTCGTCGCTGCTGATACCGTGCGACGTCGAGGACATCGCCTCGGTCGACAAAGTGTTCGCCGACATCAAGGCCGCCTGGGGGACGATGGACTTCCTCGTCCATGCCGTCGCCTTCTCCGACAAGTCCGAACTGAAAGGCCGCTACGCGGATTCGACCCGCGAGAACTTCATCCGCACGATGGTGATCTCCTGCTACGCCTTCACCGAATCGGCCAGACGCGCCGCGGCGCTGATGCCGAACGGCGGCAGCATGCTGACGCTGACCTATAACGGCGGAGACCGGGCGATGCCGAACTACAATGTGATGGGCGTCGCCAAGGCCGGGCTCGAAGCCTCGGTGCGCTATCTGGCGGTCGATTTCGGCTTGCAGAACGTCCGCGTCAACGCCATCTCCGCCGGCCCGATCCGCACGCTGGCCGGCGCCGGCATCGGCGACGCGCGCTACATGTTCGCATATCAGCAGAAGCATTCGCCGCTAGGCCGTGGCGTGACGCTCGACGAGCTCGGCGGCGCCGGCCTCTATCTGCTCTCCGATCTGTCGGCCGGCGTCACCGGCGAGATCCATTTCGTCGATTCCGGCTACAACGTCATTGCCATGCCGCAGCCCGAGGCGCTACGCGCCGAGTTCGGCCACAACGACGAGAAGGACGCGGCGGAGTAATCCGCCGCCTCAGATCGCCTCGCCGCGCAACAGCTTCGGCACCTCGCCGGTGATGCCGGCGGCCTCGCGGATGAACAGCGATTTGAGCCCCGGCATACGCTCGACCATCCCCAGGCCCACGTCGCGCAGCAACCGCAGCGCGTCGGAGTGATTGGAGAACAGGCGGTTGAGGGCATCGGTCGTTGCGCCCATCAGCATGGTGTCGAAACGCCGCCAGCGCTGATAGCGCGCGAGCACGTCCGCCGCGCCGGGATCGAGCCCGATGCGCACCGCGTCGGCGATCACCTCGGCCAGCGCCGCGACGTCGCGAAGCCCCATATTCAGACCCTGCCCCGCAATCGGATGGATCACATGCGCGGCGTCGCCGATCAGCGCGATCCGCTCGGCAATGAACGAGCGGGCCGTGAACAGGCTGAGCGGGAAGGCGCGGCGCGGACCGACGAGCGTCATCTCGCCGAGCTTGTGGCCGAAGCGGCGCTCCAGCTCGGCCTGAAATTCGGCATCCGGCAGCGCGACGAGGCGCTCGGCGTCCCTCCTCGCCTCGGTCCACACCAGCGACGAGCGCCGGCCCTTCAGCGGCAGGATGGCGAAGGGACCGGCCGGCAGGAAATGCTCCTCGGCGCGGCCTTCGTGGTCGCGCTCATGCGCGACGGTGGCGACGATGCCGGACTGATCGTAGTTCCAGCCGTGAAAGGCGATGCCGGCACGCTCGCGCACGCCGGAGCGCGCGCCGTCGGCGCCGACCAGCAGCCGCGCCGCGATCACCGTCCCGTCCGCCAGCGACACATCGATCCCCGCCGGCGACAGCCTGGACGCCACCACCGGATGCACCGACAGCACGACGCCGACGGCCTTGGCCTTTTCCGTCAGCGCGTCGATCAGATGGCGGTTCTCGATCATGTGCGCGAACGGCTCGGACGGTTGCCGGTATCCCGGCTGATGTCCCGGCTCGCTGGCGAAGCTCAGCAGCGCCGGCCGCACCGCGTCGCCGAGCTTGCTGTCGGTGATCACCATGTCGAGGATCGGCTGCGCCTGTCCCGCCACAGGCTCCCACACGCCGAGCGCCTCGAACAGCCGCCGCGCGCCGACCGCGATCGCCGAGGCGCGCCCGTCGCGCGATTCGGGCGTCGCCAGAGCCGGGTCGGCGACCAGCACCTGAAACCCCTCGCCGAGCGACTGACGCAATGCAATCGCCAGCGCCAGCCCGGCAAAGCCGGCGCCGGCGATGACGACATCGCTGCGGCGCGCTGCCTGTTCGGTCTGCCGTTGGTTTGCCACGATGAGGTCCGATCCCCGGTTGACGGTTTTGCTGCGACTTGATTTTTCGCCGCGCAGCCTAGAGCTTTTCCGCCGGCGATGGAACGCGATGCGCCTGCGACACCTTGATTGACTTTCCGCCGACGGCCGGACGTTACTAACGCGGAGCCGGCCGAATCGTCTCCTGCCGCCGGCAGATATCAAGGTCGCATCGGGTCCGCATCAGGACTGCATCAAGGTTGCACCATGCCGAGTCCCGTTTCGGACCTGCTGTCGATCCTCGATCTCGAACAGCTCGACCTCAACCTGTTCCGCGGCCGCTCGCCACGATCGAAATGGCAGCGGGTGTTCGGCGGACAGGTGATCGCGCAGGCGCTGGTCGCCGCGATCCGCACCGTCGACGGCCGGCCGCCGCATTCGCTGCACGCCTATTTCATCCTGCCGGGCGATCCCAAGCGGCCGATCATCTACGACGTCGACCGGGTCCGCGACGGGCGCAGCTTCACCACCCGCCGCGTCACCGCGCGTCAGCACGGCCATCCGATCTTTTCGATGCTGGCCTCGTTCCATGTCGAGGAACCGGGCCTCTCGCATCAGGAACCGATGCCGCCGATCCCTCCGCCCGACGAGCTTCCGGGTAGCCTCGAGGCGCGCCGCCACCTGCTGCCGGCGATGCCCGGCCCCGTCCGCAGCTATTTCGAACGCGAACGGCCGATCGACCTGCGTCCGGTCGACGACCGTTATGGCGGCAAGGCGATCCCCGACGGCCGTTTCCATATGTGGATTCGCGCCAATGAGCGGCTGCCGGACGATCCGGCGATCCACCAGAGCATCCTGGCTTATGCCTCCGACATGACGCTGCTCGACACGGCGCTGGCGCGCCATGGCCGCAGCCTGTTCGAGGACGATTTCATGGGCGCGAGCCTCGATCACGCGCTCTGGTTCCACCGGCCGTTCCGCGCCGACGAATGGCTGCTCTACGCACAGGACAGCCCGAGTCTCGGCGGCGCGCGCGGCTTCTCGCGCGGCCTGATCTACAAGCAGGACGGCACGCTCGTCGCCTCGGTGGCGCAGGAAGGGCTGGTGCGCGAGAAACGCCCGGTCAAAAAGGGTGGTGAGGATGCGTGAGCACCGTCACCGCGCCGGCAGATCGGGGCGGCTGGTGCTTGCCGGCCTGCTGCTGTTCGCGGCGAGCGCCATCGCCACGATGCCGGCCTGTGCCGCGAGCGGCCGCCGTCCGGCCCCGCCCGGAGCGCCGGCAGGAGCGCCGGCGGAATATACGCGGTTCTCGGCGGCGGAACTGACGCGCGGTTTTCTGGCGCTGGCCTTCGGCTCCGATCTGCGCGTCGGCGGCAAGCCGCGCGGCATCCGCAAATTCGTCGAACCGGCGCGCGTTATCGTGCTCGATCAGGGCTCGGTGCCGCGCGCCGACGCCTACAAGGCCGTGGTGAGCCACTTCGCGGCCAGCATTCCGCACCTGACCGTGACGCTCACCGACGATTCCGCCGCCGCCAATGTCATCGTCCGGCTGATCGACGAGAAGCGCTTCATCGCCGCGATGGAACAGGCGTTCGGAAAAAGCGTCGCCCGCGCCTTCGTTGCGCGTACCGATCCGCAGTGCATGACCAGCATCACGTCGCGGCCGGACGGCACCATCCAGCGCGCCGACGTGTTCGTCATCACCGATCAGGGCGACGACGTGTTCTACGACTGCGCCTATCACGAGACGCTGCATGCCTTCGGCCTGTCGAACCATGCCGACCGCAATCCGTGGACGACGCTCAACCAGAACCGCGTCGTCGGCTATCTGTCGGTCTACGACCGCACCTTGCTGACGCTGCTCTACGATCCGCGCATCCGGCCGGGCATGACGACGGCACAGGTCAAGCGCGCCTTGCCGGCCGCCATCGCCAGCCTGCCGAAACCGCCCGACTAGAGCATGATCCCGAAAAGTGCGAAGCGGTTTTCGGGATCATGCTCCAACAAAAAGATCAGCGACGGGTCTGATTCAACGAAGTTGGATCAGACCCTGAGGCGGCCCGCGCGCGATCCCGATCAATGCGGCTGCTGCGCCGCCGCATGATTGTCCGACACAATCAGGCGCTCCTCGCTGCGCGTCTCGCCGGCGGCTTCCAGCACCGGATAGGCGACCGCCACCAGATGCGAATGGATGCGGCGTAGATCGCGCAGCACATCGAGATGCAGCGAGGTCGTCTCCAGCGATTCCGGCCGCCCCTCGCGCAGGCGCGCCAGATGCCGGTCGGCGGCCACCAGTTCCTCGTTGCGCAGGATGGCTTTTTCCTCGACGAGGCAGCGCGCCGCCGCCACGTCGCTCGACATGAACACCGACAGCGCCATTTTCAGGCTGCCGAGGATGCGCCGATGAAACGCCTCCAGCTCGGCCGCGCCTTCGACCGAGAATCGCGCCTGGTGCCGGATCTTCTTGACCACCGTCTCGCACAGATTCTTGTCGATGATGTCGCCGATATGTTCGAGATTGATGGCGAAGGAGATGATCTCCATCGCCCGCTGTCCCTCCGTCTCGCTGAGCGAGCCACGGGTCAGCTTGACGACGTAGAGCTTGATCGCCTCGTCGAGACGATCGACGATATCGTCCATGCGCGACACCTCGACCACCAGATGGCGGTCGTTGGTCATCAGCGCGGTCATCACCTGGCGCAGCATCACCTCGATCAGATCGCCGACGCGCAGCGTCTCGCGTGCCGCATCGCCGAGCGCCAGCGACGGCGTGTCGAGTTCGCTTTCGTCGAGATAGCGCGGCGCGCCCGGATCGGCGGCGCGGCGCGGCGCCGGCAGCATCCAGACCAGCAACCGCGCCAGCGGATCGAGCAGCCCGATAAACAGAACGGCAGTCGCGACGTTGAACGCGACGTGAAACGCCGCCGTCATCTTCGCCGGGTCGGGAACCAGGTCGCGCGCCAGCGCGGCAAGCGGATGCAGGAACGGCAGCACCAGCGCGATGCCGACGAGCCGGTTGATGAGATTGCCGACAGGCATGCGTCGTGTCGACAGATCGCCGAATGTCCCGCCCTCGAACACCGGATTGATGGCGCTGCCGAGATTGGCGCCGAGCACCAGCGCCAGCGTCGCCTCCGGCGTGACGAAGTTGGAATAAGCGAGCGACATGATCAGCAGCACCACCGCGACGCTCGAATGCGCCGCCCAGGTGATGAGCGCGGCAACCAGGATGCAGAACACCGGATCGTCGGTGATGGCGCCGAGCAGCGAGCGGACCACCGGCGCGTTTTCCGCCGGCGCCAGGCTGGTCAGCAGCAGATGCAGGGATAGCAGCATCAGCCCGAGGCCGATGGCGACACGACCGAGATCGCGGGCGCGGCCGCTCTCGCTGCTCTTGAAGGCGATCACGCCGATCAGCACCAGCGCCGGCGCCAGCGCCGACAGATTAAACGACAGCACCTCGACGATCAGCGTCGTGCCGATATTGGCGCCGAGCATGACCGCCAGCGCCGGAACCAGCGCCATGGTGCCATCGGCGGCGAAGGAGGCGGTCATCAGCCCGGTCGCGGTACTGCTTTGCAGGAGCGCGGTGAGCCCGAGGCCGGCGGACATCGCCGAAAACCGATTGCCCAGCGCCGTGCGCATAGCGTGGCGCAAGCCATTGCCGAACGCCCGCAGGATACCGCTGTGGACCATGTGCAGGCCCCACAGCAGCAGCGCCACCCCACCCATCAGATCGAGAAGAACCAGCGTACCCACATCAGACCTTCATTATCCTGCCCGACCCGCACCGCCGGCACCGTCGAAGCATCACGGCGCCGGTGATGAAATTCTGGGCAGCCGTGACACAGGTTTCATCCGTTCCCGTCGGCGACCGCGCCGACGAAGCGTGCCGCAACGCCCCGCACACCCGCCGCCACGGCAAATTCCCTCCGGGAATCAGCAACATGCCGCATCTGCGCGGATTTGGCACGCCGTTTGATTGGTGAAGGACGGCACCGCCGGCAGCCATTGCGGCCGCAGGCGGGCCGGTGCGGCTTTCGTGCGCATCCCTCAACCACGCAAATGGGGCGCCAGCGGGGAATTCAATCCATGAAGATCGTCATGGCCATCATCAAGCCTTTCAAGCTCGACGAGGTGCGCGACGCGCTCACCGCGGCCGGCGTGCAGGGGCTGACCGTTACCGAGGTCAAAGGCTACGGACGGCAGAAGGGTCACACCGAAATCTATCGCGGTGCCGAATACGCCGTGAGCTTCCTGCCGAAACTGAAGATCGAGATCGCCATTGGGTCCGATCAGGTCGACCGGGTGGTTGCCGCCATCGCCGGCGCCGCCAGAACCGGCCAGATCGGCGACGGCAAGATTTTCGTCTTCGAACTCGACCACGCGGTGCGCATCCGCACCGGCGAAACCGACACCGCGGCGCTGTGACAGGACAGCCGGCATCAGCGACGTCATCAGCGACATGGAGTAAGGCCATATGATCTTCAATTCCGCATCCCGCCGCGTCGGGATATTCGCACGGGGCTTGCTTGCCCTCGGCACCGCCTGCACGCTCGCGGCTCCAGCTCTGGCACAGGCTGCGGCGGAGCCGAAACTCGACACCGGCGACACCGCCTGGATGCTGACATCGACAGCCCTGGTGCTGATGATGACCATCCCCGGTCTTGCCTTGTTCTACGGCGGCATGGTCCGCCGCAAGAACGTGCTGGCGACTGTCACCCAGTGCTTCGCCGTCACCTGCCTGGTCACGGTGCTATGGATGATCGCCGGCTATTCGCTGGCGTTCACCGAAGGCGGTCTCAACGCCTATATCGGCAGCCTCTCGAAAGCGATGCTCGACGGCGTCAGCAACGCCACGGTCAACACGCTGGCGCCGACCATCCCGGAATGGGTGTTCATCACCTTCCAGATGACGTTCGCGATCATCACGCCGGCCCTCATCACCGGCGCTTTTGCCGAGCGGATGAAGTTCTCGGCGCTGATGTGGTTCATGGGCCTGTGGCTGCTTCTCGTCTATATCCCGATCGCGCACTGGGTGTGGGGCGGCGGCTTCCTCGGCTCGGCCGGCGTGCTCGACTTTGCCGGCGGCACCGTCGTGCATATCAATGCCGGCATCGCCGGTCTCGTCGCGGCGCTGATCATCGGCCCGCGCAAGGGCTACGGCACGGTCAACACCGCGCCGCACAATCTCACCTGGTCGCTGATCGGCGCCTCGCTGCTGTGGGTCGGCTGGTTCGGCTTCAACGCCGGCTCGGCGGCCGGCGCCAACGCGCTTGCCGGCGCGGCGATGATCAACACGCAGGTCGCCACCGCCGGCGCCGCGCTCGCCTGGATGACCTGCGAGTGGCTGATCCTGAAGAAGCCGAGCCTGCTCGGCATCATCTCGGGCGCGGTCGCCGGCCTCGTTGCGGTGACGCCGGCCGCCGGCTTCGTCAATCCGAAGGGCGCGCTGATCCTCGGCATCCTCGCCGGCATCGGCTGCTACGCCGCCGCGGTGCATCTGAAGAAGGCGCTCGGCTACGACGATTCCCTCGACGTGTTCGGCGTCCACGGAGTCGGCGGCATCATCGGTGCAATCCTCACCGGCGTATTCGCCGACGCGGCGATCAACGAACTGGGCAAGGACGCCAGCGTCGCGACACAAGTCTACGGCGTCGCGGTGACGATCGTCTACACCGCGGTGGTGAGCGCCATCCTCCTCTACGCCATCAAGGCGACGATCGGCCTGCGGCCGAGCCTGCAGGAGGAAGAAGAGGGCCTCGACATCACCCAGCACGGCGAAACCGTGCAGCAGTAAAGCACAAGCTACGGTCGGGGCATTCCCCGGCAACCGCTCCGGCCGCGAGAGAGACCCCGGTTCGTCAAGAGCCGGGGTCTTTCGCATCGCACCGTCCGCGACCGAGCGGGTGGGCAGCCGCCGGCCGAGATGGGCAAGGCGGCGCGCCTGTCGCAGACGAACGTCTTTCCTCGCGGCTCTCCCGTGATAGGCTAGCTAACGGGGTGCGACCAGGAGCAGACAGGTAACCTGACGGTTGCCCAACGAGAGGAGTTCGTGTGGCCACGGTCCTGATGGATTCCGACACCACCACCCAGACCGCATCCGATGGCGTGCCGGCGCCGATGTCCGGCTCCCCCCGCATCCGGGTCCGCGACCTCGGCAAGCGTTACGGTGCGCTCGAGGTCTTCCGCGGCATCAGCTTCGACGTCGGCGCCCGCGAGATCGTCGCCATCGTCGGCCCCTCGGGCTGCGGCAAAACCACGCTGTTGCGCTGC
>Ga0180221_1001555_pt1 | contig 14922 bp, 9 predicted proteins | sample eDN5th37CKraftMG_FD_151339 | JGI IMG/M metagenome (GOLD analysis project Ga0180221, IMG submission 151339) | Enriched Miracle-Growth compost microbial communities from Emeryville, California, USA - eDNA 5th pass 37_C Kraft MG (version 2) (version 2) ...
CGCCGTTCGTCGACTACCTCAAGAAGTACGCGGACGCACCGTTCCTGGTGCGGCTGGAGGAGAAGGACGGCGCGTACGTGCCGGGCAAGTTCCTCACCGCCGCGGACGTGGACGACGCCGTCCTGCCCGGCGCGTCGACGGCGACCCACCCCCACTTCCGGACGTTGCTCCTGGACGCCGACGGCGCCGTCGTCGCGCCGAACGGCACGCTCGCCGACCGCTACGGCGAGGCCGGCGAGGGCCGCTGGAACCTCGACCTGGGCGACGTCGACCCCCTGCTGTCGGTGGCCGACGGCGCGGCGGCCGGCGAGACGGGTACCGCGGCGGTGCTCCTGCCCCGGTTCGACGTCGTCCCCGCCGGCGCCGGCGAATCCGACAGTGCCGACAGGGACCAGCAGGCCCACCTCGGCGGCAAGGGTGTGCTCACGCGCGGCGTGCCGACCCGCCGCGTGGGCGGGCACCTGGTCACCACGGTCTTCGACCTGCTGCTCGCGCAGTACGGCGTCGAGCGGCCGGAGCTCGGGCTGCCGGGCGAGTGGCCCGCGGGCTACGACGACGCGTCCGCGCCGGGCACCCCGGCGTGGCAGGAGGAGATCACCGGCGTGCGGGCCGCGGACGCCGCGCAGATCGGCCGGGAGTTCGCCCAGAACGCCGAGGACTCGGGCGGGCGCTCGATGATCATCATGGGCGCGGGCGCGAACCACTGGTTCCACTCGGACACGATCTACCGCGCCTTCCTCACGCTCACGACCATCACCGGCTGCCAGGGCGTCAACGGCGGCGGATGGGCGCACTACGTGGGTCAGGAGAAGTGCCGCCCGGTCACCGGGTGGGCGCAGTACGCGGGCGGGCTGGACTGGGTGCGCCCGCCTCGGCAGATGATCGGCACCGGCTGGTTCTACCTGGCGACCGACCAGTGGCGCTACGACGGGATGCCGGCCGACGCCCTCGCCTCCCCGCTCGCCCCCGGCCGGCTCGCGGGGCGCACGACGGCGGACGCGCTCGTGGAGTCCGCGCAGCGCGGCTGGATGCCGAGCTACCCGACGTTCGACCGCAACCCGCTGGACCTCGTGGACGAGGCGCGGGCGGCGGGCGTCGAGCCCGAGCAGCACGTCGTCGACGAGCTCCGCGCGGGTCGCCTGCGGTTCGCCTGCGAGGACCCGGACGACCCGGCGAACTTCCCCCGCGTGCTGACGATCTGGCGGGCGAACATCCTCGGCTCCTCCGGCAAGGGGAACGAGTACTTCCTCCAGCACCTGCTCGGCACGGACGCGTCGGTCCTCGCGGACGAGGCGCCGCCCGGGCGCCGTCCGGCGTCGATGACCTGGCACGACGAGGCTCCGCGCGGCAAGCTCGACCTGCTGGTCACGATGGACTTCCGGATGACGAGCACCACGCTGTTCTCCGACGTCGTGCTGCCCGCGGCGACCTGGTACGAGAAGCACGACCTGTCGAGCACGGACATGCACCCGTTCGTGCACTCGTTCAACCCGGCGATCGACCCGCCGTGGCAGACGCGGACGGACTTCGACACGTTCCACACGCTGGCGAGGCTGGTCTCGCAGCTGTCCGAGGAGCACCTGGGCGTGCGCGAGGACCTGGTCGCCACTCCCCTGCTGCACGACTCCCCCGACGAGCTTGCGGTGCCGCACGGCACGCTCACCGACGCGGGCGCGCCGATCACGGAGCGCGAGCTCGTGCCGGGCGTGACGATGCCGCGCCTGCAGGTGGTGCGACGCGACTATCCGGCGTTCGCGGCGCGCATGGCGGCACTCGGGCCGCTCACCGACTCGAAGGGCATGGCGACCAAGGGGGTCCCGTTCATGCCGGACGAGGAGGTGCGCAAGCTCGGGCAGGTCAACGGCCTGGTGGCGTCCGGTCCCGCGGCCGGGCGCCCCCGCCTGGACCGCGACACGCACGCCTGCGAGACGATCCTGGCCCTGTCCGGCACCACGAACGGCCGCCTCGCGGTGCAGGGGTTCGAGCACCTCGAGAAGCGCACCGGGCAGCGGATGGCGGACCTGGCGCGCGACGACCAGGCCAAGCGGGTCACCTTCCCGGACGTGCAGTCGCGCCCGACGACGGTGATCACGTCCCCGGAGTGGTCCGGGTCGGAGCACGGCGGGCGCCGGTACACGGCGTTCGCGGTGAACGTGGAGCGGCTCAAGCCGTGGCACACGCTCACCGGGCGCCAGCACTTCTACCTCGACCACGACTGGATGATCGAGCTGGGCGAGCAGCTGCCCGTCTACCGGCCGCCGCTGGACCTGCACCACCTGTTCGGCGACTCGCCGCGCCCGGGAGCGTTCGACGACGGGCGGTCCGACGGCAGCGGCACCGGGCACGCGGCCGTCGCGGTGCGCTACCTGACGCCGCACTCCAAGTGGTCCATCCACTCGGAGTACCAGGACAACCTGTTCATGCTGTCGCTGTCGCGCGGCGGCCCGAACATCTGGATGAGCCCGGCGGACGCCGCGAAGATCGGCGTCAAGGACAACGAGTGGATCGAGGCGGTCAACCGCAACGGCGTCGTCGTCGCGCGCGCCGTCGTCTCCCACCGCATGCCCGAGGGCACCGTGTACATGCACCACGCCACGGACCGCACGGTGGACGTGCCCCTCGCCGAGACCTCCGGGCGCCGCGGCGGCATCCACAACTCCCTGACGCGCATCCTGCTGAAGCCCACGCACCTCGCGGGCGGGTACGGGCAGCTCACCTACGCGTTCAACTACCTCGGCCCCACCGGCAACCAGCGCGACGAGGTCACGGTCATCCGACGCCGCTCGCAGGAGGTGCGTTACCAGTGAAGGTCATGGCGCAGATGTCGATGGTGATGAACCTCGACAAGTGCATCGGGTGCCACACCTGCTCGGTGACGTGCAAGCAGGCGTGGACGAACCGCACCGGCACCGAGTACGTCTGGTTCAACAACGTCGAGACCCGCCCCGGCCTGGGCTACCCGCGTACCTACGAGGACCAGGACACCTGGCAGGGCGGCTGGGTGCGCACCAAGCGCGGCAAACTCAAGCTGCGCGCCGGCGGGCGGGCCAAGAAGCTCGCGTCGATCTTCGCGAACCCGAAGCTGCCGTCGATCCACGACTACTACGAGCCGTGGACGTACGAGTACGACATGCTGCTCAGCGCCCCGCAGGGCGAGCACACGCCGGTCGCGAAGCCCAAGTCCCTGCTCACCGGCGACGACATGTCGATCCAGTGGTCGGCCAACTGGGACGACGACCTCGGCGGCTCCACCGCGACGATGCAGGACGACCCGATCCTCAAGCACATGAGCGAGCACGTCGCCGAGGAGCTCGAGCAGACGTTCATGTTCTACCTGCCGCGCATCTGCGAGCACTGCCTCAACCCGTCCTGCGTCGCCTCCTGCCCGTCGGGCGCGATGTACAAGCGCGTCGAGGACGGCATCGTGCTCGTGGACCAGGACCAGTGCCGCGGCTGGCGCATGTGCGTCACCGGCTGCCCGTACAAGAAGGTCTACTTCAACCACAAGACCGGCAAGGCCGAGAAGTGCACGCTGTGCTACCCGCGCCTCGAGGTGGGCCTGCCCACCGTGTGCTCCGAGACGTGCGTGGGCCGCCTGCGCTACCTCGGCCTCGTCCTGTACGACGCCGACAAGGTGGGCGCGGCCGCCGCCACGGAGGACGAGCACGACCTCCTGGCCGCCCAGCGGTCGGTGTTCCTCGACCCGAACGACCCCGAGGTCGTCGCCGCGGCCCGCCGCGAGGGCATCCCCGACGACTGGATCGAGGCCGCGCAGCGCTCCCCGATCTGGAAGCTCATCTCCGACTACGAGGTCGCGCTGCCCCTGCACCCCGAGTACCGGACGCTGCCCATGGTCTGGTACATCCCGCCGCTGTCGCCCGTGGTCGACGTCGTGGCCAGCTCCGGCAACGACGGCGAGGACGGTCGCACCCTGTTCGCCGCCATCTCGCAGCTGCGCATCCCGCTGGAGTACCTGGCCGGCCTCTTCACCGCCGGGGACACCGGGCCCGTCGAGCGGGTGCTGCGCCGGCTCGCCGCGATGCGGTCGGGGATGCGCGAGGTGAACCTCGGGCGCGAGTTCCCCGAGGAGAACGCCGAGGCCGTCGGCATGACCGGCGACCAGGTGCAGGAGATGTACCGCCTGCTCGCCGTCGCGAAGTACGAGGAGCGGTACGTCATCCCGACCGCGCACACCGAGGTGGCGCGCGAGCTGGAGGAGATGGCCTGCTCCCTCGACTTCGAGGGCGGCCCGGGCATGGGCGGCGCCGGACCGTTCGGCTCGTCGTCGGGCCAGCCGACCCCGGTCGCCGTGGAGAACTTCCACGCGCTCGCCGCCCGGCAGACGGCGGACTCCCCCTACGGCCCGTCCACCCCCGGGCGCGTCAACCTGCTCAACTGGGACGGCAACGGCCGGCCCAGCGGGCTGTTCCCGCCGGAGGACTCCGGCGGCGGCGAGCCGCCCGACAGCCCCGGCAGCCTGCCGGGCGGCCGCCAGGACGCCGCCCCCGACGAGCCCCACGGCTTCGACGGGAGCGCGCGATGAGCCGGCTGGCCTTCCTGCCCCGGCCGGGCGTCCGCGCGAAGCGGCTCGACCCGCTCGCGCCGGTCGCGCTGGGCGACGACGACCGCGCCGTCGCGCACATGGCCGCCTCCGTGCTGCTCGCCTACCCCGACGACGCGACCCTGGCGGCCGCGCCCGTCGTGCGCGACGCCGTCGAGCACCTGCCCGCACCCGTGCGCGACCGCCTCGCCGGGCTCGCCACGACCCTGCTCGACGGCGAACCCGGCGCCCTGCAGGAGCAGTACGTCGCGACGTTCGACCTCAAGCGCCGCTGCGCGATGTACCTGTCGTACTACGCCGCCGGCGACACGCGGAAGCGCGGCGCGGCCCTCGTGCGGTTCGTCGAGGCCTACCGGGCCGCCGGGTTCGAGACCACCGGCGACGAGCTGCCCGACTACCTGCCGACCGTCCTGGAGCTGTCCGCCCGCGGCGGGCCCGACGGCGCGCGGATCGCCGGCGCGCTGCTCGCGGCGCACCGGGACGGCATCGAGGTGCTGCGCTCGGCTCTCGCCGCGCAGCGCTCGGCCTGGACGGCGGCGGTCGAGGCCGTGAGCCTCACCCTCCCACCCGTCGACGCGGCCACCGCCGAGCGCGTCGCCGACCTGGTCGCCGCCGGGCCGCCCGCGGAGCTCGTGGGGCTGAGCGGCTACGGGGACGGCGGGGACGCCGGGTACGGGAACGAGGGGAAGGACCTGCCATGGGCCTGACGGACGCGACCGCCGACAAGATCATCCTCTGGGTCGTGCTGCCCTACGTGACCTTCGCCGTCCTGGTCGTGGGGTCGATCTGGCGGTACCGGTACGACAAGTTCGGCTGGACCACCCGCTCCAGCGAGCTCTACGAGAAGCGCCTGCTGCGCTGGGGCTCGCCGCTGTTCCACTTCGGGCTGCTGTTCGTGGTGCTCGGGCACTTCCTGGGCCTCGTGATCCCCCAGTCGTGGACCGAGGCGGTCGGGATCAGCGAGGGCTTCTACCACTTCATCGCGACGTCGATGGGGTCGCTCGCCGCCGTCGTCGCCGTCGCCGGGCTGCTCATCCTCATCTACCGGCGCCGCTCCACCGGGCCGGTGTTCCTCGCCACCACCCGCATGGACAAGACCATGTACGTGTTCCTCGCCGGGTCCCTGCTGTCGGGGGCGTGGGCCACCGTGCAGACGCAGCTCCTGGCGGGCGGCCACGGCTACAACTACCGGGAGACGATCTCGCCCTGGTTCCGGTCCCTGTGGTACCTGCAACCGCAGCCCGCGCTCATGGAGGGCGTGCCCGCCGCGTTCCAGGTGCACATCGTGGCGGCGATGCTGCTGTTCGCGCTGTGGCCCTTCACCCGCCTGGTGCACGCGTTCTCCGCCCCCGTGCAGTACCCGTTCCGGCCCTACGTGGTCTACCGCTCCCGCGAGGCGTCGGTGTCGTCGCGGGCCCCGCGGCCCGGCTGGGACCCCACGGCTCCGCCGCGCTGACCACCCGACCGTCCGCACGCCTGGAGGAACGCCATGACCGCGGCACCCACTCCCGGACCGACCGGCGCCACGGCCGCCCCGGCCGTCCAGGGCAACGCCACGCAGCTCGCCCTCGCGACGACCGGGTTCGCGATCTGCTTCTGGGCCTGGGCGCTGCTCGGCCCCCTCGGCAACAGCTACGGGCAGCTGTACGCCCTGTCCGACTTCGAGGTCTCGGTGCTGGTGGCCGTCCCGGTCATCGTCGGGTCGCTGGGCCGCATCCCGATCGGCGCGCTCACCGACCGGTTCGGCGCCAAGGTGATGTTCCCGCTGTGCGCCGCGCTGACGATCGTGCCCGTGCTGTTCATCGGGTTCGTCGCGAACAGCCTCGTGTGGCTGCTGATCGGCGGCTTCCTGCTCGGCCTGGGCGGCACGACCTTCGCCATCGGCGTCCCCTTCGTGAACAGCTGGTACCCGCCCGCCCGGCGCGGCACCGCGATCGGGATCTTCGGGGCCGGCATGGGCGGCACGGCGATCGCGTCGTTCTCCACCGTGCCGATCCGCGACGCGTGGGGCGAGGGAGCCCCGTTCATCATCGTCTCGGTGTTCCTCGCCGTCTTCGCCGTGGCGTCGCGGATGCTGCTGCGGGACTCCCCCGCGTGGTCGCCCGGCACCGGCGGCGGCATGTGGGCCCGCACGTGGGCGACCCTGAAGATCCCCGCCACCCTGCAGCTGTCCTGGCTGTACGCGATCGGCTTCGGCGGCTTCGTCGCGTTCTCCGTGTACCTGCCCACGTTCCTGCAGAACGCGTACGGCCTCAGCGCGAGCGACGCGTCGTTCCGCACCGCCGGATTCGTGGTGCTGGCGGTGGTGTGCCGCCCGATCGGCGGCACGCTGTCCGACCGGGTCGGCGGCGTGCCCGTGTCGATCGTGTGCTTCGCCGTGGTGACCGTGTTCGCGGCCGTGATCATCGCCCAGCCCGCCCTCGTCCCCGGCGCGACGGTCGCGTTCCTCGGCATGGCCGCGGCGCTCGGGGCGTCGTCGGGCGCGACGTTCGCCCTGGTCGCGAAGATGGCCCCGCCGGACAAGGTCGGGGCGGTGACGGGGGTCGTCGGGGCGGCCGGCGGCCTGGGCGGGTTCATCCCGCCGCTCATCATGGGCGCCGTGTACGGGGCGCAGGGCGACTACGGCATCGGGTTCGGGCTGCTCGCCCTGACGGCGCTGCTGACGCTGCTGTTCACCCTCGGCCCGGTGCGCCGGCGCGTGCGGGCGAACGCCGGATGACCGGGGCCCGCCGGTTCTCACACGGTCGCCGGACAGCCGGTGAGGCGCCCGCCGCACGGGCGACACGACGTCGGCCTAGCGTGGTCGCATGAGCACGGCACGGAGCACGGCACGGAGCACGGACGAGCACGTGGCCGCCGTGCTGTCGCGGGTCGCGCCGCTGCCCGCGCAGGAGGTGGCGCTGGCGGCTCTCGCCACCGAGCCGCCGGGGCGCACCCTGGCCGCCGACGTGCACGCCGTCGCGCTCGTGCCCCCGTTCGACGCCGCCGCGATGGACGGCTACGCGGTGCGCCTGGCCGAGCTGCCCGCCGACGGCGCCCCGGCGACGCTGCCGGTCGTCGGCGACCTGCGCCCCGGCTCGCCGCCCGGGCGTGGTGGGCACCACACGACCGGGGTCGCGGTGCGCATCATGACCGGGGCGCCCGTGCCGGCGTGGGCCGACGCCGTCGTGCCGGTGGAGCGCACCTCGACGGCGCGGTTCGTCGCCGGGGGCCCGACGACGGAGCGCGAGGTGACCCTCGCCCGCCAGGACCGCACCCACGTGCGCCGCCGCGGCGAGGACGTGCACCCGGGCGACCTCCTCGGCCGGGCGGGTGACGTCGTGACGCCCGCGCTCGTCGCCGTCGCCGCCTCGGCGGGGCTCACCGCCCTGCCCGTGCGTCGGCGCCCCCGGGTGGCCGTGCTGTCGACCGGCTCCGAGTTGGTGCCCGCCGAGGACGCCGGCGCCGCCGCGGACGGCCGCATCCCCGACTCGAACTCCCTGCTGCTCGCCGCCCTCGCCCGCGCCGCGGGGGCGGACGTCGTGCGCGTCGGCGCCGTCCCCGACGACGCCGACGCCCTCCGCGCCGCCCTCGACGGCGTTGTGGGCGCGATTTCGGGGGCTATGCGCCCTCGAATAGTCCCCGAAATCGCGCCCACAACGCAGGACGGCGGGGCGGGGGTGGACCTGGTGGTCACGACCGGCGGGGTGTCGGCGGGGGCGTCGGACGTCGTGCGCGCGGTGCTCGACGGCCCCGACGCGCGCCTGACGGACGTGGACGTCGCCGCCGTCGCCCTCCGGCCCGGCCGGCCCCAGGCGCTCGCCCGCTGGCGCGGGGTCCCGTGGGTGGCGCTGCCCGGCAACCCGGTGAGCGCGTTCGTGTCGTTCGCGCTGTTCGTGCGGCCCGCGGTCGCGGCGCTCGCGGGCCGCGGCCCCGCCCGCCCGGTCCGGCGCCCCGCCGCCGAGGCGTGGCCGAGCCCGCCCGGGCGCACGCACGCCGTGCCCGTGCGGACGCTGCCCTCGGGCGAGGTCGTCCGCGCCGCGGCCCCCGGCTCGGGCGGACACGGCGGGCATGCGACGTCGGCGCTGCTCGGCGCGGACGCGCTCGCCCTCGTCGCCCCCGACGTCGACAAGGTCGAGCCGGGCGACTTCCTCGACGTCCTGCCCCTCGACCTGCCGTTCGGCGGAGCGACATGAGCACGACCAGCAGCGAGACGTACGACGCCGTCGTGCTCGCCGGCGGCCGCGCCGCACGGCTCGGCGGCGTGCCCAAGCCCACGGTCGTGCTCGCCGGCAGCACGCTGCTCGACCGGGCGCTCGACGCCACGCACGACGCCGCCCGCACCGTCGTCGTCGGCCCCGCCCCCGCCCTCCGCCCGGGGCGCGACGTGCTCGCCGCCCGCGAGGACCCGCCGTTCGGCGGCCCCGTCGCCGGGCTCGACGCCGGGCTGCGGGCGCTCGACGCCGCCCCCGGCCGCGACGCCCCGGCCCTGGTGCTCGTGCTCGCCGTGGACGTGCCCCGCGCGAGCAAGGCGGTGCCGCTGCTGCGGGCCGCCGTCGCGGGGCCGGGCCGTGCCGCCGACGGCGCGTACCTGGTCCGCGCCGGGCGCGCGCAGTGGCTCGTCGGCCTCTACCGCCACGCCGTGCTGCGCCGGGCCCTGGACCACCTGGCCGGGCCGGCGGGCGCCGCGGGCCTGGCCGGGGCGCCGGTGCGGCGGCTGCTGGGAGCGCTGTCGTGCGTCGAGGTGCCCGACCTCGACGACGTGAGCGCGGACGTCGACACCTGGGAGGACCACCGACGGCTTACGGTAGGACTCGACACAGGACGCCACGACGCCGTGGCCGAGCGCCGGGGAGGAACCCGATGACCGACCAGACGCCCCGCGCCACCCCTCGCGGCTCGGAGCCCGGCTCCAGCGTGCTCGACCGGTGGGTGGACGCCCTCGAGGCGGAGCTCGGTCTCCCCCCGCGCAGCGTGGACGTCGGCGCGGTGCTCGACCTCGCGCGGGACGCCGCGCACCAGGTGGCGCGGCCCGCCGCCCCGGTCACCTCCTACGCGGTGGGGTTCGCGCAGGGGCTCGCGGCGGCCCGCGGCGAGGCGTCGGACGCGCTCGACCGGGCGACGTCGGCGGCCCTCTCCTGGCGGGACCCGGGCCCCGGCACCTCGGCCGGCCCGGCCACCGGGGCCGACGGGGCGGGGAGCTGATCGGATGACGACCGTCTCCCTCGGGATGCCGTGCCTGCCCGCGGCGGGGGTGCCCGACGTCCGACTCCCCGCGGACCGCCCGGCCACGGGCGGCCTCGTCGACCGGTACGGGCGGGTCGCGACCGACCTGCGCGTCTCGCTCACCGACCGCTGCAACCTGCGCTGCACCTACTGCATGCCGGCGGAGGGCCTGCCGACGCTGCCGAAGGACTCGGTGATGACGCGCGAGGAGATCGTGCGCCTCGTCGGGATCGCGACGCGCGACCTGGGCGTGCGCCAGGTGCGGTTCACCGGCGGGGAGCCGCTGCTGCGCCGCGACCTCGTGGAGATCGTGCGCGACTGCGCCGCGCTCCCCCGGCGCCCGGAGCTGAGCCTCACGACCAACGCCGTCGGCCTCGAGTCCCGGGCCGCCGCGCTGCGCGAGGCCGGCCTGGACCGCGTCAACGTCTCCCTCGACACCCTCGACCCCGACACCTTCGCGACGATGGCCCGGCGCCCCTTCCTGGCGCGCACGCTGGCCGGGATCGACGCGGCGGCCCAGCAGTTCGACCTGGTGAAAATCAACGCCGTGCTGGTGCGCGGCGTGAACCTCGACCACGCCTCCGAGCTGCTGGCCTGGTGCCTCGAGCGCGGCTTCGAGCTGCGGTTCATCGAGCAGATGCCGCTGGACGCCGACCACGCATGGGACCGCGCCGCGATGGTCACCGCGGCCGAGATCCGCGAGCAGCTCGGCGGCCGCTTCGCCCTGGAGCCCGACGAGGAGCCGCGCGACGGCGCCCCCGCGGAGCGGTTCGTGGTCCGCGACGCCGGCGGCGCCCGCCTGGGCCGGGTCGGGATCATCGCGTCCGTCACGGAGCCGTTCTGCGACGACTGCCGCCGCACCCGCCTCACCGCCGAGGGCGGGATGCGCGACTGCCTGTTCGCGCACACGGAGACGGACCTGCTGGGCCCGCTGCGGGCGGGGGCGGACGACGCCGTGCTGGCCGACCTGTGGCGCACCGCCATGTGGGGCAAGCAGGCCGGGCACGGCATGAGCGACACGGGCGCGGGCACCGACCTCGCCGGCTCGGGCTTCACCCAGCCCGAGCGCACCATGAGCGCCATCGGAGGATGACGATGACTCGCACGACCACGCGGACGACCACGTCGGGCCGCGCGACCGGCACGACGACGCACACCGTGGCGCTGCGCTACTTCGCCGCCGCGCGCGCCGCCCTCGGGCGCTCGGAGGAGACGCTCGCCGTCCCGCCGGGCGCGACCGTGTCGGACGTCGTCGCGCGCCTCGCCGCCGTCACCCCCGCGGCCGAGCCCGTGCTCGCGCGCTGCAGCGTGCTGCTCGCCGGGCGCCGCGCCGCGCCGTCCGACGTCGTGCCCGACGGCGCGAGCCTCGACCTGCTGCCGCCCTTCGCCGGCGGCTGAGCCGGCGCCCCTGCGGGGGCGCCGGCTCTCCCGGTCATCCGACCCCGCGGAGCACTCCTAGTTGGTGCTCCACCAGGTCTTCTCGTAGTGCTTGCCGTTGATGACGACCCACACGTTGTGCCCGCTGTACTTCGGTGCGGCGCTGCCGATGTAGCACAGCAGCTCGAGGGAGCCATTGGCCGGGATGTCCCGCCGGTACGTCGAGGTGCCGTACAGCTGGTGCGCACCGCCCAGGTCCGACCAGCACGAGATGGACTGCGTGCCGGTGTCCTGGAAGTCGTGCGTGGTGACCCGGTACTTCGCGCACGTGCCGTCGTTGCAGTTGCCGTTGTTCACCGAGCCGCCGCGCGACACCACCGCCCGCGGGTTCGGCGGGTTGTCCGTGGTGTAGCTCTTGCTCACCGACGGTCCGCAACCCGCGGCGTTGCACGCCTTGGCGGTGACCGTGTACGTGGTCGAGTGAGCCGAGGCGGTCGTCATCGACGCGGGGAACGACGACGTCGAACCGCTGCGGCTGTTGCCCCAGTTGCGCGACCACTCGATGCGCTGCACAGCGCGGCCACCGTTGTTGCTCGGAGCGGAGATGCTGAACTTCCCCTGCGTCGCGGACACCTTGGAGGCCGAGATCCCCGGTGCGGACGGCGTGGTGTACGGCGTCACGGAGCCCGAGCTCGCCGACCAGCCCGAGCACGTGTAGGCGTTGCAGGCACGCACCTGGAAGGTGTACGCGGTGCCGTTGGACAGGCCCGTGTAGGTGTAGGACGTCGTGTTGCCGACGTTCGTCCCGCCCGCACCGTTGGCCCGCACCTGGTAGTACCCGCCCGTGCCGCGGTAGTCGTCCGTCGCCGTCCATGAGATGCCGGCGCGTCCGCTCGTCGTGTTCGGCGGTTTGCTCTCGTCGAGGCTGGCCCGCACGTTGCCCGGCACCCCCGGCGTGCCGTAGGGCACCACCGTGTTGGACGCGGGGCTGGCCTGGGAGGTGTCGGCCTTGTTCCGCGCCCGCACGGTGAACGTGTAGGTGGCGGTCGTCTTGAGCCCCTCGACGGTCTGCGAGAGCGCGGTGCCGGCCTCGATGGTCCGCACCTTGGTCCCGTCCTCGTAGACGTCGAGGAAGTACATGTCGATCGGCGCGCCGTTGGTGTCCGGCTGCTGCCACGACACGGTCGTCTGGCCGCCCACCGCGGTGTCGACGCGGCTCGCGGACGGCGCGGCGGGCGCGGCCGGCGGGCCGGCCGGGGTCTCCGGCGCGGAGGCGTCGCCCCACTCCGACGGGTCCGGTGCGGCGTTCACGGCCTGCAGCCGCACGGTGTAGGCGGTGCCGTTGGTGAGGCCCTCCCACACGTAGGTGCCGCCGGTCACGCACTCCTGCTGGATCGCGCCGCTCACGGGGGCCGGGCTGATCTCGAGGTTGACGCACTCGATCGGCGAGCGGTCGGTGTACGTCTTGTTCGTCCACGAGACGGTGAGCTTCTGGTCGCCGAACTCGAGCGTCGGCGCCGCCGGCGGGTCCGGCTTCTCGTCGGGGCGGGCCATCTCCGAGGCCGGCGACGGGTCGGACTCGCCCACCTCGTTCGTCGCGGTGACTGTGAACGTGTACTCGACGTTGTTGGTCAGCCCGTCGAAGGTGCACGTGGTGGTGCTGCACTCCTTGGTCTTGCCGTCGGTCGCGTGCAGCGTGTAGCCGGTGATCGGGGCGCCGTTGTCGTTCGGCTGCTCCCAGCTCAGCACCACGGTCCCCGAGCGCACCTCCTCGACCTTCGGCGCCCGCGGGGGCTCCGGCCGGCCCAGCACGGTCACCGTGACCGTGCCGTCCACCTGCCGGTCGGGGTCCTTCGTGGCGTCCTCGACCGTGTAGCGGGCCGTCATCACGCCGTGGAAGTCGGCGCCGGGGGTGATCGTGACGTTCCTGCCGTCGAACGAGACGTCGCCGGAGCCGGACTCGCCGACCGCGCCGACCACCGTGAGGTCCTCGCCCGGGAACGGGTTGGTGTCGTTCTCCAGCACCGGGACGGTGACGGGCTGGCCCTGGTGGGCGTCCGGCACCTTGTCAGGCGTCGTCTGCACCAGCGGGCGCGTGGAGCCCACGACGGTCACCTTGAGCGTGCCCGCGACCGGCGGGTTGGTCCCGTCGGACACGGTGAACGCGACGTCCGCCGCGGTGCCCTTCGGCACCGAGGGCTCGACCTGGGCGGTCACGGTGCCGCCGGAGACGGACGTCGAGATGCCCTTCGCGCCCTCGACGTCGAACGTCAGCTTGTCCTTGTCGGGGTCCTTGACGTAGCGCGACAGGTCGACGACGTTCTCCTCGCCGGCCGCGACCTGCAGCGTCGGGGAGCCGACGATCTTGGGCGGCTGGTTCTTGGACGGCGCGACGTCGATCGGCACGGTGAGGACCGCCTTGAGGCCCTCCTCGTCGTCGGGCCCGTCGCCGTCGGTCACCTCGAAGCTCACGGACGCCGCCCCGGCGAAGTCCTTCTCCGAGACGAACTCGACGGTGTCGCGGTCCTGGACCTCGGCGGCGCCGCCGGTGGCCTTGACGGTCTTCTCCTCGGTGATGCGCGGCGCGCGGTTCTCCCGCACGACCACGAGCTCCTCCAGCTCGACGGCCAGCGGCTCACCGGACACCGCCTGCAGCGGGGTCGCGCCCGGCTTGAGGTACGGCCGCGACTGGTCGCCCGGGACGCGCACGAAGGCCTTGGCCTGCAGCCCGTCGACGTCGGTGACCGTGTACGTGACGACCTGCGCGGTCGCGCGCACGGCGACCTGGATCGTGCCGTCGTCGCCGACCGTGACGCCCTCGGTCTCCTTGTCCACCGACACCTCCAGGTCGGCGCCCACGCCGTCCGGGTCGACGTCGTTGGCGAGGACGTCGACCGTCACCGTGGAGGTGTCCTGGATCTGGTCGGCCGTGACGACGTCGTCGTGCGCGATCGGCCGCAGCAGCGGCGCGTCGGCGTCCACGGTGACCGTGACCGACCCGGTCGAGCGCGCCTTGAAGGCGTCCTGGACCGTGTAGTAGAAGGAGTACGCGCCCTCCTTGTCGGGGGCGGTGAGCACGACGTCCTCCTCGACCACCTCGGGCTCGAGGCCCTCGGGCAGGCCGGTGAAGCCGTCCTTGACCAGGCCGATCTCGTCGCCGTCCGGGTCGTTGTCGTTCTCCAGCGCCCGCACGGCCACCGTTCGGCCCGGCCGCACCGTGCTCTCGTCGTCCACGACCTGCGGCGGCTGGTTCGCGTCCGGCGGGACAGCGATGCCCACCCGCACGACGCCCCGGCCCACGGCCCCGCGCGTGTCCGTCACCTCGTAGGCGAACGTGTCCGAGCCGGCCGCACCCTCCTCGGCCGTGTAGTCGACGAAGCCGTCGACCACCTGGGCCGTGCCCTGGCTCGGTGCCTCCGCGATGGAGCTCAGCGTCACCTGGTCGCCGTCGGGGTCGGTGCCGTCGAGGGCGAGCGGGATGCGCACCGTCTTGCCGCTGAGGACCCGGGCCTCGGTGTCGGGGACCTGGGGCGCCGCGTTCTCCGGGTCGTCCTTGATCGTGATCGTCACCTGGGCCGAGTCCTTCTGCCCGTTGCTGTCGTGCACCTCGTAGACCAGGTGGGCCGTGCCCGCCTCGCGGCCGGCCCGGAAGCGCACCGTGTCCTCGGAGACGAACGCCTCGCCGAGCTCCGCCTCGGGCTCCTCCTGCAGCTCGTCGTTGAGGACGATCTCGAGGCCGTCCGGGTGCGAGTCGTTCTTGAGCACGGGGATGGTCACCA
>Ga0180221_1001558_pt1 | contig 14901 bp, 8 predicted proteins | sample eDN5th37CKraftMG_FD_151339 | JGI IMG/M metagenome (GOLD analysis project Ga0180221, IMG submission 151339) | Enriched Miracle-Growth compost microbial communities from Emeryville, California, USA - eDNA 5th pass 37_C Kraft MG (version 2) (version 2) ...
GCACGCTTGGCGTGATGGTGGCGACCTGCGACAGGCGGATCACCGTGCCGTCGATGGCTTTCACCACCAGCGGGTCGTAGTCCTTGGCCTCGCGCAACTGGTCGTTGATGCCGATGGTGGTGGCGCGCCGCTCGCCGTCGAACGAGCCGAGCGGGCCGACCGCGTTGGCGTTGGAGATCGCGGTGCGCACCTGCTCGGTGCTGACGCCCATCGCGGCGAGGCGGGTAGGGTCGACCCGCACCCGGATCGCCGGCTGCTCGGAGCCGGCGACCGTGACGTCGGCGACGCCGTCCACCTGCGCCAGCCGCTGCGCGATGATGCTGTCGGCGGCGTCGTAGATCGCGCTCGGCGGGATGGTCTTCGAGGTCAGCGCCAGGATCAGCACCGGCGCGGCGGCGGGATTGCGCTTGCGGAAGGTCGGCAGCTGCGGCAGGTCGAGCGGCAGGTCGCTCAGCGCGGCGTTCAGCGCGGCTTGCACGTCACGCGCCGCGCCCTCGATGCTGCGGCTCAGGTCGAACTGCACGGTGATGTTGGTCGAGCCGAGCGAGCTGCGCGAAGTGATCTCGGTGACGCCGGAGATTTCCGCGAGCCGCCGCTCCAGCGGCGCCGCGACCGTCGAGGCCATGATGGTCGGGTCGGCGCCCGGCCGGCCCGCGGTCACCGAGATGGTCGGCAGGTCGACGCTCGGCAGGCTGGCGACCGGCAGGAAATTGTAGGCGACCGCGCCAACCAGGAAGAGCCCGATCGCCAGCAGCGTGGTGCCGATCGGCCGGCGGATCGCGGGGCGCGAGAAGTTCATGGCGCCCGCCCTCTATCGGTCATCCCCGCGCAAGCGCAAACCGTCATTCCGGGACGCGCGCGCAGCGCGCGGACCCGGAATCCAGCCCGATCATCTGGGCGTGTTGCTGGATTCCGGGTCCGCGGGCGTGCACCCGCGCCCCGGAATGACGCCGGTTTTTTCGCAGCGCTTGCGCGCGGGATGAACGTCATCGCTTTCACTCCGCCGGCCGCCGCGTGGCGTATTTGCGCTCCAGCGTCAGCCAGAGCCGCAGCCGCTCCATGTAGAGATAGATCACCGGCGTGGTGTAGAGCGTCAGCAACTGGCTGAGCAGCAAACCGCCGATGATGGTGACGCCGAGCGGGTTGCGCAGCTCCGAGCCGGTGCCGCTTTCGAGCGCGAGCGGCAGCGCGCCGAACAGCGCGGCGAGCGTCGTCATCATGATCGGCCGGAACCGCAGCAGCGCGGCTTTCGTGATCGCCTCGCGGGGCCCGAGCCCTTCGCGACGCTCCGCCTCGATGGCGAAGTCGATCATCAGAATCGCGTTCTTCTTCACGATGCCCATCAGCAGCACGATGCCGATCAGCGCGATCACCGAGAGGTCGTAGCCGAACAGCATCAGCGCCAGCAGCGCGCCGATGCCGGCCGAGGGCAGGGTGGACAGGATCGTCACCGGGTGGATGAAGCTCTCGTACAGCACGCCGAGCACGATGTAGATGGCGACGATGGCGGCGAGGATCAGCCACGGCTCGCTGGCGAGCGACTTGGCGAATTCCGCGGCGTCGCCGGAATAGATGCCGGCCACTGAGGCCGGCACGCCGAGCCGCTGCTCCGCGGCGTCGATGGCGGCGACCGCGTCGGAGAGCGCCGCCCAGGGCGCGAGGTTGAAGCTGATGGTGGCGGCGGGGAACTGCTCCTGATGCGCGATGGCGAGCGGGGCGGCGGTGTGCTCGAAACGCGCGAAGGCCGACAGCGGCACCTGCGAGCTGCCGGTCACGGCGTTCGGCGTCGCGCTGGTGTTGGTGTTGAGCGTGCCGGTCGCGGTGTTGCCGACGGTCGCCGTGGTGCCGGTCGAGGTGATGTTGCCGGTGACGTAGATTTTCGACAGCGAGGCGGGGTCGGTCTGGTAGCGCGGTTGCGCCTCGAGGATGACGCGGTACTGGTTGGCCTGGCCGTAGATGGTCGAGACCTGGCGCTGGCCGAAGGCGTCGTACAGCGTGTCGGTCACCGTCTGCATCGAGACGCCGAGCCGGCCGGCCTTCTCGCGGTCGACATTGACGAAGATGCGCGGCGCGCCCTCCTGCGCCTCGTTGGCGACGTCGCGCAGCGCCGGACTTTCCCGCAGCATCTGCGCGAGCCTGCCGGTCCAGTCGGTCACCTCGGCGGCGCTCGTTCCGGTCAGCGTGTACTGGTACTGGCCGCGGCTGGTGCGGGTCGAAATCTGAATGTCCTGCGCGGCGCGGAAGAAGACGGTGATGCCGGGGATCGCCGCGACCTTCTGCTTCAGCCGCTCGATGATGCCGTCGGCAAGCGCGCCGCGGTCGCCGCGGGCTTTCAGCGAGATCGACAGCCGGCCGGCATTGGGCGTCGGGTTCACCGGGCTGACGCCGATCACCGACACGACGCCGGCGACGTCGGGGTCGTCGCGGATCGCCGCCTCGACCTGCTTTTGCAGGCGCTGCATCTCGGCGAAGGAGACGTCGACGCCGGTCTCGGTGACGGCGGTGATGAGGCCGGTGTCCTGCAGCGGCAGGAAGCCTTTGGGCATCACCACATAGAGCCCGATGGTGACGACGACGGTCGCCAGCGTGACGGCGAGCGTGGCGCGTTGGCGGCCCAGCACCCATTCGAGGCTGACGTGGTACCAGGCGATCGAGCGTTCCACCCAGACGTTGAATTTCTCGGTCAGCGCGTTGCCGCGCTCCTCGGATTCCGGCCGCAGCAGCCGCGCGCACATCATCGGCGTCAGCGTCAGCGACACGACGGCGGACGCCACCACCGCGATGGTCAGCGTCAGCGCGAACTCGCGGAACATGCGGCCGACGAGGCCGGTCATGAACAGCAGGGGAATGAACACCGCGATCAGCGACATGGTGAGCGAAATCACCGTGAAGCCGATTTCCTTGGCGCCGCGCAGCGCGGCATCGAGCGGGTTCTCGCCTTTCTCGATGTGGCGGACGATGTTCTCGATCATCACGATGGCGTCGTCGACCACGAAGCCGGTGCCGATGGTCAGCGCCATCAGCGACAGATTGTCGAGCGAGAAGCCGCAGAACCACATCACGCCGAAGGTCGCGATCAGCGACAGCGGCAGCGCCACGCCGGCGATGATGGTGGCGCGCACCGTGCGCAGGAAGATCAGCACCACGAGCACCACCAGCGCGATGCTGAGCACCAGCGTGAACTGCACGTCGTGGATCGAGGCGCGGATGGTGTCGGTACGGTCGTTGACGACGGAGATGTCGACGCCGGCCGGCATGGCGCGGTAGAGCCGCGGCAGCTCGCCGCGGATGCGCGAGACCACGTCGATCACGTTGGCGCCGGGCTGGCGCTGGATGTCGATGACGACGGCGGACTGGCCGCGATACCAGGCGCCGACCTTGTCGTTCTCGAGCCCCTCGATCACCGTCGCGACGTCGGACAGCAGCACCGGCGCGTTGTTGCGGTAGGCGACGACGATCGAGCGGTAGACCGCCGGGTCGGTCACCTGATCGTTGGCGGCGATGGTGTAGGACTGGTGCGCGCCGTCGAGCGCGCCCTTGGCGCCGGCGACATTGGCGCCGACCACCGCCGAGCGCAGGTCCTCGAGGCCGATGCTGTAGGCGGCGAGCCGCGCCAGATCGGCCTGGATGCGGATCGCGGGGCGCACGCCGCCTTGCACCGAGACGCGGCCGACGCCGGTCACCTCCGACAGCCGCGGCGCGATGATGGTGTCGGCCATGTCGCTCAGCGTGCGCATGGTCTGCGTCTTCGAGGTCAGCGCCAGCGTGATGACTGGCGTGTCGGCCGGGTTCACCTTCGAATAGAGCGGCGGATAGGGCAGGTTGCGCGGCAGCGACGAGCCGGCGGCATTGATTGCCGACTGCACGTCCTGCGAGGCGGCGTCGATGTCGCGGTTCAAGTCGAACTGCAGCGTGATCTGGCTGACGCCGAACGAGCTCGACGACGTCATCGATTCGAGCGCCGGGATCTGGCCGAACTGGCGTTCGAGCGGCGCGGTGACCAGCGCCGTGATGGTGTCGGGCGCGGCGCCGGGCAGTTGCGTCGTGACCTGGATGGTCGGGAAGTCGGTCTGCGGCAGCGCGGAGACCGGCAGCCACCAGTAGCCGAGCGCGCCACCCAGCATCACCGCGATGCCGAGCAGCGAGGTCGCAATCGGCCGCCGGATGAAGGGTGATGAAACGCTCATTGCGGCGTGCCGCCTCCATTGCTGTTCGGCGCGCCGCCCGGCGCGATACCGGGTGCGCCGTTATTGTTGCCGCGCCGCTGGCCGCGCGCGCCGTTGCGGCGTTCGCCTGGCTGTCCGCCGCCGGCGGCGGCGGGTGTGTCGCCCTGCGGCGCGGAGATGCTGATCTTGCTGCCCTCAGTCAGGTTGACGAAGCCGGTGGTGACGATCTTCTCGCCGGGCTCGAGGCCCTTGTCGATCACCGCCTGCAATTCGTCCTGCCGCGTCACCGTCACCTCGCGCACCGCGACGGTGTTGTCGTCCTTGATGACGTAGACGAAGGTGCCCTTGGGCCCGCGCTGCACGGCGCCGGTCGGCACCACGATCACCTGCTTCAGCGTGTCGACCAGCAGGCGGACATTGACGAACTGTCCCGGCCACAATTGAAGTTGCTTGTTGGGCAGCTCCGCCTTGAGCCGCACCGTGCCGGTCGACTGGTCGACCTGGTTGTCGACCACGGTGAGCGCGCCGTGGTCGATCACCGCGCCGGTGTCCGAGCGCATGGTGTCGACCGGCAGCGCGCCTTTCTCGACGGCGGCGTTGACCTGATCGAGGTTCTGCTGCGGGATGTTGAACACCACCGAGATCGGCTGGATCTGCGTGATGACGACGATGCCGCTGGTGTCGGAGGAGTGCACGATATTGCCCTCGTCGACGGCGCGGATGCCGGTGCGGCCGTCGATCGGCGCGACGATGTTGGTGTAGCCGAGCACGGCGCGGGCGTTGTCGATCGCGGCCTGGTCGGACTGCACCTGCGCGCCGAGCTGCGCGACCAGCGCCCTCTGGGTGTCGGCCTGCTGCTGGTTGATCGAGTTGGTGGCGGCGAGGCGCTCATAGCGCTCGAGGTCGCGGCGCGCATTGGAAAGCTGCGCCTCGTCCTGCGCCTTCTTGGCGACCGCCTGATCGAGCTGGGCCTGATAGGTGGTCGGATCGATGCGCGCCAGCACGTCGCCTTTCTTGACGTCCTGGCCTTCCTTGAAATTGACCTCGATCAGCTTGCCGTCGACCTGCGGGCGGACGGTGACGATGTTGAGCGCGCGCGCGGTGCCGACCGCCTCGATATAGACCGGCACGTCGGCGCGCTTGGCGGCGTCGGCGAGCACCGGCACCGGCCCGCTGCCGCGGCTGAACCGGCCGCGGCCGCGCTGATCGTCGCCGCCCGTGCTGCCGCTGAAAGCGTAATAGACCGCGCCGGCGAGCGCGATCATCAGCAGGATCGCGACGGCGACGCCCCAGCGCCTGCCGGTCACTGTCGGCGTCGTTTTGGCCGGCGCGGGTTTGGGCGGATCACCGTGCATTGTCGGCCGTCTCCGGTTTCGGCAGCCAGCCGCCGCCGAGCGCCTGATAAAGGCTGACCACCGCCTGCAGGCGGGCGAGCCGCGCCTGCGTCAGCGCGTCGAGCGCCTGATAGAGCGACTGCTGGGTGTTGAGCACGGTGACGAGGTCGACGGTGCCCTCGCGCAGCCGGCGCTCGGAAATGTCGAAGGCGCGGCGGGAGCTGTCGACCACCTCGCGCTGGATCTGCTCGCGCCGCGCGGTCTGGCGGATGGCGTCGAGCGCGTTCTCGACGTCGGCGAATCCGGAGATCACCGCCTTGCGGTAGGCCTGCAGCAATTCGTCCTGCCGGCCCTTCTGCAGGTCGAGATTGCCGAGCAGGAGGCCGCCCTGGAAGATCGGCTGCGTCAGCCCGGCGGCCGCCGAATAGAACGCCGATTGCGGGCTGATCAGCGTCTTGAGGACGGCGCTCTGATAGCCGCCCTGGCCGGTCAGCGCGATGGTCGGGAAAAATTGCGCCCGCGCGTTCTCGACATTGGCGTTGGCGGAGGCGAGCTGCGCCTCGGCCTGCCGGATGTCGGGGCGCTGCGCGATCAGCTCGGAGGGCAGGCCGGGCGTCACCCGCGGCACCGCGATGCTGTTGAGCCGTCCGCCGCGCACGGTGACGCGCTCCGGCGGCATCGCGATCAGCACGGCGAGCGCGTTGCGGTTCTGCGTCAGGGTCTGCTCGAGCTGCGGGATCGTGGCGCGCTGGGTGTTGACGAGGCTCTCCTGCTGCGCGGTGTCGAGATCGGACGCGGTGCCGGCTTCGAGGCGCTGCTTGATGAGGTTGAGGACGCGCGTCGCGCTTCCGACGTTCTCGCGCGCGGTGCGCAGCCGGTCCTGCGCCGCGAGCACCTGGAAATAGGCGTTGGCGGCGGCGGCGATGGTCGAGAGCGTCACCACCTCGCGCTCGTAACGGCTCGCCACCGCGGTTTCTTCCGCCGCGCGCAACGCCGCGCGGTTCTTGCCCCAGAAGTCGATCTCGTAGCTCGCCGACAGCGCGGCGGAGAAGGTGCGGTTCTCGGTGCCGCTGCCCAGGCGCGACGAGGATTTCGACTGGCTCGCGTCGGCATCGAGGTCGAGCGCCGGCAGCAGCGCGGAGCCGGCGACACGGGACTGCGCGTCCGCCTGGACGATGCGCGCGATCGCCGCCGCGATGTCGAGATTGGCTTCGCGCGCCTGCTCGACGATCGCGGTCAGCTCGCGGGAGCGGAAGCCGCGCCACCAGTCGAGCGTCGGCAGCGCCGCCTGCGCCGCGCGCTCGGAGCGCGGTCCGGCGCGATAGGACGAGGGAATGTCGAGTGCGGGGTCCGGCTTGTCTTGCAGCAGGCATCCGGCCAACGGCATGGCGACGCCTATCCCGATGCTTGCGGTAGCCAGGGCGCGAAGAACCGCCCGCACGCCGCTATCCGCCTTGTCGCCACCCATAAAGACCGACTTTCGCAACACCACCGAGGACCGGCGGATTATACGCAGACTGTCCGGCCGGATGGCGGAATTATCGGTCGATTGGGCCGCAGGCAAGCCGGCCGACCTTAAACTTTTGTCATTTTGGCGGGCATTTCAGCGCGGTTGCGGCCGGGCGCGCGGGACTTCGGATGTTGTGGACAGCGGCGGATGCGGCCGCGACTGTCGCCGCGCCGCCGCACTGGCCGGAAAAGTGTCGCAGCATCATCACATTAGTGCTATCGCCGTAATCCGGTCTTGAATGTGCCCCGATCCTGGGCGAGGAAGCACCCGCAATTCGCACGTCGAGGTGGGAATGAATCGCCAGACCCGTGTCTATTTCACCGCTCTGATGGTTTCGGCCGGAGCGGCCGTCATCCCGTTTGTGCCGGCCGTCGCGCAGTCCGGCCCGGCCCAGACCGGCTCGATCGGCCGCCACGGTTCCGAACGGCCGGTCGCCTATGACCAGTTGCCGGCGGGAACGCTGTCGCAGGAAGAGCGCGACGCGCGCGAGCAGGAGGCTCTGCGCCAGCGCTACTGGCGCGAGCGCCGCGAGGCCGAGGCGGGCCTGCCGCCGGCCCCGGGCGTTCCAGGCGCCGCTCCCGCGCAGGGTGCCTCGCTGTCGCAGCCGGCTTTCGCGACGCCGCCGGGCCAGCAGCCGGGCGCCGCCGCGAACGCTCCGATGCCGCAGAATGACGCCAACGGCCTGCGTCCGCCGGCCGCGGTCGGCGTCGCGCCTCCGGGCGCCAGCGCGACCTCGGCCACCGTCGCGGCGCTGCCGCCGGAGGATCAGCCGGAAACCGGCGAGCCGAAGGAACTGCCGCCGAATCTCCAGCGCCAGATGGTCGACTTCCAGTCCAAGGAACCGCCCGGCACGCTGATCGTCGATACCGACCACACCTATCTCTATCTCGTGCTCGGCAACGGCAAGGCGATGCGCTACGGCATCGGCGTCGGCCGCGAAGGCTTCACCTGGGCCGGCACCGAGCGCGTCTCGCGCATGGCGGAGTGGCCGGACTGGCATCCGCCGGCCGAGATGATCGAGCGCCAGCCCTACCTGCCGCGCTTCATGGCGGGCGGCGAGGGCAACCCGCTCGGCGCGCGCGCGCTCTATCTCGGCAAGACGCTGTACCGCATCCACGGCACCAACCAGCCCTCGACCATCGGCAGCTACGTGTCGTCGGGCTGCATCCGCCTGCTCAACAAGGACATCGAGGACCTCTACAGCCGCGTGCAGGTCGGCACCCGCGTCGTGGTGTGGCCGAGCAAGAAGCCGGCTGCGCCGCCGCCGACCGATCTCGCCGCGCAGCAGGCGAACATCCTGCCGGCGCCCGGCATGGCGCAGGGGGCTCCGGCCGCGAATGTCGGGCCGGTTCCCGGCCAGCGCGCGCCGGGCACCGCCGCGCCGCCGCTCGCCGCGCCGACGACGGTCCGGTGATCGACATCCGGTCGATGCTTCTTTAAATTCCGTTCATCCCCGCGAAAGCGGGGATCCAGCTAACAAACAAAAAATGGATTCCCGCTTTCGCGGGAATGAGCGGAGTATTGTCTCTACCCCGCCGCTCGCTTTGACGCCGCGCCGATCGCCGCGTTGACGCGCGGCATCACCTCTTCGGCCATCAGCTGCATCGAGCGCTTGGCGAGCGCCGGATCGATCCAGTCCATGCCGGCATAGACGATCTCGCCGAAGTCGCCGGTTTCCTCGCGCATCGCCAGAATCTTGTCGACCACGCTGTTGACGGTGCCGGCGATCACGCAGTGATCCATCACGAAGTCGAGCGTGACCTCTTCGTCCGGCTGCTCCTTGTGGCTCTTGAACACATAGAGCCGGTTGCCCCGTTTCATCTTGGCGTGCATCTGCTGGAAGTAAAAGCGATAGGGGCTGTTGGCGTCCTCGCGGCCGTAGGCCCGCGCGGTTGCCTCGTCGTCGGCGACGAAGATGGTGCGCGCGACGCGCCAGTCCTCGACCTTGGCCTGCTGGCCGGCTTCCGCCTTGCCCTTGGCGTAGTTCGTCCAGTGCGAGGCGAGGTGGCACGGCAGCAGGAAGTTCGCCGACAGCGGATGGAAGTCGCGCTTGCCCATCAGCACGACGCCCGGCGAGAACGGCGCCACCACGGTGCCGACGATTTCCGGCCGCGGCTTCTGGAACGGCTTCGGCAGATAGCCGACGCCGAGATGCAGCGCCGCGCCGCGGTCGATCGTCACCTTGAAGCGGTTGTCGGGGAAATCGATGTTGTAGGGCGGCTCGCGCTCCCAGATCGCGAGGATGACGTCGATCGCCTCGGCGAACATCTTGTTGCGGTCCATGTCGAGAATGCCGAGCGCCTGCGCGTCGGACGACAGCGCGCCGGGGCTGACGCCGAGGATGAAGCGGCCTTGCGCCATGTGATCGAGCATCGCGGCATGCGCGGCGATCAGCACCGGGTGCATGTGCGACAGGTTCGAGGTGCCGGTCGCGAGCTTGATGGCCCTGGTCGGCTCGATCAGCGACGACAGGAAGATCATGCTGTTGGTGACGTTCTCGCAACGGTCGGCGAGATGCTCGCCGACGAAGGCGTCGTAAAAACCGAGCTTGTCGGCGAGGATGATCGCCTCGCGATCCTCGCGCAGCGTCTCGCTCCAGTCGCGGTGCATCGGGTGCACCGGCATCGTGAAGTAACCCAACCGCATTGCTGACGCCTCCACACACAGTCCGGCGTCAGGTTAGCCGAGCTTGGCCGGTCCTGCAGCAAAGCTGCGCGTCGATCCGGCGCGTGCGGCGTGTTGTCGTGTAAAAGCGCGGCCTTCCTTTCGGGCTACGAAAAGCCGGCGCGGACTTTCGTCCATTCAAAAAACCGCCCGCCGTGCAAGGCATTTATTCTGATGATCCCGTCACGTCCCGGTGTGGCGCCGCGCGCTCTTTACGGCATTATCGCCATGCGCAAATCTAGGCGCCAAGACAGAACACGCGCCGGCCCGCCCGCGCGCCGAACGGGAGACGATCGATGAACAAGCCGATGACCGGAGACCCCTCGCGCGGCGCGCGCGCCTTCACCGGGCGGGTCGAGGACGAGCCGCTCTTGCGCGGCACCGGCCGGTTCGGCGACGACCAGCGGCCGGAGGGCGCGCTGGCCGCGGCCTTCACGCGCTCGCCGCACGGCCACGCCAAAATCAACCGCGTCGATGTCAGCGCCGCGAAGGGTATGCCGGGCGTCGTCGCGGTCTATACCGCCGCCGATCTCGAGGCCGCGCATTACCATTCGGTGACGCACGCCCATCCGATTCCCGGCCGCGGCGGCGCGATGCCGGTGTCGCCGCACCGTCCGGTGCTGGCCGGCGAGCGCGTCATGCATGTCGGCGAGCCGGTGGCGATGGTGGTGGCGAAGACCGCGCTGCAGGCGCAGGACGCCGCCGACGCCATCGCGGTCGATTACGAGGAACTGCCGGCGGTGGTCGACCTCAAGGCCGCGGTCGCGCCCGGCGCGCCGCAGCTTTACCCGGAGGTGGCGAACAACACCGTCTATGACTGGACCGCGCCGGCCGATCCGGACGGCAAGGTCGCCGCCGCGCTGGAGAAGACCTTCAAGGAGGCCGCCCATGTCGTGACGGTCGAGTTGGTCAACCAGCGCCTCGTCGTCGCCTCGCTCGAGCCGCGCACGGTGACGGCGAACTACGACAAGGAGAACGACGTCTTCGAGCTGTGGTGCCCGACGCAGGGCTTCCAGAGCGTGCGCATGCAGGTGGCCGCCGCGCTCAACTGCAAGCCGGAGCAGATCCACATCCGCACCGGCGATGTCGGCGGCGCCTTCGGCATGAAGGGCTGGCTCTATCCCGAATACATCGCGACGCTGCATGCGGCGCGCGCGCTCGGCCAGGCCGTGCACTGGTCGTCGTCGCGCTCGGAAGCTTTCCTCACCGACAATCAGGGCCGCGACTCGCTGTGGACCGCGCAGCTCGCGCTCAATTCGCGCGGCCGCTTCCTCGCGCTGCGCGTCGACGGGCTCGGCAACATGGGCGCCTATTTCACCGGCGTCGCGCATTTCGTGGTGACGCTGCACATCTCCGGCTGCCTGCCGACCGTCTACGACATCCCGCTGATGCAGGTGAACAGCCGCTGCGTCGTCACCAACATGCTGCCGACCGGAGCCTATCGCGGTGCCGGCCGCCCGGAGGCGAGCTATCTCCTGGAGCGCGTCATCGACGCCGCCGCCGACAAGCTCAACATCGATCCGGCGGAAATCCGCCGCCGCAACCTGATCGCGCCGGCCAAGATTCCCTACAAGACCGCGTTCGGCGCCACCTATGACAGCGGCGACTTCCCGGCGATGTTCGAGCTCGCGCTGCAGAAGGCCGACTATGCCGGCTTCAAGGAGCGGCGGAAGGCCGCAAAGAAGGACGGCAAGCTGCGCGGCATCGGCCTCGGCTGCTATCTCGAGATCGCCGGCGCGTTTCCCGAGGAAGCCGCCGCCGTGATCTTCCCCGGCGGCAACAGGCTGCAGATCAGCATCGGCGCCGGCCCGAGCGGGCAGGGCCATGCCACCGTGTTCGGCCGCGTCGCCGCCGACCGGCTCGGCATTCCGCCCGAGCAGGTCGAGTTGCTGCACGGCGACTCGTTCCGCGATCCGCCTGGCTTCGGAGCGGTCGCCTCGCGCTCGGCGATGTATGTCGGCGGCGCCATCGTCAACACCGTCGACGCGCTGATCGCCAAGGGCAGGAAGATCGCCGCCGTGCTGCTGCAGGCCAACGAGGCCGAGGTCGACTACAAGGACGGCCAGTTCAGCGCCGGCAACCGCAAGATCTCGCTGTTCGACGCCGCCGAGCGCGCCAACGAGCTGGTCAAGCAGGGCGTGATTGCGGAGAACCTGAACACCAAAGGCAGCGTGAAGGCGCCGCCGTCGTTCCCGAACGGCTGTCACATCGCCGAGGTCGAGATCGATCCGGCGACCGGCCGCGCAGCCATCGTCAACTACACGGCGGTCGGCGATTGCGGCAACCTGCTCGACGAGACCATCGTCGAGGGCCAGGTGCATGGCGGCGTCGCGCAGGGCATCGGCCAGGCGCTGGCCGAGGACACGATCTATGACGCGAGCGGGCAGCTATTGTCCGGCTCGTTCATGGATTATGCGATGCCGCGCGCCAGCACCATGCCGGCGCTGCACGTCACCCACGCGGCGATCGCCTGCAAGACCAATCCGCTCGGCGTGAAAGGCACCGGCGAGGCCGGCACCACCGCCGCGCCGCCCGCGGTGATGAACGCGATTCTTGACGCGCTGCCGCCCGGCACCGCGATGGACATGCCGGCGACCCCGGCGCGGATCTGGCAAGCCTTGAATCAACAGGCCTTGAATCAAAAGGTCCCGCAGCAAAAAGCGTCCTGACCAAAGCGTTGCAACAAAATTAAGCCAAAGTCCCCTATCAAACAGCGCGTCTGACTGGGGACTTTGCATGACATTCCGCCTGCGCGTTCTGGGGCTCGCTTTCGCCATTGTGCTGGCCGGTTGCGCCGACACCTACAAGCCGCCGGAGCAGCCGAGCTTCTATCGCAGCCTCGCGCAGCCGGGCGCGCAGCTCGACGCCGCCGCGGCGGCCTCGATGATCTCCGGCTATCGCGCCAACAACGGCCTTGAGGCGGTGACGCTCGATCCGGCGCTGATGCAGCTCGCGCAGGCGCAGGCGAGCGAGATGGCGCGCCGCGACAAGCTCGATCACGACCTGCGCAAGCCGTTCGCCGCGCGGCTGAAGGCGTCGGGCTACGATGCCAAGACAGCCGCCGAGAACATCGGCGCCGGCTATCACACGCTGGCGGAAGCGTTCTCCGGCTGGCGCGACTCGCCCTCGCACAAGAAGAACATGCTGCTCAAAGGCGCGACCCGCATCGGCATCGCCGCGGTCTACACGCCGACCTCGAAATACAAGGTCTACTGGGCGCTGATCCTCGCCGAGCCGGACGAACGGAAGGGGTGAGGTGCTCCTCATGGTGAGGAGCCCACCTGAGCAAGTGCGAAGGCGGGCGTCTCGAACCATGAGGCCTCGGCGCTGAGTGCACCTCATCCTTCGAGGCGCGCCCATCCGGCCGCGCTTCGCGCGGACCGGTTAGGCGCTCCTCAGGATGAGGTCAACGACAATCCTCTCTGGACCTGACGCGCGCTGCTGACTAGCGTGCGCTCCATGCCGGCTTCGTCCTCTCCGCGCGACTACGACGCGCTCTATCGTCAGTTCCGCTGGACCATCCCCGAGCGCTACAACATCGGGGTCGATGTCTGCGACCGCTGGGCGGCTGCCGATCCCGGCCGGCTCGCGATCCTGCAGGTTCATGCCGACGGCCGCGCCGACCGCGTCAGCTATGGCTGGCTGCGCGAGACCTCGAACCGGCTCGCCCACGTGCTGCGCGCGCGGGGCGTGCGGCGCGGCGACCGCGTCGCGATCTTCCTGCCGCAGTCGCCGGAGGTCGCCGCCATCCATGTCGCGATCTACAAGCTCGCCGCCGTCGCGCTCCCCGTGGCGATGCTGTTCGGTCCGGACGCGCTGCTCTATCGCCTCCAGAATTCCGGCGCGCGGGCGCTGCTGACCAACACGGCGGGCCTCGCCAAGCTCGCCGAGGTGCGTGGCCAGATCGCCGATCTCACTTGCGTCATCAGCATCGACGGCGCCGGCGACGGCGCGCTCGGCTTCGCCGACGAGTTGTCGCGCGCGTCATCGGACTTCACGCCGGAGGACACTTCGGCCGAAGACCCCGCGATGATGATCTACACTTCGGGCACCACCGGCCAGCCGAAGGGCGCGCTGCATGCGCATCGCGTGCTGCTCGGCCATCTGCCCGGCGCCGAGCTGCCGCACTACCCGTTCCCGCAGGACGGCGATGCCTACTGGACGCCGGCCGACTGGGCCTGGGCCGGTGGCCTGCTCGACGTGCTGCTGCCGAGCCTGCATCACGGCGTGCCGGTGGTGGCGCGGCGCTTCGACAAGTTCGATCCCGAGGAAGCCTTCGCGCTGATGGCGAAGACCGGCGTGCGCAACGCCTTCATCCCGCCGACGGCGCTGCGGATGATGCGCGCGGTGCCGAGCCCGCGCGGCCGTCACGACCTGAAGCTGCGCAGCGTCGCGTCGGGCGGCGAGTCGCTCGGCATCGAGGCGCTGGAATGGGGCCGCGAGGCCTTCGGCCTCACCATCAACGAGTTCTACGGCCAGACCGAATGCAACCTCGTGATCGGCTCCTGCGCGGATTTGGGCGCGCTGAAAGCCGGCGCGATCGGCAAGGCGGTGCCGGGCCATGTCGTCGCGGTGATCGACGCCGAGGGCAACGCGGTGAAGCCCGGTGCGGTCGGACAGATCGCGGTGAAGCGGCCGGACCCGGTGATGTTCCTCGAATACTGGGGCAAGCCGGACGCCACCCGCACCAAATTCATCGGCGACTGGATGACGACCGGCGACCAGGGCGTGATGGACGAGGAGGGCTATATCAGCTTCGTCGGCCGCGACGACGACGTCATTACCTCCGCCGGCTTCCGCATCGGCCCCGGCGAGATCGAGGATTGTCTGATCCGCCATCCGGCGGTGGCGCTCGCGGCCGCCGTCGGCAAGCCGGACGCGATCCGCACCGAGATCGTGAAAGCCTTCGTGGTGCTGAAGAAGGATTTCGCGCCGTCGGACGAACTCGCCGCCGAGATCCAGGGCTTCGTCAGGACGCGGCTGTCGGCGCACGAATATCCGCGCGAGATCGCCTTCATCGAGCAGATGCCGATGACCACCACCGGCAAGATCATCCGCCGCGCGCTGCGCGAGCAGGCGTGAGTTGAAAACAAAAGCAACATCACCCTGAGGTGCGAGCGGAGCGAGCCTCGAAGGGTGACGTCGCGTCATCCTTCGAGGCTCGCCCGGCTTTGCCGGGCTCACGCCTCAGGATGACGGTCCGCGGCCTTTACCTGGCTTTCTTCGC
>Ga0180221_1001559_pt1 | contig 14881 bp, 9 predicted proteins | sample eDN5th37CKraftMG_FD_151339 | JGI IMG/M metagenome (GOLD analysis project Ga0180221, IMG submission 151339) | Enriched Miracle-Growth compost microbial communities from Emeryville, California, USA - eDNA 5th pass 37_C Kraft MG (version 2) (version 2) ...
CGGCGTCCCACAGCACGAAGGCCTCGGGAATGGTCTCGATGGCGTCGCGCAGCCGCAGGTCCGCGGCGGCGGTCTTCTCCACCAGCTTCTTCTGCTCGGTGACATCGACGGCGATGCCGATGAGGTGGACGCCGCGCGCGTCAGCCTGCGGCGCGACCTCGCAGCGCGCGCGCAGCCACACCCAATGACCCTGGGCGTGTCGCATGCGGAAGTCGCGGTCGATCACGGTGGCCGCGCCGCTCGCCACGTCGGAGGCGAGCTCGTAAAGGTCGATGTCGTCGGGATGCACGAGCTCCGACACGTCGCCGAAGTTGAGGAGCTCGCTGCGCGGCGCGAGACCGAGGATGTCGAACATCGATTGCGACCAGAAGATGCGGCCGCGGGCGAGATCCCAGTCCCACAGGCCGCAGCGGCCGCGGTTGAGCGCGGTGTCGATGCGGCCGCGCACGGTGTCGTAGATGATGTCGGCTTCGCGCGCGCGCGCCGCCTGCCAGTGGAAGGCGAAGCCGAGGATCAGCACGACGAAGCCGGTGGTCGCGGAGAGCGTGACGGTGAGCGCGGCGCCGGAGCGCCAGGACATCAGCGCGGCGCCGCGCGGCGCGATGGCGGCGACCTGGCCCAGCGGCGAGGCGAGGTTGCGCACGGTGGCGAAGACCTCGACGCCGCCGGGCGTGACGATGTCGAGCACGCCGGCGCGGGAGGCGAAGGTGGTGAGCGGCTGGCCTTCGCCGAGCACGTCGGTGAGGCCGCGGCCGATGGCGAGCCTAGGCGGCGACGAGGCGATGATGACGCCGTCGGCGTCGGTGACGAGCAGGGTGCGGTCGGTCGCGCCGGCCTGCGCCACCGCGTCGAGGGCGTCCTGCGCCAGGCGGGCGAGCTCGGCGACGGTCGGCTTGCCCGGTCGCGCCAGCCGCGCGGCGACGACCTCGGCGGCGAGTTCGAGCTCGCGGCTGGTGCTCGCGACGCTCTGCCGGCGTTGATCGTTGATCTGCACGACCGCGCCGACGGCCATGGTGCAGAGAAAGGCGATTATCAGAATGGGTACGGCACGCCTTAACGCGGGTTCTGCTCCCAGCAGACGCCGATACGCCGGTCTTGCGATCGATTGAGCCAGTCCCTTGATTGAATCCGTACCTGCTGACGCGCTCGCCACCTGAGCGGGCGTCATTTGCCCTCCGTTCGGATTGTCCCCAAAACACCCTCGGTCAGGATGTGCCGCATCTCTCACCGAATCGGTTTCATTTGAATCGAAACGCCGACTCTTGTCGAGAGTCCCGGAATCGAAACCGAAAAAATATTTAACGTCTGCGCGAAAGCGAAGAAGTCCCTGCGCCGCAGCGACTTCCTCGACTCTTCACAGCGGCGCAAAAGCTGCCCGGAAGGCCCTTGACAGGTTTTCCGTCAGGTTGCCGGCGCGAGCGAGCGCTCGACGATGTCGGCGAGGTCGCGCGACAGCGACGCGGCCTGCGCCACGCGCCTGAGCGTCGCCTCGGCGCGGGCGCGCCGCGCGGGCTCCAGCATCCGCCAGGCGCGGAACGCGGTCATCAGCCGCGCCGCGACCTGCGGGTTCTTCGGGTCGAGCGCGAGACAGATGTCGGCGACGAAATCGAAGCCGGCGCCGTCGGCGCGGTTGAACTGCGTCGGGTTCGCCTGGGCGAAGGCGCCGATCAGCGACCGCACGCGGTTGGGGTTGGCGAGCGAGAACGCCGGGTGCTTCGTCAGGCCTTGCACGCGGGCGAGCGTCGCGGGCTCGGGGATCGAGGCCTGCAGCGCGAACCACTTGTCGATCACCAGCGCGTCGCGCTCGAAGCGGCGGTAGAAATCGTCGAGCGCGCGGGCGCGCTCCGGCGTGTCGTGCCACGACAGCGCGGCGAGCGCCGCGAGCCGGTCGGTCATGTTGTTGGCGGCATCGTATTGCCGCGCCGCGATGGCGATGGCCTCGGGCGCGCCGGTGGCGACGAGCAGGTCGAGGCAGGCGTTGCGCAGCGCCCGGCGGCCGGCGCTTGCGGCATCGGGCGAGTAGGGCTTGTCGTCCGCGAGCCGCGCGTAGGTCTTGCCGAGCGCGTCGGCGAGCTTGCCGCCGACGGCGGCGCGCAGCGCCGTTCGCGCGCGGAAGATGGCGTCGGGATCGACGTCCCTGCCGATGTCGCGGGCGATGTCGGCCTCCGAAGGCAGGGCGAGGGCCAGCGCGACGAAGGCCGGCTCAAGCGCCGCATCGGCGAGCAGGTTGCCGAACGCGGCGACGAGACCGTCGGTCTCGCGGCCCGGCCCGGCGTTGCGCGTCAGGATCGAGGTCGCGAGCTTCTGCAGCGCCTGCCAGCGGTTGAAGGCGTCGGAATCGTGCGCGGCGAGGAAGCAGAGGTCGTCGCTCGTCTGGTCGAAGGCGAGGTTGACGGGCGCGGAGCAGCCGCGGTTGATGGAGACCACCGGCCGGGCGGGAATGTTGTCGAAGGTGACGCTCTGCTGCGCCTCGCTCAGCACGATCAGGCCGCGGTCGAGCGGCAGCGGCAGGTCGCGGCCCTGCGGATCGAGGAGGCCGGTCACGAGCGGGATCACCGCGGGCGCCTTGGCCGGCTGGCCCGGCGTCGGCGGCACGGTCTGCGAGATGTCGAGGCGGCAGGTCCGGGCCTGCGGATCGTAATGCGCCTCGACCGTCACCGAAGGCGTGCCGGCCTGGCGGTACCAGCGCATGAACTGCGAGAAGTCGCGGCCCGAGGCGTCGGCGAAGCACCGGATGAACTGCTCGACCGTCGCGGCCTCGCCGTCGTGGCGCGCGAAATAGAGGTCCATGCCCTTGCGAAAAGTCTCGGCGCCGAGCAGCGTCTTGATCATCCGCACCACCTCGGCGCCCTTCTCGTAGACCGTGGCGGTGTAGAAGTTGTTGATCTCGCGATAGGTCTCCGGCCGCACCGGATGCGCGAGCGGCCCCGCGTCCTCGACGAACTGGTGCGCGCGCAGGTTCCGCACGTCGGCGATGCGCTTCACCGGCCGCGAGCGCTGGTCCGAGGTGAACTCCTGGTCGCGGAACACGGTGAGTCCTTCCTTGAGGCAGAGCTGGAACCAGTCGCGGCAGGTGATGCGGTTGCCGGTCCAGTTGTGGAAATACTCGTGGGCGATCACGGCCTCGATGCCGGCGAAGTCGGTGTCGGTCGCGGTCTCGGGCGACGCCAGCACGTACTTGTCGTTGAAGACGTTGAGGCCCTTGTTCTCCATCGCCCCCATGTTGAAGTCTGACACCGCGACGATCATGAACACGTCGAGGTCGTATTCGCGGCCGAACGCTTCTTCGTCCCAGCGCATGGCGCGCTTGAGCGCGTCCATGGCGTAGGTCGCGCGCGGCTCCTTGCCGTGCTCGACGAAGATCTTCAGCGCAACCGTGCGGCCCGACATCGTGACGAAGGTGTCCTCGACGCAGCCGAGGTCGCCGCCGACCAGCGCGAACAGGTAGGCCGGCTTGGGGAACGGGTCGTGCCACACGGCGAAGTGCCGCGTGGTGCCGGGGATGTCGCCGCCGTCGATGCGGTTGCCGTTGGAGAGCAGCACCGGCGCCTCGGCGCGCTCTGCCTCGATGCGCGTGGTGAACACCGCCATCACGTCCGGCCGGTCGGGAAAATAGGTGATGCGGCGGAAGCCCTCGGCCTCGCACTGCGTACAGTAGGTGCCGCTGGTGCGATAAAGGCCCATCAGCCGCGTGTTGGCGGAGGGGTCGACCAGCGTCTCGATCGTGAGCGTCAGCGGCCGGTTCGGCGGCTGCGGGATGGTGAGCGAGTCCGGCGTGGCGGCGAAGGCATCGGGCGCCATCGCTTCGCCGTCGAGCGCGAGCGAGGCGAGGGTGAGGCCGTCGCCGTCGAGCACGATGGGGGCGGGCGCGCCGGCGGCCGGGTTGGGCTTGAGCGCGATCCTGGCGCGCACCCGCGTTCTCGTGGGATCGAGCGAGACGTCGAGGCTGACGGTTTCGACAAGCCACGCGGGCGGGCGATAGTCCGCGAGCCGGACGGGGCGGGCTTCTTCGGTGCGCATCATGGTGCTCCGTCGCTGGAGCATGACCCCGAAAAGATGCAGACTTTTCGGACAAGCTCATGCTCGAAAAAAACGCGAGACGACTATAGCACCGAAGACTGTGTCAGGAGCGCGGCTCGGCGTGGCCGATCACGCGCTTGACGGCCGGAAACTGCCGGCGCAGCCCGCGCTCGACCTCGTCCACGTTCTCGTGCACGTCGTGCACCGATTGCGACGGATCGACGTTGGCGTGGAAGTTGACGATCTCGCCCTCGTCGGTCTCGCGCACGCGCACGTCGTGGATGTCGCGCAGAAAGCCGCGCTCGCCGGCGAGTTCGGTCAGCGCGGCGGCCACGGCATCGACGCGCGCCTCGGGCGCGTCGCGGCCCGCGACCCCGCTGGTCTGCAGCGGCTCGATGTGGGTCTCGACCTCGACGTCGGCGCCGAGCTCCTTCTCGATGGCGTCCTCGAGGCTCGACGCGATGTCGTGCGCCGCGCCCAGCGACAGCGTGCCGTCCACCTCGAGGTCGAGCGAGACCGAGAGCCGGCCGCCGACCGCCTGCACCGTGACGTGATGCACCGGCAGCGCCTTGTTGCGCGCGATCACCATGACGCGGTCCATCACCGTCTCGGAATCCAGCGCGCGCGGCTCGACCACCACGTTGACCTCGGCGTCGCCGACGTCCTCGCGCACGCGGCGCTCCACCTCGGCCTTGACGGCTGCGACGCGGTCGAGCGGCAGGGTGCGGCTCGCGGCCACGTCGATGTCCACGAACGCGGTCTTGCCGACCTTGCGCGTGCGCACGCGGTCCACGGCGACGACGCCGGACACGGCCGCGACGATGCGCGCCAGCCGCTCGGCGAGGCCGGCGGGCGCGGTGTCGGTGAGGGTGTCGATGGTGCGCTTGCCGAGCCGCCAGCCGGCGACGCAGATGAACGCCGCGACGGCGATGGCGGCGACGGAATCCATCCAGGGATAGCCGAGCGCGACACCGCCGAGCCCGACCAGCACCGCGGCGGAGGACCACATGTCGGCGCTGAAATGCAGCGCATCGGCCTCCAGCGCCTCGCTGTGGGTCTCCTTCGCGACGCGGGTCAGCGCGCGAGAGCGGAAGAAGTCGACGAGGATCGAGCCGACGATGACCGCGAAGGCGACGAGCGAGGCTTCGACCGCGTGGCCCTGGTGCTCGACGAGCCTGCGGCCCGCCTCCCAGAACACCAGGATCGAGAGCACGAACAGCAGCGCGGTCTCGCCGAGCGCGGAGATGCTTTCGATCTTGCCGTGGCCGTAGTGGTGCTCCTCGTCCGCCGGCTTGTCGGAGACGCGCACGGCGAAATAGGTCATCACGGTGGCGGCCAGGTCGATGAGCGAATGCGCCGCCTCCGACAGGATGGCGAGCGAGCCGGACAGAACGCCGACCACGGCCTTCGCCAGCGTCAGGCCGCCGGAGGCCAGGATGGAGACCAGTGCGGCCTGTTGTTTCGGGTTCGCCATGGCTGTTGGCTATCGAGCCATGCGCGGGCCGTCAATGCGCCGGGGCTACCTGCAATTGCTTCGCATTCTAGGCTTCGGCGAACCTAGCGGAGGCGGTAGCCGTCGGTGAGCGTCTTGAGGAAGGCGATGATGTCGTCGATCTCGGCGTCGGTGAGCGCGGGCGGGTCGCCGGGATGGCGGTCGAACGGCGGCTCGACGTTGACGTTGTCGTGGTACTGCGGCGGCAGGTCGTCGTATTTGAGCACCTTGCCGTCGGCACCGCGCGGATAGAACAGTTCCGGATTGGTGTCGCGTCTGGCGTAGAAGTCCATCACCTCTTTCAAGGTGCGGAACACGCCGTTGTGGAAGAACACCTGCCGCGTCGCCACGTTGCGCAACGTCGGCGTCTTGAACAGGCCGCAATACGCGGGCCGGTCCCTGAAATCGGTGCGCTCGGGGCCGCACAGGCCGAGGTCATAAAACGTGGGGTCTGCGTTGGCGGGGAGCGCGCGGTTGCGCGGCGCGCCGAGCGCGATCATGCCGTAGTCGGTGAACTGCGGCGGTGTGCCGTCGCCGCCGCGCTGGCTGATGTGGCAGTGGGAGCAGTTGCCCTTGGCCGGATCCTCGAACAGGACGAGCCCGCGCGCCTCCTGCGGGGTGAGGCTCGCCTTGCCGGCGAGGAAAGCATCGTACTTGCTGTCGTAGGGATAGAACTCCGGCTCCTGCTCGAAGGTCTCGATGGCGCGCGCGCCGGCGGCGAGCGCCGCGAGCGGGCCCTGCGGCATGGCTTCGCCGAGCGCCGCGCGCAGGTCGGCGCCGTAGCGCGCAGCGATCACGGCGTCGAGCGCAGCGCGGTCGGCGTTCGCCATCTCGAACGGCGAGAGCAGGGGGATCAGCGCCTGGTCGCAGCCGCGGTCGACGCGCCCGTCCCAGCCGAGCCCGCCGGTCGGGCCGCCGTCGACGCTCTCGTCGCCGTCGTCGTCGGAGTTGTGGAAGTGCTCGGTGAACTGCGGCGTGGCCTGCTTGTAGGTGAGCGTCGGCACCGCGCGCAGGCCGGGCTTTCTCATGTCGCTGCCGCCGAGCTGCACGGCGCGCCCGTCCGGCGGCCCGTAGGCATGGGCCGGGCTGTGGCACGAGGCGCAGGCCATGGCGCCGGAGGCGGACAGCACGGGGTCGAAGAACATGCGCCGGCCGACGGCCGCCAGGTCGCGAGCCTGGCGATAGGCCTCGGCGCGCGGCAGGCCGGCGGTGGGCGCCAGCGCGCAGGCGCCGTCCGCTCCGGCGGCCGCCGCCCACGCGGGCGCGGCCACGGCCAGCATCGCGATCAGCAGAAGCCTCATGATAGAAGTGTAGCGCCTCGGCCGTGATGGTGCGGTGACAACCCCGGACGGTGTCACACCGTTGAAATGTTTCCGTCCCAGGGAGCTTGTTGGAGACATTCTACACAGGAGGCGGGGATCATGGCGAACGGGCGGGCAATCGGCGTGGCGGCGCTGGGCTTGACGGCGCTCTGGGCGGGCGCCGCCGCGGCCCAGGGGGCGGGGCTCGACAGGATCAGGACCGTGGTCGTGATCTACGCGGAAAACCGCAGCTTCGATAATCTCTACGGCCATTTTCCCGGCGCCAACGGCATCCAGGACCTCAAGCCCGAGGACGCGCGCCAGATCGACCGCGACGGCGCGCCGCTCAAGGAGCTGCCGCCGGTGTGGAACGGCCTCACCGCCAAGGGCGTCACGCCGGTGGTGAGCCAGGCGCAGACGGAGCACCTGCCCAACGCGCTGTTCGCCATCGACGATCCGCAGGGCTTCAACCAGCCGCTGTCCGTGACCACCCACGACCTCTGGCACCGGTTCTACGAGAACCAGATGCAGATCCACGGCGGCAAGAACGACGCCTTCGTGGCCTACGGCGATTCCGGCGCGCTGGTGATGGGCTATTACGACGGCTCCAAGCTGCCGCTGTGGGACGTGGCGAAGCGCTACGTGCTCGCCGACAATTTCTTCACCGGCGCATTCGGCGGCTCGTTCCTCAACCACTTCATGCTGGTGTGCGCCTGCGCGCCCTACTACCCCAACGCCGACACCTCGCCGGCCAGGGACCAGATCAGCGCGGTCGAGAAGGACGGCATATCGCTGACGCTCGCCGCCGATTCGCCGAAGTCCGCCATGGACGGCATCCCGAAATTCGTCAAGGACGGCGGGCTGACGCCGGATTTCTACGGCGTCAACACCATGCAGCCGCCGTACCAGCCGAGCAACGTGAAGCCGGCCAAGGAAGGCGACCCGCGCTTCGCCAACCCCGACGACAAGACCGTCATGGTACCGCAGACCGAGCAGCACATCGGCGACCTGCTCAGCGCCAGGGGCATCGGCTGGGCCTGGTACGCCGGCGCGTGGCAGGCCACGCTCGACGGCAAGAACGCCGTGCCGGTGCCGAACTTCCAGTTCCACCACCAGCCGTTCAACTATTTCGCCGACCTCGCCCCCGGCACGCCGGCGCGCGAGGCGCACCTCAAGGACGGCGGCCTCGGCGGAGCCGCGTTCATCGCGGACATCGACGCGGGCAGGCTGCCGCCGGTCACGTTCTACAAGCCCCAGGGCAACCTCAACGAGCACGCCGGCTACACCGACGCTCTGTCCGGCGACCGGCACATCGCCGACGTGATCGCGCACCTGGAGAAGAGCCCGCAGTGGGACGGCATGGTGGTCGTCATCACCTACGACGAGAACGGCGGCTTCTGGGACCACGTCGCGCCGCCCAAAGCCGACCGCTGGGGACCGGGCAACCGCGTGCCGGCGATCATCGTCTCGCCGTTCGCCAGGAAGGGCACGGTCGATCACACGCTCTACGACACGACCTCGATCCTGCGCCTCATCACGCGACGGTTCGACCTGCCGGTGCTGCCGGGACTCAAGGCCCGCGACGGCGCCATGGCGGCCGCCGGCAGCGGCCAGCTCGGCGATCTCACCGCGGCGCTCGATCTCGGCACGCCCTAGAAAACTTTCGGCGCGCCGATGCTACCATGGCGGCCTGCGCTCACCGCGAGGCTGCCATGAAGCGTTTCACGAAGCAGGATTTCCCCGTCTCCAACGTCCGCCGGCTGCTGGAGCCGGGGCCGGTCGTGCTGGTCTCGTCGGCGTGGAAGGGCGAGACCAACATCATGACCATGGGCTGGCACATGGTGATGGAGTTCTCGCCGTCGCTCATCGGCTGCCTGATCTCCTCCGGCAACCACAGCTTCGAGCTGGTGCGCAGAAGCCGGCAATGCGTCATCAACGTGCCGACGGTGGACATCGCCAGGCAGGTGGTCGGCGTCGGCAACTGCTCGGGCGCGAGCGTCGACAAGTTCGAGCGGTTCGGCTTCACGCCGGTTGCGGCGAGCGAGGTCAAGGCGCCGCTGATCGCGGAATGCTACGCCAGCCTGGAATGCAGGCTCGCCGACGCGCGGCTCGTCTCCAAATACAACGTCTTCATCTTCGAGGTGGTGAAGGCCCACGCGGCGACGGCACCGAAATATCCCAGGACCATCCACTATTACGGCGACGGCATGTTCATGGTCGCGGGCCGCAGCCTCAACCTGCGCCGCGGCTTCCGGCCGGGTATGCTTTAGACCGTCGCCGCGGCGTGCCAGGCCACGAACAGCGCCGCGCCCGCGGCGATCAGCGCCGGCGGGCTCACCCGTGTCAGCATCAGCGCCGCGGTCGAGGCGACCGCAAGGCCGCGCGCCACCCAGCCGCCGTCGAGCGCCTGAAGCAGCACATAGACCGCGGCGAGGATCATGCCCGCCGCCACCGGCCGCAGCCCGGATTCGATGGCCGTGAGCCAGCGCGCGCCGCGGTAGCGCGACCACAGATGCGCGACCGCATAGATGAGGCCCGCGGTCGGCGCGAAGATCGCGATGGTCGCCACCAGCGCGCCCCAGAAGCCGGCGACATGCCAGCCGATCAGCGTCACCAGCAGCGAGCCGGGGCCGGGCGCCATGCGCGAGATGGCGAAGGCGTCGATGAACTGCGCCTGCGTCATCCAATGATGCACGTCCACCACCTGCCGGTGGATGTCCGCGACCGCGCTCTGCCCGCCGCCGATGGTGACGAGCGACAGCGGCGCGAACACGACAACGAGGCTCCACAGCAGGCTAGGCATCGGCGGTCCTCAGCCGCGCGAAGGTCGCAGCGATGCTCAGCGAGCCCATGCCGAGCACGACCCACACCAGCGGCCAGTGCAGGATGCCGACCATGAGGAAGGTCGCCGCCATGATCGCGAGCGGCAGCGCCCGGCGCGGCACCCGCCGCGCCACCGTGACGCCCATGAACAGCGACATGCCCACGGCGGCGGCTGCGGCGCCGTCGAGCGCGACATGGGTGAGATCGTATTGCGCGAGCGCGGCGAACAGCGCGGCGATCAGCACGATGAGCACCGCCGCCGGCACGATGATGCCGAGGACGCCGGCGATGGCGCCGGCCCGGCCGCGCAGGTGATAGCCGATCCAGATTGCGAGATTGGTGACGTTGACGCCGGGCAGCGCCTGCGAGATAGCGAGCCCGTTGAGGAACTCCTCCTCGCCCATCCAGCGCCGGCTCTGCACGAACTCCCGCAGCATCCAGCCCGAGAGCCCGCCGCCGAAGCTGGTGAGCCCGATGCGGGCGAAGATCAGGAACAGCTCGGGGACGGTCGGGCGCGGCGGCGAAGGGTCCGGCATGGCGGGCGTTCCGGTTGGCGGAGCCTGTTTGCAGCGTTCGCGCCGGGCAGGCAACCGGCGGGACGGCAGGGCTCGCATACGCCCCGGGTGAGGCTCAGGTTTCGCTCCGCGATACCGTGGCGGCTTCGATGTCGGCCCGGTTGAGAAGCACGATGTGCTGCTCGTTCGGTCGCCGGGATTCCGGCGCCACGTCGAGACCGAGCCGCCTGAGCGCGTAGAACAAAAGCGCGCGGCGCACCTTGAGGGCGGCGGAACGGCCACGGATGCCGTAGTCGATCGCGATGGCCTTGGCCTGCGCGGGCGTCAGGCCGGGGTGGGGCGCGATCTGGAGCGTGATGAAGGTTCGCCAGTCGACGTCGTCCTCGGGCCTTGCGCGGGCCTGCCCCGCCAGTCTTGGTTTCGACAGGCGCCCGAGGACGAAGTCGCGGAACGCGCCGCTCTCCCGGTCGAATGCCCGCGCGTGCCAGCGGAAACCGTCGTGAGCGAGCGCGTGCGGCTCGATGGTGCGGCGCACCGCCTCCGGCCGGCTCATGGATTGATAGAACGTATCGAGCGCCGCGCCGGCGCGGATCGCGCGCAGCACCAGGCGCAGGACGAATGCGTCGATCGTGCGCTCCGGGAGCGGCGTCGCGGCAAAGGACGGTGTGGTCCCGAGCGTGGTCTCGTCGGCCGGCAGGATGCCGCGTTCGACGAGCTGGAGCTCGCCGAGCAGGCGGTTGGCATCCGGCGGCGACAGCACCGGCTTGAAATCGTCGCCGGCGACATAGCGCTTCGCCGACTTGTCGTAGGCGAGGCCCTGCGGCGCGAGCGCCAGATAGCGGGCGATGTCGGCCGAGGCCTGTCCCAGGGACACGCCGAACTGCCGCACCAGGTCGGCGCGGTTGGTCTCGCCGAGCCAGAACAGGCGCTCCTCGATGAAGGCAAGGCGGCGCTCGACGGACCAGCGGAAGCCGCCATCGGGATCGCGGCCCCTTGACTCGCTCGGGCCTATTCGTTTAGTTTCATTAACCATCAAGTTTGATGGACCATCCAGTTTATCGACTGACGATCCATAGCAGATTCGCCGTCGACGTACGTTTGCGCGGAGCGACGGACGGCGACATGGTTGCAACTTTTGGTATAATGATGCGTGCGACAGGGGGCGTTGATGAGGCTCAGGCAGACAGGCAGGGCCGGTTCGGCGACAGGCGTCGATCGCGCGGGCGCCACGGTTGAACGCCCGTTCGCCCGGGAGCGCGGCGCATGACCGGGCCCTCGATCGATGGAGATGCCATCCAGGCGTTCCGGGAGGCTTTTTACACTCTGAAGGACCATGTGCCGTTCCCCTGGCAGGAGCGGCTGTTCCTCGAATTCGCCGCCGGCCGGATGCCGTCCGCGCTCGACCTGCCCACCGGGCTCGGCAAGACCTCGGTGATGGCGATCTGGCTGATCGCGCGGGCGCTGGCCGGCGGCGAGGCGCTCAAATCGCTGCCGCGGCGGCTCGTGTACGTGGTCGATCGCCGCGCGGTGGTCGATCAGGCAACCGAGGAGGCCGAGACGCTGCGCAAGGCGCTCGACGGCGAGGCGGAGGGCCTGAAGCGGCGGCTCGGTTTCGAGGACAAGCAAGAATTTCCCATCTCCACCCTGCGCGGCCAGCATGCCGACAACCGCGCATGGCTCGTCGACCCGACGGTGCCCGCGATCATTGTCGGCACGGTCGATATGATCGGATCGCGCCTGCTGTTCTCGGGATATGGCGTGAGCGGCAGGATGCGTCCCTATCATGCCGGCCTGCTGGGCGCGGATACGCTCGTCGTGCTCGACGAGGCGCACCTCGTTCCGCCATTCGCAGCGTTGATGGACGAGGTGATGCGGCTGACCTCGCAGGATTCCGAACGCGCGGCAATGGTCTTCAGGGTTCCGCCGTTGCGGCTCATGGCGCTGTCTGCGACCGGCCGGAGGCTGAGGAGCGATGTGTTCCGGCTCGAAGACGGGGATATGGAAGACGAGACCGTTCGCCGGCGTGTGGATGCGCCGAAATGGCTCAAGCTGGAAGGCGAGCCGACGGCGGCGGGCGATCTCGCCGAAGCCATGGCCGCGCGCGCGATCGAGCTGGCCGGCGGCCGGCATCGCGTCCTGGTGTTCTGCAACAGCCGGAAAGTCGCGGGCGACGTTCACGCTGTGCTTGAAGAGTATCTCCGGAAAACACTCGGAAAAAACGCGGCCGGGCCCGGCAAGAACCTGGAACTGATCGTCGGCGCGCGCCGTGTGCGTGAACGCGAACGGCTGGCCGCAAGCCCGGTCTTCAAGCGGTTTGCGCATCTGTCTTTGGATGAAAAAGACGGTGCGCTTCACCCATCGTTTCTCGTGGCCACCTCGGCCGGGGAGGTCGGCGTGGACATCGACGCCGATCACATGGTCTGCGACCTTGTCGCCTGGGAGCGCATGGTGCAGCGGCTGGGCCGCGTCAACCGGCGCGGCGAGTTCACGGAAGGCTCATTGATCGACGTGTTCGTCGCCGCGCCGGACAAGGAAGCGGAGACGCCGCCCGGCACGCCGGCTGTCGAAACATGCCGAAAGCCGTTCGACAGCGATGCGTGGACGCGGCGCAGCGACGGCCGCTGCGACGCCAGCTCCGGCGCGCTGCTGCGGCTTCGCGATAATGCCGCGTTCAGGCCGCTGGCCGATGAGGCGACGACCGCCGAGCCGCTGCGCCCATCCCTGACGAGGGCGGTCCTGGATGCCTGGTCCATGACCTCCCTGGAAGCGCATCCCGGCCGGCCGAAGGTCGAGCCTTGGATTCGCGGCTGGCTCGACGAGGACAAACAGCCGCCCCAGACCCAGGTCCTATGGCGGCGGCATCTTCCGATCCGCGAGAACGAAGCCGTCGAACAGGCCAGGCGCGCCCTGGAGGCGTTCTTCGAGGCCGCGCCGCCGCACGTCAGCGAAATCCTGGAGACCGAGGCGTTCCGCGTCGTCGAGATGCTGCGGGCGCGGGCGAGGGCGGCGCTGAGAGAGCAGGAACGCAAGGACGCCGCGGCGGGCTCTGACAATTCCGAGAGCACTGACGCTGCGGAGCCGGACCTGACGGATCGGACGATCGTGGCCGTCGTGCTGGCCTACGACCGCGCGATCAAGAGCCTGCTCCGCCTCGGCGACATCATGAACAGGACGGTCCAGCAACTCCAGTCCATGGTCGCCGAGTGCCAGGTGGTGCTCGATGCGCGTCTGGGCGGGCTCGCGGATTCCGGCCTGCTCGACCCCAAGGAAGCTGCCGTGCCCGCCACGCTCGACGGCGAGACCGTTGCGACCATCGCCGACGAACATGGCAAGAAGCTCTGGAGCGAGGAGCGGCTGAAGGGCAATGGCATCGGCTATCGCGTGCGCGTCGCCGAGCGCGGCGAGAGCGACGGGGACTGGAAAGTCGCGTACTGGCGTTTCCTGGATGCCCTGTCCGAGGAGTCGGATCATGCCGACGCCGCCCGGGAATGGCGCGTCGAGGAATGGGTTGGAGAGGGCGCCGCCCAGAATAATTCGGCGCTGGCCAGGGCCGAGCAGACACTGGACGAGCACCATGCGCGCATCGTGGCTTGGGCCGAGAAGATCGCCCGCGGCCTGAACCTGCCGGACGATTTGCGGGCCATGCTGGTCGCTGCGGCCCGCCATCACGACTGCGGCAAGGCGCGTCCGATGTGGCAGCGCTTTGCGGGCAATCCGGACTTTGTCCGGGGAAAACAACCCCCTTTGGCGAAGTTCGTGACGCGCGGCGATCCGAACCTGCTCAGGGTCGGGAACTGGACTTATCGCCACGAATTCGGCTCGGTGCGCGACGCCCTCGAGCGGAAGGCGTTCGAAGGCTTGCCGTCGCTCGAGGCGCTGGGCCTGCACCTCATCGCGACCCATCACGGCAGCGCGCGTCCGGCCATCGTCGCCTACGACGAGAAGGACCTGCCCGGAGAGGATTCGGTTAGGCTCGCCGACCGGCTGCGCGAGGACATGACGGCGTTGACGGCGCAATGGGGGCCGTGGGGGCTCGCGTGGTGGGAGGCATTGCTGCGCGCCGCCGATGCCGCCGCCTCGCGCGAGGTGCCGGCGCAGGAGGCACGCTGATGGCGACGGCCACCATTCCCGTCGATCTTCGCAACCCAGGCCAGGTTTTCGCCTGCCTCGGCCTGATGGAGGCCGCGGACGTCCTGCTCGGCCGGCCTTGCGAGGGCCGGTTCGATTATCAGGACCTGGAGACCGATACCCGGTTCACCATTCAGGTGGATGGGCCGGACGATCCGGTCGCGACGGTCGTGAGATTTCTCGCGCAGGCCGAGGCGAAGGCATTGGTGCCGCGCGGCTCGGGACTTTCGACGGCCCGCTGGGATGTCGCGACGGTGCCTGCAAGCAAGGACGATCCGGTTTTCCCGTATCCCGCGCCTGACACGCCGGCCGCGCTGCCGATCGTGTTGACCGATGGAACACGGCAGATCGCGGTCGATCATTGGGCCGACGGCGCGGCGGCCACCGGCCGGGACAACGTGAAGTTCTGGGCCGGGTCGGGCGGATACCCCGGTGCTGCGCTCGCGCGCGACGCTTTGGAGATCGTTCACGGCCTGGGCGACAACGCGCTTACCGAAGCGATTGCTGATCCTTTCGTCTTCTCGGCGCCGCAATCCAGCAGCTTCCGCTTCGACTGGCGGCGCGACTACATTCCGCTCGACGCCGGCTTCTCGCCCAACGCC
>Ga0180221_1001563_pt1 | contig 14864 bp, 23 predicted proteins | sample eDN5th37CKraftMG_FD_151339 | JGI IMG/M metagenome (GOLD analysis project Ga0180221, IMG submission 151339) | Enriched Miracle-Growth compost microbial communities from Emeryville, California, USA - eDNA 5th pass 37_C Kraft MG (version 2) (version 2) ...
CGGCCCTTGCCGTCGCCGACTACGACCAGCGCCGCGAAGCCGAAGCGCTTGCCGCCCTTCACGGTCTTGGAGACGCGGTTGATGTGGACCAGCTTCTCGACCAGCTCCTCGCCGCCTTCCTCGCCGCCGCGGCGATCGTCGCGCCGGCCGCGATTGCCGTCACGGCCGCCACGGCCGCGATTGTCGCCGCCGGGGCCGCGACCGCGACCGCCGCGCGGGCCGCGAGCCGGCCGCTCGCCCTGCGCTTCGGCCGGAGCCGCCTCGGGAGCGGCCGCCTGGATTTCGGTTTCGTCAGCCATTTAGAACTCCAGTCCGCCTTCACGGGCGGCGTCGGCGAGCGCCTTCACCCGACCATGGAAAAGAAAGCCGCCGCGATCGAACACGACCTTGGTGACGCCCGCCTTCGACGCGCGCTCGGCAACGCGCTTGCCGACCTCGGCCGCGGCCTCGGCGGTGGCGCCGGCCTTGCCGCGCACATCCTTGTCGAGGGTCGAGGCCGCCGCGACGGTGCGCCCCTCGACGTCGTCGATCACCTGCGCGTAGATGTGCTTGCCGGAACGATGCACCGACAGGCGGGGACGCAGGTTGCCCTTGGCGCGAAGCGCCGTGCGGACGCGCTGGCGGCGCCGTTCGAAAAGAGAAAGCTTGGCCATCTTACTTCTTCTTCCCTTCCTTGCGGAAGATGAACTCGCCCGCGTACTTGATGCCCTTGCCCTTGTACGGCTCGGGCTTGCGCCAGCGGCGGATCTCGGCGGCGACCTGGCCGACCTTCTGGCGGTCGATGCCGCTGATCTGCACCGTGGTCTGGTCCGGCGTGGCGATCGTGATGCCTTCCGGCACCGCGAAATCCACGTCGTGGCTGTAGCCGAGCTGGAGCTTCAGGTTCTTGCCCTGAAGGTTCGCGCGATAGCCGACGCCGGTGATGAGCAGCGTCTTGGTGAAGCCCTCGGTCACGCCGGTGACGAGGTTCTGCACCATCGTGCGCTGCATGCCCCAGAAGGCGCGGGCGCGCTTGGTGTCATTCGCCGGCTGCACCGAAATGCCGCCGTCCTCGATGGCGTAGGTCACGTCGTCGACCAGATCCATCGAGAGCGTGCCCTTGGGGCCCTTGACCGAGAGCTTGCGCCCCTCGATCGACGCGGTCACGCCCGAGGGCACGGTGACCGGCTTCTTGCCGATGCGGCTCATCAGAACACCTCCGCGAGAACCTCGCCGCCGACATTCTGCTCGCGCGCTTCCGCGTCGGAGAGAACGCCCTTCGGCGTCGAGACGATGGTGATGCCGAGTCCGTTGCGGACGCGCGGCAGCTCCTTGGAGCCCGAATAGACGCGGCGGCCGGGCTTCGACACGCGCGCGACATGCTGGATGGCGGGCTGGCCCTCGAAATATTTCAGCTCGATGCGCAGGCCGCCATGGCCGGCGAGGTCTTCCTCGCTGTAGCCGCGGATATAGCCTTCGCGCTTGAGCACGTCGAGAACGCGCGCGCGCAGCTTGGACGCGGGCGAAACCACGCTGTCCTTGCGCGCCCGCTGGCCGTTACGGATGCGGGTGAGCAGATCGCCCAGGGGGTCGGTCAATGCCATGTTCTGATCCTTACCAGCTCGACTTCGTGACGCCCGGGATCAGGCCCTTATTGGCCAGATCGCGAAGCTGCACACGGCACAGCCGGAACTTGCGGTAATAAGCGCGCGGGCGCCCGGTGATCTCGCAGCGGTTGCGCACGCGCGTCGGATTGCCGTTGCGCGGGATCTCCGCCAGCTTGAGACGCGCGATCAGCCGCTCGGTCTCGTCCTTGCTCTCGTCGTTCGCGATCGCCTTGAGACGCGCGTAGCGGCCCGCATAGGCCTTCACCAGCTTCTTGCGCTTCTCGTTCTTGTTGATCGAACTCAGTTTCGCCATGACTTAAGTTCTCTTTCCTATCGGATCGAGCCTGGCCTCCCGGTGGAGGTTCAGGCCGCCTTCTTTTCTTCGACGACCGGCTGCGGGAACGGGAAACCGAACAGGCGGAGAAGCTCGCGCGCCTCCTCGTCGGTCTTCGCCGTCGTCGCGACGATCACGTCCATGCCCCGGATCTTGTCGACCTTGTCATAGCTGATCTCGGGGAAGATCAGCTGCTCCTTGAGGCCGGTCGCGTAATTGCCGCGCCCGTCGAACGACTTGTCGGAGAGGCCCCGGAAGTCGCGCACACGCGGCAGCGCGATCGTCACGAAGCGATCGAGGAACTCGTACATCCGCTCGCGGCGCAGCGTGACCTTCGCGCCGATCGGCATGCCCTCGCGCAGCTTGAACTGCGCAATCGACTTCTTCGCCTTGGTGACGACGGCGCGCTGGCCGGCGATCGCGGTCATTTCCGCGGCCGCCGTCTCGACCTTCTTCTTGTCCTGGGTCGCCTCGCCGACGCCCATGTTCAGGACGATCTTGGTCAGCTTCGGCACTTCCATCACATTCTTGTAGCCGAACTTTTCCGTCATCGCCTGGACGATGCGGTCCTCGTACAGCTTCTTCAGACGCGGCTTGTAGGCGTCAGCCATCGATCGTCTCCCCGGACTTCACGGCCACACGGACCTTCCTGCCGTCCTTGACCTCGAAACGGACGCGCGTGGGCTTGCCCGTCTTGGGATCCTCCAGCGCGACCTTCGAAACGTGCAGCGGCGCCTCGATTCGCTCCAGCCCGCCCTGCGGGTTGGCCTGGGTCGGCTTGCGGTGCCGCGTCGCGACATTCACGCCCGACACGATCACCTTGCCCTCCTTGGGGAAAGCTTTGGTGACCTCGCCGTGGCGGCCCTTGTCCTTGCCGGACAGGATGACGACCTTGTCGCCCTTCTTGATCTTCAGCGCGGACATTTCACAGGACCTCGGGCGCTAGGCTGATGATCTTCATATGGCCCGCCGCGCGCAGCTCGCGCACCACCGGCCCGAAGATGCGGGTGCCGATCGGCTCCCCGCTGTTCTTGTTGATGAGAACGGCGGCGTTGCCGTCGAAGCGGATCGTCGAGCCGTCGGGACGATTGATGTCCTTCGCGGTGCGCACGATCACCGCGCGGTGCACATCGCCCTTCTTCACCTTGCCGCGGGGCGCGGCTTCCTTGATCGACACGACGATCACGTCGCCGACGGTCGCGAAGCGGCGCTTGGAGCCGCCCAGCACCTTGATGCACTGGACGCGCTTGGCGCCGCTGTTATCCGCCACGTCGAGGGTGGACTGCATCTGGATCATGGTTCAGTCCTCCTTCTTACGACGCGGACGTCGTGCCGGCGGCTTCCGCCTTCGGCAGCACCCGCCAGGTCTTGAGCTTCGAGATCGGCGCGCATTCCTCGATGCGCACGATCTCGCCCTCCTTGAAGACATTGCCCTCGTCATGGGCATGATACTTCTTCGAACGGCGGATAATCTTGCCGTAGAGCGGGTGTTTCACCTTGCGCTCGACGCTCACCACCACCGTCTTGTCGGTCTTGTCGGAGACCACCGTTCCCGTCAGCACGCGCTTGGGCATGTGATGTCCTCCTTCAATTCTTCGACGCAGCGGCGGCGCGCTGGGTCTGGAGCGTCTTGATCCGCGCGATCGTGCGACGCACCTCACGCACCCGGCTCGGCTTCTCGAGCTGGTTGGTGGCCGCCTGGAAGCGCAGGTTGAACTGCTCGCGCTTCAGCTCGCCGAGCTGGGTCGACAGCTCGTCGTCGGTCTTGGCGACGATGTCAGCGATCTTCGCCATGGCTCAGACTCCCTCGTGCAGCGATTCGCCGAGGCGGGCGACCGCCTTGACCTTGATCGGCAGCTTCTCGGCCGCGCGCTCGAACGCCACGCGGGCGATCGGGCCCGGAACGCCGTCCAGCTCGAACAGGATGCGGCCGGGCTTGACGCGGGCGACCCAGAATTCGGGCGCGCCCTTGCCCGATCCCATGCGGACCTCGGCGGGCTTCGACGAGACCGGCACGTCCGGGAAGATGCGGATCCACAGGCGCCCCTGGCGCTTGATATGGCGGGTGATCGCGCGGCGGGCCGCCTCGATCTGGCGGGCGGTGATCCGCTCCGGCTCCATCGCCTTCAGCCCGAACGAGCCGAAGTTGAGCGAGGTGCCGCCAGGCGCCTTGCCGTGAATGCGGCCCTTATGGGCCTTGCGGAATTTGGTACGCTTCGGTTGCAGCATTTCAAATCGCCTTCTGACACCGATTGTCCGGTCGATCAGGCGACGCTGACAGGGCTATCCGCCCTATCGCGCCGGCCGGACCCCCGACGTCTGAGCTTCCATCATGAGCCGGTCCTGCGCGAGCGGATCGTGGCCGAGGATCTCGCCCTTGAAGATCCACACCTTGATCCCGCAGACGCCGTAGGCGGTATGCGCCTCGGCCTCGGCATAGTCGACGTTCGCGCGCAGCGTGTGGAGCGGAACCCGTCCCTCGCGATACCATTCGGTCCGCGCGATCTCGGCGCCGCCCAGACGGCCGGCGCTGGTGATACGGATGCCTTCCGCACCGAGACGCAGCGCCGATTGCACCGCCCGCTTCATCGCGCGACGAAACGCCACGCGACGCTCGAGCTGATCGGCGACCGACTGGGCCACCAGCTTCGCGTCGATCTCCGGCTTGCGGATCTCGACGATGTTCAGCGACACGTCGGACGAGGTCATCTTGCCCAGCGTGCGGCGCAGCTTCTCGATGTCCGCGCCCTTCTTGCCGATGATGACGCCCGGACGGGCGGCATAGATCGAGATGCGGCACAGCTTGGCCGGACGCTCGATCACCACCTTCGAGATCGCCGCTTGCGGCAGCGCCTTCATCACGAACTGGCGGATCTTCAGATCCTCGAGCAGCAGACGGCCGTAATCGGCGCCGTCGGCATACCAGCGGCTGTCCCAGGTGCGGTTGATCTGGAGCCGCATTCCGATCGGATTGGACTTGTGACCCATATTATTCAGCCTCTTCCTGCTGCTCGCGCACGACCACGCGAAGGCGGGCGAACGGCTTCTCGATCCGGCTCGACCGGCCGCGCGCGCGCGCCGCAAAGCGCTTCATCACGAGGCCCTTGCCGACCGAAGCTTCCTTCACGACGAGCGCGTCGACATCGAGATTATGGTTGTTCTCGGCGTTCGCGATCGCCGATGCGAGGCACTTGCGCACGTCGACGGCCATCGCCTTCTTCGAGAAAGCAAGGATGTTGAGCGCGTCGGACACGTTCTTGCCGCGGATCAGACCGGCGACGAGATTGAGCTTCTGCGGGCTGCCGCGCACCGAGGTGGCGACGGCCAGCGCTTCCTTCTCGTCGACCTTGCGGGGGGATGCTGGCTTCGACATCAGCGCTTGCCCTTCTTGTCGGCGGCGTGGCCGGGGAAGTAGCGCGTCGGCGCGAACTCGCCCAGCTTGTGGCCGACCATGTCCTCGTTGACCGAGACCGGCACGAACTTGCGTCCGTTATAGACGTTGAACGTCAGCCCGACGAACTGCGGCAAAATGGTCGAACGACGCGACCAGGTCTTGATCGGCGCGCGTGCGCCGCTGTCCTGCGCGCCCTCGGCCTTCCGCAGAAGGTGGAGATCGACGAACGGACCTTTCCAGATGGAACGGGCCATGGCTTAACCCTTCTTCTTCGCGTGACGCGAGCGGATGATGAACTTGTCCGTGGACTTGTTCGAACGGGTGCGCGCACCCTTGGTCGGCTTGCCCCAGGGGGTGACCGGATGACGGCCGCCCGAGGTGCGGCCTTCACCGCCGCCATGGGGGTGATCGACCGGGTTCTTGGCGACGCCGCGCGTCAGCGGGCGCTTGCCCAGCCAGCGGTTGCGGCCGGCTTTCGCCAGGTTCTGGTTGGCGTTGTCGGGGTTCGACACCGCGCCCACCGTCGCCATGCAGTCGGAGCGGATATAGCGCTGCTCGCCCGAGTTCAGGCGCACCATCACCATGCCCTTGTCGCGGCCGACGATCTGCACATAAGTGCCCGCCGCACGCGCGATCTGGCCACCCTTGCCGGGCTTCATCTCGACATTGTGGACGATCGTGCCGACCGGCGCCTGGCCGATCTCCATCGCGTTGCCCGGCTTCGTGTCGGTCTTCTTCCCCGCCACCACCGTGTCGCCGACGGCAAGCCGCTGCGGCGCGATGATATAGGCAAGCTCACCGTCCTGATACTTCACCAGCGCGATGAAGGCCGAGCGGTTGGGATCATATTCCAGCCGCTCGACGGTCGCGGGGACGTCCCACTTGCGACGCTTGAAGTCCACAAAGCGGTACTTCTGCTTGTGGCCGCCCGCGATGCCGCGCGCGGTGGCGTGGCCCATATTGTTGCGGCCGCCCGACTTGCGCTTGCCTTCGGTAAGCGACTTGACCGGCTTGCCCTTCCACAGGCCCGAACGGTCGACGAGGATGAGGCCGCGCCGTGCCGGGCTGGTGGGGTTGTAATTCTTGAGCGCCATCGCCTCAGATCCCCGTCGTGACGTCGATGGACTGGCCGGCGGCCAGCGTCACGATCGCCTTCTTCACGTCCGAGCGGGTATAGTCCCGACCCTTCCACTTCTTGGTCTTGCCCTTGGCGACCAGCGTGTTCACGCCCGTGACGCTCACGTTGAAGAGCGCCTCGACCGCGGCCTTGATCTCGGGCTTGGTGGCATCGCCCGCCACCTTGAAGACGACCGCATTATGCTCGCTGAGCAGCGTCGCCTTCTCGGTGATGTGGGGCGCCAGCACCACGTCGTAATGGCGGTTGTCCACCGCCGCCTGCTTCTTCTTAGCCATTGAGGCGCGCCTCCAGCTTCTCGACGGCGGCGCGCGTCAGCACCAGCGTGTCATGCTTCAGGATGTCGTAGACGTTGGCGCCGATCGCGGGGAGCACGTTCAACCCGTGGAGGTTGCCCGCCGCCATCGCGAAGGTGTCGTTCACGCTCTCGCCGTCGATCACCAGCGTCCTTGCGCCGAAGCCGAGCTTGCCGATCTGGGCGACGAGCGCCTTCGTCTTGCCGCCCGAAACGTCGAGCCCGTCGAGCACGATCAGATTGCCGTCCTTCGCCTTCGACGAAAGCGCCATCTTGAGCCCGAGCGTGCGGACCTTCTTGTTCAGCGACGGATTGAAGTCGCGAACGCGCGGGCCGTGCGCCTTGCCGCCGCCGATGAAGATCGGGGCGCGGCGATCGCCGTGACGGGCCGTGCCGCCGCCCTTCTGGCGACCGAACTTCTTGCCCGTGCGCGCCACGTCCGAACGCTCGCGCGCCGCGCGCGCCGTGCCGCGACGCTTCTCGAGCTGCCAGGTGACGACGCGGTGCAGGATGTCCGCGCGCGGCTCCAGCCCGAAAATGTCGTCGGCCAGATCGATGTCACCCGATGCCCTGGCGTCGAGGGTCTGAACCTTGACCTTCATGTGTCAGCCCTCCTGGCCGTCGGTGGCGTCCGCGGCCTGCGCCCCGGCCTCGGCCGGGATGTCCGCGGGAGCGCTGTCGTTGCTGTTGGCCGCGGCCTTGAGGCCGGCGGGATAAGGCGCCTCGGCATGGCGCGGCACCTTCACCGCATCCTTGACGACCAGCCACGTCCCCTTCGAGCCCGGCACCGAGCCGCGCACGAAGAGCAGGCCGCGCTCCGCGTCGGTCTGCACGATCTCCAGGTTCTGCTGGGTGCGCTGGCGGTCGCCCATGTGGCCGGCCATCTTCTTGTTCTTGAAGACGCGGCCCGGGTCCTGACGGTTGCCGGTTGAACCGTGCGAACGGTGCGAGAGCGACACGCCGTGGGTGGCGCGCAGGCCGCCGAAGCCCCAGCGCTTCATCGCGCCGGCAAAGCCCTTGCCCTGCGTATGGCCCGACACGTCGACGAGCTGGCCGGCGACGAAATGGTCGGCCGAGATCTCGGCACCCACGTCGAGCAGCGCGTCCTCGGACACACGGAATTCCACGACGCGCGCCTTGGGCTCCACCTCGGCCTTGCCGAAATGACCGCGCTGCGGCTTGGCGACGTTCTTGGCCTTGGCCACGCCGGCACCCAGCTGGAGCGCGACATAACCGTCCTTCTCGACCTCGCGGCGGGCGATGACCTGAACGCCTTCCAGCGCCAGAACGGTGACCGGAACGTGCCGGCCGTCGTCGCGGAAGAGCCGCGTCATCCCCATTTTCTTCGCGATCACGCCAGTGCGCATGATCCTGCTTCCTTCCCTCAGAGGCTCGCGCCCCATGCGGGGGCCGCGAGCGTGACCAACGAAAAAAGCCCTCCGCCGGGGCGAAGAGCTGGCCCAAATCTAAATGCCCCCGTCAGGGCCGTTTTTCCGCTTCATCAAAAGCGAAAGACGGGGACTCAGGCGCCAGCTAGGCTGGCCGGTATCCCTACTCTTTCGTCATGCCGGCCGGGGCCGCGTGACGCGCCGGAGAGTCGAATCGTCCCCGGCGGAGGCGGCGTCTTAGGCCAGTTTGATCTCGACATCAACACCCGCGGCGAGATCGAGCTTCATCAGCGCGTCGACGGTCTGCGGGGTGGGCTGGACGATATCCAGCAGGCGCTTGTAGGTGCGCACCTCGAACTGCTCGCGCGACTTCTTGTCGACGTGCGGGCCACGGTTGACCGTGAACTTCTCGATGCGGGTGGGAAGAGGAATCGGACCGCGGATCAGCGCGCCCGTACGTCGGGCGGTGTCGGCGATGTCGCCGGTGGCCTGATCGAGCACTCGATGGTCGAACGCCTTCAGGCGAATGCGGATATTCTGCGTGTCCATTTCTCTACCGATGCGAAAGAGCCAAGCCCCGGACAGAAGGACGTCACGGGACGAAAAACGCCGGCCGGCTCCCTAGGGGAACCGGCCGGCGGATGCAACGAATTACTTCGTGATCGTGCCGACGACGCCGGCGCCGACGGTGCGGCCGCCCTCGCGAATGGCGAAGCGCAGGCCCTGGTCCATCGCGATCGGAGCGATCAGCTTCACGCCGAGCGACACGTTGTCGCCGGGCATGACCATCTCGGTGCCCTCGGGCAGCGTCACTTCGCCCGTCACGTCGGTCGTGCGGAAGTAGAACTGCGGGCGATAGTTGGCGAAGAACGGCGTGTGGCGGCCGCCCTCGTCCTTCGAGAGGACATAGACCTCGGCCGAGAACTCGGTGTGCGGGGTGATCGTGCCGGGCTTCGCGAGCACCTGGCCGCGCTCCACCTCGTCACGGCCCACGCCGCGGATCAGCGCGCCGATATTGTCGCCAGCCTGGCCCTGGTCGAGCAGCTTGCGGAACATCTCGACGCCCGTGACGGTGGTCTTGCGGGTGTCCTTGATGCCGACGATCTCGACTTCCTCGCCGACCTTGACCACGCCGGTCTCGACGCGGCCGGTGACGACGGTGCCGCGGCCCGAGATCGAGAACACGTCCTCGATCGGCATCAGGAACGGACGATCGAGCGGACGCTCCGGCTGCGGAATCCACTCGTCGACCGCCGCCATCAGCTTCAGCACCGCGTCATGGCCGATCTCGGGCGTCTTGCTCTCAAGCGCCGCGACCGCCGAGCCGGCGATGATCGGAATATTGTCGCCGTCGAAGTCGTACTTCGAGAGCAGCTCGCGGATCTCCAGCTCGACCAGCTCGAGGATCTCGGGATCGTCGACGAGGTCGACCTTGTTCATGAACACGACGAGCTGCGGCACGCCGACCTGACGGGCGAGCAGGATGTGCTCGCGGGTCTGCGGCATGGGGCCGTCTGTGGCCGACACGACCAGGATCGCGCCGTCCATCTGCGCGGCGCCGGTGATCATGTTCTTCACATAGTCGGCGTGGCCGGGGCAGTCGACATGCGCATAATGGCGCTTCTCGGTCTCATACTCGACGTGCGCGGTCGAGATGGTGATGCCGCGCTCACGCTCCTCGGGCGCCTTGTCGATATTGGCATAGTCGACGAAGGTCGCGCCGCCGGTCTCGGCGAGCACCTTGGTGATCGCGGCCGTCAGCGACGTCTTGCCGTGATCGACGTGGCCGATGGTGCCGATGTTGCAGTGCGGCTTGGTCCGCTCGAACTTAGCTTTCGCCATTGTTTCCTACCTTCTTCCCAATCAGTTTGCCGAGCGGGCCGCCCGATGCGGACGCGCTCATAAGAGCAAATTGCGCCTTACGCCAGCTTCGCCTTGACCTCTTCCGCGACATTCGCCGGGACCTCGTCATAGTGCGAGAACTGCATGGTATATTGCGCGCGTCCCTGCGTGAACGAGCGAAGCTGGTTCACATAGCCGAACATGTTGGCCAGCGGAACCATCGCCTCGACGACCTGGGCGTTGCCCCGGGTGTCGGTGCCCTGGATCTGCCCGCGCCGCGAGTTCATGTCGCCGATGACGTCGCCCAGATAATCCTCGGGCGTCACGACCTCGACCTTCATGATCGGCTCGAGCAGCTTGATCCCCGCCTTCTGCGCCGCCTCGCGCATCGCGCCGCGGCCGGTGATCTCGAACGCCAGCGCGGACGAGTCGACGTCGTGATAGGCGCCGTCATAGAGCGTGGCGGTGAAGTCGATGATCGGGAAGCCGATCAGCGAGCCCGTGGCCGCGACCTCGCGGATGCCCTTCTCGACCGAGGGGATATATTCCTTCGGGATGTTGCCGCCCTTGACCTCATCCTTGAAGATGATGCCCTGGCCGCGCTCGCCCGGCTCCACGCTGAACTTGACGCGGCCGAACTGGCCCGAGCCGCCCGACTGCTTCTTGTGCGTATAGTCGACGTCGACCTTGCGGGCGAGCGATTCGCGATACGCCACCTGCGGCGCGCCGACATTGGCGTCGACCTTGAACTCGCGCTTCATGCGATCGACGAGGATCTCGAGGTGAAGCTCGCCCATCCCCTTGATGATGGTCTGGCCGCTCTCATGGTCGCTGGTCACGCGGAAGGAGGGGTCCTCCTGCGCGAGACGGTTGAGCGCGATGCCCATCTTCTCCTGGTCGGCCTTGGTCTTGGGCTCGACGGCAACCTCGATCACCGGCTCGGGGAATTCCATGCGCTCCAGGATGATCGGTGCGTTCGGCGCGCACAGCGTGTCGCCGGTCGTCGTGTCCTTCAGGCCCACGAGCGCGACGATATCGCCGGCATAGGCCTCCTTGATGTCCTCGCGGTCGTTCGCATGCATCAGCAGCATGCGGCCGACCTTCTCCTTCTTGTCCTTGACGGAGTTGATGACGGTGGAGGCGCTTTCGAGCTTGCCCGAATAGATGCGCGCGAAGGTGAGCGTGCCGACGAACGGATCGGTCATGATCTTGAACGCCAGCGCCGAGAAGGGCGCGTCGTCCGATGCCGCGCGCGTGTCGGGGGTCTCGCCGTCGAGCTTCAGGCCCTGCACCGGCGGGATGTCGAGCGGGCTCGGCAGATAGTCAACGATCGCGTCGAGCAGCGGCTGCACGCCCTTGTTCTTGAACGACGATCCGCACAGCACCGGCACGAAGTCGAACGCCAGCGTGCCCTTGCGGATCAGCGCCTTCAGCGTCGCGACGTCGGGCTCGTTGCCCTCCAGATAGGCTTCCATCGCCGCGTCGTCCTGCTCGACGGCGATCTCGATCAGCTCGGCGCGCGCGGCGGCGGCGGCATCCTTCAGATCGTCGGGGATCTCCTGATATTCGAACTTCGCGCCCAGGCTCTCCTCGAGCCAGATGATCGCGCGGTTCTCGACGAGGTCGACCAGGCCCTTGAAGCCCGATTCGATGCCCACCGGCAGGTAGAGCACCGCCGGGCGCGCGCCGAGCCGATCCTTGATCATCTGCACGCAGCGCTCGAAATTCGCGCCGGTGCGGTCGAGCTTGTTGACGTAGCACATGCGCGGCACGCGATACTTGTCAGCCTGCCGCCACACCGTCTCGGACTGCGGCTCCACGCCGGCGACGCCGTCGAACGCGGTGATCGCGCCGTCGAGCACGCGCAGCGAACGCTCGACCTCGATCGTGAAATCGACGTGGCCGGGCGTATCGATGATGTTGATGCGGTGATCGTTCCAGAAGCAGGTCGTCGCGGCGGACGTGATCGTGATCCCGCGCTCCTGCTCCTGCTCCATCCAGTCCATCGTCGCGGTGCCCTCATGGACCTCGCCGATCTTGTAGGACTTGCCGGTGTAATAGAGGATGCGCTCGGTCGTCGTCGTCTTGCCGGCGTCGATGTGCGCCATGATGCCGATATTGCGATAACGGTCGAGCGGATGGCTGCGGGCCATGATCAGAAACTCCGATGTCGGGAGAGGCCATGAGGGCCACTCCCGACGATATGGGGATGATGTGTTACCAGCGGTAGTGGCTGAAGGCGCGGTTCGCCTCGGCCATGCGGTGCGTATCCTCGCGCTTCTTCACGGCGTTGCCGCGATTGTTCGCCGCGTCGAGCAGCTCGCCCGACAGCCGCGCGGCCATCGTGTTCTCGCTGCGCGAGCGCGCCGCCGAGATCAGCCAGCGGATGGCGAGCGCCTGGCTGCGCTCCGCACGGACCTCGACCGGCACCTGGTAGGTCGCGCCGCCGACGCGGCGGCTGCGGACCTCGATGCCCGGCTTCACATTGTTGAGCGCGTCATGGAACACGCCGATCGGATCGCGCTTCGCACGCGCCTCGACCGTGTCGAGCGCGCCATAGACGATGCCTTCGGCGGTGGATTTCTTTCCGTCGAGCATGACGGAGTTCATGAACTTGGAGAGCACGACATCCCCGAACTTCGGATCGGGGAGGATTTCGCGCTTTTCTGGGCGACGACGACGAGCCATTTCCGGTCTACCTTCTTACTTGGGCCGCTTGGCGCCGTATTTCGAACGGCTCTGCTTGCGGTTCTTGACGCCCTGCGTGTCGAGCACGCCGCGCAGCACATGATAGCGCACGCCCGGAAGGTCGCGCACACGGCCGCCGCGGATCAGCACAACCGAGTGCTCCTGGAGGTTATGGCCCTCGCCGGGGATGTAGCTGATGACCTCGCGGCTGTTGGTCAGGCGGACCTTGGCCACCTTGCGCAGCGCCGAGTTCGGCTTCTTCGGGGTCGTCGTGTAGACGCGGGTGCAAACGCCGCGCTTCTGCGGGTTCTTTTCCATCGCGGGGACCTTGGAGCGCTCGATCTGCGCCTCACGTCCCTTGCGGACCAGCTGGTTGATCGTCGGCATGAAGCCCTTCACCTTTTGAGTTACTTTACCGATGCCCGAACCGCATCGCCGGGGACCACCCCCGGAAATGCACGAAAGCCCCGGCAGCCAAAACGGCCCGCCCGAGCCATCACATGCAACGGCAATGTTCAAGCTTGCCCGTAGTCCGGCCCAATTCCAGGCGCAAGCCTGTCACCGGTCCGCGAGCAGGGCGCGCCTATAGCGGGGGACCGGCCGTGGGTCAACCGGCGCGGCGGGCGCGCCCCGACGCCGTTGCCCCTTATCCCTGGGGCAGCTTCTGCGCCATGGTGAGGTGATCCTCGACGATCGGCTCGATCTCGCCCGCCACCGCCTTGAGCGAAGGGACCGAGCCTTTCGACGAATAATCGCGCATCACGCCAAGCGCCTTCTGGTGGGCATCCACCTGATCGGCGGCATATTGCCGGTCGAGCGCGGCGCCCGAAAGCGAGCGGAGCGCGTCCACCTTCGCCTGCTGATCGGCCGAGAGGGCGGGATTCGGGGTGATCTTCGGATTGGCCTCGGCCGCGGCCTGCTTGACCTTCGCGGTCGATTCGGTGTGCGCCTTGATCATCTGGCGCGCGAACGCCTTGACGGCGGCGGAATCGCTCTTGCTGTCGGCGATCCGCGCCTCGGCGATCTCGAACGCGTCGGTCGAGGCCGCGGCGTTGGCGAATTCGTTGCCGGTCATCGGGGCGGCGCTGCTGTCGGTCACGGCCGTATCGTTCATGCCGCTCTCGTTCATGTCGGCCGACGTGGCGTTGCCTTCCGCCATCGTCGTATTTTCGGCCGCCATGTCGCCGCCGGCGGTGTTGCCGCCGCCGCTCTTTCCGCAGGCCGCCAGGCTCAACGCCAAGGCCGCCGCCGACATGATCGCGATCGTCCTGATCACATGCGCCTCCTCGTTTTTTGTAAGCCCGGGCAACGCATGGACGGCGCGCGACGTTCCCCTCCCCCCTTTTCGGCCGCCGCCCGGTGACGCGCATCACAGCGACGCGCCGCTTGGCGACTATTCCGGCTGCTGATAGAGAAATCGCGGAATATCCCAGGGGGAATGACGATGAAGATAATGCGTGGTGCGTTGACGGGCCTGCTCCTTTGCTCGCTTCCGGCGACGGCGTTCGCGGAGCCGAGGCAGGCCAAGGCGTCGAACGGCCAGAAATTGCAGAATCAGGCCGCGCAGGACGTGCCCCATTGCACCCGCAAGCTGGGCACGGTGTCGATCGCCGACGGCGACGATCCCTATGGCTGGACGCAGTTCAGCCTCGCGCCGCCGGCGAAGCTGCTGAAGGTGCTGGTCGCGCGCTCGGGCTGCTTCAACCTGGTCGATCGCGGCACGGGCCTGCGCGCCGCCGAAACGGAGCGCAACATCGGCGCCGGCCTCGGCCTCCAGCGCGGCGCGAATGTCGGCACCGGCCAGATCAAGGCGGCGGACTATGTCCTCATCGCCGAAATCCAGAGCGCCAACAGCAACGCGCAGGGCAGCGGCGCGGGCGCGGCGATCGGCGGCCTTGTCGGCGGGCGCTTCGGCGGCCTGATCGGCGGGATCAAGAGCCGCAAGCTGGAGGCGAACACCGTCCTCTCGATCACCAACGTGCGCACCACCGAGACGATGGCGACCACCGAGGGCTATGCCGCCAAGAACGACATCAGCTTCGGCGGCGGCGGCGGTGTCGGCTTCCTGGGCGGGGCGCTCGGCGCCGTCGGCGGCGGCTACGAGAACACCGATATCGGCCGGATCGTGACCCTCGCCTTCATCGACGCCTATTCCAAGATGGTGGTGGAACTGGGCGGCGTGCAGCCCGGCGCGACCGGCAC
>Ga0180221_1001564_pt1 | contig 14860 bp, 11 predicted proteins | sample eDN5th37CKraftMG_FD_151339 | JGI IMG/M metagenome (GOLD analysis project Ga0180221, IMG submission 151339) | Enriched Miracle-Growth compost microbial communities from Emeryville, California, USA - eDNA 5th pass 37_C Kraft MG (version 2) (version 2) ...
CGGACCGCGTGCCCGAGCTTTGCGGCAAAAAGCGTTTTGAAGGCAAACAGCAACTTGGCCGTGGACTTTCCAGGCGGTCCATCGCTTCCGCTGGCGCATCCTGCACGAAACATCCACTACGCCGCGGGCCCTCCCGGGTCATGGCTCATTCCTCCTGAGAGGTTTCGCTCAATGGGCAAGGCCCTGTTCGCGAGCCCGGCACTGTCCTGCTCGAAATGACACAGCTCTTCCTGACGACGGGCCTCGGACCAGCCGAGCCTCGTGGCGGCGATCCGCGAGAGCGCCTCCGCCCTGCCCCGTCCCAGGGCGCTCTCGCTGGCGGCCTGCGCACGGGACAGGCGGCGGTAGGCCAGGGGCACCTTCCAGCCGCCCAGGGCCGCCACCAGCCGGAAGCCCATGTCCACCAGCCAGGTCGGGTAGCGGTCGCCCTGCCGGAAGGGATAGTGGAAGCGGTGGCGGGTCAGGTGGCCGGGCATCTCGCGCACCAGCTCGGCCCGGCACTGCATCACATCGCGCGTGTCGCGCAGCTTCCGGAGCATGTCGAGCGGGCGGAACGGCATCTGCATACCTCGTTGATTGTCGTTGGACGCCAGGTTGCATCTGCATAAAAAAGTGCTGCGCACCTTTGCCGGCGGGCAGCACAAGTGGAGATCGTTAAAGCTCAGCCCGCCGCGCGGCAGGCCGGGCCGGTGTTCACTTGAGCACCCCGAGCCGTTGCGCGCCGTCGCTCGAGGCGACGAACTCGGCGATGTTGCCGACGCTCTGGTCGATCAGCCGCTGCATCGCATCGTTGCTGCTCCAGGCCACGTGCGGCGTGAGGATGAAGTTGTCCTGCTCGATCAACTGCAGGATCGGGTTGTCCGGCTGCACCGGCTCGTCCACCAGCACGTCCAGCGCGGCGCCGCCGAGGCGCCCGGCGAGCATCGCCTCGATCAGCGCGGCCTCGTTGACCACGCCGCCGCGGCCGGTGTTGACGATCACCGCGTCGGGCTTCATCCGCGCCAGCTCGGCGGCGCCGACCAGGTCGCGGGTCTCGTCGGTCAGCGGGCAGTTGATCATCAGCACGTCGCTGAGCTGCAGCAGCGTGTCCAGCGGTACGTAGCTGGGCCCGGCGTAGCGGCCGCCGCGGTCATGGAAGACCACGTGCATGCCGATGCCCCTGCCCAGCTCGGCCACGCGCTTGCCGATGGGGCCGTTGCCGACGATGCCGAGCACGCGGCCGCGCAGGTCGCGGATCGGGTAGTCGAAGTAGATGTTCCTGGGCTCGGCGGCGCCGCTGCGTACCCGCTGCATCAGGCGGCTGTAGCTGGAGACCTTGCGGAACAGCTCGAACATCATCGCCACGGCATGCTCGGCCACCGAGTAGGTGGCGTAGCCCGGCACGTTGCTGACCTTGATGCCGTGCGCCCGGCAGTAGTCCAGGTCGACGATATCGGTGCCGGTCAGCGCCAGGGAGATCATCCGCAGGTCGGGCAACTGGGCCAGGTGTTCCTCGCGCAGCGGCACGCTGCAGGTCAGCGCCACGCTGGCGCCGCGCAGGTGCTCCACCACCTGCTCCGGGCGCGTGTAGCGGTGGCTGACCCAGGTGTGCTCGAAAGGCAGCTTCGGCACGCGGACGTCGGGCCCGATGCCTTCGTCGTCGAGGAAGACGATGCGATGCTTCATTGGAATGCTTTCCTATTTCTTCTGGGCGGGAACGTAGCCGGCGGGGGCCAGCGCGGCGAGCTGCGAGGTCAGGAAGCTGGCGTCCAGGTTGCGGTCCTCCAGGGACTCCTTGCGCACCAGCGCGTCACGCACCAGGTGGGCGCCGATGAAGCGGAACGGCTCCGGCGGGAACAGCTTCATCTTCTGGTTGACCAGGCCGCAGTTGGCCCACTCGTCGTTGGCCTCCTCCACCAGCGACTTGATGATCCGGCTGGCGAACACCGTGGTGCCGACGCCATTGCCGGAGAAGCCGATGCCGAACACGATGTTCGGGTGGCCGCCCAGCTGGCCGAAGTTCGGCAGACCCTTCATGGCGCGGTCGATCGGGCCGGTCCAGCTACTGACGATGGGCACGTCGCTCAGTTGCGGGTAGAAGCTGCGCATCTCGGCAGCCACCTTCTGCGCCGCCGGCGTCGGGCGCTCGTAGAGGTCGCCGATCCTGCCGGCGAAAGCGAACTGCCCCAGCGGCTTGCCGAAGACGATGCGCCCGTCGGGGGTGTTGCGGTAGTAGTTGAGCACGGTGCGCGAGTCGGTGATGCACTCGCCGCCGCTGAAGCCGATCTGATCCAGGCGTTCCTTGACCGGCGCGGTGACCACCATGTCGCTGGACATGACCGCGATCATCCGGCGCAGCTCGGGGAACTGCGCGCCCCAGGCGTTCATGGCGACGACCACCTTCTTCGCCCGCACGCTGCCCTGCGCGGTATGCACCACCGGCTGCTCGGAGCGCTCCAGGGTGGTCAGCGGCGACTTCTCGTAGATCACCACGCCCAGCTCCAGGGCCACCCGGCGCAGGCCGCGGGCCAGCATCGCCGGCTGCACGGTGGCGGCGTTGGGGTCGAAGATGCCGCCCATCATCCGCGCCGAACCAGTGCGCCGGCGCACCTCCTCGCGGGTGAGGTTGCGGAAGGGGTTGACGCCATGGCGTTCGAGGCTGTCGGTGAGCACCTTCCAGGAGTCCACCTGGCGCTGGTTGCTGGCGGTCCACAGCCAGCCGTCCTTGCGGTACTGCGCGTCGATGCCGTGCTCGCGGCAGAAGCTGCCGATCTCGTCGATGGCCGATTCGGCGGCCTCGCAGATGCGCCGCGCTTCCTTCTCGCCGCAGATGCTCATCACCGACAGGTACTTGGCCCACCAGTTGGTGGCGATGCCGCCGTTGCGGCCGCTGGCGCCGGAGCCGCAGCGGTCGCGCTCGACGATGACGATCCGGCGCTCGGGGTGCGCCTGCTTCAGGCGGATCGCCGACCACAGGCCGAGGAAACCTCCGCCGACGATGCAGACGTCGGCCTGCTCATTACCCTTGAGCGAGGGGGCGAGGTGACAATCGCGATCCAGCGCCTGCGCATACCAAAAGCCACGGTACATGTGTATTCACCCACTGCGAATGTGATGGTTAGAACACATGTTGCCGAAGGGGACGGCCGGCCACTATCAGGTTACGGACAGATGCTAGAAGCCCGCTGCCGAGTCAATGCCGTTCGCTTGGGAAAGGATGCCGTTTCTCTGGCTGGGGGGAACGGGATTTTCATAGGGGCCGAGGCTATGGCTCGTTTGCGGCTCTTGGTCCTGCGCTCAGATCTACAGGGGCGTTCCGGTGCGCTCGGGTATTTCACCGTAGGGCGCATAACGCCTATGGCGTTATCCGCCGAATCGCGGACGGAGTCCGCTACGCAGCCCCACCCGCACCATTCCCATGTAGGAGCGCGCCCTGCGCGCGATTCGCGGGCAGGGCCCGCTCCTACAGGTAGCCGGGAAGCACGGTATTTCTCCGTAGCGGACCTTGTCCGCGATGGCCGGACATATCGGCGCGGTTCGCGGATGAGATCCGCTCCTACGCTGCCCCACCCGCGCCATTCCCATGTAGGAGCGCGCCCTGCGCGCGATTCGCGGGCAGGGCCCGCTTACGGTTCAAGGAAGCACGGGCGTAGGAGCAACTGTCTTGCCGGCTGCACCGAGATGCGCCTCAACGGATGGGTTGAGCCTTGGCGAAACCCATACGGTCGTGGTGATGGGTATCGCTTCGCTCAACACCATCCTACGAAAAGCCATGCTCGCTCATGCGGAGCGGACCTTGTCCGCGATTGGATTCACCGGCCACGCCGGACGCCCCGCTGGCACGGCCAGCTGTCCGAAATCCCCCGGGGGGCGCCGAAATCTTATAGATTCCGAGAGCGTTGTTATATTTAAGACAGCCGGCCGGGATTAAGCTGCAGCCATCGCAGGGCATCGCGCGTGCGGCGCGGCCCCTGGCGATGCGACCTGGAGCGCCCGGCCCCTGCCGCCAGGGCATGAGGTAGAGGACAACAATAATGAAGATGTCCAGTGTGTACGAACCCGGTGGCGACGACGCCGAAGCCCCGGTGGTGAAGCCCGACCTGCGGGTGGGCTTCATCCTGATGAACCAGTTCACCCTGGTGCCCGTGGCCGGCCTGGTGGACTCGCTGCGCTTCGCCGCCGACAAGTCCTTCCGCAGCCAGCAGATCTTCTGCAAGTGGGACTGGATGACCTGCGACGACCAGCCGGTGACCGCCAGCTGCGGCATGCCGATCTCCCCGACCAAGCCGCTGAGCGTCATCGACCAGTACGACTACGTGGTGCTGGCCGGCGGCCTGCTGAGCGAGACGCGCAACCCGCCCGAATCCCTGCTGCAGCTGCTGCGCGAACTGCGCGCGGCCAAGACGCCGATCATCGGCCTGTGCTCAGGCTCCTTCGTGCTGGGCAAGGCCGGCCTGCTCGACGGCCGCCGCTGCGCCGTGCACTTCACCATCCGCGAGGAGTTCATGCAGCGCTTCCCCGAAGCGGAAGTGCTGGTGGACAAGAGCTACGTCGACGACGACGGCATCATCACCTGCCCCGGCGGCACCGCCATCGACCTGGCGGCCAAGCTGATCAGCCGCCACTGCGGGCTGATCCGCGCGCAGAAGGGCCTGGAATACCTGCTGGTGGACGACGAGGAAATCCAGCGCCAGGCCAGCGACGACAAGGCCCCGGTGACCGAGCTGCACGTCTACAAGAACGCCCTGGTGGAGCGCGCCATCGCCTACATGCGTAACCACATGGACTCGCCCACCTCGCTGCGCGAAGTGGCGGAAAGCATCGGCACCAACGAGCGCCAGCTGCACCGTGCCTTCATGTCCAGCACCAACGAGTCGCCCGCCCAGTACTGGCGCAAGCTGCGCCTGGACGAGGCGCGCAAGATGCTGATGAACACCGAGCTGCACGTCACCCAGATCGCCTACCTGACCGGCTTCTCCGACGCCTCGCACTTCATCCTCTGGTTCCGCAAGCAGTTCGGCGAAACGCCCTGCTCGTTCCGCAAGCGCCGCCACGACGTGGAAAAACTGATAAATTCCGGCCACTGAACGGCCCGCTCGCAGCGCCCTGCCGCCCCGGCGGCAGGCGCACGGCAACCCCGCATCTCATCCGCTCCCCCCACACAATCCCAGGGAAGGCCCCTGACGCCAGGCTCGGCGCCCGCCGAGCCACGCCCCGCCTCCCGCTTTCCGATCAAGGCACAGCATGACCACCGCCGCAGCGTCGCAACAAACCAAAGGCAACCTCCTGGGCATAGGCGCCATCCTGCTCTGGAGCACCATGGCCTCGCTCATGCGCCTGATGAGCGAGGCCTTCGGCCCCCTCGGCGGCGCCGCGCTGATGTACACGGTGGCCACGCTCTTCCTCGCCCTGCTGCTGGGCTGGCCTTCGCTGCGGCACTTCAGCCTGCGCTACCTGGTGGTGGTCGGGAGCCTGTTCGTCACCTACGAGATCGCCCTGTTCCTGGCGCTGGCCTTCGCCCAGAACCGCGCCCAGGCCATCGAGGTGGCCATGCTCAACCACCTGTGGCCCTGCCTGACCGTCCTGCTGGCCGCGCTGCTGCGGCTGCAGCGGGCCAGCCTCTGGCTGATCCCGGGGATGGCGCTGTCGCTGCTGGGGGTGGGCTGGATCCTCAGCGGCGGCCAGGGCCTGTCGGTGCAGAGCATCGCCCGCAACGCCGTGCAGAACCCCCTGAGCTACGGGCTGGGCGTCGGCTGCGCCTGCGTCTGGGCCCTGTACTGCTGCATCTCCAAGCGCATGGCGCCGACCAAGGACGGCACCGTGCCCTTCTTCGCCATGGCCAGCGCGGTGCTCTGGATCAAGTACGCCTTCAGCGACGAGTCCCTGGCCATGCCCGGCCTCGGCGGGGCCGGGCTGCTGGTGGCCACGGCGCTGGTCATCGCCCTGGGCTACGCGGCCTGGAACCAGGCGCTGCGCACCGGCAACCTGATGATGCTGGCCGCCACCTCCTACACCGCGCCGGTGCTGTCCTCGGCCTTCAGCTCGGTGATCCTCAGCACCGCCCTGGGCCTGAGCTTCTGGCAGGGCACGCTGATGGTGACCCTGGGTTCCCTGGTGTGCTGGTGGGCGTCGCGCAGCGGCTGATGCCCGCGCCCTGCCCGGCCGCCCGGCCGCGCACGTGCGCCAGCAGGGCCTGCAGCGGGTGCGGCAGGGCCTTGCCTTCCATGCGCTTGACCTGGCTGCGGCACGAGTAGCCGTCGGCCAGCAGGTTCGCCTCCACGCCATGCTCCGCGATCAACCGTCCCCAGGACTGCGCGTAGATGGCCCTGGAGGTCTGCAGGTTGCGCGTCTCGTGCCCATAGGTGCCGGACATGCCGCAGCAACCCGTGGCCAGCACCGTGAGTTCCAGCCCCAGCCGCTCGAACACCCGCTGCCACTGGCCGACGCTGGCCGGGGCGTTGGTCTTCTCGGTGCAGTGGGCCAGCAGCCGGTAGCCGGGCCGCTCCGCCCCCGTCGGCGCTTGCGTCGCCGGCAGCACGTCGCACAGCCATTCCTGGATGAGTTGCACGCGGGGCGTGTCCTCGCCCAGCAGCTTGGCGTACTCCTGGCGGTACACCAGGGTCATGGCCGGGTCGAGGCCGACCAGGGGCACGCCGCACGCGGCCAGCGCCGCCAGCGCCCCGCCATTGCGCCGCGCGGCCTTCTCGAAGGCGCCGAGGAAGCCCTGCACGTGCAGCGGCTTGCCGTTGGCGGCGAAGGGCGCCAGGTACACGCGGTAGCCCAGGCGCGAGGCCAGCTCGATCCAGTCGATGGCCACCGCCGTCTCGAAGTAGCGGGTGAAGGCGTCCTGCACGAACACCACGCTGCGCCCGCGTTCGGCCGCCGACAGGCCGGCCAGGCGCCGGGGCGTCGCCAGTTGCACGTCCCAGCGCGCGCAGGCCGCGTCGAAGTCCAGGCGGCTGAGCAGCGGGCTGTCGACCATGCCGGCCACCCGGGCGAGGAACAGGCGCACCGGGGCGAAGTCCATCAAAGCGTTGTACAGCCGCGGGAAGCGGGCGAAGAAGGGAATGCTGAACTCCAGCGAGCCGATCAGGTAGTCCTTCAGCGGGCGCCCATAGCGGCCGTGGTACAGCTCCAGGAAGCGCGAGCGGAACTCCGGCACGTTGACCTTCACCGGGCACTGCCCCGCGCAGGACTTGCACGCCAGGCAGCCGGCCATGGCGTCGTACACCTGGTGGGAGAAGTCGCTTTCGCCCAGGCGCCGGGCCAGGGCATTGCGCAAGCGCCACAGCGGCGCCAGCGGCCGCCCGCCCCGGCGGATCGCCGCGCTCTGCGCCAGCACGTCGACGCCCTGCTCACCCTGCAGGCGCAGCCACTCGCGGATCAGCGAGGCGCGCCCCTTGGGCGATTGCGTGCGGTCGCGGGTGGCCTTCCACGACGGGCACATGGCGTCGTCCGGGTCGAAGTTGTAGCAGGCGCCGTTGCCGTTGCACTGCACGGCCGTGTCGTAGCTCTGCCAGACGCGCTCGTCGATGCGGCGGTCCAGTTCGCCGCGCAGGGTCACCTCGTCCACGCCGGTCAGCCGTGCCTCCGGCAGGCTCGCCGGTGTGGCGATCTTCCCGGGGTTGAGCTGGTTCCACGGGTCGAAGGCCGCCTTCAGCGCCTGCAGCTCGGGGTACAGCTCGCCGAAGTAGGCCGGCGCGTACTCCGAGCGCAGGCCCTTGCCGTGCTCGCCCCAGAGCAACCCGCCGTACTTGCGCGTCAGGGCCGCCACGCCATCGGAGATGGGGCGGATCAGCGCGGCCTGGCGCGCGTCCTTCATGTCCAGCAGCGGGCGCACGTGCAGCACGCCGGCGTCCACGTGGCCGAACATGCCGTACTGCAGACCGTGGCCGTCGAGCAGGGCGCGGAACTCGGCGATGAAGTCCGCCAGGTGCTCCGGCGGCACCGCCGTGTCCTCGACGAAGGGCTGCGGCCGGGCCTGGCCCTCGACGTTGCCGAGCAGGCCGACGGCGCGCTTGCGCATGGCGTAGACGCGCTTCACCGCCTCGTCGCCGATCGCCAGGGTATGCCCCAGGCGCTGCACGGAGGTGTCGCTGCGCAGGTGCTCGACGAAGGCGTGGACGCGCTGCTCCAGCTCGGGCCAGTCGTCGCCGCTGAATTCGATCAGGTTGATGCCGAGGGTCGGCGTATCCGCATCCTCGGGGAAATACTCGGCCACGCCGTGCCAGACGATGTCGCGCATGGCCAGCAGCAGCACCTTGGAATCCACCGTCTCGATGGACAGCGGCCGCAGCGCCATCAGCGCCTTGGCGTCGCGCAGCGCGCTCATGAAGCTGGCGTAGCGCACGTTGACCAGCACCGAATGACGGGGGATCGGCAGCACGTTGAGCTTGGCTTCGACGATGAAGCCCAGGGTGCCTTCGGAACCGCACAGCACGCTGTTGAGGTTGAAGCGCCCGTCGGCCTCGCGCAGGTGCGCCAGGTCGTAGCCGGTCAGGCAGCGGTTGAGCCTGGGAAAGCCGGCGGCGATCAGCTCGGCCTTGCTGTCGGCGATGTCGCGCGCGCAGCGCAGCACCTCGGCGCGCCGGTCGCCGCGGGCGATCTGCGCCTGCAGCGCCGGTTCGTCCATGGCCGCGCTGTGCAGCACTTCGCCGCCCAGCAGCACGCTGTGCAGTTCCAGCACGTGGTCGCGCGTCTTGCCGTAGGTGCAGCTGCCCTGCCCGCTGGCGTCGGTGTTGATCATGCCGCCGAGGGTGGCGCGGTTGGAGGTCGACAGCTCCGGGGCGAAGAACAGCCCATGGGGGCGCAGCGCGGCGTTGAGCTGGTCCTTGACCACCCCGCCCTGCACGCGCACCCAGCGCTGCTCGGGGTCGATCTCGAGGATCCGCGTCAGGTGCCGGGACAGGTCGACGACTATGCCCTCGGTCAGCGACTGGCCGTTGGTGCCGGTGCCGCCGCCGCGCGGGGCCAGCAGCACCTCGCGGAACTCGGCGCGGCCGGCCAGCTCGGCCAGGCAGACGACATCCGCCGTATCCAGCGGGAACACCGCCGCCTGCGGCAGGCGCTGGTAGATGGAGTTGTCGGTGGCGAGCACCGTGCGCGTCGCCTGGTCCGGGGTGATCTCGCCGCGGAAGCCGGCGGCGCGCAAGCGCTCCAGGAACGCGCGATAGACCTTGGCGAGCAGGGGTTCGGCGGGGAGACGGGCGATCATCAGCGTTGCGCCCAGGCCTGGATCTCGATGCGGTAGTCGGGGCTGGCCAACTGCGCGCCGACGCAGGCGCGGGCCGGCTGCAGCTCGCCGCCGACCCAGGCGTCGTAGACCTCGTTCATGGCCGCGAAGTCCTGCATGTCGGCGAGCCAGATCTGCACCCGCAGCAGCCCTTCGCGACCGACGCCGGCCTTGGCCAGCAGGGTGTCGAGCTGGTCCAGCACGTCGCGGGTCTGCCCGGCGATGCACGCCGCGCTGTCGTTGGCCACCAGGCCCGAGGTCTCGATCCTGTCGCCGGCGATGACCAGCCTGCTGGCCCGGGGCGATGCGTCAATACGGGAAATCATGCTGCGCCGGCGCCTCAGAAGATCACGTAGGTCTTGCGGAAGGGTTCGCGGATGTCCCACACGCCCTCGCAGTTGGCCGGGAAGAACACCGCGTCGCCGGCGCGCAGCTCCAGCGGCTCGCCTCCATCGGGGGTGAAGATGCACCAGCCGGAAACGACGTGGCTGAACTCGCGGTTCATGATGTGCCGGCGGAATACCCCCGGGCTGCTTTCCCAGATGCCCACCGAGGCGGAGGACGCCTCCAGGGTAACGTCCTGCCCCAGGCGGGCCTGGGCGACGAGGTCGCCGACGGGCAGCCTGGCCGGGGTCGGCTCGCCCATGGGCGATTGCGCGGCGTTCTTGATCAGGGTCGGTTTGACGGCCATGGGTTCGGTTCCTCTTCAAGGAGTGCCCGGGGCCTGCCCGGGCGGATTCGTAAGGGTTGCGCGCCGTCAGCTTTCCAGGCCGGCGCGGTGCTGGCCCCAGCACAGGCTGGCGTTGACGCCGAGGGACAGGAACGGCTGCGGCGGGTTGCGGCTGGGCCCCGCGCTGGCGAGCAGGAAGTCGATCAGTTCGTTGCGCTGGCCGGCCAGCCAGTCGGCCAGCAGCGTGCCGGTGCCGGTGCCGCGGGTGATGCCCAGGCCGTTGCAGCCCAGCGCGCCGTAGACGTTGGGCGCCAGCTCGCCGAAGTGGCCGGCGTGGTTGCGCGTCATGCCCATGGCGCCGCCCCAGGTGTAGTCGAACGCCACGCCCGGCAGCATCGGGAAGCGATGCTCGAAGGAGCGCCGCTGGGCCGCCGCGGCCCGTGCCAGCAGGCGCGCGTCGATCTTGCCGTTGGGGTTGAAGCTGAAGCTGTTGCGCACCAGCAGGCGCTGGTCCGGGGTGCGCCGCAGGGTGCTGCCGAAGGGGTCGGCGGGGATGATGCCCCATACCGGCTTGCCGCCCAGCCGCGCCTGCTCTTCCTCGCTCAGCGGGCGGGTCATGCTGGCGTAGGTGAACACCGGCAGCAGTCGCCCCTTGAGGAAGCCGAACTGGGTGGCGAAGGCGTTGTTGGCGAGCACCAGCTTGTCGGCGACCACGCTGCCCGCGGCGTGGCGCAGGGTGATCGGCCCGCGGTAGTCCACCTCGGTGACGGCGCAGCGCTCGAACAGCGAGACGTTGGCCGGCAGGCTGTCGGCCAGGCCCTTCACCAGGCTCGCCGGCTGCAACAGCAGGGTGCCGGGGGTGTACAGCGCGCGGCGGTAGAAGGAAGTGCCCAGGTGCGCGGGCAGCTCGTCGGCCTCGATGATCTGGTAGGCCTGGCCGAGCTTCTCCAGGCCGCTCTTGTAGGCTTCCAGCACCCGCAAGCCTTTGTCCTCCACCGCCGCCTGGTACTTGCCCACCGGCTTGAGCTGGCAGTCGATGCCGTGCCGCGCCACCAGCGAGGTAATCACGCCCTGGGCGAACAGGTTCAGCTTCAGGCTCATCCGCGCAATGGCCGGATCGCCGATGTAGTCGGGCGCGCCTATGTCATGGGGCAGGTCGATGGCGAAACCGGAGTTGCGCCCGGACGAGCCGAAGCCCACCTCCTGGGCCTCCAGCAGCACGACCTCGTCGGCCGGGAAGTTCAACGCCAGTTGGCGCGCCGCGGCAAGCCCGGTCAGGCCCGCCCCGACCACCGCCCAGCGCGCCCGCACCTGGCCGCCGCGGGCGGCTCGCGGGGTGCGCGGGGGGCTGAGGTGGAACCAGCCGCAGCCATTATCGTCAGCAGGGGTTTCTTGTATTTTCACGGTGTTCTGCTCTCACAACGGATGGCGAATTCTGGAGCGCGCGCCAGCCCGGCGCCTATAACGAAAAGGACGATTGCCAGCAGGTTTCCCCTCGCCCGCCCACGCCGGCCGTGCCCAGCTCCCCTGCCCGCCGGTCCCGCGGCCGCGAACGTCCTATCACTTGTCCCGGTCGTTATATGGCGAGCCGGCGCGCGGGTGAGATAGTGCACCGATCGAATCGAGAGCCAGGCGCGCCGCGCGTGCCGCGGCAAAGGGGGTAATCATGCACAGCCTTGGCATACTGGGCGTCGGCGAGCTGACCGAGAAGGTCGTGCGCGGCCTGCGCCGCAGCGGTTTCGACGGGCGCATCCTGCTGTCGCCGCGCAACCACGAGCGCTCCACCCAACTGGCCGCGGACTGCCGCGCGCAGGTGATGGACAGCAACCAGGCGGTGGTCGACGCGGCCGAACTGCTGGTCGTCGGCGTGCGCCCCGACGCCCTGGCGGCGCTGGCCGACGAGGTGCGGGTGCCGCCGGGGCGCAAGCTGGTTTCGCTGGTCGCCGGCGTCGGCCTGGCGCAACTGGCCGGGCACTTCCCCGGAGCCCGCTGCGTGCGGGCGATGCTTTCCTATGCGGCGCAGTTCAACCAGTCCACCGTGGTGGTCTGCCCGCCGGATGCGGCCACCGAGCGGGCGCTGCGAGCGCTCGGGCACCTGGTGGTGCTGCAGGAGGAAGCCGACTTCGAACTGGCCACCGTGGCCGCCTGCATGAACGGCTGGTTCTACTTCTTCCTCCACGACCTGCAGCAATGGCTGGTGGAAAAGGGCCTGCCCGCCGACAAGGCGCGCAGCCTGGTGCTGGACAACATGCAGGACTGCATCGCCAGCGCCCGCCACCACCCCGGCGTCGACCTCAGGACCCTCGGCCAGGCCATCGCCACGCCCGGCACCTACACCGCCAACGGGCTGGACATGCTCAACCACCTGCAGGCCAACGCCCACTGGGGCGCCGCCTGCGAAGTGGTGCTGGACGCGCTGCTGACCCGCTCGAGCGGGCCCGGCGCCTAGCGCCCCGCCCGCGACCGTTTGGCGCAACGCCGCGCCCTTCGCGCCAGCGGGCCTATGCTCCACCGGGTGGCGCCGCGCCGCCGCCCAACCCTCCACTCCCCGAAATACCGAGGTAGCAAGCAAGATGGCCAAGGCCGCCGATGTGGTTGTGCAATGCCTGGAGAACGAAGGCGTCGAATACGTCTTCGGCATTCCCGGCGAGGAGAACCTCGACCTGCTGGAATCCCTGCGCAAGTCGACGATCAGGCTGGTGCTGACGCGCCACGAGCAGTCCGCCGGCTTCATGGCCGCCACCTACGGCCGCCTGACCGGCAAGACCGGGGTGAGCCTGTCGACCCTCGGCCCCGGCGCCACCAACCTGGTCACCGCCGGCGCCTACGCCTATCTGGGCGGCATGCCGATGCTGATGATCACCGGGCAGAAGCCGATCAAGAAGTCCAAGCAGGGCCGCTTCCAGATCCTCGACGTGGTCGGCATGATGCAGCCGCTGACCAAGTACACCCACCAGTTGGCCTCGGCCGACAACATCCCCTCCCGCGTGCGCGAGGCCTTCCGCCTGGCCGAGGAAGAGAAGCCCGGCGCCGTGCACCTGGAGCTGCCCGAGGACGTCGCCGCCGAGCAGACCGACAGCCTGCCGATCCCGCGCAGCCTGTCGCGCCGCCCGCTGGCCGAGCACAAGTCCATCGAGGCCGCGGTGGAGAAACTGCAGGCCGCGCGCAGCCCGATCCTGGTGATCGGCGCCGGGGCCAACCGCAAGATGACCGCCAAGGTCCTCAAGCAGCTGATCGACAAGACCGGCATCCCCTTCGTCACCACCCAGATGGGCAAGGGCGTGGTGGACGAGCGCCACCCGCGCTTCCTCGGCAATGCCGCGCTGTCCTCCGGCGACTTCGTGCACCGCGCGGTGGAGGCCGCCGACCTGATCGTCAACATCGGCCACGACGTGATCGAGAAGCCGCCGTTCTTCATGGTCCGCGGCGGCACCGAGGTGATCCACGTGAACTTCCGCTCGGCCGAGGTGGACCCGGTGTACTTCCCGCAGGTGGAAGTGATCGGCGACATCGCCAACGCCGTGTGGCAGATCGGCGAGGCGCTGCGCGACACCTCGCACTGGGACTTCGGCCGCCTGCTGGCGATCCGCGAGGCCAACGAGGCCCAGGTCGCCGAAGGCGCCGACGACGCGCGCTTCCCGCTGTACCCGCAACGCCTGGTGGCCGACGTGCGCCGCGCGCTGCCGTCGGACGGCATCGTGGCCCTGGACAACGGCATCTACAAGATCTGGTTCGCCCGCAACTACAAGGCGCACATGCCCAACACCGTGCTGCTGGACAACGCCCTGGCGACCATGGGTGCCGGCCTGCCCTCGGCCATGGCCGCGCACCTGGTGTACCCGCAGCGGCGCATCCTCGCGGTATGCGGCGACGGCGGCTTCATGATGAACAGCCAGGAGCTGGAAACCGCGGTGCGCCTGGAGATGAACCTCACGGTGGTGATCCTGCGCGACGACGGCTACGGGATGATCCGCTGGAAGCAGGCGAACATGGGCTTCAGCGACTTCGGCCTGGACTACGGCAACCCGGACTTCGTGCAGTACGCCCGGGCCTACGGCGCCCAGGGCCACCGGGTGGAAAGCGCGGAGGGCTTCCTGCCGCTGCTGGAGCGCTGCCTGAGCACGCCCGGGGTGCACGTCATCGACTGCCCGGTGGACTACTCGGAGAACGACCGCATCCTCAACATCGAGCTCAGAACCCGCAGCTCGGAAGTCTGACCCCCATGGACGCAGCGGCCCGCCCCGGGCCGCTGGCCAGCCTTCGCCCACTCGAATCCACAGGAGCATTGCATGCAACTGAAAGACCCTTCGCTCTTCCGCCAGCAGGCCTACATCGACGGCGCCTGGGTGGATGCCGACAACGGCCAGACCCTGAAGGTCAACAACCCGGCGACCAACGAGATCATCGGCACTGTGCCGAAGATGGGCGCCGCCGAGACGCGCCGCGCCATCGAGGCCGCCGACCGCGCCCTGCCGGCCTGGCGCGCGCTGACCGCCAAGGAGCGCGCCAACAAGCTGCGCCGCTGGTTCGAACTGATGATCGAGCACCAGGACGACCTGGGCCGCCTGCTGACCCAGGAACAGGGCAAGCCGCTGGCCGAAGCCAAGGGCGAGATCGCCTATGCCGCGTCCTTCTTCGAATGGTTCGGCGAGGAAGCCAAGCGCGTCTACGGCGACATGATCCCCGGCCACCAGCCGGACAAGCGCCTGATGGTGATCAAGCAGCCCATCGGCGTCACCGCCGCCATCACCCCGTGGAACTTCCCCTCGGCGATGATCACCCGTAAAGCCGGCCCGGCCCTGGCCGCCGGCTGCACCATGGTGCTCAAGCCCGCTTCGCAGACGCCGTATTCCGCCCTGGCCTTGGCCGAGCTGGCCGAGCGCGCCGGCATTCCGAAAGGCGTGTTCAGCGTGGTCACCGGCAGCGCCGGCGAAGTCGGCGGCGAGCTGACCGGCAACCCCATCGTGCGCAAACTGAGC
>Ga0180221_1001565_pt1 | contig 14857 bp, 12 predicted proteins | sample eDN5th37CKraftMG_FD_151339 | JGI IMG/M metagenome (GOLD analysis project Ga0180221, IMG submission 151339) | Enriched Miracle-Growth compost microbial communities from Emeryville, California, USA - eDNA 5th pass 37_C Kraft MG (version 2) (version 2) ...
TGCGCCGCAGACATCCACAGGACATTCAATCGATCTGGATCGTCATCAGGTTGCGCAGTAGCCTCTATCTGCCTGGTTCAAAATATCCGTCAAGTCACGGATCGGCCTTCGGCGGCCTGACCGGCAACACCGTCTTCTACAATGTCACCGGCGGTGTCGCGATGTTGGTCGGCCGGTTCTGGATGATCGTGCCGGCGATGGCGATTGCCGGCTCGCTTGCCCGGAAGAGGACGGTCGCCGCTTCGCTCGGCACGTTTCCGACGACGGGCGGTCTGTTCATCGGTCTGCTCGTCGGCGTGATCCTGATCGTCGGCGGTCTCACGTTTTTCCCCGCGCTCGCGCTCGGACCCATCGTCGAGCATCTCGCGATGCAGGCCGGCAGCGTGTTCTGAGCGATTTGACCGGAGCAATGACCATGGACGCCTCGAAGCTGCGCAAACGGGTGCCGGCAACAGCGATGCTCGATCCCAGGATCGTGGCGCTGGCGATCGGCCAGGCTTTTATCAAGCTCGACCCGCGCGCGCTGGTGAAAAATCCGGTGATGTTCGTGCTGGAGATGGTCACGCTGCTGACCACGGTGCTGCTGGCGCGCGACATCCTCGCGGACGCGCAAAGCATCGCCTTCGAGTTGCAGATTGTCATGTGGCTCTGGTTCACCGTGCTGTTCGCCAATTTTGCCGAGGCGGTGGCCGAGGAGCGCGGCAAGGCGCAGGCCGACACGCTGCGCCGGACCCGCACTGAGACGCGCGCCAAACGCATCCTGTCCGCTGACAATCACGCGCTTTATGAAGGGGTGTCCGCCGAGGAACTGGAGACGGGCGATCTCGTCGTCTGCGAAGCCGGCGATATCATCCCCGGCGACGGCGAGGTGATCGAAGGCATCGCCTCGGTCAATGAGGCGGCAGTGACGGGCGAATCCGCCTCGGTCATCCGCGAGTCCGGCGGCGACCGTTCGGCGATGACCGGCGGCACCACGGTCGTCTCCGACCGCATCGTGATCCGCATCACAGCGTCGCCCGGTTCGTCGTTCCTCGACCGGATGATCAAGCTGGTGGAGGGAGCGGAGCGCCAGAAAACGCCGAACGAGATCGCGCTCAATATTCTGCTGGTCGGGCTGACGATCATCTTCGTGTTCGCGACGGCGACCATCCCGAGCTATGCCGCCTATGCCGGCGGCGCGATTCCGGTCATCGTGCTCGTGGCGCTGTTCGTGACGCTCATTCCGACCACGATCGGCGCGCTGCTGTCGGCGATCGGCATCGCGGGCATGGACCGGCTGGTGCGCTTCAACGTCCTGGCGATGTCGGGCCGCGCAATCGAAGCGACCGGCGACGTCGATACCCTGCTGCTCGACAAGACAGGCACCATCACGTTCGGCAACCGCATGGCGACCGAGATTATCCCGGCGCCGGGCGTGACGGATCGCGAGGCCGCCGAAGCCGCGCTTCTATCGAGCGCCGCCGACGAGACCGCCGAAGGCCGCTCGATCGTCGCCATGGTGCAGAACAAATACAACGTGAAACGTCAGGTCGCGCCGGCCGACGCGACGTTCATCCCGTTTTCGGCGACGACGCGCCTGTCCGGCGTCGACATCGGCGCGCGCCGCCTGCGCAAAGGGGCGGTCGAGGCCGTGCTCAGGTTCATGCGAGAGCAGGCCGGCCATGCGGTCGCGGAGCCGCCGGCGTTTCGCGCCGCGGTCGACCGGATCGCGCAGTCCGGCGGCACGCCGCTCGGTCTTGCGGACGATGGCAGGATCCTCGGCGTCATTCATCTGAAGGATGTCGTCAAGCCGGACGTGAAGGACCGTTTCGCCGCCTTGCGCCGCATGGGCATCAAGACGGTGATGATCACCGGCGACAATCCGGTCACCGCCGCCTCGATCGCGTCGGAGGCGGGCGTCGACGACTTCATCGCCGAGGCGACGCCGGAGGACAAGCTGCGCTACATCCGTGATGAGCAGGCGCAAGGGCGGCTGATCGCGATGTGCGGCGACGGCACCAACGACGCTCCGGCGCTGGCGCAGGCCGATGTCGGCGTCGCCATGCAGAGCGGCACCCAGGCCGCGCGCGAAGCCGGCAACATGGTCGATCTCGATTCCGATCCCACCAAGCTCATCGAGGTGGTCGAGATCGGCAAGCAGCTCCTGATGACGCGCGGCGCGTTGACGACCTTCTCGATCGCCAACGACGTGGCGAAGTATTTCGCCATCATCCCCGCGATGTTCGCCGCGTTCTATCCGCAACTGGGCGTGCTGAATGTCATGGGCCTCGCGACGCCGCAAAGCGCGATCCTGTCGGCTATCATCTTCAATGCGCTCATCATCATCGCGCTCATTCCGCTGGCGCTGAAAGGCGTGACGTACCAGCCGGTCGGCGCGGCCACGCTGCTGCGCCGAAACCTGCTGGTTTACGGGGCCGGCGGCATCGTCCTGCCGTTCATCGGCATCAAGGCGATCGACCTTGTCGTCACCACTCTGCATCTGGCCTGAAAGGAGCCGGTCATGTTGAAGGAACTCCGCACCGCCATCGTGTTCATCGTCGCGCTGACGATCATCACCGGGCTCGTTTATCCACTCGCCATCACCGGAATTGCCGGCGTGGTTTTCCCGGAACAGTCGCAGGGCAGCCTGATCGAGAAGAATGGCAAGGTGATCGGCTCGGCCCTGATCGGGCAGCAATTCAGCGACGCGAGCTATTTCCACGGCCGCCCGTCGGCAACCACCGGTCCCGATCCGAAAGACCCGGCCCGGACCATTCCTTCGCCCTATAATGCTGCCAACTCGATGGGGTCGAATCTCGGCCCGGCCAGCAAGGCGCTGGCCGACCGCCTGAAGGAGGATGTTGCGACCCTCGGGAAAGAGAATGCGTCGGCGGCGGTCCCGGTCGACCTCGTCACCACCTCGGAGCGGGCTCGACCCGGATATCTCGCCGGAAGCCGCCTTGTTTCAGGCGCCGCGCGTCGCGAAGGTGCGCGGCCTGCCGGAAGCGCGGGTCAGGGCATTGATCGAGAACGAAACGCAAGGACGCTGGCTCGGATTTCTGGGCGAACCGCGCGTCAACGTGCTCAGGCTGAACCTCGCGCTCGATGCGGCGAGCGGTCGATAATAGCGGGTCGAGCCTGGTGGACGACCTCGTGCAAGACTGGCTTTTTCTGGTCTTGCGTTACGCTCTGTCCCGCAGACGCCAGGATCGGCAGGCCGTCTTGGAGTTGGCGCACAGGATGGACAGGTTGGGCGCGCAGACCCGCGGGGACACGTTTCGATTTTTTCGGGACGCCAGCGCGCGCCTCTGCGATGCTGTTGTCGCGCCGGATGAACCGCGCCACCGGTTGACAATTCTGGCGCATGGCCGGCGGATCGATGAGGCTCGCATTCGGCAGGCTTTTCTTCTGGCGTGTGGTCTCGATCCAGAAGAGACGAAGCGAACGGTCGCGGTATCCCGCAAGGCGAGCAGTCGCGACGCCTTGTGGAAGGGGTTGTGAAGGCTCCGAATGGTCGAACCGGAAAGATTGAGAGCGTCCCCGGATGCGCTGCTCGCGCTCGCCGGCAAGGAGGGGCGGGGGCATCTCAAGATTTTCCTCGGTGCCGCGCCGGGCGTCGGCAAGACTTATGCGATGCTGACATCGGCCCGGATCGAGCGCGCCGGCGGACGTGATGTCGTCGCCGGCCTGATCGAAACCCATGGGCGGCGCGAGACCGAGGAGCTTGCTCAGGGGTTCGACACGCTGCCGCGCAAGCCGATCGTCTACCGCAATCAGGTGCTGCACGAGTTCGATATCGACGCGGCGCTGGCCCGGCAGCCCGGTTTGCTGCTGGTCGATGAGTATGCGCACACCAACGTGCCGGGCAGCCGCCATCCGAAACGCTGGCAGGATATCGACGAGCTGCTCGACGCCGGCATCGATGTCTGGACCACGCTCAACATCCAGCATCTCGAAAGCCTCAACGATGTCGTGCAGAAGATCAGCAAGGTCCGCGTGCGCGAGACCGTGCCCGACACCGTGTTCGACAAAGCCGACGAGGTGGTGCTGGTCGATTTTCCGCCGGACGAACTCCTGAAGCGTCTCGCCGAAGGCAAGGTCTATGTTCAGGAGACGGCCGCGCGCGCGGTCGAGAATTTCTTCAAGCCGCAGAATCTGACGGCATTGCGCGAGCTTGCGCTACGCCGGGCCGCCGAGCGGGTCGATGCCGCGTTGATCGAGCGCATGCAGGCGCAGGCGATCGAAGGTCCGTGGGCGGCGGGCGAGCGCATCCTCGCCTGCATCGGTCCCGATCCCGGCTCGCCGGCCGTGGTGCGCGCGGCGAAGCGGCTCGCCGATCTGATGGATGCGCCATGGCTTGCGGTGACGGTCGAGTCGCCGGGTGGCATAATCCCGGAGGACGCGCGCCGGCGGCTCGACGAGACGGTACGGCTCGCCCAGAGCCTCGGCGCGGAGACGCAGGTGCTGACCGGCACCGATCTGCCGGAGACACTGCTGCGGTTCGCCCGGTTCGAGAACGTGACCCAGATCGTCGTCGGGCGCTCGCGCGGCGGCTTCTTCAGCGAGCTGTTGCGCCGCTCGCTGCCATACGAGTTGGTCCGGCGGGCCGAAGGCATCGCCGTCCATCTGGTCACCCGGGAGGGCGCGCCACCGCCGCGTCCGGCCTCGCGGATGCTGCGACCCGCCGTTGCGCCGCTGCCGTTTCTGCTCGCGACCGTTCTCGTCGCCGCCGCGGTGATGTTCAGCAAATTCCTGACCGCGCTGACGCCGATCCCCAATCTGTCGATGGTGTTCCTGACGGCCGTGCTGGTTACCGCCGTCAGCTTCGGCATGGCGCCGGCGATCTATGCGTCGCTGCTGTCGTTTCTCGTCTATAATTTCTTCTTCATCCCGCCGCTCTATAATTTCTCGATCGCCGAGCCCTATGAGCTACTGGCGCTGGTGATTTTCCTCGGCGTCGCCGTCGTCACCTCGGCGCTGGCCGGGCGCGTGCGCAGGCAGGCGGAGGTGGCCGCGAGCCGGATGCGCGCGATGCGCCGGCTTTACGAATTCACCCGCCGCCTGTCCGGGCTCGCCACCGTCGACGCGGTGGCCGAGGGCGCCGCGAGCGAAATTCATGCGAGCCTCGGCCGTGCGGTCGTCGTGCTGCTCGCGCAAGGACCGGAGCTCGCCATTCGCGCGGCGTGGCCGCCGGAGGACGCGCTCGATACCGCGGCCATGACGGCGGCGCGCTGGGCCTACAGCCACGGCGAGCCGGCCGGCGCCGCGACCGGCACGCTGCCGACGATCCCGTGGCTCTTCATCCCGATGCGGATTGCCGACCGGACGCTCGGCGCGATCGGCGTCGTCACGGAGCCGGGCATGGGGCCGCTCGACTCCGAGGCGCGGGCCTTGCTCGACACCTTGTCCGAACAGGCCGCCGCCGCGATCGACCGTGCCTTGCTGTCGGCCGAAATGGTGAGCGCCCGAACCGCGACGGAAACCGAACGGGTCCGCAACACGCTGCTGGCGTCCATCTCGCACGACTTCCGGACGCCGCTGTCATCGATCCTCGGCGCGGCGACGAGCCTGCTCGACTACGGCGACAGGATCGAGCCGGCGGCGCGCGAGGATTTGCTGGCGCAGATCAAGCAGGAAACCGAAGGTCTCGACGAGATGGTGCGCAATCTGCTGGCGATCACGCGCATCGATGCCGGCGCGCTCGAAATCAGGCGTGACTGGATCGACCTTCGCGAAATCGTCGACCGTATTGTCAGCGCGGCGCGCCGCCGCGGCGCGCGCCAGCAGTTCAACGTCGCCCTGCCGGCCGGTCTCCCGCTGGTCCGTGCCGATGCGACGCTGGTCGAACAGGCGATCGGCAATGTCGTCGCCAACGCCCTGTCGCATACACCGGGTGAGACGCGTGTTACGATCGATGGCAGGATTAGCGGAAAAATGGTTGTCATTCAGATCACCGACGACGGGCCGGGAATTCCGAACGACCGGTTGGGCCACATCTTCGAGCGCTTCACCAGGGGCGGCGCCGATACGGGCTCCCGAGCTGATGGCGGCGAGGGCATCGGCCTCGGCCTCAGTATCGCCAAGGGCATCATGGACGCGCATGGCGGTTCGATCGAAGCCGAGAGCCCGGTGGCGGACATGCGCGGGACGCGCTTCACGCTCGCCTTTCCGCGCGAGGAAGCGCCATGAGAACCAGTGTTCTCGTCGTCGATGACGAAGCCGCGATCCTCCGCTTTCTCAAACCGGCATTGGAGGCGAACGGCTATGTGGTGTCGAGCGCCGGCACCGTGGCGGACGGCGTCCGGCGTATCGCTGCCGAAAGCCCCGAGATCGTTTTGCTCGATCTGGGGCTCCCCGACGGCGATGGGAAGGACGTGCTTCGCAAAGCGCGTGAATGGTCGGACGTTCCGGTCATTGTGCTGTCGGCGCGCGAACGGGAGAGCGAGAAGATCGAGGCGCTCGATCTCGGCGCCGACGACTATGTCAACAAGCCGTTCAATGTCGGCGAGCTGCTGGCGCGAATGCGGACTGCCTTGCGCCACCGTATGCAGCGCAAGGCCGAGACGCCGGTCGTGCGCATCGGCGATCTCGAAATCGACTCCCTTCGCCACCGTGTCAGCCGGGCAGGCGTGGAACTGAAGCTGACGCGGAAGGAATTCGAACTGATTTCATTTCTCGCAAGGCATGCGGGCCGCGTGCTGACCCACAAGCAAATTCTCGCGGCGGTGTGGGGTCCGGCCCATACCGAGGATACGCAATATTTGCGCGTCTATGTCGGTCAGTTGCGGCAGAAAATCGAGCTGCGTTCAAACGATCCGAAAATCATTCTGACGGAGCCGGGTATCGGCTACCGGATTGCCGAGCGTTGATGGTCGGAACGCTGCGGGAGGGTTCGCCACGATCCCGGGCCGCTGGAAGAAGCCGTGACAATCGATCGGGCGCGCTGCCGCGCGAGCGCGCGTTCCCGCTAAATCAGGGCAGGGTAGGAACCGCCGTCGATATGGATGTTCTGGCCGGACATGAAGCCGGCAAAGACGCTGCACAGGAATGCACAGGTCGCGCCAAACTCTTCAGGATCGCCCAGCCGCTTCGCGGCGATCGATTCGACCTGCCGCGCTCGCGCCTCTTCATAGGAGATGCCGTCGCGCTGCATCGCCGCCTTCGCCATCTGATGTTGCCGGTCGGTGTCAAAACGCTCCGGCAGCATGTTGTTGATCGTGATGTTGAAACGGGCGACCTCGAGCGCCAGGGCTTTCATCGCGGCCGTCAGCCCGGCGCGCGCGCCGGCCGACGGCGCCATGTGCGGCCGCGGCGTCGTCACCATCGCCGAGGTGATGTTGACGATGCGGCCGAACCGCTGCTCCTTCATGTGCGGCAGCACGGCGCGGGTCAGCATCATCGGCGCGATCATGTTGGCCTCGAGCACGTCGCGCCAGGCGTCCTGATCGACCTCGGAGAAAAAAGCGGGCTTGGGACCCGCATTGTTGTTGACCAGGATGTCGCAAGCCGGGGCGGCCGCGAGCAGCCGCGTGCGGCCGTCGGCCGATGCGAGGTCCGCCGCCACCGGCGTCACGTCGGCGCGGCCGGCGGCGCGCAATTGCGCGGCGGCGCGGTCGAGCTTGGCCTGGTCCCGGCCGTTGATGACGACACGCACGCCTTCTCGCGACAGCGCGAGCGCGCAGGCAAAGCCGAGGCCCTGGCTTGAGCCGCAAATAATGGCCGTCCGGCCTGCAATCCCCAAATCCATCGGTGCAACCCTGTTCAGCGGCAAAAGCCGCGCTGTCTCAAGTCGTTATTCTTAAGTTGTGACGCGCGGCGGCAAAACCGTCCACCCACATTTTCGATTTTCAGCATATTCTCTCTTGAAAATCGATTCTTTTTCCGGCTCAATCCCTGCGCCATTCCACAGCCTTGCGACCGCCTTGCTGGGCCGCCGAGTGACGCAACGACAAGATTCAAGAGTTGGGGAGGATGACGATGAAGCCATTTGTGAAGTTTGCCGCCGCGGCGCTGGTCGCGCTGCTGCCTTTGGCGGCGAACGCCGAGCCGGTCGTGCTGAAGCTTTCGTTTTTCGGTCCGGACCGCGAAGTCAATTACGCCAAGGCCATCAAGCCGTGGGTCGACGCGGTCAACGCCGACCCGAGCAAGACCGTCAGGATCGAGGCCTATCCGAACGGCGCGCTGGGCAAGGCGTTGCCGGCGCAGCCGCAGATGGTGCTCGACGGCGTGGCCGACATCGCCTTCGTCAATCCGGCGCTGGTTCCCGGCCGCTTCCCCGACGACCAGTTGTTCGAGCTGCCGGGCCTCGTCAAGAACATGAAGGAAGGCGTGGCGCTCTATCATGCGCTGCTGAAATCGAACAGCCTGCGCGGCTATTCCGACTATGTCGTGGTCGGCTCGCTGATGAACGCCAGCGCGCATGTGTTCTCGCGCAAGCCGATCAGTTCGGTCAACGACCTCAAGGGCATGAAGGTCCGCATCAGCGGCGCGGTCATCGGGCAGACCGTGAAGGAGCTCGGCGTCGTCCCGGTGCTGATGCCGCCGAACGAAGTCGTCGAAGCCATGGGCCGCGGCACGGTCGATGCGCTCACCACCGTTCCCGCCGCGATGGTCGATTTCGGCATCGACCGGGTGACGAGCCACGACTATCTCATCCAGCTCGGCACCAATTCCTTCGCCGTGCTGATGAACCGCAAGAAGTTCGAATCCATGCCGAAGGCGGCGCAGGACACCCTCCTAAAATACTCGCCCGGCTGGATGAACGACATCTACGTCAAGAACCTCAGCGCCTATAACGACGAGGTGCTCGCCAATTTCCGCGCCGACAAGAAGCGCACCGTCGTGACGCCGTCGGCGAGCGACATGAAGGTCATCGAGAAGGCCTCCGAGAAGGTGACGGCGGACTGGGCGGCCAAGAGCCCTCACAACGCCCAGCTTCTCGCCAAGGCGCGTGAACTGCTGACGCAGATCAGGGCGCAGAAATAACAGTGACGCTGTTCGAGAAAATCGCGACCGGCGCGGCGAACACTCTCGCCGTCGCCGGTCTCACTCTCCTGCTGGTCTTCGCGTTCTTCACGCTGTGCGACGGCCTGTTGCGGGCGCTCGCGAACTATCCGCTCGATTTCGTGCGCGAGATCGGCGATCTGGTCGCGGCCATCTGCGGCGCCTGTTGCCTGCCGATCGCCCTGCTGCGCCGAAGCAACATCACGCTGCGCGCCTTCGGCAGGATCCTGACGCCGCCGCAGCTTTACGTCGTCGACGTCGCCGCGGACGCCGTCATGCAGGTCATCATGATCGGCATGGCCTGGGAGTTCTACGAGTTCAGCATGAAAACCGCCCATGCCGGCGACGTGACCTGGCTGCTCAATGTGCCGAAGGCGCCGTTCTGGTTCGTGGTCGATGCCGTCCTGTGGATTTCGGCCGCCGTTCAGGCTTTCGCCTTCGCCCAGACGCTTTACGGCGTCCGGCCGACCCATTCCGAAGAGACCGCGCTATGAGCGCCACCGCGATCGGCATTTCGGGCGTCGTCGCGCTGTTCGCGCTGGTGATTTTTCACGTGCCGCTGGCCTTCGCGATGATCGCCGTCGGCATCGTCGCCTTCGCGCTGCAGACCGACTGGGGCCCGGCGCTGACCTATCTCGCCTCGGAGCCGTCGCAGGTTCTCGGCAGCATCGATATCGCCACCATTCCGCTGTTCCTGCTGATGGGCGCGTTCGTCAGCGTGTCGGGGTTCTCGAGCGACCTCTACAAGGCCGCCGCCGCGCTGCTCGGCCACCGCAAGGGCGGGCTCGCCTACGCCACCATCGGCGGCAGCGCGGCGTTCGGCGCCATCTGCGGCTCTTCGCCCGCCACCGTCGCGACCTTCACGCGGGTGTCGCTGCCGGAGATGCTGCAGCGCGGTTACTCGCCGAGCTTTTCCGGCGCAACGATCGCGGCCGGCGGCGCGCTGAAGGCGCTGATTCCGCCGTCGCTGACGATGATCCTCTATTGCGTCATCGCGCGGACCTATATTTTCGACGTCTTCATCGCGGCCGTCATCCCGGCCATCATCACGGTGATCGCCAACATCGTCGCGATCGCGCTGGTGGTGCGGTGGAATTCGGGAATCGCGCCGGCCGCGGACCGCGCCGCCCGCCGGGAAAAAGTGAGCGCCGTGCTGCGCGCCTCGCCCGCCGCGCTGCTCATCGCCATTATTTTCGCCGGCCTCTACAGCGGCGTCTTCACCGTCAACGAGGCCGCGTCGGTGGCTGCCGTGACCTCGTTCGTGTTCGCTCTGTTCCGGCGGTCGATCACGCCGGCGAGCTTCGTCATCGCGATGCGCGACACCGCAGCCGTCGCCGGCATGATCTATTTCATCCTGATCGGCTCGTCGATTTTCACGTATTTCATCAGCGTCGCGCGCATCCCCGAGCAGCTCATCGCCTTCGTCGGCAGCGTCAATCTACCGCCGATGGGCATCATCGCGCTGATCCTGATGACCTATCTCGTCCTCGGTGCCGTGTTCGACGAGCTGGCGGCGATGATCGTGACGCTGCCCTTCGTGCTGCCCATCATCGTCCACTTCGGCTACGATCCGATCTGGTGGGCGGTTCTCAATGTGGTGATCATCGAGCTGGGCCTCGTCATCCCGCCGATCGGGCTCGTCATCCTCATCATCAACGCGATGCGGCCGGACATTCCGCTTCACAAGCTCTACAAGGCGATTACGCCTTTCGTGATCGCCGACCTTGTCGTGCTGGCGGTGCTGACGGCATTCCCGAAGCTGAGCCTGTGGCTGCCGGCGCTGCTGCACGGCTGACGACGAACAAGGGACGCGACGCCGCGATGGAGAACGACAGCATGGCCCTGCCTGCCACCAATTTCGATCCTGGCTTTCGCATCACGCGGTCAAGCCATCTGGTGTTGACCGTCAAGGATCTCGCGGCCAGCAAGCATTTCTATACCGAGGTCATCGGCCTTGCGGTCAGCGCCGAGGACGACGGCGCGTTGTATCTGCGCGGCCTCGAGGAGGCCTGCCACCACAGCCTGGTGCTGCGCAAGGGGGCGAAGCCCGCCTGCCTGCGCGTCGGCATGCGGGCCTTCATGGAGACCGATCTCGAGCGCGTCAAAGTCTTCTTTGAGACGAACGGCTGCGCCGCGTCATGGTTCGACGCCGACCATCAGGGCCGCACCCTGCACGTCACCGACCCGGTCGGCACGCCGCTGGAGTTCTGTTCCGAAATGCCGGTGATGCCGCGCCTGATCACCAATTTCTCCGCGCACAAGGGCGGCGGCGCGCAGCGCATCGACCATTTCCAGATCCTGACGCCGGATGTGCCGAAGGCCGCCGCGTTCTACACGCAAGCCGGCTTCCGCATCAGCGAATACATCGCGCCGAAAGGCACCACCGACCTGCGCGGTGTTTTTCTGCAGCGCAAAGGCAACCCCCACGACATCGTGTTCTTCAACGGCGCCGGACCGCGGCTTCATCACTTCGCTTACACCGCGTCGGAAACCCACAATCTGCTGCGCGCCTGCGACATCGCCGGCGAGCTCGGCTACGGTTTCGACGTCGAGCGCGGCCCCGGCCGCCACGGGCCGGGCCACGCGCTGTTCGTGTATTTCCGCGACCCCGACGGCCACCGCGTCGAGCTGTTCAACACGCATTACCAGATCATGGACATCGAGAACGAGCCGATCGGGTGGGACCCGAGCGACCATAACGTGTCGTTCCCCTGGGGCATGCCGGCCCGGCAAGGCTGGTATCAGGAGGCGACGGCGTTCGCCGATGCGCCGGTCCGCGAACCCGCGGTCAAACCCAATCCGATGACGCTGGAACGCTTTCTCGAAAACCTGAAGACGGGAGGCTGACGTGCCGGACGCCGAGCCAAACGACACCGCCGACCGCAAGGAAACGCTGGCGTCCATCGTCTATGATCGCCTGCGGCAGGACATCATTTCGGTGGCGGTGCCGCCGGGCGAAAAGCTGCATATCCGGTCGCTCTGCGAGCGCTTCGACGTGGGGCTGAGCCCGGTGCGCGAGGCCCTGAGCCGCCTCTCGACCGAGGGGCTCGTGTCCCAGAACGATCATCGCGGCTTCGCGGTCGCGGGCATGAGTTCGGCGGACCTGCTGGATCTCACCCGCGCCCGCTGCTGGCTGAACGAGATCGCCATCCGCAAGTCGATCGAGAACGGCGACACGGCGTGGGAAGAATCCGTCGTGCTGGCCTTTCACCGGCTGTCGCGGACGCCGCGGTTCGCCCCGGGCGTCGAAACCGAGCGAACCGGCGCCTGGGAAATCGCGCACCGCAATTTCCACATCGCGCTGATCTCGGCCTCCGGCTCCGAACGGCTGACGCGCTACTGCAACCAGTTGTTCGACAGCGCCGAACGTTATCGCCATGTCGGGCGCAAGGCGGGCACCACCGGGCAAAATCGCGACAAGGAGCACCGTGAGCTGATGGAGGCGACCGTCGCCCGCGACGCCGACAAGGCCTGCCGGCTCATCAGCCAGCACTTCGAGCGCACGGCGCAACTGGTGCGGCAAGTGCTCGGCCGGTGACGTTTTCATCTTCGCAGCGGCGCGCCGGCATGTCCCAGAATAACGCGGCCTCGTATGACATCGCCATCGTCGGCTATGGCCCCGTCGGCGCGACCCTGGCCAATCTGTTGTCGCGATACGGCTGGACCATCGCGGTCATCGAGCAGCAGCCGGAGATTTACGACAAGCCGCGGGCGATCACCATCGACCATGAGGTGCTGCGCGTGTTCCAGGCCTGCGGCATCGCGGACGTCATGGAGAAGGGCATCGCGCCGCATCCGGGGACGCATTATCTCGGCGTCGACCGCGACATCATCAAGATTTTCGATCCGATGCCGCCGCCTTACCCGCTTGGCTGGGTGCCGACGGCGACCATGGTGCAGCCCGACGTCGAACGCGCTCTCCGCGCGCAATTCGGCCGGTACGGGAAGGCGGATATTTTTCTGCCGGCGCGCGCCATCGGCTTCGAACAGGATGCCGACGGGGTCTCGCTGACGGTCGAAGCGGACGGCACGACGAGAAGCATCCGCGCCCGCTACCTAGTCGGCTGCGACGGCGCCAACAGCATGACGCGCAAGGCGCTCGGGATAACGCTCGACGACCTCGCCTTCGACGAATGGTGGATGGTGGTCGATGCGTTCGCCGCGGATCTGGCGAAACGCCCGGACAAATGTTTCCAATATTGCTGGCCGTCACGGCCGGGCACGTTCCTGCCGGGGCCCGGCGCCTTGCGGCGCTGGGAGATCAAGCTGTTGCCCGGCGAGACGCCGCAGGATTTTTCGTCCGAGCAGAGTGTCGTCAAGGTCCTCGGGGCTTTCACCGACACCTCGGACCTGACGATCTGGCGCTCCGCGGTCTATCGTTTCCACGCGCTGCTGGCGAAGCAGTGGCGCGCGGGCCGGGTCTTTCTCATGGGCGACGCCGTTCACCAGACCCCGCCGTTTCTCGGCCAGGGATTGTCGGCGGGAATTCGCGACGCTTTCAATCTCGCCTGGAAGCTCGATCTGGTTCTCGCCGGCAAGGCGGGCGACGCGCTGCTCGACACCTACGCGGCGGAGCGGCGGCCCCATGTCGGCGCTGTGGTCGCCACCGCCAAGGCGTTCGGCAAGATCATCGGCGAGCTGGACGTCGACGCCGCCAAAGCGCGCGACCAGCGCCTGCGCGCCGAACTGCGCGACGGCACCGCGCAAACGATCCGGCAGAAATTCATTCCCGACCTGACGACCGGGCTGATCGCGACCGGCACCCCGCTGGCGGGAAGCCTTTTCGTCCAGCCGCGTGTCCGGCAGCGAAACGGCGTCCTCGCGCGGCTCGACGACGTGATCCCCGCCGGATTTCTGATCGCGGCCACCTCGCCGGAGGTCTTGGAGGGGGTGGCCGCGGACATGCGCGGATCATGGGACAGGCTGGGAGGAGCGGAGGTCGTCATCCGGGACGAGTCTGTGCCGACGGTCGGTCACGCTCTTGTGCTGCAGGAGGAGAACCGGCTGTTTTCACAATGGATGAAGGCCGCCGGCGTCGAGGCCGTGCTGGTGCGTCCCGACCGCTATGTGTTCGGCGGTGCGAGCACGGCCGAGCAGCTCCAGGCGCTGATGCGTCGGCTGACCGCGGCGCTTGAGCCACGGCCTTGATTCCGTCACAGCCGGAAAGGCTCTAGACGCCGCCGCGGTTGCCGGGATCGCCGATCACGCCCCTGGCGACCAGCCGGTTCCAGATGAACAGCACGAGGACCGCGCCGACGGTCGCCGTGATGAAGCCGGCGCCCTGGTCGGCGCGATACCAGCCGATCGCCTGCCCGATGAACGTGGCGAGGAAGGCGCCGGCGATGCCGAGCACCGTCGTCAGGATAAAGCCGGTCGGGTTGTTCGGGCCGGGCGAAAGCCAGCGTGCGATCATGCCGGCCACGAAGCCGACGAGCACGATCCAGAGAAATCCCATCTGATCCTCTCCAATGGTTCGGGACGCGCGCCCGGGTCCGATTCAACTTCGTTCATGCCTTAGAGCATGCGCGACATTTCCTCGTCGGTCGGCAATCGTCCGTCCGGCGTCAGCTTGTTGACCATCTCGGGCAGTTGCTCGCGCAGTCCCGACAGCAGCTCGACGCGCGACAGCCCGGCCTGTTCGGCCAGCGAGTTCACGGTGTCGCTGCCGAGCGCGTTCTCGAGATCGTCATCCGACAGTTGCTGGTTCGGTCCGTGTCCGACCCAGGACTGCGCGGCCTGTCCGTGGCCGGCCTGTTCGAATTGCCGGAGCAGATCGTTGAGCCCGTTGCTGAGCGCGCCGCCGGCCGCGCCGCCCGCGAGCAGGCCGCCGAGCCCGCCTTGCAGCAGACCGCCGAGGTTGCCGAGACCGCCACCT
>Ga0180221_1001566_pt1 | contig 14855 bp, 8 predicted proteins | sample eDN5th37CKraftMG_FD_151339 | JGI IMG/M metagenome (GOLD analysis project Ga0180221, IMG submission 151339) | Enriched Miracle-Growth compost microbial communities from Emeryville, California, USA - eDNA 5th pass 37_C Kraft MG (version 2) (version 2) ...
CCTGGATCACGGCGTAATCGCGCTCGGTGATCGCGCCGATCAGCAGCTTGCCGATGCCGGGCCGGTTGAACACCAGCTCGATCGCGACGGAGCCGGACAGCGTCGCCAGCAGGCTGAGGCCCATTCCTGTCGAGAGGGGCAGCAGCGCATTGCGCAGCCCGTGCCGGTAGATGACGCGGCGCTCGCTGGCGCCTTTGGCCCGCGCCGTGCGCACATAATCCTTGCCGAACACCTCGAGCAGCGAGGTGCGGGTCAGCCGGCCGAGGAAGGCGGCCTTGACGAAGGCCAAGGTCAGTGCCGGCAGCACGATGTGATGCAGCCGGTCGACGAAGCCGTCGCCGCCGCCATTGATCGGGAACCAGCCGAGGTTGAGCGAGAAGGTGATCAGCAGCAGCGCGCCCAGATAGAAGTCCGGGATGGCGTAGCCGATCAGCGAGAACACCCGGACCCCGGCATCGGCGGTGCGGTTGCGGTGGGTCGCCGCCAGCACGCCGAGCGGGATGCCGGCGACGAGGCCCATCACCATCGCCGCGATCGTCAGCTCGATCGTGTAGGGCAGGTTGTAGGCGATCAGTTGCAGGACCGAAGTGTTGTTCATCAGCGACCGCCCGAAATCCAGGGTCAGGACGCCGCCGAGGAAGTTGAAATACTGCTGCCACAGCGGGACGTTCAGCCCCATCTTCTCGCGAAAGGCTGCAAGCTGGTCCGGTAGCGCGTTGTCGCCCAACGCCGCCAGCGCCGGATCGCCGGGCAGGATGCGCATGCAGACGAACACCAGCGTCAGCACCAAGAGGATGGTCGGAACCGCATCCAGCAATCGCCACATCAGATACCGCGCCATGGCGGGCCCTCCCCTGCGGGGTCAGACGATGGTCTTGGTCGCCCGGTGGAACCGCCAGCGCGCATAGCCGCTCTTGACCGGGTAGCCGAGATCGACATTGCCCCGGCGCGCGGTGGTGAAGGACAGGGTCGAGAGGCCGATCAGCGGCAGGTCGCGCAGCACCTGCAGCTCGATCTTGCGGCAGATGCCGTCATAGGTCGCGAAATCGGTCGCCGCCAGGGCCTGAGCCAGCAGGTCGTCGATGCCCGGCATGACGACGCCGTAATGGCTGTAGTTGCCGCCGCCCGACCCGTCCGATTTGACCTCGGACTGCTTCGACAGTTGCTGGAAGTAGAGCTGGGTCGGGATTGGCGGATAGCTCGCCGAATGCATCGCCAGCGTGTTCTTGTCCGAGCGGTTGTCGGCGTGATAGGCGGTGTGGTCCTCGATCTGCAGGTCCATGTTGAAGCCGGCCTGGCGGATCTGCTCCTGCACGATCAGCATGGTCGAGGCATAATCCTCGCGCTGGCTGCATAGGGAGGGGAAGCTGATCCCGTCCGGATAGCCGGCCTCGGCCAGCAGCGCCTTGGCCTTGTCCGGGTCGTAGGGATAGCGCAGCTCCTCCGGCAGGTCCTCGGTCTTGAAGCCGGCCGGGAAGAAATCGGGCTGCAGCCCCGCCATCGTCCCGCCCATCGGCGCCAGCGCCTGGGCCACGGCCTGGCGGTCGATCGCATGCATCAGCGCCTGCCGCACCTTCAGGTTGTCGAAGGGCTTGCGGGTCAGGTTGATGTGCAGGGTGTTGAACGACCCCGGCACCGTCATGTCGAACTTCAGTGTCGGGTCGCGCTGCTGCATCGAGGCGACCCAGCCGGGGGCGCGCACCGCCTCCATGATGTCGATGTTGCCGGACAGCAGGGCCAGCGTCCGGGCCGAGGTGTCGGCGATGTAGACACATTCGACGGTGCTGATCTTCGCCTTCTGGCCCCAATAGCCCTCATGCCGCTTCATCACCGTGCCGACCTGGGTGTCGAACTTCACCAGCTCGTAGGGACCGGTGCCGACGGCGTCGGTGGCGAAGGCATCGCCCATCTTCTCGGCCGCCTTCTTGCTGACGATCGAAGTGTTGTTGTTGAACACCGAGGTGCCGAGGAACAGCGCATCCGGACTCTTCAGGGTGATGGTCACCTGGTATGGCCCGTTGGCGACGACGTCAGCGATGTTGGCCAGAACCGTGGTGTTGGTGCCCGAGGCCATCGCCCGCTTGAACGAGTAGACCACGTCCTCCGACGTCATCTCGCCGAAGCCCTTGTGGAACTGCACGCCCTGGCGCAGCTGGAAGGTCCAGGTCTTGGCGTCCGGCGACGAGCTCCAGCTGGTCGCAAGCGTCGGCAGGTACTCCTCCGGCTTGATCGCGAAGGTGCCGTCCTCGGGGCGGACCAGCTGCTCATAGATCTGCTCGGTCGCCCAGTTGTCCGAGCCCTGGGTCGTCAGGTTCGGGTCGCTGTAGCGCGGCCCTTTCGCGGCGATGCCCATGCGGATCACATCCGCGTTCCGGGACGCGTCCTGCGCCCGGGCGACGCCGAAGCGCGCCAGCGCCGCGGTCGCGACGCCGAGCTGAAGCACATTGCGCCTGCTGAACTCCATGGCCGTCTCCCCTGTCGCTTATCGGCGCCCGTCCATATCGCTTTCAGCGCCGCTTGTTGATTTCCGCCTCGTCGACCTCGAGCCCGAGCCCCGGCCCCTGCGGGACCGCGAAACGGCCATCCGAGGGACGAGGCGGATTCCTGAAGCCGACATCCATCCGGCCGGACGCGTCGGCGTATTCCGCCGGTTTGGTCAGATGCATCAGCGCCGCCAGCACATGCAGGTTGGCGACATGGCCAATGGTCGGCTGGGTCTGGTGCGGCACCAGCTCGACCCCGTGGGCGTGGCAAATCGCGGCGCATTGCATCAGCCCGGTGATGCCGCCCATCTTGATGATGTCCGGCTGCACCATGCGCACCCCGGCATGGATCATGTCGACCAGCGCCTGCGGCGTGTAGGTCTGCTCCGCCGCGGAGACGGTGATGTCGAGACGCTGCGCCACCTCGCCCATGCCGCGCACGTCGTAGTGCTGCACCGGCTCCTCGAACCAGACGTAGCCGAGCTCCTCGAGCGCGCGGCCGACGCGCATGGCGCCGCCGACCGAGTAGCCGTTGTTGGCGTCGAAGGCGAGCGGGAAGTCGTCGCCGACCAGCCGGCGAACGGCCCTGGCCTTTGCGATGTCGCCCGGGATGTCGAGGTCGAGCTTCGAGCGGTCGCCGTCGCGGCGGATCTTGATCGCCGCCGGCGTCTCGCGCCGCCAGCGCGCCTCGACCACCCGCACCACCTCGTCCACCGGGCGCGCCGCGTTGCCCCCGATCGAGGCGTAGAACGGCACCTCGGTCCGCCAGGCGCCGCCGAGCAGCTTGTGCACCGGCAGGCCGAGCGTCTTGCCCTTGATGTCCCACAGCGCGATGTCGACCGCGGCGAGCGCGCCGGTCAGCGCCCCTTCCGGCCCCAGCTTGATGTTGCGGTGGAGCAGCCGGTCGTACAGCACCGCGGTGTCGAAGGCGTCGGCGCCGATCAGGGCCGGCGCCAGGTCGCGCTCGACGATGCCGATCGAGTGCAGCCCGCCCTGCATCGGCGAGGCCTCGCCCCAGCCGACGACGCCGTCCTCCGTCGCAATCCGCACCAGGGCGCTGCGGCGGCCGGGCGGGTCGCCGGGCTGCCAGCTGACCTGGAAGGCTTCGACCGATCTGATGCTGGCGCTTGGGGCCACGGTTTCGCTCCCGTCCTGTGGGTCACCTTACTCTATTTGCATCCGTATGCAATACCACTGCACGCGGACGGCTACGCATAAATCGAGGTCCGGCTGAACCGCGCCGCCACTCGGGTGCCGTCGACCACCAGGAGCTCCTCGGTCTCGAAGTAGTGCCGGCCCTTGCGCTCATAGACCGCGGTGACGGTGCCGGAGGTGGCGAGGCGCTGGCCGGGCGACACCGGCGCGAAGTGCTGGGCCTCGCCGGACACGAACACGACCGGGGCCGGGAAGCGGAAGCTGCGGTTGGCGTCAAACATGGTCCGCCGGATCAGGCAGCCGGGATGGACCAGCCCGCCATCCCGGTAGATCGGATGGCGCTCGTCGAAGGCGGCGAGCGAACGCCGGAACTCCTGCTCCGTCAGCACCGCCTCGCGGGAGCCGAGGCGGGTTCCGACCGCCATGCCGCCCGGCGCGACGGCGGGTGGCGGATCCGGCAGGGGCAGGATCGGGCAGTCCCCGACCGGCGGCGGCACCGGATCCTCGAGCGGCATCGCCACCCAGCCGGTCGCCACCTCCTCCCCCTCCTGGTTGCGCAGAGTGATCGTGGCCCGGCGTTCGGAGCCGGTGTCGGCCAGAGCCGAGGCCGCTGCGGTCAGCTCGTCGCGGTCATAGACCGGCCGACGGAACCGCGCCTCCATGCGGCCGCGCCGAAGCCAGTCGGCCCCCCAGGCGTCGACCGCAAGTCGGCTGATATGGCCGTAGACGAAGGCTCCTGGCACCAGTGCCGCTCGGAAGCCCATCCGCCGCGCCACCGCGTCGTCATGCACCGAGCCGCGATAGCCGGGATCGTCGTCGAGGCGGATGGGGATGCGCAGAACCCGGGGAAAACCTGATCCATGAGCCGACACACCGGTCATCGTCAGGCTCCCGGCCGGGGTTCGGTTGCCATGGCGCCGCTGGCTTCGACCGCCGCGATCTCCTCCGGCATCAGGCCGAGGATGTCGCGCAGCACCCGATGGTTGTCGGCGCCGAAGCGCGGCGCCGCCCGGCGCTGGCTGCCCGGCGTGGCGTCGAGATGGAACGGCAGGCCGGGATGCGGGTGGCAGCCGGCATCGGGATGCTCCAGCACCGTGAAGAAGCCGCGATGCGCCAGGTATTCGCTGCGCGCCAGATCGTACGGGGTCTGCACCGGCGCCGCGGGAACGCCGGCCGCCTGCAGCCGGGCCATGACCGCATGCTTGTCCTGGCCACGGGTCCAGTCGGCAATGATCGCGGTCAGCGCCTCGATGTTCCGCTGCCGCGCCGCCAGCGTGGCGAAGCGGGGATCGGCGGCGAGACCCGCCTGCCCCATGGCGCCGCACAGGGCCTGCCACTCCGCCTCGGTTTCGGCCGCGATCGCCACCCACTGGTCCTCGCCGCGCGCCGGGAAGGCGTCGTGCGGCGCGGCATAGGGCGAGCGGTTGCCGTTCGGCTCGGGATCGCGACCGGTTTCGATCGCCGTCAGCAGCTCCGGCCCGATCAGCTGCATCGCCGCTTCGACCTGCGGGACCTCGATGTATTGCCCCTCGCCGGTCCGCTGCCGGTGCAGCAGCGCCGTCAGGATGGCGGCCGCGGCGTTGAAGCCGCCGATCGGATCGAGATAGGAGGGGCCGGTGGTCTCCGGCTGGCCGCCGGGATAGCCGATCATGCTGGACATACCGGCGGACATCTCCATGGTCGGACCCAGCGCGGCGTAGCGCGCCATCGGCCCTTCGGCGCCGAAGGCCGGCAGCTCCGCCACGATGATGTCCGGCTTGATCCGGCGCAGGCTGTCGTAATCCAGCCCCAGCTTGGCCAGCGTGCCGGGGCGGAAGTTGCAGATCACCACGTCGCTGACCGCCGCCAGGCGCCGGATGATGTCGCGCCCCTCCCCCGTCTTCAGGTCGAGGATGCAGGACAGCTTGTTGACGTTCTGCGAGTTGAAGTGAAACGCGCGGTCATAAGGCCGGTCGCCGGGGACGCCGTCCGGGAAGTTGATCGGGTTCGGCACCTCCTTGTTGAGGCGCCAGGAATTGACCCGGGTCGGGGATTCGACATGGATGGCTTCGGCCCCGAGGAAGCCCAGTACCCGGCCGGCCATCGGCCCGGCCCAGGCCGTGGTCAGCTCGAGCACGCGCAGGCCGGCCAGGGGGCCGGCCCCGGACGCGACGATCTCGGACTCCGGCCGCGCGACTGCTGGTGCCGGCACCCAGCCATCGTCGGCACCGAGGCGCGGCGCGGCGGAGCCCACCCGGCGCGGCGTGCGGCTCAGCCGCCATGGCGGCCCGAGGATCAGCCGCCCGTCCACCGTTTCCCAGTAGCCGCGCGCCGCCAGATGGGAGCTGCCGTACAGCTCGGTCGGGCGGTAGGCCTTGGCGGCGATCACCTCCTCCCGCTGCAGCGTGGCGACCAGATCCTCGGCGCGGAGATCCGCGACCTTGTCCTGGATGATCGCGAACAGCTCGGCCCAATGGGCGCGGCGCGGGATCGGGGCGCCGAAGCGCTCGTCGTGCTCGATCTGCTCGAGGCCGAGCGCCCGGCAGACCGCGCTCCAGCGGTGGTTGTAGATCCAGATGCACACCCAGCCGTCGCGGCATCGCACCTGGCCGGCCGGGATGTTCGGATCGCCCCGGCCCTTCACCGTGCCGTTGTAGATGTGCTGCAGCACATAAGGGAAGCACATGGCCGCGGCGGTCTCGGCCTCGTCCACGGTGACGGCCTGGCCGAGGCCGGTGCGCTCCCGCGCGAAGAGGGCGGCGGTGACGCCGACATAGGCGGCGATGCCGGCGGCGAAGGAGGCGCGGCGGCCGCAACCGTAGAGCGGTTCGCGGCCATGGGCGCCGTTGTTGTGCATCATGCCCGACAGGGCCTGCAGCACGATCTCCGGCCCTTTCCAGGCGGCGAGCGGCCCGTCGGCGCCGAACGGGCTGACCACCGCGGCGACGCAGCGCGGGTTGAGCTGCAGCACCTGCCGCGGCTCGGAGCCCGGCGGCAGGATCGCGACATCGGCGCTGCGCAACAGCCCGTCCAAGGCCCGGCGCCCAGCAGCGCTGCCCTGGTCGAGGCTGACCGAACGCTTGCCCGTGTTGAGATGGAAGAACAGAAGCGATCCACGGTCACCGGCTTGGCTGAAGGGCGGCAGGCGGCGGAGGTCCGACCCCTCCGGCGGCTCGACCAACACGACCTCGGCGCCGAAATCGGCCAGCAGCCGGGCGCAATACTGTCCCCCGACCGTCTCCGACAAGTCGACAACGGTCAGCCCGGTCAATGCAGACATCGCAGCGCCGCCTCCCCGACCCTCTCTTTGACCAGGACGGTATCGGGTCTTGCATCCGTATGCAACAGCTTCGCATAATGCCGGAGACGATGATGGCCGGGGCGGGATTCCGCCCGCGGCCGTGCTATGGCTGAGGCGGGCGACAGCGAGGGGAAGCGACCGTGAGTTCCGGAGATCTGCGCAAACCGATCACGGCGCGCCAGCTGGCGCGGATGATCGGCGTCAGCCAGTCCGCGGTCTCGCGCGCCTACACGCCCGGCGCCTCGATTTCGCCGGAGATGCGGCAGCGGATTTTGACGATGGCCGACAGCCTGGGCTACAGCCCCAACGCCATCGCCAGCACTCTGTCGAAACGGCGCAGCAACATCGTCGGCATCGTCGTCTCGGCGATGCGCAACCCGTTCTACCCGGTGCTGATCGAGACGCTGTCGCGCGGCCTGCAGCAGGTCGGGCAGCAGAGCCTGCTGTTCAACCTGACCCCGGGCGCCGACATCAGGCAGCAGCTGGCGGCGCTGCGGCAGTACAACGTCGACGCCGTCGTCATCGTCTCGGCCGCCCCGCTGTCCGGCGCGGCGCTGAGCTGGGCGACCGAGGGCCGTACGGCGATCATGATCAACCGCACAGTGCCGGATTCGAACCTGACCAGCGTCTGCTGCAACAACGCCGAGGGCGCCCGCGCCATCGCCGACCATTTCCACGCGCTGGGCCGCCGCCGGGCGGCCTTCGTCGCCGGCGTGCCGCATGCCAGTGCAAACCTCGAACGGCAGCATGCCTTCATCGCCCGGCTGGCGGAGTTGGGCATGACCCTGACCGCCAACGTCGCCGGCGGCGAGTACAGCTACGAGGCCGGCTACCGTTCGGCGCTGGAAGTCGCCCGCACCACGCGCACCGAGGCGATCTTCTTCGCCAATGACATCCTGGCGGTGGGCGGCATCGATGCGCTGCGCGACGAGATGGGCCTGTCGGTGCCCGGCGACATCGCGGTCGCCGGCTTCGACGACATCGCCATGGCCGGCTGGCCGCGCTATTCGCTGACCACCTTCCGCCAGCCGCTCGACGCCATGATCGAGCGGACGGTGCAACTGGTGACCGGCAAGGCGGAACCGGCAGAGGGCAACATCCATCTGCTGCCGGGCGAGTTGATCGTGCGGAAGACGACGGCGGGGTGAGGTGACCGGATGATGCGGCCGGGCCACGGACGCTCCCGGCTCCGGGCGGTATCGCCAGGGTGTCGGGATCGCGGAAGGGGCCGGCGATGACATCTCAGGCCTGCAACGCCGTGAGGTAAGGCTCGTTGGCGAGGTCGTCGCGCAGGCCCGGCGCCAGGACCAGCCGGTCGCCGGACGCCGCGCTGACATAGAACTGCAGGTGGAAGGGCGAGTCCGTGTAGTCGGGCGGGATGACCGCGGCGAAGCCGCCGCCGTCCCGCTGCATCGGCATCGCCTTCCAGCGTTCCGCCTGGTTGACGTGGCGGTAATGCAGCACAGGCTCGCCGCCGTCGGGCAGCGCCTCGGCGAGATCGGCCCGAACCTCCACCGGCTCGCCGCGCCGGAAGGTCGTCGGGCCGGTCACGCCGGTCGCCAGGCCACGCACCGGCACCCGCCCCTGCAGCCGGGCGATGGCGGCCCGGGTCCGGTCGTCGGGATGGACCGTCTCATGCGGCGGCTCGGAGCGCATCGCCTGCAGGTCGGTCAGCTCGATCTCGATCTCGCGCAGCCGCTGCTGCCAGGAGCCGCGCAGCCAGCTCTGCGGCCCATAGGTCAGGTCGTCGTGATAGACGTCACGCGCGATATCGGCGACGTCCTGCCAGGCCAGCACCGCGCGCTTCAGATGGGCCTCGGCCCGGTCCAGCGTCATCGCCGCCTTGGACAGGAGGAACAGCTCGACCCAGGTCGAGGCGCGGAACTTCTGGGCGAAGAAGCGGGCGATGCCGGAGAGGATGCCGACATCGATGACGATGCGCTGGACCTCCGCCGTCTCGAAGGTGCTGCTGCCCTTGAGCGAGACCAGCGCCGTGTCGCAACCTTCGGCCAGGGTCTCCAGCCAGCCGGCGACGTCGAGCGGCGAATAGCGCCGGTCGGCGCAGCCCTCATGCATCGCCTCGGCGAATTCGCGCGGCGTGGCGAAGAGCTGCGGGTCGAAGGTCGGCGCGTTGCCGAAGCGGACCGGCCCATCCATGTCGCTGCCATAGGGCCGGCGATTGCCGACCGTGCCGACCGGGAGGTTGGAGTAGATCTCCGGCCAGTAATGGTTGTTCGAGGCCGACGGACCGTGCGTCAGGCTGATCAGCGGCAGCACCCGGCTGGCCAGCGACAGGGCCGTCTCGCAGGAATCGGCGGCATCGCCGCAAGTGCGGCGGAGATGGCGCATCCAGCCGTCGCGATCCGCCTCCGGGTTGTAGAGCAGCCGGCCCCAGACCCGGTAGAGATAGGCGTATTTCTGCCAGTCGTATTTCGTCGCCAGCCCCTGCTTCTGGTAGTTGAAGCGCTGCCCCGGCACGCCCGTGCCCATGCGGCCCTTGAACGAGCCGGGCTCGCACCACTCCACCCCGTCCGAGCCGCAATAGGTCGAGCTGCGGCCATAGCCGGCGGCCAGCACCGGGTCGCCCCACAGCAGCACCCGCTGGGTACCAGCCCAGATCCGGTACAGGATCTTCCAGTCGCGGTCCTTCGGCAGCAGGTCGCCATAGCTGTAGCGCAGGAATTTGCGCGAGCCCTCGCTGAGCTTCTCCCGCTCGCTGCGCGCCACCTCGGGCGGGTATTCGCGCTCGCGGATCGCCGACTGGTGGTAGGGCAGGCCCATATGCTCGGCCATGTATTTCGGCGAGGCGGTGATCGGCATGCCCGATGCCCGTGCGAGGCCGATGGTCTCGTGGTCCAGGCCCTTGCCGTGCATGTCGATCTCGACCGGCCGGCCGGCGGCGGCGACGCCTTTGAACGCCTGCTCCCAGAACGCATAATCCCCCTCGGGGATGCCGCCCTCGACATGCACCCGGAAGGTCAGGCCGGTGATCTCCGGCACCGCCTTCAGCAGCGCGGTGATGGCGTCGCGGCAATAGGGCGCCAGATTGTCCCGGGTAATGCCGCGCACCGTGTAGTTGGCGTTCGGGACATCGTCGAAATCATAGCGCTGAGTCCACAGCGCCAGCTGGAAGTCGAGCCCGCGCCGCGCCGTTTCGCGGGCGATGAACTTCAGCGTCTCGAGATTGGCGTCGCGCTCCTCCGGCGTCAGCTCCTTGATGTCGACGCCGTAGCCGGGGAGGTCGAGCAGGAACGGGTACGGAAAATAGAAATAGACGTCGCGGATGAAGTTGTTGTGGTACGGGTAGTTGTAGCCCATGCCCAGGGTCAGGGCGAAACGGTTGAATCGGTGAGCGGCCAGCATCGACAGGTACTCTTGCCAGAACTGGCGGTCGCGGAACCAGCCCTTGTCCTCCTCCTCCGAGCAGAACAGGCGGGCGATGCTGCGGATGCGGGCCGAGGGCCACTCGACCAGCGGCAGGCCGGGGCCGAACAGGTCGCCTTCGGCATGGCGCACCCGGTCGGCCAGCTCGGTCAGCGCATAGACCAGGCCGCGGGTGTCGAAGCCCCAGGCGAGGATGCCGTCCGCCATCGGCAGCAGCGCCAACCCCTCCGCCGTCTCCGGCAGGGTCACCGACGCGGCGGACGCCGCCGCCGCGGCCTCGCGGTCGCTTCCCGCCGCCACGCGGATGGTGAAGCCCCCCGGCGTCCCCCCGATCGCGGCCTGGATGTCGCGCTGCCGTAAGACCCGCAGCAGTTCCTCCGCCGCCCAGCGGACCGGGGAGGCGACGGTGTCGGGCATCAGCAGGGTGACGGACGTCTCTGCAGCCATGGGATTCCTCGTGCCATCCGGGTATCGATCGGTCGCCGCGCGGGTCAGGTCAGCGCGGCGACCTCGTAGTCGGCGATGCGGTCGAGCGTGAAACGGACGGTGGTGCCGGTCTGGGTGAAGGGCACGCTGCGGCCGGCGCGCAGGGCCTGCACCGTCCGGATCGTCCGGCCCGGCGCGACCTCGAAGCTCACCGTCTGCGGCCCGAGCGGGTAGGTCTCGCGCACCCAGCCGCGCATCATGTTCGGCGAGGTGTAGTTGAGGATGTGCAGCGCGTAGCCGTCCTGCGTCTGCCAGGGGAAGACGTCGACCAGCCCCTGCCCTTCGATCCGGACGGGCTGGCGGCCGTCCAGCGCCCAGCGCGCGGCATTCGCCATGAGCCGGCCGAGATCGCCGTTGGTCGACAGCCAGAAGGAGCGGTCGATGTCGCCCGAGAACCAGACCACCCGCCCCTGGCCGTGCCGGCGCACCGAAAGGGCGGCTTCCTCCGTCCGCGGCGTGTTCGTGTAGACCATCTCCGGCGGGAAGGCGGCGTAGGGCTCGACGATGCTGAGGAGGCGGGTCCCGCCCGGCGCGACCGGCAGGCGGAACTCGCCATAGGGCAGCAGCGTGGTGTCGCCGAAGTCGGCCAGGATCGGGTGGTCGGCCTCGATATGCGCGAAATGTCCGCGCCGGTGGTGCCGATGCTCTCCCTGCGCGGCGCCGAAGGGCAGGCCCACGACCTCGACCCCGAACAGCCGGGCCAGGGCCGGCGTGGCGCGGCGGCGGCCCCATTCGTCGAAGCAGCCGCTCTCGAAGGTCGCGACCACAGCACCACCGCCGGCGACATAATCCTCGACCGCCCTGGCCTGGGCGTCGGACAGCATCGCCGTGTTCGGCAGGACGATGGCGGCAAATTTCTCTAGCCGCTCCGGCGTCAGGTTCTGTTCGTGCAGGAACTCGAATGGGATCCGGGCCTCGAGCAGGGCGTAGTACCAGCCCTGCAGATAGTCGGTGACGTCGCCGCCGCCGGGCGGCTGGTAGAAGGCGTTGGTCCGCTGCGAGAAGACGACGGCGAGGTTGCTCACCGGCGCCGTGTTGCGGAAATGCCGCTCATGCTCGGCCAGCCAGCCGAAGAAGGCCTCGCCGGTGCGGCGGAAGCGGTTGTCCTCCGGCGAGCCGCCCAGCCAATGGTACCAGGGAACCATGCCGCTGGCCGTGGACTGCGCCATCCACAGCGTCGTCTCCTCCGGCGCCTTCGTCGTGTGCCGCCAGAACGGGTCGGCATTGGCGTAGCCGCCGGTCACGTTGGTGACCGCCCGGCCGTCCATCACCGCATGGGCGACGCGGCCCTGCTGGGCGCAGTCCCAGACCGGGGTCTGGTTGTTGCGGCCCTGGTGGTCGGCGTTGAACCAGCCGGCGACCTTGGCGATCGCCATCACGTCGGTCACGGCGCGGATGCCGCCGCCGAGATTGCCGACATAGAGGTTCTCCGGCGACCGCTCCTTGGCGATGGAGTCCCAGAGCCTCCAGATCTCCAGCACCCGGTCCTCGTAGATCCGGTAGAATTCCTGCGGCGGCAATTCCGCCAGGTGCTGATGCTCGCTGTTGTACCAATGCGGCCGGCGGCCGGTGCTGGGCCAGCCATTGGTGAAGAAGCCGTCGATGTCGTAGAGGGTGTTCATCTCGCGATAGATCGCCGACATCTGCTCCGTATAGAAGGTCGAGAACATGCAGGTGCGGAACAGCTCCGGCACCTCCGGATGGTGCACCGGCTGGCCGTCGGCGGTGCGGGCGATCCATTCGGGATGAGCCTCGGCGCCGTCGGCGTAGCACCAGTTCGGGTCCATGCGCGCGACCACCCGCATGCCCTCGCGCTTGGCCGCAGCGGCGAACTCCCCGAACAGGTCGCGGTCGCCGAGATAGCGGCTGCGGTGATGGTAGGGCACCCGGGTCGGGTAGAAGGCCATGATGCCGCCGCCGCTCAGCAGCAGCGTGTCGATCTTCAGCCGCTTCCAGTAGTCGATCCAGGCCTCGACATCGAGCGTCTCGGGATCGCGCTCGTTGAAGTTGTTCTGCCCCGCGCGGCGCATCGTGTCGTACCAGAACGTGCCCGGCGCGAGGACGCGCCTGTCGCCGGGGGCGCCGCCGGACCGGAGGGCGGTTGCGGTCATGGTGGTTCCTTCTCGAGGGATGGGGCCGGCGGAGAGGCGGCCGCCTCAGGCGATCTTCGCCTTGTCCAGCCGCCAATAGGCGTAGCCGGACTGGACTTCGTAGCCGAGCGAGACCCGGGGATCGCGGACGATGAGATAACCGTTGGTCGCGATCGGCAGGACCGGCAGATCGGTCATCACCTTGCGCTCCGCCTCCTGGATCAGCGCCAGGCGCGTGTCGTAGTCCGGCTCGTCCCCGGCCTTGTCGAGCAGGTCGTCGATGCCGGGAATGGCGACACCGTAATGCGAGTAGTTGGTGCCGCCGCTGCCGTCCGACTTCACCTCCGCCGTCCTGGACAGGATGTCCGCCAGCGGCAGGGTCGGCACCGGCGGATAGGCCGACGAGTTCTGCGGCAGCGTGTTCATGTCCTTGCGGTTGTTGGCGTGGAAGGTGGTGTGGTCGATCACCTGCAGGTTGATGTTGACCCCGACATTCCGCATCTGCTCCTGCACCACCAGCATCGCGGTGGAATAGTCCTCGCGCTGGCTGGTGTAGGCATCCAGGGTGAAGCCGTTCGGGTAGCCGGCCTCGGCCAGCAGCGCCTTGGCCCTGTCCGGGTCGAACTGGTAGAGCAGCTCCGGCGGCACCGTTTCGGCCGTGTAGCTGCCGGGAAAGCCGGGCGGGTTGAGGCCGTAGGTGCGACGGCTAATCGGCGCCATGGCCTCGACGATCGCGTCCCGGTCGATGGCATAGGCGAAGGCCTGCCGCACGCGCAGGTCGTCGAGCGGCTTGCGCGTCAGGTTGAAGCTCATGGTGAAGAGGCTGCCCGGCGCCGCCACGTCGAACAGCAGGTTCGGGTTCTTCTGCTTCATCGCCGGCACCCAGCCCGGCGCGCGCACGCCCTCGATCATGTGCACGTCGCCCGACAGCAGCGCCAGGGTGCGCGCCGTGGTGTCGAGTATGTAGATCACCTGCAGGTTCCTGGTGGCCGGCGGCCCGCCGAAATAGTCCGGATTGGCCGTCATCATGATGCCCTTGGACGGGTCGGGATCGATGCTGACGAACTGATAGGCGCCGGTGCCGATCGGGTCGCGCTGGATCGCCTCGCCCCTCTCCTGCACCGCCTTCTTCGACAGGATGACGCAGGAATAGTCCTGGATCGTGCCGCTGAGCAGCAGCGGATCGGGCTGCTGCAGCGAGACCTTCACCCCGTACTTCCCGTCCGGCTGGACGTCCGCCATGTTCTGGTACAGCACCCTGTTGCCGCCGATCTGCTTCGGATCGCGCATGCGGTTGAGCGTGAAGACCACGTCCTCCGCGGTCATCTCGCCATAGCCCTTGTGGAACTGGACTCCCTCGCGGAGCTTGAAGGTCCAGGTCCGGGCGTCGGGCGACATCGTCCAGCTCTCGGCCAGCTGCGGCACGAACTCCTCCGGCCGCTCGGCGAAGCGGCCGTTGGGCGAGGCGACCAGCGTGTCGTGGATGTGCACGATCGACCAGTTGTCGGCCCCCTGGATCGAGTTCGACGGATCGAGCGTGCGGTTGTTGCGCGCGGCGAAGGCGATGCGGATGGTGTCGGCCGACTGGGCGGAAGCTCGGGTCCCGAGACCCGCCGTCAGGCCGGTCCCCAGCAGCGCAGCCGATGTCCCGAGAATCTCCCGCCTGGTGAAAGGCATAGGCTCCTCCCCATCGGATTTTTGAGCAAACACGTCCGCCCCGAAATTCATCAGGACGACAGCAGATCTTTGCCTTTAATATTCTTATGGTAGCGCTGCCATTTTCCGAGAGTCAAGGCGCGCTCAAGAGATTTATTTGATTCTTTCGGAGGAGAAATGCCGGGAACCGCGATCGCTTGAATCGCGCCGCATTCGCCGCCGATACTGCCCGTCGGACCGGAAGGAGACGACCATTCCCGACAAGCCCCCCAGCCGCAAGAGCCGCAGCGGCGGCACGCCGACCATGGCCGATGTCGCGGC